>Ga0209061_1003819_pt1 | contig 15580 bp, 14 predicted proteins | sample Coa_R1_10_FD_187157 | JGI IMG/M metagenome (GOLD analysis project Ga0209061, IMG submission 187157) | Surface soil microbial communities from Centralia Pennsylvania, which are recovering from an underground coalmine fire - Coalmine... | ecosystem: Environmental > Terrestrial > Soil >...
GCACGATGAGCCGGCAACCGCGGTCGGCCAGGACGGCGATGAGCTGGTCAGTCGGCGGCTCGGTTCCGATCGCAAGGTAGACAGCGGCGACCGCAGGTGACCAACCGCCCAGCAGGTCGGCGGCGACCGCGGCAATCCGTCGTCCGGCCTTGCGTCGCGCATCGGGCGTGCGCTGGGCGCGGGCGGCAAGGACCGTACGGCGCAGTCCAGCTTTTGCTGCGGCGATGGCGTCGGGTGTCGTCATTGCTCTCCGTGGATCCGCTCGCTGGAGATGATCCGGAGCCTGGCGGCGATGAGAGAACCGTGCATCAGCGGAGAGCCGCTTACCGGCGGCCGCGCGTCCGCTGGTTGTCGCATTCGGGGCGGTTTCGCCCAAGTAGCGGCTTCGCGCCCACGCTGCCGACATGACACCATCTCAAGAGTGATCCGGCGTACGGAGAGGTGACGCGCAATGACGTCGGACATCGGCGCGCGACGGCCGCTGCCGGCGTCCGGCGCGGATCGGCACCGCACCCGGATCGGACTGCGGGCCAGGCTGTCGATGGCCTTTGTCTTCGTCGTGCTCATCCCCGTGCTCGTTGGGTGTCTCCTCGTCGCGGTCATCGTGCCGGATGTTCTTCGCGGCCAGGTGAGCGGAAGATTACGCGCGGATCGCACCGACGTGTCGGATCTCCTTGCCGCCCAGTGCGGGCATGCAATGCTCGACGCACGCGCCCTAGGTCTGCGACTGGTGGGAACGACGCCCCAGCAGGCGGTTCGCGCCAGCCTCGCAGAGTCGCGCGCCGACTACGCGGCGGTGGTGGATGCCTCCGGTGCTGCGGTTGCTGAGGCCGGGCGGCGTCCAGCGGGTGTGACGGATCTGTCCGTGCTGGACGGCTGCGGCAGCGGCCGTGGCGCCGAGGTCGCCATCGCCGGCCGGGTCGAGCTGGCTGTCGGCAATCACCCCGATTGGCGGTACGCCGTGGTGGCGTGGCTGATCAGTCCCCAGACCGCGGCTGACCTCCAAGCGCATCTTGCTGATCAGCCGGCGGTCACCCTCGCCGTGGGTTCGGAGATTGTCTCGTCGACGCTTCCGTTGCCGGTTGCCCGGGCCCAGCTGGCCGCCATCCGGCCCGGCGCCGATGTGACCCAGGTGGGGTCACGGATCGTCGCAGTCCACGACGCCGCGGCCGGCGAACCATATCGCATCCTGGTGAGCCGACCCGTGCCGGAATTGGGTGGCCTGCCGTGGATTTTCCTCGGCATCATCGGGTTCGCGACTGCCGGGGCGATCGCGATCGGCCGGTTCTTGGCCCGGCTCATCAGCCAACCGGTCGCCGAGCTGTCGGAGGCGGCAAGCCGGGTGGCCGGCGGCGATCTGGACATCACGCTGCCGGTCCGATCGCGCGACGAGGTCGGCCGGTTGGCGGCGGCCTTCAACCACATGACCGCCGAATTGCGCAGGTATATCGGTCAGCTCGAGCGCAGCCATGCCGAATTGCGGGAGAACCTGGAACGATTGGGCGCTGCATTGGCGCAGACGCATAACTTGCCGGGAATTCTTGCGGTCATTGTCGATACCGCCATGGCCAGCGTCCGTGCATCGGCGGGGCTGGTGGCGCTCTTCGAATCCGACGGTGTGCTGCACGTCAAGGTGAGCCGGGGCTTGCCGGAACTGGCCCCGGACGCGGTCGTGCCGCTTGGTGCAGGGATCATCGGCCGGGTTGCCGAACGAGGTACGCCGGTCCACGGTGTCGTCGGAGACGGGCCCGGGCTCCGGCCGATCCCGGAGGAACCGCGGCGGCGCACCGTTCTCGCCGTGCCGTTGCGGCAAGCCGGGCGCATCAGCGGCGTCCTCGCGGTGTACGACCAGGAGGGGACCGGCGACGGCGGCGCCGCGTTCACCGAGAACGACGTGCGCACGCTCGGTACCTTCGCGGGCCAGGCCAGTGTCGCGATTGAGAACGTGCTCCTCCATCAGGAAGCCGAGCGACTCTCGCTCACGGACGCGCTGACGGGACTGTGGAATTACCGGTACTTGACCATGACTCTTGGTCATGAGATCGAGCGGGCGACCCGGTTCCGCCGTCCGTTGGCGCTGTTGATGATTGACCTGGACCGGTTCAAGGACATCAACGATCGGCATGGTCACCAGGCCGGGGACGCGGTGCTCGTCGAGCTTGCCCGGCGGTTGCACACGACCGTCCGGGAGGTGGACACGGTCGCCCGTTACGGCGGCGAGGAATTCGTCGTCATTCTTCCCGAGACGGATGCGGACGGCGCGGCGCACACCGCGGAGCGGCTCCGGCAAGCGGTTCGCGGCACTCCGTTTCACGTCGAGCAGATGGACATTCCGGTGACGGCGTCGATCGGCATTGCGGTCTTTCCCCGGCACGGCAGTTCGGCCGCGATCCTGCTGCGGGCCGCCGACGAGGCGCTGTACGTCGCGAAGCATTCCGGTCGCGATGCATGGCGATTCGCGCGAGCGGGTGGGGAGACGCCAGCCGGGTCGGCGGCGCCGAGGATCGTCGTTGTTCCGGAGGCCGGCGAGCCCGCAAGTGTTCCGGAGGCCGGCGAGCCCGGACAGCCCGAAGCGCCGGCGTAGCCGTCCGGGCCGGGCGCGGCGGCGTAAGACCGGCTCGGCCGGGCGTGCCGACGTAGGACCGACTCGGCCCGAAGCGCCGGAGCAGGAACGGCGGCGCACCACGCTTCGCGCCGTCCGGCTCGACTAGGGTTCGTTGCATGGCGACGAGCGTTCGACGAGTTCGCAAAGCGGTGATTCCGGCTGCCGGGCTGGGCACGCGCTTTCTCCCCGCGACGAAGGCGACCCCGAAGGAGATGCTGCCGGTCGTCGACAAACCGGCGATCCAGTACGTCGTCGAGGAGGCGGTCGCGGCCGGACTCGACGACATCCTGATGATCACCGGTCGGAACAAGCGCCCGCTGGAGGACCACTTCGACCGCAACTACGAACTCGAATCGGCGCTGGCCGCCAAGGGTGACGACCGCAAGCTCGCCCTCGTTGAAGAGTCGACGCGGCTGGCTACCATCCACTACGTCCGGCAGGGGGAACCGCGCGGGTTGGGGCACGCCGTCTCGTGCGCCGCCATGCACGTCGGCGAGGAGCCGTTCGCCGTCCTGCTCGGCGACGACATCATCGACGGCCGCGACCCGCTGTTGCCTCGCATGATTGACGTCTTGCAACGGCGCGGCGGCACCGTCATCGCGCTGATGGAAGTCGATCCCGACCACATTCACCTCTACGGATGCGCGGCGGTGGAGCCGACCGATGAACCGGACGTCGTCCGGGTGACGGATTTGGTGGAGAAGCCGCAGGAACGGGCCCCGAGCAATCTCGCCCTCATCGGGCGGTACGTCATTGCCCCGGAGATATTCGACGTTCTGGCGAAAACCGAACCGGGGGCCGGCGGCGAAATTCAGCTCACCGACGCGCTCCGGGTTCTCGCCGGCCGAGACGGCGACGGCGGGCCCGTGCACGGTGTCCTCTTCCGCGGCCGGCGTTACGACACCGGGGACCGGTTGGAATATCTGCGTGCGGTGATTCAGCTTGCTGTTGAGCGCGAGGACCTTGGACCGCCGCTTCTTTCGTGGCTGCGAGAATTCGTAGACGCCCGACGAGACGACCGATGACAGCTGTCAGTCCCGAGCTGCGCAGTGTCGACGACCACCTGCGACGGATCCTCACGTCGATCGGTCCACTGGCGGATATTGAAGTCAGCCTTCTCGACGCGCACGGCTGTGTGCTGGCCGAGGACGTCGTCGCCGAGCAGCCGCTGCCTCGGTTCGACAATTCCGCGATGGACGGGTACGCCGTCCGCGTCGCCGATGTTGCGACGGCATCGGCGGACCATCCGGTGGAACTTCCGGTCATCGGTGACATCGCCGCAGGCACCGGCGGCCGTTACGTCATCAATCCCGGACTGTGTGCCCGCATCATGACCGGCGCACCGGTGCCTTCGGGCGCGGAAGCGGTCGTGCCGGTGGAGTGGACGGACGGCGGCATCGCACGGGTGCGGATTCACCGGCCAGCGTCTCCCGGTCTGCATATCCGCCGGGCGGGTGAGGATGTCCGTGCCGGGGAGACCGTGCTGCACGCTGGTACGACGCTCGGTGCCGCGCAGTTGGGATTGCTCGCCGCTATCGGCCGTGCCCGAGTGCGGGTGCGGCCGAAGCCGCGGGTGGTGGTCTTCTCGACGGGCGATGAATTGGTGGACGCGGCGGCGGTACCCGGTCCAGCGCAGATCTATGAGTCGAATAGCTATGCCCTGACCGCGGCCGCCCGGGAGAGCGGTGCGATGGCGTTTCGGGTGGGCATCGTGCCGGACGATCCGGTCCGGTTGCTCTCGCTCATCGAGGAGCAACTCGTCCGCGCGGATCTCGTCATCACCAGCGGCGGGGTGAGCGCCGGCGCATATGACGTTGTGAAAGAGGTTCTCTCCCGGCTCGGTACGGTCGAATTCGTCCGGGTCGCGATGCAACCGGGGATGCCGCAGGGTTTCGGCCATATCGGGCCGGACAAGACCCCGATTTTTACTCTTCCCGGAAATCCGGTCAGTGCGTTCGTCTCGTTCGAGGTCTTCGTCCGGCCGGCGATTCAGCGGATGCTTGGCCGGGAGCGGTTGTACCGGCCGCTCGTGCGGGCCACCCTGCTGGAGCCGGTGCGAAAGACCGCGGGCAAGCGGAGTTATGTCCGTGCCCGGTTGGACGTGCGCGACGGGACGTACGTTGTCGCTCCGGTCGGGGGGATGGGGTCGCATCTGGTCGCGGCCCTTGCCCAGTCCAATGCGCTGATTGTGCTGCCCGAGCACGCGTCGGAGGTCCCGGCGGGAGTCACGGTATCGGTGATGGTTCTCGAACGGCGGCAACCATGACCGAGATGTTCGCGCACCTGGATGCATCCGGCGCGGCGCGCATGGTGGACGTGTCGGCGAAGGATGTTTCGGTTCGGACGGCGACCGCCGCGGGTTTCGTGCGGACGAATGCCCGCGTCGTCGAGTTGCTTCGCGACAACGCCTTGCCGAAGGGGGATGCGCTTGCCGTCGCCCGGATTGCCGGCATACAGGCGGCGAAACGCACTCCGGAGCTCGTTCCGCTGGCGCATCCAATTGCGCTGCACGCCGTGGATGTCGACGTCGCGGTCACCGACGACGGGGTGTCGATCCGCGCGTCGGTTCGGACGGCGGACCGCACCGGCGTCGAAATGGAGGCGCTCACCGCGGTAGCCGTCGCCGGGCTCGCCGTGATCGACATGGTCAAAGGTGTGGATCCCGCTGCGGTTCTGACGGATGTGCGGGTGGAGGAGAAGCATGGCGGGAAGTCCGGGCATTGGCGGCGGGGGTCGTGACGAGGCTGCGGCCGGCGTATCGGTCGGGCGCAGGGACGCCGCTCCGCGGCTGAAGTATCGCGGCACGATATGCCGTGTCGGCGGGCCGTTATTCGGCAGCGGGCCCTTGCCCGGTAGCGTTTGTCAGGTTCTGCAATGCCGCGCGCACTGGTGATAACGGTCTCGACGCGGGCGGCTGCCGGCGTGTATCCGGACCGCAGCGGCCCGGTGCTGGTGCAACTGCTCCGCGACGCCGGATGGCAGGTCGACGGCCCGGACATTGTGCCCGACGGCGAACCCGTTGGCAGCCGGTTGCGCGCGGCGGTCGCCGCCGGTTACGACGTCGTCCTCACCACCGGTGGCACGGGAATTTCCCCGACGGACCGCACTCCGCAGCTCACGGCCGGTGTCCTTGACTATGAGATTCCCGGCATCGCTGAGGCGTTGCGGTTCGCCGGGTGGCAGAGCGGTGTGCCGACGGCGTTGCTCTCCCGCGGTGTCGCCGGGGTCGCCGGCCGTACGCTCATCATCAACCTGGCTGGGTCACCCGGCGCGGTTCGGGACGGCATGCGGGTTATCGGGCCGCTCCTCGACCATGCGGTGTCGCAGCTGCACGGCGAGGATCACGTGTCGGCCGGACCCGAACCCGATGCCAAGGAGGGACGCTGATGTCCGTGTGCCGTTCCTGCGGGACGGCGCGCCGTGGCGGTGCCGTGGGACACCGTGACATGGCGGCCGGACACCGTGGTGGTGCCGCCGGACACCGTGACGGTGCGCCGGGACGCCCTGGCGGTGGCGCGGGACCGCAGGTGAGCCGTCGATGAGCAAGGGCTGGCCGGTCGAGTTGCGCTACGGCGCCCTGCTGTTGCGTCCGTTACGGGTGCGGGACGCGTCGGCGTGGCGGACTGAGCGGCTGCGGAACCGGGATTGGTTGGCGCCGTGGGAGGCGACGGCACCGTCGGCTCGGCGGGCGGCCGAGGGGGAAGGCTACGTCGAGACCGTGCGGGCGCTTCGCCGCGAGGCGCGTGCCGGCTTGAGTTATCCGTTCGCTCTGGTGATGGACGGCGAATTTGCCGGTCAGATCACGGTGAGCGGCATCACGCGCGGCTCGGTCTGCTCGGGGGCCGCCGGGTACTGGATCGCCCGGCGTTTCGCCGGCCGCGGCATTATGCCGACGGCGTTGGCACTCGTCGTCGACCACTGTTTCGGGCCGGGAGGCTTGCACCGGATTGAGGCGAATATCCGGCCGGAGAACGCGGCGTCGCGGCGGGTGGTCGAGAAACTCGGTTTCCGGTTGGAAGGGACCCGGGTGCGGTACATCCACATCGCCGGCGCGTGGCGTGACCACCTGTGTTACGCGCTTACCGTAGAGGACGTGCCGGAAGGGGTTCTCGCCCGTTGGCTTGCCCGCGGCGGTGGAATCCGTCCCGCTGCAAGCGACATCGCCTCTCCCGCTTGACCGCCGCCTCTCCTGACCGTCAGCAGCATCGCCTCCGCGACCGCGGCATCCGTCCGTGACCGTGCATCGATTCCGTGACCGGGGCATCCCGTGTCTGACCGTGGGTGTCGGGTGGGGAACTTTCCGGCACCGATGGGTTTGACCCATGGTGGCGGGTCGATCTCGACGCGATGCGGCCCAGCAGAGATGCCGACGCGATGCGGCGCAGCGGAAAATTCCGCTCAAAGTCGCGACACACCGGCGTACTGCATCGTCACATCCGTCACTCCTGTCTACCGTGACGGATTGTGACCGGCATCATCATGGGCGGCATTGTCGCGCTGTGGATTGTCGTTCTGGTGCCGATGTGGCTGCGCCGGCATGAGGCAGAGGACGCAAACCGCAGCATGGAGGGATTCTCGACGGCGATGCGCGTGCTCGCCGAGTCTCCGCGGTCGGCGCTGCCGCGCCGCTATCGCGCCGAGAGCCGCCGCCGTGAGATTCTCATGCCTCGACGGGAGAATTGGGGGCCTACCGTGGACAACCACCCGGATGTCGTCGTCCGCCGCAGCCGCGCTGTCAACGCGCGGGAACGTCGGCGGCTCGCCCTGCGTCGGCGTCGGCGGTTGACGGGCCTCTTCGGTCTCTTCCTTGCTGTGACGGTGACGTGCATCGCCGGATGGATGTCGTGGTGGTTGGAGCTGGCCGTCGTCCTCGCCCTTGTCGGCTACGTCGTTCACTTGCGGACGGAGGCGATTCGCCGGCGGGAGATTCAGCGGCACCGACGGCGATCGTCACGTGTGTCGACTCCGGCCGCTGCGCGCGACGAATCCCCTACCGATGCAGATACCCAGGTACTCCCCGGAGTGCCGGCCGATGTGTTGCCTCCGCTGACCAGTCCGGTAGGGACGGCGAACGGTTCGCGGTGGGAACCGGTCCCGGTGCCGCTGCCGACGTACGTCTCCAAGCCGCCCGCCAGCCGGCCGGTGGTCAGCGCCCCACGGGCGGACGTCGAATCCGCGACCATCGACCTCACCCGTCCAGGGGAGTGGTCGGCGCAGCACGCCACCGGGCGGCGGCACTTGCTCCTGGATGAGACGGGGGATGACGCCGCAATCGCATCGCCGGCCGCTGAGGACGACGATCTCGATCGGATCATGCGCCGAGTCGTCGGCGAGTGATCATCCAGTGTGGCCGCTAGGCTGATCAACTTTGGTGGCACCGCCTCATGTCAGCCGGTGCAGCTGCTGGTGGAGCTGACGGGATTTGAACCCGTGACCCCCTCGATGCGAACGAGGTGCGCTACCGGACTGCGCTACAGCCCCAACGACGCCTCAGCGTACCATCGCTCCGCCGGCCGATCACGCGGCCGGCGTCGGCCCCCGGCCCGGCGGCTGGATCGCCGGGCGGCAGGCGGCGGCTCGCTTACGAGCCATTGCTTTCGCTCCAGCTGTTGAACCACATTTTGTGCTGCCATTCGACGAACGGAATTGTCTTCCCGGTCAGGATCGGCAGGAAATAGAAGAAGAGAAGCACCACGATGAGGACGTACGAACCGGCGACCGTCGCGCCGACCAGGCGGCGGGCCGGTGTCGCATCGGCCGGGCCGAGAACGTAACCAATGGCGACCGCGAGAGCGATGCAGATGAAGGGGAGCAAAGGCAGGGCGTAGAAGTAGAACATCGTTCGGTGGAAGGTGAAGAGCCACGGAACGTACAGGCAGACGAAGGGAACCAGCAGTGCGCTGCCGCGCCAGTCCCGACGCAGTACTAAATACGCCATGAAAAGCATCACCGGAATGGACGCCCACCAGATGGCCGGCGTCCCCATGTCGTAGATCATTTGGGCGCAGCCGGCGGCTGCGTGGCATCCCTGATTGGGGGCTTTCGGGTACTCCGCGTAGTAGAGCACCGGTCGGGTTTCGAAGAGCCACGTCCAGGCATTCGACCGGTAGCTGTGGTACGAATCCAGGTGCAGGTGGAAATTCAACGCTTCCGCGTGATAATGCCACAAGCCGCGGATCGGATTGCGAATCCACGCCGGCACCCACGCCCAGCCCGGGCGATTGTTCGCCCAATCACGGTCCCAGGCGTATTTCCCGGTGTTGACGAACCAGCCGGTCCACGAGATGAGGTACGTGGCGAGCGGAACGAGAATCGTCGTCGCAAAAAGCCCGGGAACGTCCCGAATCGCCGTCGTGAGCGCCGGACGGGGCAGGCCGGCTGCCCGCCGTGCGCCCATCGTCCAGACGGCGGCGAGAACGCCGAATGCCGGGAGCAAGTAGACGCCGTCCCACTTGGTCGCGCAGGCGGCTCCGAGGCAGAACATCGCGGCGATGAACCACCAGCGGACGCCGATGTGCGGCTGTTCGGCCGATGACGCGCCGCCGCCGGTGGTGTCCGCCGCCCGGATCCGGGCGGCCGACCATGCAGCCAGCCGGGCCCGGACCTGGTCGCGGTCGAGGATGAGACAGGCAAAAGCCGCCACAATCCAGAACATCAGAAAGATGTCCAGCATCGACGTCCGGCTCTGCACGAATTCCAGACCGTCGAGGCTGAACAGCAGCCCGGCGACGCACCCCAGCAGGGTCGAGCGGGTCATCCGCCGGGCGGTGCGGGCGACGATGAGGACGGCGAGCGTCCCGACAACCGCGGCGCTGAATCGCCAGCCGAGACTGTTGTCACCGAAAATCCATTCACCAAAAGCGATCATCCATTTGCCGAGCGGCGGATGGACGACATAGCCCGGTCCGTTGTCGGTGTTATTGAGCTCGACACCGTGGGTGAGGAGGCTGTGCGCGTCGTGCGCGTAGTACACCTCGTCGAAAATCTTGGAGCTCGGATAGCTCAGATTGTGGAACCGGAGATATCCGGCGAATGCGGTGATGAGCAACGGCCCAACCCAGCCGACGACCGGGTTGCCGGCGAACGCGGGGGCCAGACGGTCGCGGATCACCCGCGTCTGGGTGCGCGATGCTACGAGCGGGGCCGGCAGGGAGAGCGTCACGGGCACATCGTAGGGGTCAGGAGAAGGTGACGCCCGCCGACGTCGGCGCGAGTTCCACCCACGCCCGCCCAGGCCGGAGCGGAATCACCCGCCCGGTGTCGTCACGGATCACCATGGGTGCGGTGAGCGACGAACGGCTCCACCGGCCGGCGATCCGCACGCCGTCGCGCAGCACCCAGCAGTCACCGGAGCCGATGACCGTCGGCCACGGTTCGACCGCACCGGTGACGTCGCGAATACCGCTGTCCCGCAGGGTGACCCGGAGAATGACCACGTCGGTGGCCCAGACCTGGCTGCCGTCGGTGAGGATGTCGGCCCGTCCGTCCTGCCACCGCAGGTAACGCTGGCCGTCCCAACGCCAGTCCGCGGTCGCGGCGGCGAACCGGACGACGACCTCCTGCGTCGGCGTCCCCGCTGCGGGAGCCGGGGAATACGTGAAGATTTGATGCGGCGGACCCATCGTCGGTGCGAGCTGCTCACCCCGTGCGTACAGCCTTGTCGTCGAATCGAAGACCTCGTGCGGAATCGGTCGTCCCGGGAGCTTGATGAACAGGCTGTTGTCCGCGTCGAAGGACATCAACACTGCGGTCGAATTCGCTTTGACCGGAGCGATTTCCAGATTGTTCGCACCGGAGTACGCGAAGTAGCCGCCGCCGAGGAGCCGGAGCAGGTCGCCGTCCACCGGGCGTGCGGACCGGATCGGCCCGACCAGGGCGGCGTCCTGGGATTGGAAGACGACGAACAGCCGGGTCAGTCCACCCTCGACCGGGGTGTCAACGACCAGATCCGCGTTGTTCAAACCCGCTTGCGGGAACGAGCCGGCGACGTTGTCGACTTTGATGGCCAGCGACGGGCGGGTCGCGTTGGGACCGCCGGCGGGCATCCCGGTCAGTGGGAAGACCTGCAGCGGTGACGCGACGGCTGGCGACGGTGCCGGCGTCAGCGTGGTCACATCGGACGGGCTCCGGCCGGACGCCGACGGCTGGGCCGCTGACCGGTTCTGATGCGGTGCTGTCGCGCATCCGGCTAGCAGTGTGCTGCTGATCACTGCGACGAGGAACGTCAACGAGCGGTGATGCGGTCGGGGCATGGGGGGAACCATAGTGGCCGAAACTGAGAAATCCACGACGCCATCTGACGCGTCGCCGGCAGGTTGGCTGCCTGAGTTGGCGGTCCCTGCTGCTGCCTGACGCGTCGCCGGCAGCGTCGCTGCCCGGGTCGGCGGTCCCTGCTGCGGGGCTGTGGGGTCTGCCGGAGTCCCCTGCTCCGGCGTGTCCGTCTGCTTGGATGACCCCGTGGGTGTTCTCGTTGTGGCGGCGACGCCGATCGGCACCGCGGAAGACGCCTCCCCCCGGTTACGCGCGGCGCTCGCAACCGCAGAGGTCGTGGCCGCCGAGGATACCCGCCGCGTACGGCGGCTCGCCGCAGCACTTGGTGTGCAGCTCAAGGGCCGTGTCGTGTCGTACTACGACGCAAATGAGCGGCAGCGGGCCCACGAATTGGTGGCGGAACTGCAGGCTGGACGGCGGGTCGTGCTCGTCACGGATGCGGGGATGCCGCTGCTGTCGGATCCTGGATATCGTTTGCTCACCGAGGCCATCGCCGCCGGAATTCCCGTGACGTGCATTCCCGGGCCCTCGGCGATTACGACGGCGCTGGTGGTGAGCGGGCTTCCGGTTGACCGATTCTGCTTCGAGGGATTTCTTCCCCGCAGGCAAGCCGGACGCCGGTCCCGCCTCGCCGAGCTGGCGGATGAGCCGCGCACGATGGTGTTCTTTGAGGCGCCGCATCGGCTGGCTGCGACATTGGCTGACATGGCGGCGGTTCTCGGTCCCGAGCGCCGCGCGGCGGCGTGCCGCGAACTCACCAAGACCTACGAAGAGGTTCGGCGTGGCAGCCTTGCCGAGCTTGCCTCCTGGGCGGCATCCGGGGTACGCGGCGAAGTCACGCTTGTCGTCGCGGGTGCGCCGCGGACCGCTCGTCCGAGCGGTCGGCGGGGGACCGTCGACGGCGATGGGACGGTCGACGGCGATGGGACGGACCCCGGCTCACGGTGATTCACGAGAGCCGGCAGCTGCGGGCAATGCCCGGTTGCTGCGCCGGGTGCAGTTGCCGCGCACCGGGTGTGCACGCTGCGCCCCGATGTGCCGCGCACCGGCCGTGCCCGGCGACGCCCGGCGGATCGGACACCGGCCGTGCCCGGCGACGCCGCCGGTGACGCCGGTGTGACTCGATCTCGATTCCCCGCTCCCGATACCCTGAACGAGTGACCAAGACCTTCTACGTCACCACGCCGATCTATTACGTCAACGACGCGCCGCACATCGGGCACGCCTACACGACCGTGGCCGCTGATGTTTTAGCGCGCTGGCACCGGCAGCGGGGCGAGCCGGTCTGGTTCCTCACCGGCACCGATGAGCACGGTCAGAAGGTGCTCCGTAGTGCGCAGGCCGGCGGGGCGTCCCCGCAGGAATGGGCTGATCGGCTGGTCGCGGAGGCGTGGCAGCCGACCTGGCGTGAGCTGGATATCTCCTACGACGATTTCATCCGCACCACCGAGCCGCGGCATACCGGTCGCGTGCAAGCGTTTCTCCAGCGCCTGTACGAAAAGGGCGAAATTTACGAAGGCGTGTATGAGGGGCCTTACTGTGTTGCGTGCGAGGAATTCAAGCTCCCCGGTGAGCTGGTGTCCGGTGAGGGAGAGTATGCGGGTCAGCAGGTCTGCCCCGTGCACCGTCGTCCGGTCGAGCAGCTGAGTGAAACCAATTACTTCTTCCGGTTATCCAAGTACGCCGATGCGTTGCTGGACCACTACGCCGCTCATCCGGAGGCGGTGGAGCCGGAGAGTGCGCGCAACGAGGTGATGCAGTTCATTCGGCAGGGGCTGCAGGATCTGTCGATTTCCCGGTCAAGTTTCGACTGGGGCGTCAAGATTCCATGGGACGATCGGCAGGTCGTCTACGTCTGGTTTGACGCGCTTTTGAATTACATCACGGCTATCGGATACGACGATCCCGATGAGACGATGCGGGCGCGCTTCGCGTCGACGTGGCCTGCCGACGTCCACCTTGTCGGCAAGGATATTCTGCGCTTTCACGCCGTCATTTGGCCGGCGATGCTGCTCGCCGGCGGGCTGCCCCTTCCTCGCAAAGTATTCGCGCACGGTTGGCTCCTCGTCTCCGGCGAGAAGATGAGCAAGACGCGGCTGACCGGCATTGCGCCGACGCAGCTGACGGCGCACTTCGGCTCGGACGCCTTCCGGTATTACTTCCTCCGCTCGTTCCCGTTCGGTCAGGACGCCTCGTTCTCCTGGGAGGAGATGAGCGCCCGTTACACCGCGGAACTTGCCAATGGATTGGGCAATCTCGCGTCCCGCGTCACGGCGATGACCGGGCGGTACTTTGACGGCGTGCTGCCTGCTCCCGGCGAAGTGACGGCGGCGGAGCAGCGGGTCGCCGATGTGTTGGCCGCGGTGGTTCTCGACGCGGATGCCGCGATGGACCGGCTTGACTTTTTCACGGCCCTGGCGCGCATTTGGGACCTCGTTCTCGTGCTCAATGGGTATCTCACCGAACAGCAGCCGTGGCAGCTCGCGAAACAGGACGACGGCGAGGCACGCATCCGGCTGGCCACGGTGCTGTACACCGCAGCGGACGGCTTGCGCGCACTCGCGGTGCTTCTCAACGCCGTCATGCCTCGCGCGTGCAGCCGGTTGTGGGAGCAACTCGGTGCGGAGGCAACTCTTGGGCCGCTGGGCAGCCAACGCATCTCCGACACAGCCCGGTTCGGCGTCCTGCCGGCGGGAAGCCGGCTCACCAAGGGTGATCCGCTCTTTCCCCGGCTGGCCGAGGACGCATCCGGCGGCGAGGCCGAGACATCGTCATGAGTGATTACCGGCCGGCAGCGACCGAGCGTCCGGCGCCGCCGATCCCACCGCGGCTCGCCGCACCCGCGGTCGACGCGCACTGCCATGTGGATCTCCTCGACGTGCCGGTGGCTGAGGCGGTTGCTGCGGCGCGGGCGGCCGGTGTCGAACGGCTCGTCACCGTGGGGTACTCCGTGCCGAGCTCCCAATGGTGTGCGCGGGCCGCGGAGGAACACGCGGAGGTGGTCGCGGCCGTCGCTGTGCATCCGAACGACGCAATGGACGCCGACGCAGACGCTCTCGGCGTTATTGCGGAGCTAGCGGCATTGCCGCAGGTACGGGCGGTCGGCGAGACGGGTTTGGATTATTACTGGAAGCGCACCGATCCCGCGGTGCAGCAGGAGATTTTCCGTCGGCACATTGACATCGCCAAGCAGCTCGGCAAGGCGCTGGTCATTCACGACCGCGACGCGCACGCGGATGTGCTGCGAATTCTCGATGAGGTCGGTCCGCCCGAACGGACGGTCTTCCACTGTTTTTCCGGCGACCTCGCCATGGCCAAAGTGTGCGTGGAAAAGGGCTATTTTCTGTCCTTCTCCGGCACCGTCACCTTCAAGAACGCACCAGACGTTCGTGAAGCAGCCGCCTGGACGCCGTTGGACGCGATGCTCGTCGAGACGGATGCGCCGTTTCTCACGCCGATGCCTTATCGCGGGCACCGGAACGGGCCGTATCTCGTCGCCCTCACCATTCGAGCCATCGCCGCATTGAAAGGCGTCCCGGAGGAGGAGGTCGCAACCCGGACGACAGCGAACGCCCTGCAGGTCTTCGGTTCGTGGTAGCAGGGCCCGGCGCTGAGAGATAGCTCACATCGGCTGTTGCTCGCCTCTCGGCGCGGGGCGGACGCCCGGAGCGGGCTGACCGCCGGGCGGCGTAATCCCGGGCATCCTCGCCGCGGCGGCGACCCTTCCCGGCCCCTGCGCGGCGGGCTCGCGAGTCGACGACCCCGTCCATTTCCCGGCCGTCGTCCACCCGGCCCTTGCGCGGCGGACTTGCGGAGGCGGTGCTCGGTTGTTACCGTCGCTGTGGCGTCCAGCGGCTGCTGGATGTCCGCCGGGGTGGGACGGCCGTAAGAATTACGCTTATGTGATTCCGGCTGTTCACGTCACCGGCAGGCCGAGTCCGGGGAGTGTTGTGCGCAAGCGGCTCATTCTGGCGACCGGCTCCGGTTTGGTCGCAGCGGCGGTGCTCTCCGCTGCAGCCGGCTATGCGGCTCACCAAGCATCCGTTGTCCTCGTTGTCGACGGCCACGTGCAGCACGTTCGCACGCATGCCCGCAGTGTGGCCGACGTGTTGAAGAAGCAGCACATTGCTGTCGGTCCGCACGATTCTGTTACGCCGGCGACGAATTCCCGGATTCACGACGGGCAAACGGTAACCGTTACGCACGGCCGATTGTTGACTGTCACTGTCGATGGCGTCACCCGCCGGGTATGGGTCGCGGCCAACAGCGTTGCCGACGCGCTGCGGTACATCGGTATTCGTACGGCAGGCGCGCGCCTTTCGGTGAACCGGTTCGCACGCGTCCCGTTATCCGGCATGGACATTTCCATCAACCTCCCGCATACGCTCTCCGTTGTCGTCGACGGGCGGGTGCAGAGCATTGTCACTACGGACGACACAATCGGCGGCGCCCTGCAGAGCGCCGGTATCCGGCTCAACCCGGATGACGAAGTCTCGATTCCGTTGGAGGAACGGCCTGCTGACGGCGTGACGGTCGTCATCACCCGGATAACAACCGGTCAGACGACCGAGCAGGTTTCGATTCCGTATAACACGGTCACCACATACGATTCCTCGCTCTACGTCGGAACACGGAAAGTCTCCCAGTTGGGGCATAACGGCGTCCTTGTCCGGACGTACCGGGTCACGTATGCGAACGGAACGG
>Ga0209061_1003820_pt1 | contig 15580 bp, 11 predicted proteins | sample Coa_R1_10_FD_187157 | JGI IMG/M metagenome (GOLD analysis project Ga0209061, IMG submission 187157) | Surface soil microbial communities from Centralia Pennsylvania, which are recovering from an underground coalmine fire - Coalmine... | ecosystem: Environmental > Terrestrial > Soil >...
TGAGGCTGGCCGCGTCGACTACCGCGTACTCGGCCTGGCTGGACCGGGTGTCGACCCAGCCGATCACCTCGTCGCCCTCGGCCACCCCGGTCACGCCCGGGCCCAGCCGTTCGACGGTCCCGGCGAGATCGCTGCCCTGCCCCGACGGGAACGTGGCGGGCCACCGCTCGTGCATCAGGCCCTCGCGGATCTTGGCCTCGCCCGGGTTGATGCCCGCGGCCCTGACCCTGACGAGCACCTGCCCGGACCCCGGCTCGGGCACCGGGACATCCGCCACCTCCAGCACGTCCTCCGTGCCGTACTCGCCGAACCGTACCGCCTTCATTACCGCCTCCGGTCGTCGATGTGCCGTCCAACATGTCGTTCAACGGTCAGCACAACCCCGGCGGCCGGCTGGTTATGCCGGCGCTGGCGGCCGGGCGGGTCGGGTGGCGGCCAGGGCGGCGCGCCCGGCGCCGGGCACGGGTCGCTTAGCGCCCGGCACGGGTCGCCCAGCGCCGGGCACGGGTCGCTTAGCGCCCGGCACGGCGCGCGCGTCCGGGCGATAATTGCCCGCGTGGAAAGCACCAGGCCCCGCTGGAGCAGCGACGTGCACCGGGCCGCCGGTGTGAGCCTGGTGCCATCGTCCATGATCATGAAAGGTTTTTACACCTATTCCGTAGGTTTCCTTCGCGATGAAGGATTTCCGCTTTCGGGCGAGCAGGCCGGCGGGCCCGCGGGCGGCGGATGCGCGGCAAGGCGCGGGCTCCGGGCGGTTACAAACCAGGCTCCCGCGGGGGAAGATGGGGCTGCGGGCTAGCGGAAGACGGCGATCAGCGGAGGCCGGCATGAGGCTAGCCGAAGACGGCGATCAGCGGAGGCCGGCATGCCTGACGTTATCCGGGCCGCCCTCGTCCAGCAGGCCTGGACCGGGGACAAGGAATCGATGACCGCGGCCGCGGTCTCCCACATCGCGACGGCGGCGAGCGCCGGAGCGCAGGTCGTCTGCCTGCAGGAGCTGTTCTACGGACCGTACTTCTGCCAGGTGCAGGACGCCGGCTACTACTCCTACACCGAGGCGATCCCCGGCGGGCCGACCACCAGGCTCATGCAGGACGTCGCCCGCCAGCACGGCATCGTGATCATCGCGCCGATGTACGAGGAAGAGCAGCCCGGGCTCTACTACAACACCGCCGCGGTCATCGACGCGGACGGCAGCTACCTGGGCAAGTACCGCAAGACCCACATCCCGCAGGTGAAGGGGTTCTGGGAGAAGTTCTACTTCCGGCCGGGCAACCTGGGCTACCCGGTGTTCGACACCGCGGCCGGGCGGATCGGCGTCTACATCTGCTACGACCGGCACTTCCCCGAGGGCTGGCGGGCGCTCGGGCTGGCGGGGGCGCGCATCGTGTTCAACCCGTCCGCGACCTCGCGCGGGCTCTCGTCCTACCTGTGGCGGCTGGAGCAGCCGGCCGCCGCGGTCGCCAACGAGTACTACGTCGGCGCGATCAACCGGGTCGGCGTCGAGCCGCTGGGCGACAACGACTTCTACGGCCAGTCCTACTTCGCGGACCCGCGCGGGCAGCTGGTCGGCGAGGCGGCGTCCGACGACGCGGACGAGGTGGTGGTCCGTGACCTGGACATGGCGAAGCTGGCCGAGGTCAGGGACCTGTGGCAGTTCTACCGGGACCGGCGCCCGGACGCGTACGGGAGCCTGGCGCAGCCTTAACGCGAGCGGGAGGTACAGCCGTGAGCATCCTGATCAGGGGCGGGACCGTGGTCACCGCCGAGGGGACCCTGGCCGCCGACGTGCTCATCGCGGGCGAGAAGATAGCCGCTGTCATCGCCCGGGAAGCCGGCTTGCCGGCCGGCGGGCGGGCCGGCCAGGTCATCGACGCCACGGGCAAGTACGTCATCCCGGGCGGGATCGACGCCCACACGCACATGGAGATGCCGTTCGGCGGCACGTTCTCGTCGGACACGTTCGAGACCGGCACGAAGGCGGCCGCGCACGGCGGCACCACGACGATCATCGACTTCGCCGTCCAGGCCAAGGGCACCAGCCTGCTCGCCGCCCTCGACAAGTGGCATGAGAAGGCGGACGGCAACTGCGCCGTCGACTACGGCTTCCACATGATCGTCTCCGACGTGAACGACGCCACGCTGAAGGAGATGGAGGCGTGCATCGGCGCCGGGGTGACCAGCTTCAAGATGTTCATGGCCTACCCCGGCGTGTTCTACGCGACCGACGGCGAGATCCTGCTCGCGATGCAGCAGGCGAGCCGGACCGGCGCGACGGTCATGATGCACGCGGAGAACGGCATCGCGATCGACCAGCTCGTCGCGCAGGCGCTGGCCGCCGGGCGGACCGCCCCCGTCCACCACGGGCTGACACGGCCTCCCGAGCTCGAGGGCGAGGCCACGAGCCGGGCGATCGCCCTGGCGCAGGTCGCCGGCTGCCCGCTGTACATCGTGCACCTGTCCGCCGCGCACGCCCTGGAGGCGGTCGCCGAGGCCCGCGACCGGGGCCAGAACGTCTTCGCCGAGACCTGCCCGCAGTACCTCTACCTGTCGCTCGACGACCTGGCGCGGCCGGATTTCGAGGGCGCCAAGTTCGTCTGCTCGCCGCCGCTGCGCACCCCGGACCACTCCGCCGCCCTCTGGCGCGGCCTGCGCACGAACGACCTGGCGGTCGTGTCGACCGACCACTGCCCGTTCTGCTTCAAGGAGCAAAAGGAGCTCGGCCGGGGCGACTTCGCGAAGATCCCCAACGGTATCCCCGGCGTGGAGCACCGGATGGACCTGCTGCACCAGGGGGTCGTGGCCGGGGAGATCACGCTCCAGCGGTGGGTGGAGACGTGCGCGACGACGCCGGCCCGGATGTTCGGCCTGTACCCGCGCAAGGGGACGATCGCGCCCGGCGCCGACGCCGACATCGTCGTCTACGACCCGGCGGCCCGCCAGACGCTGTCGGCCGCCACGCACCACATGAACGTCGACTACTCCGCCTACGAGGGGATGGAGATCACCGGAAGGGCCGAGGTCACGATCTCGCGCGGGCGCGTGGTGGTCAGGGACGGGGAGTTCGCCGGCCCTCCCGGGCACGGCAGCTTCCTGCCGCGGGGCCTCAATCAGTACCTAGCCTGAACGTACCTCGGTGCCTGTGGCACCGCGCACGCTGACCGCGGGAGGGGAGCCATGGAGTTCGGGGTGGTGCTGCAGCCGAACCCGCCGGCCACGGCGCTGGTGGCGATGATGAGGCGCGCCGAGGCCGCCGGGTTCGGGTACGGGTGGACGTTCGACTCCCACGTGCTGTGGCAGGAGGCGTTCGTGCTCTACCCGCGCATCCTCGCCGAGACGTCGGCGATGATCGTCGGGCCGATGGTGACCAACCCGGGGACGCGGGACTGGTCGGTGATCGCCTCGGCGTTCGCGACGCTGAACGACACGTACGGCAACCGGACGATTTGCGGCATCGGCCGCGGCGACTCGGCGCGCCGGTACATCGGCCTGCCGCCGGTGTCCCTGAGCACGCTGTCGTCGGCGATGTCGGTGATCAAGGGGCTGGCGGAGGGCCGCGAGGTGGTCCACCACGGCAAGCCGCTGCGGCTCCCGTGGGCGCGCGGGGGCTCGCTGCCGGTCTGGATGGCGGCCTACGGGCCGAAGGCGCTGCGGCTGGCCGGCGAGCAGGCCGACGGGTTCATCTTGCAGACCGCGGACCCGGATATCGCCCGGTGGACGTTCGGCTCGGTGCGCGCCGCCGCGCGCGACGCCGGGCGGGACCCGTCGTCGATCACGATGTGCGTGGCCGCGCCGGCCTATGTGGGCACGGACCTGCCGCACCAGCGGGACCAGCTGCGGTGGTTCGGCGCGATGGTGGGGAACCACGTCGCGGACCTGGTCGCGCGGTACGGCGTGGACGGGCCGGTCCCCCGCACGCTGACCGACTACATCGAAAAGCGCTCGGCGTACGACTACTCGCATCACGGGCGGGCCGGGAACCCGTCGGCGGAGTTCGTGCCGGACTCGATCGTGGACCGGTTCTGCCTGCTCGGCCCCGTGGCGGCGCATACCGAGCGGCTGCGCGAGCTCGCGGAGATCGGCGCGGACCAGTTCGCGCTCTACCTGATGCACGACGACGAGGAGAACACGCTCGCCGCCTACGGCGACCAGATCATCCCGGCGCTGCGCTGACGGGACCGGGGCGGGCGGGCGCGGCCGGCCAGCGGCGGCCGGCCCGGTCATCCGGCGCTGGAGCGCCCGGATCCTTCGCGGGCGGCCGGGTCCGGCGTATCGTCACGTCCATGAGAGTGCGTGATATGCGCAGGCTTGTCCGGCTGCGTTCGGTGCCGCTGAACACGACCGAGCGGCGGCTCGCCGCGTGTTACGACATCTCCGACCTGCGTCGCGCCGCCCGGCGGCGGATCCCCCGGCCCGTGTTCGACTACGTGGACGGGGCCGCCGACGAGGAGCTCGCCGCGGCTTCCAACGTATCGGCTTTCCGGCAGTGGCGGTTCCTGCCGCGGGTGCTCACGGGCGTGGCGTCGGCCGACACGTCGGTTCCGGTGCTCGGCGCCCTGCTGCCGGTTCCGCTGGTGCTCGGGCCGGCCGGGTACACGCGGATGATGCATCCCGACGGGGAGACCGGGGCGGCGCGTTCGGCGGTGCGGCACGGGCTGCCGTACACGCTGTCCACGATGGCGACGACCGGGATCGAGGAGCTGCGCGCCGGGATCGGCGGCGCCGCCATCGGCTCGCTGTGGTTCCAGCTGTACCTGACGAAGGACCGCGCGCGGGCGTACGAGCTGGTGCAGCGGGCCGCGGACAACGGGTACGGGGTGCTCGTGGTGACCGTGGACACGGTGGTGGCGGGGAACCGGGTGCGGGACCTGCGCAACGGGCTGACCATACCGCCGTCGCTCAGCCTCGGCACGGTCGCGTCGGTCGCCGCCAAGCCCGGGTACTGGTGGCGGCTGCTGGCCGGCCCGGCGCTGGGCTACGCCAACTTCGCCGGGCTGCCGCGGACCACGATCATGAAGACGGCGGACCTGTTCGACGCGGACCTGAACTGGTCCGACATCGAGGAGCTGCGTTCCCGGTGGGCGGGGAAGCTGGTCATCAAGGGGCCGCTGGGCCCCGCCGACGCGCGGCGCGCGGTCGAACTCGGCGCGGACGGGATCCAGCTGTCCAACCACGGGGGGCGGCAACTGGACCGGGCCGTGGCGCCCGCGGACCTGATCGCGCCGGTGCGGGAGGCCGTCGGGCCGTCGGTTTCCCTGCTGGTCGACTCCGGCGTGCGGCACGGCGCGGACGTCGTGGTGGCGCTGGCGCTCGGCGCGGACGCGGCGGTGCTGGGGCGGGCCTACCTGTACGGGCTGATGGCCGGCGGGACGGCGGGGGTGGACCGCGCGCTTGACCTCCTGACCAGCCAGTTCCGGTCGACGATGCAGCTACTCGGGGTTACCTCGGCCGCCGAGCTGCGCAAGCACGGGAAGGAGCTGATCACGCGGTGATCTCACCGGCGCAGCTGCTCGGCTACGCGGTCGCCTCGTTCGTGCTGATCGTGATTCCCGGCCCCGGGGTGCTCTTCGTGGTCGGCCGGGCGCTGGCCCACGGCCGCCGGACGGCGATCGCGACCGCGCTGGGGCACGCCGCCGGCAACTACGCGGTGGCGGCCTGCGTCGCCGTCGGGCTCGGCACGCTGCTCGAGCGCTCGGCGCAGGCGTTCGCCGCGGTCAAGCTGGCCGGGGCGCTGTACCTGGTCTGGCTGGGCGTCCAGGCGATCCGGCACCGGCGGTCGCTGGCCGAGGCGATGTCTGGTGCCGGCGGCCCGCGCGCGGGGTGGCTGGCGCTGCGGGACGGATTCGCCGTAGGGGTGACGAACCCGAAGGCGTTCATCTTGTTCGGCGCCGTCCTGCCGCAGTTCGTCAACCGTGGCGCGGGACACGTTCCGCTCCAGATGCTGCTGCTCGCCCTGGTGTCGGTGTCCATCGGGGTGACCTCCGACACCGCGTGGGGCCTGGCCGCCAGCGGGGTCCGCGCCTGGTTCGCGCGCTCGCCGCGACGGTTCGCGCTCGTCGGGGGCGCCGGCGGCCTGGCGATGATCGGCGTCGGCGTGACGGTCGCCCTCACCGGCCGCAAAGACTGACCCCGGCCCGCGGCCCGCGGCCCCGGCAGGGCTGTCATCCCCCGTCACGTCAGTTAACTGACTCCGCTTATCTTTCACTTCGCACACCTTGCGACCACTTCAGTGTCCGAAATGCCCGGAATGTCCATGCAAAAGGTGTGCGAAGTGCGATTAGGACCGCGGCGGCGGGCGGCTCCGCGTGCGTGGCGCGGGCAGGCGCGGTTACCGGCGGGGCGGGAGAGGCGGGCGCCGCTTGACGGGGCCGGTGGTCACGTCGGGCAGCCGGGACGGCGGACGTTCGGCGAGCATGGCGAGCGCGCGGTCCACGGCCGCTTCCAGTTGCGGGTCGCGGCCGGCGGCCCAGTCGTCGGGGGTGATCAGAACCTCGATGTCGGGGTCGACGCCGTGGTTCTCGACGTCCCAGCCGTACTCGCTGAACCAGTAGGCGTACCTCGGAACGGTGATCCGCGTGCCGTCGACGAGGCCGTGCCCGGCCCCGTCGATGCCGACCACGCCGCCCCAGGTGCGGGCCCCCACGACCGGCCCGAGGCGCAGCGACCGGATCGCGGCGGTCACGATGTCGCCGTCCGATCCGGCGAACTCGTCGGCCAGCGCGACCAGCGGGCCGCGCGGTGCCTCCTCCGGGTAGCTCTCCGGCCGGAGCCAGCGCCCGAGGTCCCAGCCGATGATCCGGCGGGCCAGCTTCTCCACGATGAGCTGGGAGGTGTGCCCGCCGCGGTTCCCCCGCACGTCCACGATCAGCGCGTCCCGGCCCATCTCCGCGCGCAGGTCGCGGTGCAGGTGCGCCCAGCCCTCCCCCATCATGTCGGGGACGTGCAGGTAGCCGGCCCGGCCGTCGGAGCGGGCCCGGACGAACTGCCGCCGGCCCGTCACCCAGTCCTGGTAGCGCAGCCGGCGCTCGTTGTGCAGCGGCACGACGACCACGCGGCGCGTCCGGGGGGGCTGGGCTTCCTGATGCTCCTGGGACACGGCGTCCGCGCCGGCCGGCGCGGCGGGAACGGGACCAGCGGGAACGGGACCAGCGCCGGGCGGTGCGGCTGGGCCGGGCGGCGCAGAGGGCTGGGCGGACTGCGCGGACTGCGCGGACTGCGCGGGCCCGGCGGGCTGCGGGACCAGGGCGGGGTCAGCCGGGCGGATCGTCAATTCCACCGGCTTGCCGGCGGTGCCCGCCAGGGCCGGCCAGGGCCCGTGGACCGGGTCGACCGGGCGGCCGTCTACCGCGAGGATCTCGTCGCCGGGCCGCACCGCCACCCCGGGCGCGGCGAGCGGCGACCGGGCACGCGGGTCCGAGGACTCGCCGGGCAGTACCCGGTCCACCAGCCACCGGCCGTCCGGGGACCGGAGCACGTCCGCGCCGAGCAGCGCCGCGGCGGCGCCACGGGCCGGGGTGTGCGCGGTGAACACGCCGGAGGGCGTCACGTAGGCGTGGGAGGTGCCCAGCTCGGCGACCACCTCCCAGAGCAGGTCGGCGAACTCGCCCGACGAGCCGATCCGGGACAGCAGGAACCGGTACGCGCCGAGGATTTCGTCCCAGTCCACGCCCGACATGTCCGGCGTCCAGAAGTCCCGGCGCAGCAGCCGGCCGGCCTCGTCGTACGCGTGCCGCCACAGCGCCTCGGGCTCGGCGAGGAACCGCGCCCGGGACAGGTCAACCGGCACCACGTCGTCCGGCGAGCCGTTGTCGGCCTTCTGGCCGGCCGGCACCACCCGGAGCTCGCCGCCGTCGCGCACCACCAGCCGCGACCCGTCGCCGCTGACCGCGAACCAGTCCACCTCCCCGGCCAGCACGGTCGCCTCCCGCTTGCGCAGGTCGAACCGCTCAAGCGCGGGCCGCGGCCGGTCCTCGTTCAGGTCGGCCGCGCCCTCGCCGAGCACGCCGGACAGCCGCGACCGCAGCCAGACCAGGCCTCCCTTCACCGCGGCCAGGCCGTAGTACCGCCCCTCGTCGACCGGGACGGCCACCACGCGGGCGGCGATGTTATCGGTGTCGACAGTCACCTCGGGGCGTTCTGACGACGAGTCTTCGGCATTGTCCCCCGCTCCCACGGGCCGTCCTCCGGGCCGGGGGCCGAACGGGGACAGCGTGCCGGCCGCCAGCGGAACGAGGTAGGGACGGCTGCCGAAGGGAAACGCCAGGTCGAACGAGTGCGCGTCGTAAACCGGGTCGAACGTGCGCCGGGACAGGAACGCCAGGTACAGCCCGTCGCCGGTGAAAACCGGGTCGCTGTCGGCGAACCGCCCGTCGGTCACGTCCACGGTGAAGCGGTCGGAGATCCGCGCCATCCGGATCCGGCTCAGCGGCCGCGGCCCCGGCTGCGACCAGGCCAGCCACGCGGAGTCCGGTGACCAGGCCAGGCCGTCGATACCGCCGTCGTCGCCGGCTGCCAGCTCGGTGACCTGCCCGGAGCCGAGGTCGGCGAGCAGCAGCCGCCCGTCCTGGGCGGTGACGGCCACCGTCGTCCCGTCCGGGGACGGCTCGATGCCGGTCACGCTGCCCAGCTCGCCGCCGGCGAGCCGGACGGAAGGGGCCGGCTCGCCCTCGACCACGGCGATTTCGAGGGCGTCGGCGCCGTCGGCGTCGGTCACCCACACGACCTTGCCGGTCCCGGGGAGCACGCGGGGCAGCCTCGCCCTCGCGTTCTGGCCGGCCGACAGCGCCCGGGCCGGGCCGTCGGCGTGGGTCAGCCAGTGTACGGTGCCGCGCACTTCGACCACGCTGGCCTGGCCAGTCTCGTCGCAGTCCAGGTCGCCGAGGTGGTCACTTGCCGTGATGAGCCTGGGCGCGCGACCGCCGGACGGCGAGCTGAGCTCGATGTCCAGCCGGCGCGGCTGGTCCGCCTCCAGGCTGTCGAGGATCCAGATGTCGCCCGCGACGTGGTAGACGATCCGCGTCCCGTCCGTCGCCGGGTTGCGGGCGTAGAAGCCGTCGTGGTCGGTGTGCCTGCGCAGGTCCGTGCCGTCGGGCGCGCAGGAGTAGATGTTGCCGGTGCCCTCGTGGTCGGCGAGGAAGACCAGCCTGCCGGCGATGAGCATGGGGGCCGCGAGCTGGCCGCTGAGGTGGCTGAGGACCCGGGAGAAGAGCGGGTCGTCGGCGGTGGCGATCCAGAGCCGGCCGGCCGTGCCGCCCCGGTACCGCTTCCAGAACGCGGGCTCGCCGCCCATCCGGCCGGTGAGCAGCGCGGTGCCCGTCTCCTCCAGGGCCAGGTCGTTGACCTGCCCGAACGGCAGCCTGCGCGGCGGCGCGTCGAGGGGGACGGCATACGCCCAGCTGTACTGGGCACCCGGCTGGCCCGCCGCGGAGACCGCGAGCACCTCGCCGTGAGCGGTCCACCCGGTGGTTCGCGTCCGGGGGTCGCCCCAGTAGGTGCGCCGCGTCGCGGCGCCGCCGCCGGTGTCGGCCGTGTACACCTCCGGGTCGCCGTCCCGCCAGCTAGTCCAGGCGACCTGGCTGCCGTCCCGGGCGAACCGGGGGTAGCTGACCTGCACCCCGTCGGAGGTCAGCCGCCAGGCGCGGCCTCCGGTGACCGGGGCGAGCCAGACGTCGTCTTCGGCGACGAAGGTGATGAGATCACCGTGAACGTGGGGGAAGCGCAGATAACCGGACGATGTCACGCGGTTAATCCTAGGGGCGGCTCACGGCCAGGAGAGCCGGCTCACAGCCAGCCACGTTCCTCCGCGATCCGCAGGGCCTCGGCCCGGTTGCGGGCGCCGGTCTTCTGAATGCAGGACGACAGGTAGTTCCGCACGGTGCCCTCGGAGAGGTACAGCACGGCGGCTATCTGGGCTATCGTGGCGCCGTCCTGGCTCGCCGCCAGGACGGCGCGTTCCCGCGGAGTGAGCGGGCAGGCGCCGCCGGCGAGCGCGGCGGCGGCCAGGTCCGAGTCGATGACCTTCTGGCCCGCCCTGACCTGCCTGATCGTCTCGGCGAGCTTATCGGCCGGCGAGTCCTTCACGATGAACCCGGAGACGCCGGACTCCATGGCGCGCCGCAGGTACCCCGGCCGGCCGAACGTGGTGAGGATGACGATGCCGGTGTCCGGATGCCGTTTCCTGAGCTCGGCGGCGGCGGCCAGCCCGTCCAGGCCGGGCATCTCGATGTCCAGCAGCGCGACGTCGGGCCTGGCGTCGTCGGCGGCGGCCAGCACCTCGTCGCCCCTGCCTACCTGCGCGACCACCTCGATGTCGTCCTCGAACGACAGCAGCGCGGCGAGCGCCTCGCGGATCATCGCCTGGTCTTCGGCGAGCAGCACCCGGATACGCGCTGGTTCGCGCCGACAGGGAGGAGATGTCACGGAGCTACGGTAGCGCCGTCGCGGGCGGGCACCGTGGCGGTGACGGTGAAGCCGCGGCCTTTCGCGGACATGAGCTTGAGCTTGCCGCCAGCCGCGGCGAGCCGTTCCGACATCCCGCGCAGTCCCGCGCCGGCCGGGCCGCCATCCGCGCCCGCCGGGCCCCCGCCCGGGCCAGCGTGGCCGTGGCCGTCGTCGGTGACCGTCAGGGAGAGGGTGCCGGCATCACGGGTGAGGCTGATGGAGCAGTTGCGCGCGCCGGAGTGGCGGATCACGTTGGTGACCGCCTCGCGCAGGCACCAGGCCAGCGCCGCCTCCGCGTCGGGACCGAAGGTGCCGGACAGCAGGATGAGGTCTGGCGCGTCGTGCGGCGTGATGCCCGCCGCCTTGAGCGCGGTGCGCGCGGTGATGATCTCCACCGCCAGCGTGGGCCTGCGGTAGCCGCTGACCGCTTCCCTGATGTCGTGCAGCGTCTGCCTGCTCACGGCCGCGACCTGCTCGATCTCGTCACGTGCCCGGTCCCGGTCCGGGCTGTCCGGCAGCCGCCGCAGCAGGCGCGCGGCGAGCTCGGACTTCAGCGTGATCATCGACAGCGACTGCCCGGTCAGGTCGTGCATGTCCCGGGCCAGCCGCAGCCGCTCCTCGCTGGCCGCCAGCCGCGCCACGGTGTCGCGGGCCTGCGCCAGCTCCCTTGTGAGGACCACCTGTGCCCGGAAGCCGATCATCGCGAACCCGACCAGCATGACCGGGAGCAGCGTGAGCAGGAAATCCGATACGGCGTCGTGGCCGATCCAGCTGAAGATCCCGTAGCACGCGGTGCTCGCGAGCACCGCCCTCGCGGCGGTGCGCCGGTCCGTGATCAGCGTGCCGCAGGCGGCCGACACGTAGATCCACAGCGCGTTCCACTTGGCGCCGTTGTACACCACGCAGGCGAGCGCGCCCAGGGCGAACAGCGGGACCAGGCTCCACAGCGGGACCCTGGAGCGTATGTCGCGGACGACCATCAGCCGCAGGTAGCAGGCACAGAACACCACGACGATGGCGATCCCGCCGCCGATGTACAAGGCGCCGTAGCCATGCTGGAAGAGGCTGCCCACGGGCTGGATGACATAGATCAGCCAGATCCCGGAGAACAGCGCGCGCCAGTACCGGGCGGCCCTGGGCACGCCAGGCCAGGCGAAGCGGCCGGCCATGGACACCTCCGGCGGTCCCGCCAGCCCGTCGCGGACCGCTCCTGGCTGGCGCGCGCTGTCCCTCCCTGCCACGGCTCCCTCCCGGTGCCGTCCTACACCGATTCCGCTGTGGCCCGCACCGAGGCCCACGCCAGCGCGCTGAAGATCGCCAGCCAGACGACCATGCCGACGATGAGCCAGCCCGGCACCGTGATCCCAGCGATCACATCGGTAGCGATCTTCACGGCCTGGTAGGTGGGCGTGTACTCCCCGATGCGCTGGAGGACCCCGCTGAGGGGGAAGAAGATCCCGCCGATGATGAGGAACAGGAAGTAGATCAGCATCGCGATCGGCTGCACCTGGTCCGGCTGGAACCGGTACCCGATGGCGATGGCGAGCGCGGTGAAGATCATCGCGCCGAGCCAGACGACGGCGGCGATCGCGATCCACTCCCAGCCGTGGGCCAGGTGCACGCCGCCGTAGTACCGGCCGAGCAGCAGCACGATGACGACCGACGGGATCGTGATCGCCATCGACGCCGCGAGCTTGGCGACGACATAGCCGTTCGCGGGCAGCGGGGTGAGCCGGAGCTGCCGTATCCAGCCCTCCTTGCGCTCAGAAGCGATCCTGATCGCGTTGCCGGTCAGCGCGCCGCTGAACGAGCCGAACGTCGCCATCGCGACCATGTAATACGCGCCGAAGTCGACACCGTAGACGACGGCCTTCGCGCTCTTGCCGATCGCCAGGTAGAGCACGATCGGCAGGGCGAGCGTGGTGATCATGTAGCGCCGGTTGCGCCGCAGCCGGATGATCTCGGCCCGCACCAGCAGCATTGTGCCTCGCATTTCCTCAGGCCTCCTGTGTCTGGACGGGGCTGCTGGCCCTGTCGTCTTCGGCGGTGATGGCGAGGAACGCCTGCTCGAGGCCGAGGCTGCCGATCTCCACCTCGCGCGGCCGGTAGCCGGCGTCGATCAGCGCATACAGCGTCGCGTCGGAATCGGACGACTGGATCTGGACGATGTCATTCCTGATGTCCAGGCTCACCAGCCCCGGCAGGCCCAGCAGGAACGCCTCGTCCACCCGGTCCAGCCGGAACGACAGCCGCTTCGCCCCGGCCCGCGCCTTGATCTCGGCCGGGGTGCCGTCCGCGAGCAGCCGTCCCCGGTTGATCACCAGGATCCGGTCCGCGGCCTGGTCGGCCTCCTCCAGGTAATGCGTGGCGAACAGCAGGGTCCTGCCCTCCGCGACCTCTTCCTTCATGCTCGCCCAGAACCGCTGCCGGGTCTCCACGTCCATCGCGGTCGTCGGCTCGTCGAGCACGACCAGGTCGCATTCGCCGACGATCGCCAGCGCGAACCGCACGCGCTGCGTCTGCCCGCCGGACAGCCGGTCCACCCGCTGGCCGGCGATGGCCGCGATGCCGGCCCGGCGCAGCGTCGTGTCAACCGGCACCGGCCGCGGGTGCAGCCCGGCGACCAGCGTCACCAGCTCGCGCACCGTCACCTCGGGCATCAGCCCGCCCGACTGGAGCATCGCGCCCACCTGGCCGGACTTCACCGCGTGGTACGGGTCGCTGCCGAACACCTTGATGGTCCCTGATGTGGGCTTGCGCAGCGCCAGGAGCATGTCGAGCGAGGTGGACTTGCCCGCGCCGTTCGGCCCGAGGAGCGCGACGGTCTCCCCCTTGCGCAGGTCAAGGCTCAGCCCGTCGACCGCTTTCAGGCTGCCGTAGTGCTTGCTTACGTTGTCGAACGAGACGACCGGCCCCGTTCCGCCGTAGCTCATCGCTGGTCTCCTCGGATGGAGGGTGGGTGGAAGCGTGCGTCCGCACTCATCCCACCACCAGCGCGCCGGCCGCGGTAGTAAATACTCTCAGCGGCCGGCCATGACAAGTGTCATGGACTGTGCTAACGGCCGACGGCATAGCCCTGCATGCCGCGCGGGTTCGCGGCGGCGTACAGCATGCCGCCGCGGCGGGCCACCGCGCTGATCCGGCCCAGCGACCACGGCGGCTGCACCTGGACCAGGTGCCCGCGCTCGCGCAGCCCGGCGATGACCGCCTCGCCGACCCGCTGCTCGGCGTCCAGTCCCCTCGGGTACGCCTCGCGGGGGTAGAACGAGGACGGCATGTGCCGGGAGTGGAACGCCGGGAAGTCGATCGCCTGCTGGAGGTTCATCCCGAAGTGCACGTGGTTCAGGAAGAAGCCCAGCGTCCACTGGTCCTGCTGGTCCCCGCCCGGGGTGCCGAACGCCAGGTACGGCTCCCCGCCGCGCAGCACCAGCGTCGGGGTCAGCGTGGTCCGCGGTCGCTTGCCGGGCGCGATCGTCGCGGGCAGGCCGGGGGTGAGGGTGAACATCTGCGCCCGGGTGCCCAGGCAGAAGCCCAGCTCCGGGATGACCGGCGAGGACTGTAGCCAGCCGCCGCTCGGCGTCGCGGTGACCACGTTGCCCCACCGGTCGGCCACGTCCAGGTGGCAGGTGTCGCCGCGCCGCGCCTGCGCGTGGACCGAACGGCCGAGCGGTTCTCCGGTCGCCGGGTCGACGCCGGGGTCGCCGCTTCCCCGTGCCCCGCGGCTCCAGCCGGTGCTTCCTGGTCCGTTCATCCCGAACGGGGCCGTGGCGAATGCCGGCAGTCCCGGTTCTCTCCCCCCGGGCCGGCCCGGCACCAGGTCCGCGCGCGCCGTGTCGCCGACGAGCTTGCGCCGCTCGTCGTTGTAGGCCGCCGACAGCAGCTCCTCCAGGGGCACGTCGGTGAAGTCCGGGTCCGCGTACCACGCCTCCCGGTCGGCGAACGCGAGCTTGGCGGCCTCGGTCACCGTGTGGATGTACTCGGCGCCGCCGGGCTCCATCGCGGCCAGGTCGAAGCCGGACAGCAGGGCGAGCTGCTGGAGGAACACCGGGCCCTGCCCCCAGGGGCCGGTCTTGCAGATCCGCAGGCCCGCGTAGTCGTACGTCACCGGAGCCTCGAGACGGGCGTGCCAGGTGCTCAGGTCCTGGGCGGTGAGGAACCCGCGGTGCCGCTCCCCCGTCACGTCCATCACCTCGGTGGCCGCGAAGCGGCCGATCGCCTCGGCGACGAACCCGTCGTACCAGGCGCGGCGCGCCGCCTCGATCTGCTTGTCGCGGTCGCCGCCCGCCGCCTCGGCCTCGGCGAGGATCCGCTTGTAGGTGGCGGCGAGCGCGGGGTTGGCGAACCTGGTGCCCGGCGCGGGGATTCCCCCGCCGGGCAGGTAGACCTCGGCCGAGCTGGTCCAGTGCTCGCGGAACAGGCCGGCCACGCTGGCGATGCCCCAGCTGATCGCCGGCACCAGCGGGTACCCGGACTCGGCGTAGCCGATCGCGTAGCCGAGGACGTCGCGGAGCTTCAGCGTGCCGTATTCGCGCAGCAGCAGCAGCCAGCCGCCGAACGCGCCGGGCACGCACGCGGCGAGCAGCCCGCTGCCCGGCACGAGGTCGAGCCCGAGGTCCTGGTAGGCCTCGAGGGTGGCCCCTGCCGGGGCCGTGCCCTGCCCGCAGACGACGAACGTCTCGCCGCGCCGGGCGTCGTAGCCGATCACCGGCACCTCGCCGCCGGGGCCGCACAGGTGCGGCTCGACGACCTGGAGCACGAAGCCCGCCGCGACCGCGGCGTCGAAGGCGTTGCCGCCCTTTTCCAGGACGGCCATGCCGGCCGCCGAGGCGAGCCAGTGGGTGGACGCCACCATGCCGAACGTCCCCGCGAGCTCCGGCCTGGTCGTGAACTCCGGGATGCTCGGCATAGCGCTGCTCCGTTCCTACGCGGGGATATCCACCACCATCATCGCTGCCCGGCCGCGGGATGGCGAACCACGGGGTCCCGCCCGCCCGCGGCGGCGCGGCTATGCGACCCGGCGCAGGGCCCGGGCCCGCCCGTCGCAGCCCCCGCCTGACCCCGCGGACCGAAGGGCGCGCCGCCGTCTGGACTAGAGGAGCGAGGCCGTCTGGACTAGAGGAGCGAGGCCGTCTGGGCTAGA
>Ga0209061_1003823_pt1 | contig 15559 bp, 8 predicted proteins | sample Coa_R1_10_FD_187157 | JGI IMG/M metagenome (GOLD analysis project Ga0209061, IMG submission 187157) | Surface soil microbial communities from Centralia Pennsylvania, which are recovering from an underground coalmine fire - Coalmine... | ecosystem: Environmental > Terrestrial > Soil > Unclassified...
GCGTACGCCAGAGGTGCCGCGGGAAATCGAAAGGCCAGCGCCCAAAAGTCCGTCGTTCAGGCTATGTTATTTGGAATCATGGCGCGCCTGGAGGGATTCGAACCCCCGACCTACAGATTCGAAGTCTCAATACACACGTTGACTCTCAAGAAGATCAACAAGTTACAGCCGAAAATTCCCAACAAACTGGGCAAATTCCGCAAACCCCGCGCAAACGCTCTACTCCGCAAAGCACCCGGTCTCACGATCGCCACGAGAACGGAGGCGACCAATGATTCCCAGCCTCCCAATCGCCGTCGCTGATCGCCCCGCCGAATGCAAGGACACCGGGCTGCAATCTCTCCAGTCCGTTCTCAAATCCGCCGGCCTCACGCGCCGACGAATGAAGAAGCTCGACGCTATCGCGCAGATTCACGAACAACGGCACGGCCACAAAACCGACAAGGCGTATAGCGCGCGACCCTTCGTCCTGTGCGGTATCCCGGTGAGGCGACCTGCCAAGCACGTTCTCGAATACTCCCGCCAAAATGGTCGATTCCGGCTCCGCGTCATCGGCCACCCGGATTATGGCCTACCCTTCGGCCAGGATAGATTGCTGCTCATCTGGGTCGCAACAATGGCCGTCTGGCAGAAGACCCGCGAAATTCGTTTCCGCTCTGCGGCCACAATTCTTGAGGCCTTCGGTTTGCCCAAAGACGGCCGCTACTATAGGCGCTTGATCGCCGGTTTCGAGAGAATATTCTACGCCACGTTTTTCTTCTCAAGCGATGAGCAAGTTGGCGAAGCCACCATCATGGAGCGGCAGAGCTTCCGGTTCGTCAAAGACGCCAAGCTCTGGTACGCCGAGCCGGATGCCTTCTAAGGCGGTGCAGCCACGGCCGGAAAACGTGATCGTGCTTTCGGAAGAGTTTTGGAGAGAAATCCAGGAGCACCCGATCCCGGTCGATCTGGCGGTAGTCAAGGCGCTGGCCGACTCGCCAGGAAACCTGGACCTCTACGTCTGGCTCGTCTGGCGATGTTGGACGGCCAAGAGCCCGGTCAGTGTTCCCCTCTTTGGGCCTGACGGTCTCGTCTCTCAGCTCGGAATCTCAGACAAGCTCCGCGAGCGCGATTTTCGCCGCCAGATTGTCCAGTGGCTCAAAGTCATTCGGCAGCTCTGGCCGGATTGCCCCGCGAGCCTCACGGAATCGGGAACCCACCTAATCCTGAAGCGGACCAAATTGAGCCCGATTTTTTCCACAGCGAAGCGTGATTTTGGGTGCGCGTCGACGTGATTCAGTTCGCGCAAAATACGTGACTCAGTTCGCGCTTTTACGTGATTCAGTTCGCGGGGGCACGTGATTGAGTTCGCGCGGGTACCACCTAAGCCTTTGACCAAGATGCGATTAGCGCCGCCTCCTGTAGTTATTTACCTGTAGTCCTAAAGTTACCTGTAGTAGGCAGAAAAATTCTGTGGAAAACGGCGGCTCCGCCGCCACCACAATGCGCGCGCTGCGGCCCTCGCGCAACTCGAGAACGCGACCGACCAGAAGGCCAAGTTCCGGAAGCTCGTGGCGCAGGTCTCATAAGGGCCGGCCAGGATCACCGGGCTTCCAGTTCGAGTTGATGTCCCTTCGGCATCACGTCCCAAGTCCGACCGTCGAGGACGCGGCCATTTCTCTTCTTTTGCACGCCACCCCACTGCTTGAAGAAGAAGGGTACGCCTTGCCGGAGACACTGCTTGCGGATCTCCCTGACCCACTCGGCCTCAATGGGTCGGGCACCAGGCCCGCTTTCTCCTCCGACGATGACCCAGTGAATGGCGGAAAGGTCAATGGTGCCCAACGGACCCAGCAACGGTTCCAAGGACAGGAACCTCACGGCAGCCGGCACCTTTCGCAGGTTATCCGCCCGCCACAGGTATTTGGCGGTCTCAATCGAGACGCCCATCCACACGTTCGGGGGCCAGTTCAGGTTGGGAGCGAGTTCTGCCAGTCTTTCCGACCGCTTCGTGAGGATCTGAAACGTGTGCCACGAGGCCCTCTCCATCGTGTGAAAGACTCTCTGGATGAACGCGAGAGGGACCTTTTCATGGAAGAGGTCGCTCATGCTGTTCACGAAGATCCTCCGGGGCTTCTTCCAGGTGAGGGGGAGCTGAAGCCGATCCGGCCAAAGGCGAAGGTCGAAGCCCTGCTCGTAGGGATGACCTGGGATGCCGCGCCACCGCTCGGCGAACACCTCGGCATAACAGCGCTTGCACCCCGGGCTGACCTTGTTGCAACCCGTCACCGGGTTCCAGGTCGAGTCGGTCCACTCGATTGTCGACTTCTCACTCATGGCTTCCCGCTCATTTCAGTCCGTTCACCATCAAAAGGCCCATGCTGCTCTTCGCGGAGGGACATGCCCATTTATCGGCTTTCTCCTCCGGTGAGGTAGAGACGCGCATCATCGTTCAGCCGCCCCGTCCCTCGGACATCCTCGAATGCGACCTTCTTGTCCTTCACGAGTTTCGCCACCGCCTGATTGTACTCGCTGCGCGTGAAGCGCATGAAGGCCGTCTGCACGATGTCGAGCCACAGATCGAGCCGACTCTTGCGCGGCCTCTGCCGGACCGCGTCAAGAATGATGTTCTCCAGCGTCCGGGTGTCCCGCGTGTCCTTCCAGTCCGTGCCCGCGAACAAAGTGCCGTCGGTCACGGCCTGGTGCATCCGTTGGTGGTAGGCGGTACACATCACATCGTTCATCAGGAGCAGCGCGTCCCGATGCCGGGAGTAAAAGGTGACGTAGTACTTGATCCCACTCCCGTCCCGCTCCCGCACCGGGCATGAGCCGCTGAAGGCCCTTGGCTCTTCGAGGCCGACGATCTTCTCGCGGTACACCGCCATGACCTTTTCAGCCTTCGCTTCCGGTTCCGTCGTGTCATCCCAAAGGATGTTCTTCCAGTAGTCCCCGCCGAGGACCTTCGTGAGCCGTTCATGGAAGGCTCGGATTCGAGGCTCGTCAGTGCGGCCCGCGGCCACCGCCTTGCGTGCCCCAAGGCGATGCATCGTCGGGATGCTGAGGTTCACGACGATCTCCGTGCTGTACGTTTTGTCCCGCCGAAGGAAGGGCTCAATGACCGAGAACTCGCAGCCCTTGAGTCCGAACGGATCTAGGTACAGGAAGACGGTGTGATCCCTTAGAAGCCCACGGACTTGGGCGAGAAGTTCGTCAGCAGTACCGTGGATTGGGATCACTTTCTTCTGCTCAATGAACCTGGACAGGACATACGACAGCTGGTCATGATGCTCCTTCTTGCGGTTCACGAAGATGGCCTGGTAGCTGTCTCGCACACGCCGTTCAGCCGCCTGGCAGATGATCAGCGGGGATCCAGGCGAACCGTCTTCGAATTTCCCCGGCCCCGCGAAGGCATCGATCAGAATGATCGGCTTCCCGAGCTTGGCTACCTTCGCAAGGTACGGCGGCATGTACTGGCCCAGGATCCGGTCTTTGATCTTGGACCACGGACGTTTGCCCTTGAAGAACCCAGCTTCCATCGATTCGGGGTCTTCACCGCCATCGGGCCCCGTGGATTCTGATTCGCCCATGTTCTCCGTCTGGTCGAAGCCTGCTGGCATGTGATGGCTGGCCTCACTTTCCTCAACAAGCTCGGTTTGCATCATCCACTGGCGTTCACCTTCTCGAGGAGCTTCTGGATGTAGGTGTCCCGGTCCTCCCTCTGGAAGAGGACGTTCCGCGCCTCGAACTCGTCCTTCGTCATGCCGTCATTCCACCAAGCGACTTCCGGGACACGCGTGCTGGACACGATAAAGGAATTCAGGACCACCGCCCGGTCGCCCAGCTGGCGCTCCAGGTCCTTGATCGTCAGGTGGAACTGGATCTTCGGATCCTCTGGCCCTTCCAGATTCCGCAACCCCTTGGGGTCGATAAAGCTCACGTGCTGGCGGTCGCCGGCCAGCAGCCAGAGGATGAAGTCGGGGTAGAAGTTCCCCGCCTCGAAGAAGCCGATGCCACGGCCGCGGCTCATGTTGCGGAGCAGGTAGAGTTCCTTGCCCTTGAGGACTGCTTTACCCCTCTCTGACTCACAGAACTTCTGCAGGTCCAACACAAAATCACGCTCGCCCTCGTTCTCCAGCACCACGGGCTTGACCTCAATGAGGTCGTTGCCGACGTAGATGAGCGGCTCGTACAGGTGACGCTCGAATGCGATGGCGTGCAGCGACTGGAACTCCACGTTCCGCAGCGTTCCCTCCTCGATCAGGCTCTTGATCTCCTTCAGCTTCTGGACAATGTCGTCCCGCGACTGCTCGATGAGCAGCCGGTACTCGTTGATGAAGTTGGGATCGTCCTCGGACAGCTCCCGGTACTCCAGGTGGCCGCTTTCGAATTCCTGCTTCCTGAACTTGTAGTAGCGGTCCAGGTACTTCCTGAAGAGGGCCGCCGCGATCTCCTGCCAGCGGAGAACCTGTTGGAACGACCGGAAGTGCATCTCCTCCTTGGGAATGAGCAGCTCGTACCAGTCCTTCCGTCCCAGAAGAATCGCCAGGCTCCCGCGCGGCAGGGCGAGGTTGTGCCAGGCGCGCTCGTTCTTGAACTGTTGAAGCTCGAAGTAGATGGCATCGAAATCGAGGAACGCCAGGTGCGGTTCCTCGAAGAAGCAGCGATCACGTTTCGCTACTGGCGCGTTCGTCCGACCGGCACCGCTGGCCATGGCCTGCAGCTTGGGGTACCAGTCCACCACAACTGGATGCCGGACGAGATACTCAGGTGGCTCGTCCAAGGTGGGCTTCGGCCCGTCCTTCTTGAAGTCGATGCCTTCCTGAAGACGGACCATCTTCAGTATCTTGCTCCCCAGATTCTTGATCACCGGGAGCACGAACTCGATTCGGTCCTCGTTCGCCGGCAGGCCCTCGTCCTCAAGGTACTCCTTGAACTGGCGCATGTAGTCGGCGCGGATGCCGAAGATGTTGAGCGTCTCCAGGATCTCGATGTTCTTGGGCGCGGCCTGTCCCGCCAGCCTCCGGCTGCGCTTGAGCGAGAAGCCCTTCCCTTTGAGCCGGACGCCGCGACCGAAGAGCTGAATGATCTGCGGGCCCTCGTTGCGTCCGATGTTCAGCAGGCCCATGGTGCTGACCCGCCAGCTCGACCAGCCTTCGGTGAACTTCTTGGACCCGATCAGGATGTTGATGGTGGATGTCTCGTCATTGAGGGCGCGGAAGAGGGAGCCCGAGAACTCCTTCTCCGTAACGACCAGCTCGTCCTGCTTCTCGCAGAGCTTGCAGAGGGCCGAGGTGTCGCCGACGTTGATCACACCGAAGGCGTCGTTGTCACCCAGCCGCAGCGCGACCTCGCCATCGGTGCCCTTTAGATTCTCCACGTGTAGCGCGGCCGTCGTCGGAGCGTTGAAAAGGACGCGCAGGATGTCGTCGAAGACCTGGTCGGGAGTGAGGCGAAGGGTGTTCAGATACCGGAAGGCCCCGGCGAAGATGTCTCGGTTTTGCGCGTCCAGGAGGCCGGAGTGTCCCGCTAGCAGCCGTTCGATGGACGCGACGCTTTCGTCTCGCTCGCGCACGAAGGTCGCCAGGGACAGAAGGATATCCACGACGTCGGAGACCTTCCGCCGGTTCTGCGTGCGGACCGCGTTGACGCTGCCGCCCACGAATATCCAGAGCGGGCGCTCCAGCAGGAACGGCTGGAACGTGCCGGTCTGCTCCCGGTAGAGCTTCAACTGCTGGTAGAACGCGAGCAGGCAGGCGGTGAGATACCGCCGGCGCACGCTCTCGTCCGAGTCGTCGGCAAGGTTCAGGATGCGGTAGTCCTTGCCGTAGCCGTCTCCGTAGAAGTACTTGTACGAGTAGTCGAACAGGATGCACTTGGCGTAGACCTGCTCCAGCGCGCGGTTCCCGCTGGCCTTCATCGCCTGGCCGAAGGTCGCGGAGTACTCGAAGGAGAATCCGTTTTCGCAGAGCTGGTTCCGCTTCTGCATCCAGGCGCCGATCTCCGCGCCGCTGGTTCCGCGGTGCCCCTCGTCTACCAGAACCAGGTTGTTTCCCTCGAAGGCGTCCACGGCCACGGTCTTCTCGCCCATCTCCTCCCGCAGTTTGTGGATGTCGAGGATCTCCACTGGGCGGCCGGTGAAGAGGCCACGACCCTCCTTCGAGAAAAGCTCGGCGTCGATACCCGAAAGCTGGAACTCCTCCAGGTGCTGGTGCGAGAGTCCCTCGTTGGGCGTGAGCAGGATGACCCGGTTCACCGGCCTGCCGCCGTGCAGGTTTAGGTAGTGCTGGTATTGGAGGATATTGATGTGCATGAGCAGCGTCTTGCCGCTTCCGGTTGCCATCCAGAACGCAATCTTGTTCAGGTCCTGCCTCGTGTACGGCTCGATGCGGCTTGGCTCCGGCGCGGAGGCGTTGAAGGTCTCCACGTGGGCATTCAGCTGCGTGATCAGCCCGTCCGGGTCCCGGAAGTACCGGTCGAGATAGATCTCGGCGAAGAGCAATGCCAGGTACTGGAAGTACTTCGGATAGAGGACCGGCCCCGCGTGATTCCGCTTCTCGGTGATCCGCCGCCAGTGGCGCACGATGTTCTGGTCGTAGGCCAGCAGCAGGTCGTGGGGAAGCTCCGGCCTGTCGAAGAGGAGTTTCAGATTGTGGTGGAAGCGGGTGACGTTGTTCTCGTCGAACCCCTCGTACTCCGGCGCCTTCAGGTTGGCGGCTAGACGCTCGAAGCTCGGCACGCCGAAAAGCCCCAGCAACCACTGGTGCAGCACCAGCCGCTGCTCGAAGCGGAGGGGCCTCTCGGCGGTGCCAGCGTTTGCTCCGGCGCGTCTTGCGGTTCGCGGCGGCATGGTCACTTTCCTTTCTCCAGCGATGTTTCCGCATCTTCTGCAAAGAGTCGCACGTATTCTTCAAAAAGGAACTGGCGGTTCCTGGCTTGTCCGGTGATTTCTTTCAGGACGCCAAGGTGGACCAGGCGCTGCACCAACTGATTCGCCGCCGGGAACTCCGTTTTCGTGATCGTTTGAACTTTCTTGACGTTGATGATCGGGGTCCGGAAGAGCTGTTCCAGGACCTTGAGGCCATTCCCCGCCGCACGGCCGAACGCTTGCGTGATTTGCTCGCGGCGTCGCTCGCGAAGCGCCTGGATGCGCCGTGCTGTCTCGGCGGCTTGGGCGCTGACGTCAATCACACCGCGCAGAAAGAAACCGAGCCAACGCTCCCAATCGCCGGCGTCGCGCACCGCCTGCAGCCGGTCATAGTATTGCTGCCGATAGCGCTTGAAGTAGTGCGAGAGATACAGGACAGGCTTGTGCAGCACGCCGCGTTCGCAGAGCAGGAATGTGATAAGCAAGCGGCCTACCCGGCCGTTGCCGTCGAGAAAGGGATGGATGGTCTCGAACTGGGCATGCGCAAGCCCGACCTTAACCAGAACCGGCAGATCGTCCTTCTCGTGCAGGAACCGTTCGAGATCGCTCAGGGCCTGCGGGACGACATCCGGGGGCGGGGGCACGAAGGTCGCCTCGTTCAACGTACAACCGCCCGGCCCAATCCAGTTCTGGCTCCGCCGCAGCTCTCCCGGTGTGAGCCTGCTCCCGCGCACGCCCTTGAGCAGGCGCTCATGAATCTCTCGGATCAACCGGACGGAAACCGGCAGCGCGGCCAGGCGCTCCAGGCCGTAGTTCATCGCATGGACGTAGTTGATGACCTCGCGCACGTCGGCGGGACGGTCCGGAGAAAAGATGCGCGCCTCGGCCGCCAGCAAGTCCTGAAGCGAGCTTTGGGTGCCTTCGATTTGGCTGGAGAGCACCGCTTCTTTGCGGACGTACATGAGCACGAAGAGGTCCGGATCGGGCAGGGTCAGCACCGAGCCATCGAGTCGGCCGAGGGCGTGGCTGGCTTCCGCAAGCGGGGCCTGGAGGTCATAAATGCGCAGGGGCGGGTCGGGCGGGAGTGGCGCCGGCAGGAAAGCCCGGTAGCCAGCCGCCTGCTGGACGTACCGGCCCGCGCGAGCGGCCCCTTTGGCATTAGGGGCTTCCATATTGACTCCAGCCTTTACCATGAAGACTCCCGCCGTCCACGTTAATCCCTGACGTTAACATGGACCGTGCTCCAGTCCATATAAATGCCTGCCGTTAACATGGGCACGGACCGCTGTCTTGTGAATGCCAGCCGATTGCATGGAACGATCTCCTACACATCCTGCACGTCGAACATGAGCCGCCTGAATTCCTCTTCGATGAGCCGGACCTTCCAGGTCTGGTCCGGACGGCGGAGGTTCTCCAGGTTGTTGTCGCCGTTGACGTAGATGACGTCGTATTCCTGGTCCTTGGTGTTGTAGCCCTGCTTGCGGAACCAGGCATCGAGGGCATCGTTGTCCAGCTCCTTGGTCTTGCGCCACAGAATAAGCACTCGCTCGCCCTGCGGGTTCAGGCCCGTCACAACGCGCACGCCGCGGACGACGTCAATCGTCTTCACGCGGAGACCGATCAGGTAGTTGAAGGTCTCGACGAGGTCCACGACCGTGGGCTTCGTCTCGCCGACGGTCCCGGTGGCGATGTTGAGCTTGTAGTTGAAGGGGTCCTCGAAGCGGTCGATGTTGAGGAGCGAAGCGCTGCCCCGGCTTTCCACGTCGAGCATGTAGCGGAGCATGTAGTCCTCGCGGAATTCGGCGTGGTCTTCGAGTAGCTTCTGCTGGGCATCGGTGCGCCTGAGTTCCAGGTTGTTGAGCGTGTCCTCGTAGGATTCAAGGCGCTGAATCTTGAGGATGCGGGGGCTACGCTCGATTTCTTCTGGCGTCGGCAACCGCTTGGGCTTGCCGTCCTTCCACTCCGGCGTGAAAATGACCTTTTTGAGGCGCGGCACCAGCACCGTGTCGAAGTAGTCGCCCATCTCCACTAGTATGAACTTCCGCCGCCCGCCATCGTCGCGGTTGAGGTTGATGACGGCGTGGCCAGTGGTGCCGGAGCCGGCGAAGAAGTCGAGGATGATCGACTCAGGATCGGAAGCTGCCGCCCCAAGAAGGTCAACGTAAAGCGACACAGGGTGGCAATATGGGAACTCAAGGCCGAGCTTCTCAACGTCGCCCTTACCTCGGCCAGCGTCCTGAATCACAGACGATACCTGTCGCTGGGACTCCTCGGTGAGGAATATTTTCCGGCGCGGCTGCACTGTTTCATCGGAGCCGAAAATGATGGCGTTTGCAGCCAAAAGTTTCTGCATTGTTTCGGGTGAACGAGACCACCCGTTTGGAGGAACCGGGCATGGCTTTTTAGTAACAGGGTGAATCAAAGGCACAAAGAACTTCTCATCGGTGCGAGGTTCAGGAGCCGCTAAACTGGCGCTTTGGTAGATTCGCCCATCATCGTCAAGAAACCGATAGGCCCTCTCCCCGCCCGACAAGCCGGGGTAGGTGGCAATCCAGCTTGCGAACTCCTGCCGCGCCTGACCTGTGACGCCGCCATACCGGGTAACGATCTCCTGCGCTTTGTCGAGGATCATCCGCTGATTCACGTTCCTGAGATAAACGGATCCGTCAGCACGCGTCCGCCACAGGACGTACTCGTGCTGAGTGGCAACGCCTTTTCGCCCTAGCATCGGATTCTTCTTGTCCCAGACAATAGTCCCTGCGCTTGGAAGCTGTAGGTTGTTGCACAGAACATGAAGGTGCTCTTGTTCATTCTCGTCGATGTGGATGAGAAGATTTTCCTTCTGATGCAATGGCCTCCCAAGCGAGGCCGATTCTCTCCCCCATCATCGCCAGCCAGCTTGAATGCTGATAGTCGTTCTTGTATAGGAACCCACTCGTTTGGGTGTTGTACGGCGGGTCGATGTGTACGCACTCAATGGATCGCTTGTAGCACTCCTGTATTAATGCCAGCGCCTGAAAGTTCTCGCTGCGGATCAACAGCCCATCGCACTCCTCGTCAATATCTGGGATGGCCGCTAGCAGGCATAGTGCGAAAGCTTCATCGAAGTGCCGCGTGTCCACCACCAGCGTGGGGTGGGCCTTGAGGAATTCGCGCTTGAGCGGCTTACTGTAGCCGGCGGTCGTGAGGTCCCCTTTGATCTCGTCAATCGCAAATAGCCGCACCCACTCTTCCCGCTGGGCGTCGTTCTCGATGATCCGCTCGATGATCCAGTCGCGCGTCTCCTCATCCTTGATGGCGAAGATGCGGTCGAGCGTAATGCAGTACTGCGTTTCGACGACGAACTTCTTCTTAAGCCAGAGCTTCTTCTGGAAGTCCTCGATCTGCGCCAGGAAATCGATGATCTTGTGTGCGATCCGGCGGATGGCCTTGATCTTCGACAGGTACTGCTCCACGCGGGGCGCGGTCTCGCTCTCGATGTCGTCGAGGTGCATCACCTCGTTCTTGATGTAGAAGTCCAGCTCGCGCCGCAGGAAGCCGCCCAGGTCCTTGTGGATGAAATAGTCGAAGGTATTCCGCGCCGTGTAGTCCGTGAGGTGCTTTTCCAGAAGGGTGCGGTTCGGGTTCTTCTCGGTGGGCCTCGGTGAGGCAAGCTCTTGCCGCCAGTCGTCGAATCCCGTGGTCTGGTTGAGGATGCGGTCCACCGCTGCCACGTTGAGGTCCGCCTGCCTGGCGTTGTCGGGGTGCGGACGATACTCGAAGCGGATCACCAGTTCGCCGCCTGCCTGCCGCGCCCGACCGCTGGCTATCAACTCTTTTAGCCATTTGCGACCAAAGCCAGTCTTCAAGTGCTGTTCGCGCTGAACCGCTTCCTCGCGAGTAGCGTATTCTTCGAAGTGGGCGACTCGGACCGGACGATGGCTCGCTGTCCAATCAGCCGCTTGGCCTTTCAAATGCTCTTCCCAGCGGCGTTGGAGATCCTCGGTCTGACCGATGTAGTGACTGCCGTCCTCGCACTCAATGGCATATACAAAAAAACAGTTCGGTCGCGGCGCAGGCAGGTTCTCCTCGGCCAACGGCTGCTCTTGGGAAAGGATGAAGCGCCGTTCGTTGCCGTTCGCGGCGCGGTTGTTGTCCTTGTCGGTGTCCGCCTCGACGAGCTTGAAGTGGACGCGCCTACCCGAGGAGAGCTTGAACGTGTAGTTGCGCAGGTACTCGCTCGTTTTGATGTAGTACTGGTCGTGGTTGGCCCAGTAGAGTTTGACCTCCTCGCCCTCGTAGGGGATGGCGTAGACGCCCTCCTTGTAGCGGCGCAGGGAGATGAAGTCGCCCTCCTGGTAGTAGCGGCGGAAGAAGTTGTACAGGTGAGAGAAGACCTCGTTCTCGAGCGCCGTGACGTCGACCGCCTGGGCGAGCTTCGTACGGAGCTCCTTGACGCGAGGAAGGCTCTCGGGATCTGCGCCGAGCTCCTTGGCCTTCTCGATGGCCTCGGTCAGTTCGGCCTCGGCCGCGCCCCGATTCTCGGCTTCGTAGGCCTGGAAGGCCTCGCGCACCTGGGGCAGTAGGTCGTTATCGAGGAAGCGGGTGATCTCCTCCCGCTTCGCGTTCATGATGCGGTAGATGCCGAAGTCCAGCTCGGCCTGGTCGAGCTGGAACAGCTCCGCGAGCAAAGTTTTCAGTTTGTCAAGCTGCTGGGACATATTCTCCCTTATACGACGCTCCAGCGGATCGTGAACAGGGGTTCGACATTCGTCCGCTGCCGCATTCTCTTCTCCAGTTTTTCGATCAGTGCGTCTCGCTTGGCCATGATCTCGTCCTCGACGTCGAAGATACGCTGGCGCTGCCGACGCTTGAGCTTTTCCAATTCCTGAATCTGCTTCTGAAGCGCATGCTGCTCTTCGGTCGTCGCGGCAAGTCGCGCTTGCCGTGTGAGCGCCTTGATCCGCTCTTTGGTGTCCTTGAGTTCTTTTTCGGCGGCGAGCACCATGTCGTCCGCCCACTTCTCGAGTTTCTCCCGTGCTTCTTGAAAGTGGCGGTTGTTTGTCTCCAGCGAGCGGCTGATCGTGGCCTGGGTGTGCCGATCGGCCTCCGCGGCCAATCGGGTCTCGACGTCGCAGGGAAGAGAAGGAAGCAGCTCCGCCCTGGCTTCGCAGTGGAACATCTTCTCCATCGTCTCCTGATCGAGCGACCTGCCGTCGTCGTCGACGCCGGAGAAGAGCAGGTACTCCTCACGCTCGAACGAGTCGATGATGAGGCGCTGCAGGTGAAGCCAGCCGGAGCGGCCCTTCAGGGCTTCGACCAGTGCGATCCGGGTCGGTCGCCCGCTGATGTCAAACGTCACGCGGGCCGCTGGAGTGGGGAGATGCTGCCCGGTCTCGACGACGTACTCCCCCAGGGGATGGGACAACCGGTAGAGGAACGCACCGGGCACATTCTCATGCTCCTTCGAAATCAGGCGGTAATGACCGCGCAGGATGCCCTCTCGGGGAGGCGTTTCCAGGTCGAATCCCAGGTTCGCCTCATCGAACTTCGCCCGCCCATTCAGGACGAACCGCGTGAGGCGCCAGAACATCATCCCCACCCGGTCGAGCTGCTGCCGCGCCCCTTCCAGGTTGACACGAAGGCGGGCGTGGACGTCCTCGTCGAAGTGCTCGAGGAGCTTCTGCCGGGTCTCGGCCAGCTTGCCGCGAATCTTCTCCTCGAGCTCATCCCGGAGCCTCTGGAAGGCCGCCTCAATCTCCTCGGGCGTTCGGCACTGCTGGTAGATGTCCAGCACCCTTCGCTCGAAGTCGACGCCTGACTCGACGCTGCCCAGGACGTCATCCGACGCACCGAAGACACCGCTGAAGAGATTGAATTTCTCCTCTAAAAGCTCGTAAACGCGCCGGTCGGCCTCGTTCTTCTCGTTGAGGAAGTTGATAACGACGACGTCGTGCTTCTGCCCGTAGCGATGGCAGCGGCCGATGCGCTGCTCGATCCGCTGGGGATTCCACGGAAGGTCGAAGTTCACCACGAGGGAGCAGAACTGAAGGTTAATGCCCTCGGCGGCCGCTTCCGTTGCGATCAGGATCTGACCATGGTCGCGGAAGTGCTCGATGATGGCCGTGCGGACGTCCACAGGCCGGGATCCAGTGGTCCGACCATTTTCCTTGTTGGCTTCCACCCAGCGCTCGTAGATGGCGGTTGTTTCCGGTTCCTTATTCGTTCCGTTGAACGTGATCACACGACCCGCGTAGCCGTTCGCTTCCAGGAAGTCTTTGAGATAGGCCTGCGTGCGCCGAGACTCCGTAAAGATCACCGCCCTCTTGGCGGCTCCCATCTCGGTCATCTTCCCGAAGCCGATCTCAAGAGCCTTGATCAGGGAACGGGTCTTGGTGTCGATCCCGATGCTCCTCGCCCACTGAGCGTAGCGGTTCAGCTCGTCGATCTCCGCCAGCAGCTTCTGGCGGTCGATGGCGGGTTCCGCTTGTTCGGGTTCAGCGGCGCTGGGTTGCTGCTCTGAATCCGCGTCGCCCCCCGGCTGGGAAGGCGGGTCGAGCATCTCGTCCAGCAACTCCTCTTCGATCTCCTCATCCGCGATCAGGCGTTCGGCCAGGTCTTCGGGGACCGGCAGCTTGTCACGGATGGCGATCAGTCGGTCCCGCATCGCTTCGAGCGTGGCCGCGACGGCCCGCGGCGACGAAGCGAGGAGCTTGCGGACGATCAGGGCCGTCAGGTGCCGTTGCCGATGGGGAAGGGCGTAGGTGTCCGTGCGCTGAAGAAACGCCGACACCGCCTCGTACAGCTTGTGTTCCTGCTCCGTCGGCTTGAAGGGCCGCGTAATGAGACGGCGCTCCGTGTACTGGATGTACTCGACGACCTGCCGCCGCAGGGTACGAATGGAGAAGGTGCGAAGCCTGTTCCGCAGATCCTCCATGTTCCCGCCAGCGTTGACGAACTGGCTTCGGAAGGACGGGAGATCTCCGAAGATGTGTCCGTCGATGATCGTCGAGATTCCGTAGAGTTCCACCAGGGAGTTCTGGAGCGGCGTCGCCGTCAGAAGCACCTTGCGCCGGTCCTCGAGGGCCCACCGAATGTTCTGGCCCATGCGATTCGACGGCCGGTAGGCGTTCCGCAGCTTGTGGGCCTCGTCGACGACCACCAGGTCCCATTGGACGGGGCGAACGTCGGACGCGCGTGCGCTGGCGAAATGCATTGACGTCACCACGATTTCGTCCGCCTCGAAGGGGTTGGGCATCCCTCGAGCCTGTCGGTCCCCGTACTCCTTCGCATCAAGGATGACCGTCGGAAGGTTGAACTTCTCGGCCAGCTCCAGCGCCCATTGCTTGCGGATGGAGGCGGGGCAGATCACGAGGAGCCGTCGCCGCCGTTCGGCCCAGAGCTGGCAGAGAACCAAGCCGGCCTCGATGGTCTTCCCGAGGCCGACCTCGTCGGCCAGAAGGACGCCTTTGGAGATAGGGGATCGGAAGGCGAAGAGGGCCGCCTCGATCTGGTGCGGATTCAGATCAACGCACGCGTCGAAGAGAGACCGGGAAAGACGCTCTACTCCCGCCCCGCCGATGCGGGTCAGCTCGCACGCAAAGTACTTCGCGTGATAGGCGGTGCTCATTCCTTCGCACCTTTCGATGTTGCTCGTGCTCTTGGCATTAGGCCCGCGATATGTATCCCTGGCGTGGTGTTTCCACTCTGGCGACTAACCACGATTTGGACATCCCACCCGAGAGCGTTCAAGAAACTCAGCAGTCGTTCCAGAGAGAAACCTGTAAGACGATAATTTGCCAACGCAGAGATCTTCGGCTGCCTCACTTGGAGAAGTCGTGCGGCTTCGTTCTGCCTGAGCCCTCGATCTTGCAGGGCACCGTTAATTATTCGAGCAAGATATACCTTGATCTGCGCTTCCGCGCTGGCCTCCCCGATGTCCAGGAGACGATTTCCACGCGCTTCAGTTGACTTCTCGCTTCGGCAACCCACGCTCAGCACCCACTGAATCAAACTGAGGCAGTTGATTATATCCCCATTTGGGAATAGTGCGAGCCAGAAAGTAACCAGAAGGTAACGGAGCACATTGGCCTACTCCGCAGTGCGCATCTGATTCGTTTCCGGTCTGTCTTCGGGTTTAACGCGCTCGGTCACGCCTCCTTTGCGCTCTGCTTCTCGCGGGCATGGCAGGCGAGTGAAGACCCCTCCGCCCTGCCGACGCAGGCTCTGCCCCGGCTTCGCCACCCTCCGGGTTCCGGTCCCCTCGAAAAAATCAAACGAAACAAGCGAGATTTTTTGCGGCTCCCCCGTCAGGGCAGCGGCGGGAAGAGGCACTCCCTGCCTCTCTTTGCCCCGCGAGAAGCAGGGCAGAAAAGGAGAAAAATCGTGACCGAGCAAAACCAAATCCGACAGACCGAAAACCAAAGCACAGAGCCGCAGGTCCACACAGCGGGTGCGCGCTATGGCGCTGAGAGAGAAGAGAGAACCAACAACAAGCCTATGATCTCATGGGCAGCTTTGCTGGATGAGGCCGTCTCGAAACCCGGCTTCATTCATCACGCTTACCGCCGCTTCTGGAACTACTCCCTGGGCAATCAACTCCTGGCACTGTTTCAGTGTTTCGAGAGAGGAATCACACCCGGCCCTCTTGCCTCATTCGGGAAGTGGAAGCAACTGGGAAGGCGCGTCAAGAAATCCGAGAAGGCAATTATTCTTTGCATGCCCCTTTCCTGCCAG
>Ga0209061_1003825_pt1 | contig 15555 bp, 16 predicted proteins | sample Coa_R1_10_FD_187157 | JGI IMG/M metagenome (GOLD analysis project Ga0209061, IMG submission 187157) | Surface soil microbial communities from Centralia Pennsylvania, which are recovering from an underground coalmine fire - Coalmine... | ecosystem: Environmental > Terrestrial > Soil >...
GTCGCCGGAAGATCTCGCCGAGGCGCTGGAGGAGGTACGCGGCATCGACCCCGCCGCCTGCCGGGCCCACGTGGCCGAGCATTTCAGCTCCGCTGGGCTCGGCTGCGGCTACGAGAGCATGTACATGAAAGCGCTGGCCCGCGTCCGTTCCCGCGCAGCCGCGGGGGCAGGCGGTGTCCTGGAGGCGCTGCGCCGTTGCCTCGTACCCGGAGACGGGCGCGATGGGTGGGACCACGCACTTGCCTGGAGGTCGGCGGCCAGGGCTGCGCGGGCGGCGTGGGCGCGGACGGCCAGGGCAGCCTCGGCCCTGCCGTTCCGTGTCCCGGCGGCCGGCGCCGCGCCGGACAGCATCCTCGCGCTGCCGGGCGCCGTCCCCGCTGCCGCGCCACATGCCTGGCCCCCGCGGGACCTGGGGGACCTGTGCGTTCCGCGCCAGCCGCAGACCGGGCGCCAGCCGCAGACCGGGCGCCAGCCGCAGACCGGGCGCCAGCCGCCGGGCGCCCGATGACCGCATCGTTCCCCGACGTGCTGAACAGTGCCGGGCCAGCGCCGGCCCTCGGCCCCGGCGGGACGGTCACCCTCGTCGAGGGGCGCACGTTCTGCCTGTCTGATGCCGCAGGTGACGTCCGGCCCGGCACCGTTCACGGCCTGTTCTTCCGTGACACCCGGTTCATGTCCCGGTGGGAGCTGCACCTTGACAGGGGGAACCCGTCCCCGCTGTCGGTCGTCGCGGCGGAAACCTTCGGCGCGCGGTTCATGCTGCGCCGGCCCCCGGCGGGCGGCCATGCCGACAGCACGCTGCTCGTGGTGCGGGAGCGGCTGGTGGGCGACGGCATGCGGGAGGTCATCACACTGGAGAACCTCGGCAGCGAGGCCACCGCCGTCACCATGGTCCTGCACGCCGATGCGGACTTCGCAGACCTCTTCGCCGTCAAGGGCGGCCAGACCTCCCACGCCGGGGCGGACGTGGACGTGGCCGACGGGGAGCTGTTCCTGCGCGACCGGTCGGACGGCTCGCGTGGCGTGTCGGTCAGTGCCACCGCCGGGCCGATGATCTTCCCCGGGACGCTGACCTGGCGCGTGGTCGTCCCGCCGAAGGAGAGCTGGTCCACCGAGATCGTCGTGCAGCCGGCCCTGGAAAGCCGCCGTGTCCGGCCGCAGTTCGGTCGCGGCGAGGCGCTGGAGAGCACCGCGCCCGCCCGCAAGCTGCAGGCGTGGCGGCAGCAGAGCACGGTCATCGAGGCGGATGACCCGGTCCTCGCCCAGGTGCTCCGCCGCACCGAGAGCGACCTGGGCGCGCTGCAGGTCCAGGACGCTGACGGCGGCCGGCCCTTCGTGGCTGCCGGGGTGCCGTGGTTCATGACGCTGTTCGGCCGTGACAGCCTGCTGACCGCCTGGATGGCGCTGCCGCTCGACGTGGAACTGGCGCTCGGCACCCTGCAGATGCTCGCCAGGACCCAGGGCAGGAGGGCCGACCCGTTCACCGAGGAGGAACCCGGGCGCATCCTGCACGAACTGCGATCGGGACCGGACAGCGGCCGCGTCCTCGGCGGCAGCCACTACTACGGCACGGCCGACGCCACCCCGCTGTTCGTGATGCTGCTCGCCGAATGCTGGCGGTGGGGGGTGGGCGAATCCGCCATCCGGGCGCTGCTGCCGGCGGCCGACGCGGCGCTGGCCTGGATCGAGAACTACGGCGACAGGGACGGCGACGGATTCGTCGAGTACCAGCGGGCCACCGATCGCGGCCTTGTCAACCAGGGCTGGAAGGACAGCTTCGACGGGATCAACGACGCGGCGGGGCATATAGCCGCCCCGCCCGTCGCGGTGTGCGAGGTCCAGGGGTACACCTACGCCGCGTACCTGGCCAGGGCCGAGATAGCCCGCGGCTTCGGCGACCTGGTGACCGAGGCGCGCTGCCGGGCGCGGGCGGACAAGCTGCGGCAGCAGTTCGCCGAGACGTTCTGGCTGCCGGATCGCGGCTGGTACGCCGTGGCACTCGATGGCCGCAAGCAGCCCATGGACGCGCTGGCCAGCAACGCCGCCCACGCCCTGTGGGCCGGCATCGCCACCGACGAGCACGCTGCGGCCCTCATCGGGAAGCTGACCTCGCCCGAGATGGACAGCGGCTACGGCCTGAGGACCCTCGCGTCGACCATGGGCGCCTACAACCCGATGAGTTACCACAACGGCTCGGTGTGGCCGCACGACACCGCGATCGCGGTGGCCGGGCTGCTCCGCTACGCCCATCTCGATGGGGCCACCGACCTCGCCAGGAAGCTGGCGACAGGGCTGCTGGACGCGGCACCGTCGTTCGGCGGCAGGCTTCCCGAGCTGTTCTGCGGGTTCCCCCGCACCCGGTTCAGCCCGCCCGTGCCCTACCCGACATCCTGCTCGCCCCAGGCGTGGGCGAGCGCCGCGCCGCTGCTGCTCGTCCGCTCGTTCCTCGGCCTCAACCCCGACTGCCCGCGGCGCACGCTGGCCGTCAGCCCCCACCTGCCGGAGCGGTGGGGCAAGGTCGTCCTCCGGGACCTGGACATCGGCGGGGTGACCGTGCAGCTGACCGCCAAGGGCACCGACGTGTCCGTCCGCGGCCTTCCAGGCAATTGGACGCTGAACCGGTGAAGATTAGCTCTGCTGCTCGCGCACCTGGCGCTTGATCCTGGCCAGCATCGCCGCCATGCCGCGCAGCCGCAGGGGGCTCACCAGATCGCTCAGGCCGAGCTTGCCGGAGAACTCGGCGGGCGTGGCCAGCACCTCGTCGGCGCTGAGCCCGTCAAGACCCGCGTGCAGGATGCCCGCGAAGCCGCGCGTGGTCGGCGCCTCCTGCGGCGCGTCGAAGAACAGGTGCACCGTGCCGTCCCCGTCCACCTCGACGGCCAGGAAGAGCGGCGACTGGCACTCCGGGACCTGCTCCAGCAGCTCGCGGTGGCCGGCGTACCGCGGCGGCAACGGCGGCAGCTCGTCGGAGAATTCCAGGAGGAGCTGCAGCCTCTCCTTGCCGGGAAGCGCACCGAAATCGTCGGCGATCTCCTGCAGGCGCGGGTTGAGCACGGACGTCGTCACGGGTTCTCCCCCCGGGTGACGGGGACACGGACGGAGTTCCCCCACTCGGTCCATGACCCATCGTAGTTGCGGACGTTCGGGTAGCCCAGCAGATGCTGGAGGACGAACCAGGTATGGCTGGACCGCTCTCCGATCCGGCAGTAGACCACGACGTCGTCCTCCGGGCGCACCCCCGCCTCACCGGCGTAGATCGCCTCGAGCTCGTTGCGGGGCCGGAAGGTGGCATCCTCGGCGGCCGCACGTGACCAGGGGACGTTCTTGGCCCCGGGGATGTGCCCGCCGCGCACGGCGCCCTCCTGCGGGTAGTCCGGCATGTGCAGCAGCTCGCCGGTGTACTCGCCGGGGGAGCGCACGTCGATCAGCGGCTTGCCGAGGTGAGCCAGGACCTGCTCCCTGAACGCCCGGATCTTCGTGTCGTCGCGTTCGACGACCGGGTAGTCCGCCCGCCCGGGGGATGGGACCTCCTTGGTCAGCTCGCGGCCCTCGGCGGCCCACTTGGCGCGGCCGCCGTCCATGAGGCGCAGATCCGGGTGGCCGAACAGCGAGCAGACCCACAGGGCGTACGCCGCCCACCAGTTGTTCCTGTCCCCGTACAGCACGAGCGTGGTGTCGCGGGCGATGCCCTTCTCCGACATCAGCGCCGCGAAGCGGGCCCCGTCGACGTAGTCGCGGGTGACCGGGTCGTTGAGCTCGGTGTGCCAGTCCAGCTTCACCGCGCCGGGGATGTGGCCGGTGTCATACAGCAGCACGTCCTCGTCGGATTCGGCCACGACGAGGCCAGGGTCGCCGAGGTGCTCGGCCACCCAGCCGGTCGTGACGAGCATCCCGGGCCGGGCGTATTCCTGGAACTTCGGCTCAGGATCATACGGCAGTGCCAAGGGAACCCTCACCTCCGGCCGTCATGCATACGGTACCTTCCTGTGCCAACGCGTCGGCTATACCCATCCTTCCCGGGGGTGCCCCGGGGAACCATGGAACATGGTTCCCCGGGCTGCGGCAGCATGGAAGGGTGACTCAGGTTGCGGAAGGTGCTTTTCGCGGCGCGGCAGGAACGCCCGCCGGGCGGCCCGGCATACACCACCACCCGTTCGGGGTACTGGCTGACCTGGTCGCGCGGGGCGGTGCCGTGGTGCTGAGCGGTGCCGGGCTGTCGACCGAGTCCGGCATCCCCGACTACCGGGGACCGACCGGGCGGGCGAGGCGCGCCACGCCCATGACCTACCAGGTGTTCACCGGCAGCGCCGAGGCGCGGCGCCGATACTGGGCGCGCAGCCACCACGGGTGGCGGCACATCGCCCGCGCCCGGCCCAACGCAGGTCACCGTGCGGTTGCGGAACTTGAGCGCCGCGGCCTCGTGACCGGGATCATCACGCAGAACGTCGACGGCCTGCACCAGGCGGCCGGCGCGCGGCGGGTGACCGAACTGCACGGCAGCCTGGACCGCGTCGTCTGCCTCGGCTGCGGCCAGCGCACCTCCCGGGCGGAGCTTGACCGGCGGCTGCGCGCCGCGAACCCCGGCTGGGCCGCGCGGGTGAGCGGGATCAACGCCGACGGCGATGCGGTCATCGCCGGCAGTGAGGCGGAGCGGTTCCGCGTCGTGGACTGCGCGGGCTGCGGGGGCGTGCTCAAGCCCGACGTGGTGTTCTTCGGCGAGAACGTGCCGAAACCCCGCGTCGAGGAGTGCTACGGCCTGGTCGAGCAGGCCCGTTCGCTGATCGTCCTCGGATCGTCGCTGACCGTGATGTCCGGCTACCGGTTCGTGCGGCACGCGGCACGGCTTGCGATCCCCGTCGTGATCGTCAACCAGGGGCCGACGCGCGGCGACGCGCACGCAGCCGCGGTCATCGACGCCCCGCTCGGCCGCACCCTCACCGCGCTGGCCGCCCGCCTCAGCCCTCCGTGCCCGGCGGGCCAGTGCCGTGGCCGGTGACGCTCGCCTCGCCCGCAGCACCGGTCATGGCCGCCTGCGCATGTCTCAGGCAGGGCAACGGCTGCCTGGGACGGCACCAGCTAGCCGGCCGCCGGGCGGATCCCGGCGAACAGGTCGTCCTCGGGTACCGGCGTGCCCGTGACGTCGCTGGCCCTGATGAAGCTTTCCCTGCCGAAGGCAGCCTCGGCGACGTCCGGCGGTATCTTGCTGAACCAGGATTCTGTGATCTGGCTGGCGTGCGCGAGCAGGGCGTCCCGCTTGCGGGCCAGCACGGGACGGATGTCGACCGTGGTGGTGATGCGGGCCTCGGCCTCTGCCATCTGCCGCCGTATCTCGGGGCTGATGCGGTCCGGGCCCGGGACGTCCTCGCCGAGGTCGCGCAGCGCCTGCCAGATCTTCTGCCAGTCGCTGCCGCGCATCGCGGTGAGGTACACCTTGGCGGGGATGCCGGTGCGGGCCGCCGCGGCCATGGCGCACCTGCCCGCGTGCACATGATCCGGGTGCTGGTACGGGCCGTCGTGGTCATAGGTGATCAGCACCTGCGGCCTGTAGCGCTCGATCAGGCCGGCGATCCTGCCCGCCACGTCGGCCTGGGGGACGTTGCAGAACGCGTCGGGCCGGTCCTTGTAATCCCACTCCGGCATCCCGGAGTCGTGGTAGCCGAGCAGCTCGAGGTTGCTGACGCCGAGAATCGCGCAGGACTGCCGCAGCTCCGCCACCCGCAGCTCCGCCACCGCCCGCTCGTCGTGACCGTCCTGGCCGGGCTTGACGCCTCCCGGTGCGTCACCGAACTCACCGTTCGTGCAGGTTACGACGATGCTGCGGATTCCCTGGGCGGCGTAGGAGGCCAGCACGCCGCCAGTGCTCGATGCCTCGTCGTCAGGATGCGCGTGCACCGCCATCAGGGTCAGGATCTCTGCCATGCCCCAAGCCTGCCGGATAACCACCGCGCCCGCATACCCGGCCCGGCGCGGAGTGGGCCGGCCGCCCTGGGCTGGCGCGGAGTGGGCCGGCCGCACCAGGCCGGTGCTAAGCCGTTCCCTCGGCCAGGATGATGCTTCCCTTGGAGGCGCGCTGGCGGATCGCCCGCGCCGCGGCATAGGCGCCGGAGGCGTACCAGCGCCGGGCATGCTCGGCGCTGGGGAACTCCAGCACGACCAGGCGCCCCGGCTGCCAGCCGCCCTCCAGCGTCTCGTGGCCGCCGCCGCGGACGAGGAAGCGGCCGCCGAACGGCTCGAGCGTCCCCGGTACCAGCGCCGCGTACTCCCGGTAGGTCTCCGGGTCGTGGACGTCGATGTCGGCGATCACGTACGCAGGCATCTGCTCCCCTCCTCCGTCGTCCGGTGCCAGCGCCAGCGTACGCTGCCCGGACGGCGCCTGCCAGGGGCCGGGCGGCGTCGTGGCTGGCGCACGCCGCCCGGCCCGGCGCGGCGGGCGTGCGATGCGAGATACTGGCGGGCATGCCTGAGCTGATCGGCGAACCGCGCCGGGTGGCCGCCGCGGGCGAGCCGCCCAAGCTGATCGATGAGTACATGGGACTGGCCAGCACGGGCGAGGACCGCGTCAGCGTAGCCCGCATGCGCAGCCCGGCGGGCTGGGCCGAGCCAGGGCAGCGCCCGGAGTTCGACGAGTTCACGGTTGTGCTGCGCGGGGCCCTCGTCGTGGAATCCGAGGCCGGCCGGATGACGGTGCACGCCGGCCAGGGGGTCCATACGAAACCGGGCGAATGGGTGCGGTACAGCACGCCGGGACCCGGGGGGGCGGAGTACATCGCCGTCTGCCTCCCGGCTTTCTCCCCGGACACCGTTCACCGCGACGAATGAGCCTGCTCGCAGGCAGCTCCCGCACGGCCGTGCCTCATCGCGCCGTTCGTGGACTTGCCCCGTGCCCCGGCTGATCGTGCTCAACGGGCCGCCGGGGTGCGGCAAGTCCACCCTGGCCCGGATGTACGTTGACGAGCATCCCCTGGCGCTGAACCTGGACATCGACCGGGTCCGGAGCCTGATCGGCCGGTGGCGCGACGAGCCCCGGGCGGGGCTGCTCGCCAGGGCGATCGCACTCGCGGCGGCGCGGGCCCATCTGGCGGCCGGGTACGACGTGGTGATTCCCCAGTTCCTGGGGCGGCTGGCCTTCATCGAGCAGGCCGAGGACCTCGCCCGCGAGATGGGCGCTGATTTCCACGAGGTCGTCCTGCTCGACAGCAGGGAGAACGCGCTGCGCCGCTTCGCCGAGCGCGGCCGCGCGGCGGGCAGCCCAGCGCGTTCCGGGGAGCGGGAACCAGCGCGTTCCGGGGAGCGGGAAATGCTGCATCGCGACGTGGGCCGTGCGGAGCTGTCGGCCATGTACGACCGGCTGCTGTCGGTCATCGCCTCCCGGCCAGCGGCGAAGGTCGTGACTACCGTCAGCGGCCATGTGGCAGAGGCGTACCGCGGCTTCCTGGACAGCTTGTCATAGCTGCCCGGCAAAGCCCCGCTTCGGGTATGCCCTGAGCGATCGGACGGTCTGTGGTCAGCGGAAAGTGCTGGTTCGGCTTGCGGTGCACCACCGTCGAACCTTCCGGGAATTGGGCTGCTGGCGAACCTGGGCGGCTGGGAGGCCCGGTGATGGCAGGATCGATGCCACAGGGACCCGATGCCGCGGGAGAAGGGGGCTGTGATGCGTGTCGCGGTGCTCGCCGACATTCACGGGAACCTGCCGGCGCTGGACGCGGTACTCCGCGATGCCGAAGCGGCGGGAGCGGACGCGATCGTGCTCAACGGGGACCTGGCCGATGGCCCGATGCCCGCCCATACCCTGGACCGCCTGGAGGAACTGGGCACGAAGGCGGTCTGGGTGCGCGGAAACAGCGACCGGTGGCTCGCTGACGCATTCGACGGGACATTCCAGCCAAGCGGCCTGCCCGCAGACCCCCCCGCCGCCTACTTCGAGTGGTGCGCCGCCAGGATCGGACGCGCGCACCGGGACCGGCTCGCGAGCCTGCCGATGAGCGTCACGCTTGATATCGACGGGCTCGGGCCGGTGACGTTCTGCCACGCCACCGCCCGCGACGACAACGAGTTCATCCTCGTGGACAGCCCCATCGGGCACTACAGGGCCGCCTTCGCCGGCGTCTCCGCGCGCACGGTGGTCGTGGGACATACTCACATGCCGTTCGACCGGCTCGCCGATACCCGGCGCATCGTCAACTCCGGGTCGGTCGGGCTGCCCTATGGCCATGCCGGAGCGTCCTGGGCGCTGCTGGGCCCGGACGTGGTGCTGCGCCGCACCCTCTACGACACCGGGGCCGCCGCTGCGGCGCTGTCGGCCAGTGCCAGCGACCTGCCGGGTATCGAGTCCATCACCGGCAACATCCGTGCCATCACCGGCGACGCCGAGGCGCTGGCGGCGTTCACGGAGACCGCCAGGCAGCAGGCCGGCCAAGGGTAACGGCGCCAGGTGTCAGGGACTGCCGGTGGGTGCCGGGCTGGCCGGTCAGCCGGGGAGCAAGCCGGCCAGCCCGGCGGCCGGTCAGGCTGCGCTCAGCCTGGCCACTTCCTCGTCGGTCAGGGCGAGGTCGGCGGCCTGGGCGGAGTCGGTGATCGACTCCGGACGGCTCGCGCCGGGGATGGGGATCACCTGTGGTGCGAGGGCGAGCATCCAGGCGAGGGTGACCCGCTGCGGTGAGACGCCGTGGGCGCTTGCGACCTCCTGGAAAGCCGCGTGCCGGGTGCCCAGCTCGCCGGCCCGGCCGATGCCGCCGAGCGGGCTCCACGGCAGGAACGCGATGCCGTGGGCCGCTGCATGCCGCAGCTCAGGCTCGCTGGAGCGGAACGCGGGTGAGAACTGGTTCTGCACGCTCGCCAGGTTTCCCTCGCCCAGGATGCGGCGGGCGATGTCGATCTGCTCGACGGTGGCGTTGGAGATGCCCGCCATCCGGATCTTCCCGGCGTCCAGCAGTTCCTTCAGCGTGCCGACCGACTCCTCATACGGCACCTTGGGGTCAGGCCGGTGGAACTGGTAGAGACCGATAGCATCCACCCCCAGCGCCTTCAGGGACGCGTCCGCCGCCTCCCGGAGGTGCTTCGGGGAGCCGTCCACGATCCACGAGCCGTCGCCGGGCCTGATGTGGCCGCCCTTGGTGGCGACGAGCACGTTGCTGGTGTCGCCCGGGTAGCTGGCGAGGGCCTTGGCGATCAGCCGCTCGTTGTGCCCGGTCTCACCGGCGTGCAGGTGGTAGGCGTCGGCGGTGTCGATCAGCGTCACCCCCGCGTCGAGGGCGGCGTGGATGGTCCGGATCGAGCGGGCCTCGTCAGGACGGCCCTCGATCGACATCGGCATCGCGCCCAGGCCGATGGCGCTGACCGTTGCCGTCCCGATGGTCCTGGTCTTCATGGAACTCCCTGTTGTCCTCACTGGCCGGCCGGGCTCCGGTGCTGAGGTGACCCGGCTCTGCAGTACGCCGTGTAATCCGTATGTCCCGTGTAACAGGCACCAGGGTCCGGTCAATGCCTGCCTGGTGATAGAGACTTCCGCACGCGGTTATCTACCTCGCTGATGTCGCCCGGGTCACGGTACACCCGGGCACCGGGCCCCCGGCAGGCAGCCGCGCGCTGTCATCTGCAGTGCCGGCCGATCAGCGGGGGATTCATCTCTGTGAGAGATAATTGTCCGTGGAGTTCCGTCATCTGCAGTATTTCGTCGCCGTCGCCGAGGAGCTGTCCTTCACGCGCGCCTCCCGCCGCCTGCACGTGGTCCAGTCCGGCGTGTCCAGCGCGATCAAGAGCCTTGAGCGGGAGCTGGGAGCCGCCCTGTTCGACAGGGACAGGCACCGGGTGACGCTGACCGACGCGGGAAGGGCCCTGCTCCCCGAAGCCCGTGCGGCCCTGGCTGCCGTGCAGGCCGCGCAGGACGCGGTGGCCGAGACCCGGGCGGGACTGCGCGGCACGCTCACCATCGGCACCATGCTGAGCACCGGCCACATCGACCTGCCCGCGCTGCTCGGCCGCTTCCACGCCGCGCACCCCGGCGTCATGGTCCGGCTTCGCCTCGCGCCGGGCGGTTCCGCTGAGCTGGCCCGCGAGGTCATCGGCGGCCGCATCGACCTGGCCCTGCTCTCGCTCCCCGGCCAGCCGCCTGCCGGGCTGACCCTGCGCCTGCTCACCGAGGAACCGCTGCTGCTGGTCTGCCACCCCGGCCATCCCCTGGCTCGCCGGCCGGCCGTCACGCTGCACGAGCTGGCCAGCGAGCCGTTCATCGACTTCCCGGCCGGATGGGGTAACCGGGCTGTGGTGGACCGGGCCTTCGCCGCTGCCGGGATCGACCGCCAGGTGCCGTTCGAGGTCGTCCAGTTCGCAGCCGCGGCCAACCTGGTCCGGCATCGGCTCGGGGTCGCCTTCCTGCCGGCTTCGGCGGCGGCCGAGCTGCGCGACCTGTCCAGGTCCGAGGTTGCCCCCAGCTCATTGACCTGGCGCATTTTCGTCGCCACGCCCACGGCCCGCCGGCTGTCAGCCGCCGCCCGCGCGTTTGCCACCGAACTGCTCCCGGCGGCACAGGAGGCCGCCGAAGCTGCCGCAGGCCGGAGATAGCCCGGGGCTGCCGCAGGCCGGAGACAGCGCGGGGCTGCCGCAGGCCGGAGACAGCGCGGACACCCAGCTATCTGTCCTGCATGTAACGGTGAACGCAGACCGCTGTCACCGGGCCGGCATTCCAGTACCCCGCCGCCAGTGATTGAGCCGGAAGGGTGGGGTTGCCTGCCTCTGGGCGCGAAGCCGCAGGTCAACGGCCTGCAAGAAGGCAACCACACCGTTCCCCTTCAATACCAGGATCGGCAAAGGGACGACGCGCCGGGCCCGGCAGGCCCGGCGGCATGCCCGGGCGGAGATCGTGGCGGCTGCCGCGCCGGCACGCCGCCACCCTGAGCAGCGACGCGGCGTTACCGCTCCGGGTACGCCGCCTGGGGGATCAGTCATCGTGGCCCGGCCGGGCGGCGTACGGGTAGGCGGGCAGCATCGGGCATGCTGAGGAAACGGCGAAGGCCAGAGAAGACGGGGGCGGAGGAACGACGGCCAGAGGAGACGGCGCAAGCCTGGAAAGCAGGCCCTGCTGAGGAAGGAGCGGCGTGATGGGAGACCGGCTCACCAGCCAGTTGTGGGAGGACATCGCAGACATCTACGGCGCGATCCTGGATCACCCGTTCCTGGCCGGGCTGGCCGACGGCAGCCTGCCGCGCGACGCCTTCGCGTTCTACGTGGTACAGGACGCACTGTACCTGCGGCACTATGCCCGCGCGCTCGCGGCGGTGGCAGGCCGGGCACCCGATCCCGCGGCGACCCAGATGTTCGCCCGGCACGCCGCGGACGCCATCGCAGTCGAGCGGGAACTGCACGACTCACTGCTGGCCGGCCTCGGCATCGACCCCGCCGTAGCCGCCGCGGCCGAGATGGCGCCCACCACCCTCGCCTACACGAGCTACTTGCTCGCCGCCGTCCACGGCGGGTCCTACGCCGAAGGCGTCGGCGCGGTGCTGCCGTGCTACTGGATCTACTGGGAGGCCGGCAAGGAGCTGCTGCGCCGCGGCTCGCCCGACCCGTCCTACCAGAAGTGGATCAGCACCTACGGCGGCGAGGTGTTCGGCGATGTGGTCCGCGACGTGCTGGCCGTCACCGACAAGCTGGGTGACACCCTCGCCCCGGATGAGCGTTCCCGCGTCCGCCGCCACTTCCGCGTCACAAGCCGCTACGAGTGGATGTTCTGGGACATGGGCTACCGCAAGGAAACCTGGCCGATCTGACCCGGCTCGTCCCGGTAGTGCACTGGGAAAAGCTAGCGCTTGGTATCACTGCTGATACCATCCATGCATGGCGATGACTTTGCGGCTCACTGACACCGAGGCTGAGGTGCTGCGCCAGCGCGCCGGCCTGGAGGGGCGGTCCATGCAGGAGGTAGCCCGGCAGGCTATCAGGGAATACGTGGAAAGCCACAGCCGCGCCGAACTGCTCGACCGGGTTCTTGGCGAGGAATTGCCCCGCTACGCGGAGGCGCTGGAGCGGCTTGGACAGTGATCTACCTGACACTGCCGGAACTGCTGCACATCGCCGAACGCGCCCTGGGGTTTCAGCCCATGGTCCGCGACTACGGCTTGCTGGAGGCCGCTGCCGCACGTCCCCAGGCCACCGCGTTCGGCGCCGATGCCTACCAGGGCCTGGACGCCAAGGCCGCGGCCTTGCTGCACTCCCTGGCACGCAACCGTGCTCTCGTTGACGGGAACAAGCGGCTCGGCTTGGCTGCGGCCATCGCCTTCTACGGAGTCAACGGGCGCCGGCTCACCCTGACCAATGACGAGGCCTACGAACTCGTCATGAGTGTCGCCGCAGGTCACCTCGACTCGGTGGACGACATCGCCGCCAGGCTCGGGAAGGCGGCCGAAGCACGTCTCTGACGTACCCCTGCTACGCGCGCTGTGCGGCAACTGAAGATGGCCGCGAGCAGCGCAGCGGCAAAGGCAGAGCAGGTCAGGGATGGGAGCGCATCTGGCGGGCGGCGGTGATGGCAGCGCGGCGGATGCCCGCGTAGCCGGTGCAGCGGCACAGGTTCGAGGAGGCGACAATGATTTTCCGGCGCCGGAGCTTCACCCGGTGGGGGTCCTGGCGCCCCGCGACCCGCCCCGCGGTACCAGGGGGTCGCGGGGCGCCAGGGCCGTCTCAGGCGGGCGTCCCGGGCGGGGTGCCCGCATGCAGGGCGGGCCGGGCGGGTTCCTGGCAGGACGCCTCAGGCTGCGGGCCCGGTGGCGAGGGCGACCGTGGCCGTCTGCGCCTGCCCGTATTGGCCCACCCAGCCGATGCTGATCTCGTCACCGGGGTGATGCCCGGCCAGGATCGACTGGATCTGCGATTCCGAGGTGACCGGCTGGCCTGCCAGCGACGTGATCACGTCACCGGCGGCCAGCCCGGTCTGAGCCGCGGGCGACCCGGGCAGGGTCCCGGCGATGGTCACGCCGGCCGTGCCCGTGCCCCCGTTACCGCTGAAGGCGCCGAAGCCGCTGCCGCCGAGGCCCTCACCGCCCGCGGAGCCGGTGCCCGATGGGGCGACCTCGATGCCGAGGAAGGCCGTAGGGCCGATGTGGACGGTCGCTGACGACGTGCCCGCCTCGATCTGCCCGGCGACGGAGACCGCCTCGTTGATCGGGATCGCGAACGCCTGGATCTGGCCCTGGCCCGGCATCTGCCCCGGGGTCTGGCTCTGGCCCCGGATCTGCGACTGGGCAGACGTCAGGCTGCCCGATGATGACGCCGCGGTGTCGATCCCGACGACCTGCCCGGACGTGCTGACGAGCGGGCCGCCGGAGTCGCCTGGCTGGATGGGCGCGTTGGTCTCGATCATCCCGCTCAGCTGCTCCGGGGTGCCCGCGCCCTCGTCGCTGGCCGTGATGGACTGGTTGAGTGCCTGGACGGTGCCCGTCACGACGGACGGGGTGCCGCCCTTGCCGCCGGCGTTGCCGATGGCGACGACGTCCTGGCCCACCCTGACAGCCGAGGAGTTGCCGAGGGGCACGGTCTTCAGCCCTGACGCGCCCTGCAGTTGCAGCACGGCAAGGTCCTTGCTCGCGTCGTAGCCGACGACGGTGGCGTTGTAGGTGCGGCCGTTCCCGACGTCGGTGACCCTGACCGAGGTCGCGCCGTTGATGACGTGGTTGTTGGTCAGCACCTCACCTGTCGGGGTGAGCACGATGCCGGTCCCGGCCGCTTGGGCGTTCTGGTCGCCGAGCGTGGAGTTCACGTCGACTACGCCCGGGGCCACCTTGCCCGCGACCTGGAACGCGCTGAGCGTGGTGCTGGCGCTGGTCGTGGCCTTGCCCGCGGCCGCCGTGCCGCCTGCGGCGGTCGCGCCGCCGTCTACGGCCGCGAAGGAGCCGAGCCCGGCGCCCACGGCGAGCGCGACGCTGGCCGCGCCGAGCGCAAGCCCGCGCCGCCACGGACGCCGCCGGCCGCCAGGCCGCTGGCCTCCGGGCCCGTAACCCCCGGACCCGTAATCTCCAGATCCAGAGCCTCCGGACCCTGGGCTCTCCGGGGCACCCGGACCGTCCACGGGCGGGACGGAGGTGCCGCCCGTACCGGGCTGCGCGGGATACGACGATGTCTGCTCTGGCTCCGGAAGCCGGGAACCGCGCATCACGTTCATGGATCTGCCCACCTAGCTGCTGGCTCTGCCGTTCTACCGGCAGTGTGGACAGCGAACCTTGAACTTCGCTGACGTCTTCCAGACGGCTCGCTGTAACTCTCCTGACCGTTACCTGAATACCCTTCAGGTTTTGCGGCAGCAGGCAGCCACTGCGTGCGGGCGACTTCCAGCGTTGGCAGCGGTACGCGGATGGGGGCGTCGCTCCGGCCCAGGGTGGTCCTCCGGGCATCGGGGGGCGGACCGTCACGCCGCGTACGTCATGGATGGCCGTCTGCGCGGGGGCTTCCCGCACGATCGCCAGCGCGAGGTCGTTGGCCTCCTCTTCGCTGACGGCCCCGGCGACGAGGGTTTTCCCGGAGCGGATCACCGGATGGTCTGCCCGCAGTTTTTTCACGAGGCTGACGGCCGCATGATGTGACTCCAGCTTGGCGTGCACTTCCCAGCCGGGTTTTCCGGAGGCAAGGAGGATTATGCAAAACCTCTAAAGTAATTTCGTGTAACTGAGTTACATAATTGCAATTCACAACTCATCCGGTTCATCGGACAACGGCCCCTCCGGCCGCTAGAAAGGAGGTGACGAAACCAAGCCTCTCACGACGGAGGAGCCGTTGCGGTTCGATCGTATGTCAGGACTGGAGCCGGAGCAACTTGACGAGCTGGAGGAAATGGTCCGCGGCCTTCTGGAGAAATCCTGGGACAAGGGAAATGGCCGCCCGAGAGAGCTGACGTTGCGTGAGGCGCTCGTCGTCACCTGTGGTTACATGCGCCAGAACATCATCGAGGACGTATGGGCGGAGATATTCGACGTAGATCAGGGAACGATCTCGCGGTACATAACATTCCTGACGCCACTCGCCGAGAAGGTCACCGCGGGCTGCAGGCCATCCGCGGAGGATGCGGCGGAAGCCACCAGGGGGGCGATCGCGCTGGTAGACGGCACGCTGTGGCCGTGCTGGTCCTGGGAAGAGCACCAAGAGCTATGGGCCGGGAAATACAAGACGACGGGCCACGGGTCACTAATCATTACGAATCTTTCCGGCCGCATCACGTATGTGTCCGAGCCGATTCCGGGGAAGGACCATGACATGGCGAAGCTGAAGAACCCAGAATGCGAGAAGATCCTCAGGGCGGCGGGCGGTGTTCTCGGTGATAAAGGATTCATCGGGACTGATTACATCACCACGCCGATCCGGAAGCCGCAGTGCCGGAAGCTTCTCGGCTGGGAACATGAGTGGAACAATAAGATTAGCTCATATCGAGCTCCCATAGAGCGAGCCGTCGCCAACCTGAAGACATGGAGGATCCTCTTCACGGATTACAGGAGGCCGCTGAAGACGTTCCTGTCGTCGTTCCGGGCCGCCATCGGCCTGTATTTCTTCAAGAAGAGTTTTGCATAACCCTCC
>Ga0209061_1003828_pt1 | contig 15546 bp, 13 predicted proteins | sample Coa_R1_10_FD_187157 | JGI IMG/M metagenome (GOLD analysis project Ga0209061, IMG submission 187157) | Surface soil microbial communities from Centralia Pennsylvania, which are recovering from an underground coalmine fire - Coalmine... | ecosystem: Environmental > Terrestrial > Soil >...
GACGGCGCCGAGTTTCACGATCGGCTCCTCGGCGACCCCGTTCGCGCCGATCATGACCCACGTCGTCTTCGCACGGACCGTCTACACCGTCTACACCCACATCGTCGCCGAGGCGGCCGCGCAGCTCGGCTGCAACGGGACGACGACGACCCGCCAGGGCGCCTACGACCGGGTGTTCGTCGAGGTCACCTGGCACAACGGATCGATCGGCAACGAGGTGCTCTACCAGGACGGGCTGGTCTACCCGGGCGGGCTGAACCCGCTCTCGGCGGTCTCGAGCAGCCCCGCCCAGCCGCAGATCACGGCCGTCACGCCGCAGACCGTGGCCGGTGAGGTCACGGTAACCTGGTCGATCCCCTCCGGGTGGACGAGCTCGACGAGCTGCTTCAAGGTCGGCTGGGCCGACGTGAACCAGAACCAGTACAGCAGCGGCTTCCTCACGGCGACCACCTCTGGCAGCGCCTGCCCTGCCGTCGTCGGCACTCGGCCGCCGACGACGTTTCTCTACAACAGCTCGAACAACACCGGCACCTACTGCGTGACGGGGCTCGTGCAGGGCGGGGCCTCCCAGGTCTACGACTTCTACGTCACCGCCTACAGCCCCGACGGGACGGCCTCGACCGAGTCGGGAGACGCCTCGGGCACGGCGCCCCTCGGACCGACGATCACCGACGTCACGCCGGTGTCCGGGAACGCCGGCGCCTCGGTCACGGTGACCGGGACCGGCTTCTCCACGAGCTCGCAGGTGTTCGAGTTCTGCTCGGCCACCGTCAACTGCACGGGCTCGTTCTCCTCCAACTGCTCGTCGGCGACGACGTACTGCCAGACCGTGACCAACTGCACGACGACGTCGTGCACCCTGACAGCCCCGACCTTGTCGTCGTCGGCGGCGAGCGGCGTCTACTTCGTCATCACCGAGACCACGACGACGCCGTACGTGACCTCGGCCCCTCAGGCCGTCGCCCAGTTCACCTACCAGCCGACGATCACGAGCACCGCCATCGCGAGCGGGAGCGGAGCGTCCGGCTCGACCGTCACCGTCACCGGCACCAACCTGTACCCGTACGACACGGCTTTCGACTTCAACGGTGTCGGGGCGACGAGCACCACCTGCATCGCAGGCGGCACGAGCTGCACGGTGACCGTGCCCGCCAACGTCACGGGCACCTCGGGCACCGCCCAGCTTCAGGCGAGCGACAACTCGATCCTCTCGGCTCCGTACACCTACACCTACTGAGCGATGCCACGGCCTGCACCACCCCGAGGAAGCGGCCACCGGCCCGGAGCTGCGCGCCTTGTTCCGATGCGCCTCCGCCGCCTCGGCGACGAGGGTCTCACGATGGTGGAGCTGCTCGTCTCCCTCCTGCTCATGTCGATCTTCCTCGGCGCCTTCTTCGCCCTCTACGTGAACTTCGCCAAGTCCAGCGTCAACACCGTGAACTACTCCGAGCAGCAGGGCCAGGTCCGCAACGTCGTCCGGGTGCTCGACGCCGACCTGCGCTCGGCTGATCCCCTCACGCTCGTGCCCGCGTCGTTCCTCTCGGCGGTCACGCTCCCGAGCGCCACGGTCACGAGCCCGGGAGCGAACGACGCAACGCCGACCGACGTGATCGCGATGTACGAGGTCGATGACCGCTACGACCCCTGCCCGACATCCTCCTCGACGACGACGACGGTGCCCACTCCCTATGAGTCGAGCCATTTCGCCGCCAACGTGGTGTGGGCCTACGACTCCTCCACCGGGACCCTCACCCGCTACTCGTTCGTCCCGGCGAACTCCGGGTCGACCGGCATCTGCAAGACCGGCGGCTGGATCGCCGGCATGAGCCTCGCCGACGTTGTGAACGCGAACGGGACGATGTTCGCGATCTCCCAGGGGTCCTCGTCGCTCACGCAGGCGACGACGCCCACCTCGACGACGATCCCGAACCAGGCCGCTCCGGTGTGCGGCGTCTCGGTCACCGTGACCCTCTCGCTCGACGCCAAGTCGACCGGGCAGCAGATCCCGCTGCACGTCCGCTCCACCGTCCCGTTGCCGAACGAGCCGGCGCTGCTCGCCCAGGCGTGCTGAGGAGGTACCAATGACCGAGTGGTTCGCATCGAGGCGGCGCAGCGCCCGAGAGGCCGTCGCCGCGCGTGGTGACGCCGGCAACCTCGTCGCCGTGATCATCCTTGTGTTCGTGCTCGCCGCCCTCATCGTCGTCACCGTCGGCGCCACGGTGCCGACGTTCCACGTGGCGACCTCGTCACAGAACGGGGAGCAGGCCGTCGCCCAGGCGAACTCGGGCCTGAGCGACGCCCTGTTCCAGCTGGACCAGATGGGCGACCAGGTGAGCAGCTTCTGCGTCGGACAGCCCCCCGCCTCCCTGCTCGCGTCGGCCGGTCTCACGTCGTGCACCAACGAGAGCGCTGCCCACCCCGTCCCCGCCGCCCCGGGGGTGCAGTACTACGTTGCCGAGGAGAAGACGGGCCTGTTGCCCTTCGGGGTGACGAACGAGGTGGAGCTGATCTCGCAGGCCAAGGTCGGCTCCGAGAGCCGCCGCGCCACCGAGCTCGTCTACCGGGAGTCGAACAACTTCGCCATCTTCGCGATCGGCTCGCTCACGATCAACGGGAACTCCGGCAGCGCAGCGGTCGGTGCCGGCAGCGGCAACCCGCTCCAGATCACGGGCAACGTCACCATCAACTTCGGCGGCGGGCCGAGCGGCCAGCTCACCTGCACCGGCGGCGGGCCGACGGACAGCGTCTGGATTGCCGAGAACGGCGGCACGATCTCGTGTTCCGGGGTGACCCAGCTCAACGAGAACACCACCTTGTCGCCGGCCGACCCATCCATCTGCGTGGGCGACCAGGTGTCGACGGCGTTCGCGCCCTGCATCGCGACCGGCGGCTCCTCCGACGGCCAGTGCCCGAACTGCCAGGTGGCGGGGGGCTCCACCTACTGCCCGCTGCCCGGGCTCGGCTTCAAGGCCCAGCCGGTCCTGTCGTCGGCCCCGACGCCGCCGCAGGACGCCGTGTTCGACTGCACGAGCCTCGTGCCGGGCGGGCCGGTCTTCATCGGCGACACGACGGGCACGAGCCTCTCGACAGCCGGGTGCGCGTCGACGACCACTCCGACGGCGTCGCTCCCCGACCACTTCTCCACCATCCCGCCCGGGAACTACTACCTCGACTCGAACGACATCACGATCTGCCCGATGCCGCCCTTCATCCCGCAAATCTCGGGGACCGGCACCCCGTCCTCGCCGATCGGGCCGGTGAACCTGTTCGACCTGCCCGAGGCCTGCGGGTCGGGGCTCACCTCAGGGCAGTGCCCCTTCGACACTCCCGGCGGCTCGGGCACCTACACCTGCCCGGTCGGTGGCTCGACCAGCCCACAGCTCACGGTCAGCGGCTACATCAACGTCACCAACCCCCCGAGCGGGTACACCGGGCCAACCGTCACCGCGAGCGGGGGCACTCAGGTCGTGGCGGGGGCACCGAGCGACTTCAACATCTTCTGGGGCGGCGACTCCGCCATCAACTTCCCGAAGAACACCGTGATGGACTCGAACCTCTACGCGCCCGGAGCCAGTCTCACCCTGAACGGGACGCACTACACGACCATCGGCTCGCTCGCGCTGAGCTGCTTCTCCATGCACGGCGGCCCGACGCTCGACTTCACCTACGGCGAGCACGGCGGGCAGATCCTTCAGAACTGGACCGTCTCGCAGTACCGGATCACGCCGTAATAGCGTCGCCGGCGATGCCAGCCGACGGGCACGAGGACCGAGCGCCGACGACCTGGCGTCCCGAGGACCTGGTGCCGCACCGGCCGCCCTTCCTCCTCCTCGACGAGATCACCGAGCTCGAGCCGGGGGTGGCGGCCCGTGGCCGCTGGCGGCTCACCGGCGACGAGGCGTTCTTCTCCGGCCACTTCCCGGGCCGGCCCACGCTCCCGGGCGTGCTGATGGTCGAGTCGCTCGCCCAGCTCGGCGCCGCTGCCGTCCTCGCCGACGAGCGCTTCCGTGGTCGCCTCCCGCTCTTCGGCGGGATCGACCGGGCCCGCTTCCGGCGCCAGGTCGTCCCCGGCGACGAGCTCGAGCTCGAGGTGAGCCTCGGCCGCCTCTCGGCGCGGGCCGGGACCGGGCACGGCGCCGCACGGGTCCGGGGCGAGCGGGCCTGCGAGGTCGACCTGCTCTTCGTGTTCGCCGACCGGCCGGCCAGCTGATCCGGCGAGCGGGGAGCGCTCGCCTCAAAGATCGAAGTCGATCACGACCGGGGCGTGGTCCGACGGCGCCTTCCCCTTGCGGGCCTCCCGGTCGACGTAGGCATCCTTCAGCCCCGCCACGACCCGCTCGCTTACGAGGACGAGATCGATGCGCATGCCCTCGTTCTTGTGGAACATGCCGGCGCGGTAGTCCCAGTAGGTGAACGGGGTGCCGTGCTTGAGCGCCCGGGGCACGACGTCGGTGAGGCCGAGCTCTTCGAGCGCGCTCACCGCCGACCGCTCCGGCTCGCTCACGTGCGTCGAGCCGGTGAAGGCGCCCGGGTCCCAGACGTCGGCGTCGGTTCGGGCGACGTTGAAGTCGCCGGCGATCACGAACGCGCCGGCCGACCGCACCTCGGCCTCGAGCGCGCGTCTCAGCGCGGCGAGCCACTCGAGCTTGTAGCCGTAGTGGGGGCTGTCGAGCGCCCGCCCGTTCGGCACGTACACCGACCACACCCGCACGCCCCCGCAGGTCGCCCCGATCGCCCGTGCCTCGACGACCGGCGCCTGCTCGACCGTCACGAGGACGGAGTCGGGATCGCCAGGTGGAGGCGCGTACCCCGGTTGGCCTTCGAAGCCCCGCACGACGTCGTCGAGCCCGACTTTCGAGAGGATGGCGACACCGTTCCAACGACCCTCCCCGTGGGCCGCCACCTCGTAGGGGAGGCCGTCGGTGATCTCGGCCGGGAAGGCCTCGGCGGGGCACTTGAGCTCCTGTAGGCAGAGGACGTCCGGCTGGCTCTCCTCGAGCCACTCCCGCACCCTCGGGGCGCGGGCTCCGACCGAGTTCACGTTCCAGGTGGCGAGTCGCACGGCACGGTTTCTAGCGCGTGGGCAACCCGCACCTCGCCGTGTATCGCGCGATGTCCCGATTGCGTTACACTCACGTGTGATGGCATCTGCCTGACGCTGGCAACGGTGTCGGGGCAGCAGTCTTCCTGGAGGGAGGAGGATTGTGCTGGCGGGGTCCCGCCGCGGGCGGGGCGCGGTCGCACCAGACGAGATGGTGGATGCGCGATGAGGGGCCTCGGAAAGAGCGCGCTGCGCGCGGCGATGACGGCGCGCGGGCGCGCCCTGAGAGACGACGGGGGCCTCTCGCTCGTCGAGCTCGTCGTCGCCGTCGCGATCGTCCTCATCGTCCTGCTCGGCGGCTTCGAGGGGATCGACTCGATCCAGCTGCTGAGCAGCCAGCAGCGCAACGTCATCGAGGCGGGCAACCTCGCCACCCAGTACGAGGAGCTGTTCCAGGCCGCCGCCTATGCCGAGGGCGGCAACATCTCGCCCGGCACCTACACCTACCACGACACCGTCGGCGGGACGGACTTCACGACGGAGGTCGCCTTCAGCGTGCAGAACCCGAGCGGCACCTCGACCGCCCCGGTCACGCTCTGCACGTCGAGCAGCACCTCCGAGACCGGTGAGATCTGGGGCATCACGGCAACCGTGACCTGGCGCAACATGGGAGGGACTCCGCCGGTGGTCCAGACCACCGACCTCGCGCCGGGAAAGGCGGGAGTGCTCTCGCTCGACAAGGCGACGGTCGCCGTCGAGCTCGTCGGCCTCGACGACGCGCCCGTCACGAGCAACATCAACTTCACGATCTCCGAGGTCGCAGCTGTGGCGAACCCCGACCGGGCGCCGGCGCTCCCGGGCGGGAAGACCAGTTACTCGACGAGCTCTGGCTGCGCCGTCGTGGACAATCTCGTCGCCGACCCCGACTGGTACTACCTCATCACGTTGTCGGGGAACTCGGGGTGGGTGAGCTCCCAGGAGCTGAGCGACCTCACCCCTACCCAACCGAGCTCCGGGGACCTCTCGGTCTCTGAGGGCGAGGTGACGAAGATCAACAACCCGCTCCAGATCGCGGAGGGCCAGACGGAGTCGGTGACCCTCCAGCCGGTCACCTACACCTGCGGCGCTCAGGTGACGCCGTCGTGCTACACGAGTGCGTTCTCGCCTGCCGCGGGAATCCCGATCTCGGTCGGCAACCCGTCGCTCAGCGGGGGCGAGTACGCCTTCAGCGGAACCGGCGGGGCGACGCCGACCAGCCTTCTCCTGTTCCCCTACACCAACGGCTATGGCGTCTGGTCAGGCGACCAGGCCCAGTCCTCGCCGTCGTGGGCGAGCTACACCGGATCCGAGCAACAGCAGTCCCCCTCCATCTCGGTGGCCCCGGGCGGCACCGGCTCGGTGACCGTCCCCGTGTACGAGCTTGCCCTCTCCACCTCTGCCGCTGGTCCCATCACAGCGGTCGAGCAGGGGGGAGCCGGGATCTCCTACGCCCTTGCGTCGAGCGGCTCCAACCTCTACACCGCCGGCCTGCCGCTCGGGCAGTACGAGCTCGAGGCGAACGGCGTGGCGCTCTCGCCTGATCCCTACGTGTGGCTCACTCCCTCGGGCTGGATCGCGGAGGCCGCCTCCGCCGCGACCCCGAGCGGCACGCCCCAGACCGGAACGCTGGCCGAGTCATGACCGAGCTCTCACGCAGGGCAGGCCCCGCCCGGCTCCGGCGCCGCCTCGCGGGAAGGGAGGACCAGGGCTTCACCCTCGTCGAGATGATCGTCACGATGGCGGTGTTTGGCGTCTTCGCGGCCATGGTGACGCTGATCCTCGTGCGGCTGATGGGGGAGTCCTCGGCTCAGATCGACACGCTGAAGGGCCTCCAGCAGGCACAGCTGGCAGAGCGCACCTTCACGCAGTACCTCCGGAGCCTCACCACCTTCAAGTACGTATCGGGCGACGACATCGTCTTCCAGGCCTCCGTTGGCACCTCGACGACGGGGACGGGCTCCAACCAGATCGTGACCTCCGCGACCGAGACGATCGAGGCCGAGCTCTGCCCGACGTCGAATTCGAAGGTGGACACGATCGAGGTCATCTTCGGCCTGCCTCAGTCCGGCACGGGCTCGAGCGGCTTGAACCGCTGCATCGGGGCCGACTCGTCGAGCACGACGACCTCGTTGCCGGCGGGCGTCCGGCTCGTCGAGGCCTTCTACATCGAAGCGCCGACGACGCCGATCTTCAGCTTCTACACGCTGGCTGACACCGTCACGACGCCGACCGGGACGGTGCCGGAGCCGGGGCTGTCGGCGATCACGCCCACGCCAACCGAGTCGAACCAGGCAGCCGTCCAGGCCGTCGGGTTGGACGCCACGTTCCTCCCGCCGCCCGGGCCGAAGACCCAGGGCTACGACGCGGAGCTGGGCACGGAGGTCAACACGGTGGTGTTCCTGCGCAACAGGGAAGTGACAGGGGGGCAGCTATGAGGCGGCGGCGGTCCGAGAGCGGCGTGCTGAGGCGGCGGCTCGCCGCCATGCGGGCGGTGGACGGTGAGTCCGGGCAGGCGCTCGTGATGGCGCTCATCGTCGTGCTGATGCTCGGGCTCCTGCCGGTGGTCGCGTTCGCCACTCTCCGGGCCGTCACGCCGGCGGTCAACGACTCGGTCGGCTACGACACGGCGCTGGCCGCCGCCCAGGCCGGTCTCCAGGAGTACCGCACCCTGCTCGACAGCTACAGCGACTACTACCGCTGGAGCGGGGCCGACGAGCCGCCGAGCTCGGAGGGTGGGTGCAACCCGGCCTTCACCGGCGCGACGGGGAGCTGCACGACCTCGTGGGTGCCGGTCAGCTCCGGACCGTCCAACCGGGAGTGGTTCGAGTACACCCCGAACGCCTCGCAGCTCGACACGAGCAACAGCGGCGCCCAGTATCCCGGCGAGCTGATCCTCACCGTGATCGGGCGGGCGGGATCGGGCTCCGGAGCCGTCTACCGCCGCATCGTCGCCACGCTCGAGCTCTCAGGGGCGCTCCAGGACGTCTACTTCTCCACCTTCGAGCAGCCGAACTGGACCGACTACCTGCAGTGGGAGAACACCTACGAGCGCGGCAACCTCCAGACGAGCGGCTCGCACGAATTCGACGAGGCGAACGTCACGGTGAACACCGCGCCCGCCGGCGACCCCGCTCAGGGAGAGCCGTACGCGCAGGCGCTCTGCCAGTACGACGCGTGGCAGGAGAACACCTTCGTCGACTGGTACAGCACCAACGTTCAGGCGGTCTACCCGCCGGCGGGCTACCCCGATCGGTCCCAGCCGTACAGTGCCACCAACCCCTACTTCGGGCCGTGGTACGGCACGTGGCCCGACCCTTCCGGCTCCGGCTACACCTTCGGCAAGGCCGTCGGGAGCCAGGGCGCCTGCCCGGTCAACTATTGGGTGACGGGTGACTCCTTCAACGGCCCCGTCTACAGCCACGACGAGCTCACGACCTGTGGCGACCCGACCTTCACCTCGCTGTCGACGGCGGCACCCGAGAACTTCTCCGGCTTCCCGCCGGGCTGGCCCGGCACCCACAACGGGAGGCCGTACGGATGGGTCCAGGATCCCTTCCGGCAGTGCAGCGCCCCGGACGCGCCGACCGTCGGGTCGATCAGCTTCAACGTCGACCAATCTCTGCCTCCGATCGCCGACGAGATCAAGCAGGAGATCCTCGACGACCAGCTCCTCGGTTGCGTCTTCACGGGACCGACCGCGATCCGCTTCTACTACAACCCGTCCACGGAGTCCGAGACGATGTACGTCTGGAGCCCCCTCACGAAGAACCCGGAGGCGTCGACCTACCTCGGCCAGACGGCGGCCTGCGGCCAGAACGAGATGGGCACGGTCACCTTCGACGGCAGCCAGATCGACTCACTGTGCGGCGGCACCGCGTGCACGGGCAGCAACACCCAGGTCAGCTCGAGCGGAGCGGTCCAGACGGACCAGATCACGGAGGTGGACAACGTGCCTCCTGACGAGGTGATCTGGGTCCAGAACACGCCGCTCACGACGAGCGGGCTCACGGACCAGGCGGAGAGGGACAACGCCTGGCCCATCCTCCCGACTGCGGAGAGCAGCGCGCCGGACCGTGGCTGCATCGACCCGTGGGTGCAGCAGAACGAGGCGATCATCCCGGCCAACTGCACCGAGGGCGACCTCATGGTCGGCGGCGCGACGAACGGCGGTCTCAACATGGGGAGCGAGGCCAACATCGTGCTCGCCCGGAGCCTCGTGTACTCCTGCGGCCTCAGCGGGTCCGGGTCGAACCCGGCCTTCACCTCGAGCATCAGCGGCTGCGGCAGCTCGACGGACATCACCGGCCTCATTGCCGACCAGTCCGTGTGGATGTCCGACCCGACGAGCGGCTCTCAGTGCACGGACAACTACGACATGTCCTCTCCGTCGTGGTCGGACATGGTCCCGGACACCTGCTGGGTCAGCAACCCCGTGATCGACGGGGCCGTCGCCGCGCTGCAGGGCTTCTTCGAGGTGCAGAACTGGCGCAACGTGGGGGCGCACGGCACGCTCACCTTGAACGGCTCGCAGGAGGTGCTCACCGCGGGCCAGTACGGCGTGTTCAACCCTGGGCCGCCCCTGTCGGTCCAGAACGGTTACTACCTGTCGCTCAACTACGATCACCGCCTGCTCTACCAGCCTCCTCCCGGGTACGTGCAGGCGATCGGCGCCGTCTGGGAGATCCAGAACTGGATCTCGTGCAGCTCCTCGCCGAACCCGACCGTCGTCAACCCGGCGGTCTGCTCGGAGCTGCGCTCGTGAGGCGAAGTCCTCAGGCGCTCGCGATCGGGCCGGCATCCGCGTAGCCCTGGCGGATGCCCTGGCCCGCCCGGCGCTGGAGCTGCTCGGGCTCGTAGAGCATCCAGTAGGCATTGCGGGCGTGCTTGCGCGCCCGGTCCTCGGCGACCGGCACCAGGTCGGCCGGGTCCTCCTCCTCGCTCTCGTGGACGAAGACCTCGAGGATGTGGGTGGAGGTGAGGAGCTGGGCCATCATGATCCCCTGGGAGGCCTCGTGAGCGCAGACCTGGTCGATGGCGGCCCGACCCGGCATGCCGAGCGCGACCACGATCTTGCAGCCCTCGTGCTCGATCAACCGCTTGCACTCGACGGCGAGGTCCTTGAAGCCGGGGACCGTCCGGTACACCACGTCGAAGCGCTCCCCGTAGCCCGGGCAGGCCCTCAGCTCTGCGAGCGCGTAGCCGCCGAGGTCGAACCTGGCGAACATCGTGTCGACCACTCCGATGAGATCCACCAGACCATCCTGCCAGCTCGGCGCGGGCTCGCCGCCGCCCTATCGTGACGAGCGAGGTAGGCACCATGGCATCGGACGTACCGAGCGACCCAGGCTTCCACGCGGAAGCGTCAGCCGAGGGTTCTGGCAGCGAGCTCGCCGCAGGAGGGCTCGGGATCAGACGCCGGTTCCGTCCGGTCGAGGAGGTCGTCCACCTTCCCCATGTCATGGTCGACGGTGCGCCGCTCCCGGCGAGCGCCGTGACGCTGTCGCACTGGCCCCAGAGCACGACCCCGCCCGAGCTCGCCCGGGACCTCTCGGTCCAGATCGCCTTTGCGTACCTGGGCCTCGAGCGTGCGCCCTCCTCGTGCCCTCCGCGGCTGCGGACCCTGCTCGCGGCCGGTTCAGGAGCCGAAGCGGTGACGAACGACCACTACGACGAGGACGGCCTCATGTCCGTCCTCACCCTCGTCGATCCGGAGCTCGCCCTCGAGCACGAGGAGCTGATGGTCGCCGTCGCGGCCTGCGGGGACTTCGGGGTGCTGCCCAGAGATCCTGAGCTCGCAGCACGCGCCGCCACGGCCGCCTTCGCCATTGGCCCGCTCGCCGACTCCCTCGTTGGGGCCGTCGCTGGGGCGGGCGAGCGCTACCTCGCCGTGCTCCCCTCGGCACGCGAGCTGCTCGCCAACCCCGGCCGCTTCGAGGCGCTGGTCGCCGACGAGCTCGCGAGCCTCTCGATCAGCCAGGCGACGCTATCCGGCGGCAAGGTCGAGCTTGACGAGGATCACGCCCTCGACCTCGCCGTCATCGAGGTGCCGGGAGCGGGTTCGGGCGGCGGCCAGGAGCTGCACCCTGTGGCGCTCCGCTCGGCTACCGGCTGCAGCAGGCTGCTCGTGATCTCCGGATCACGGGTCTGGCTCGAGCTCCGTTACGAGAGCTGGGTGCGGTACGTGAGCCGGCGGGTGCCGCTCCGCCCCGATCTCGCACCGCTCGCGGCCGAGCTCAGCTCTCTCGAGCCGGGAGGGGTGCGGTGGATGGCGGAGGGAGTCGGGGCGATCGTGTGCCGGCTCGAGCCCGAGGACGGCTCGACCGACCTGGCGCCCTCGGAGGTGGTCGCTCGGGTGCGCGCGCACCTCGCGCGGGCACCTGGCGCCTGGGACCCGTTCCGCCCCGGGGGACCGCATCTGCCGGCTCGCAGGCAGCGAACGGGCCGGTGGCCTCGCGCGGCGCGCTAGGGCGTGCCGGCGCTGCGCGGAGGGGTCGTCTCGCCCGCGATCAGCGGACGGGAAGGCCCCATAGCGGCATCCACCGCTCCTTGTCGGATTCGATCTTCAGGTCGTCGGCGAGCACGTTCTGCAGGCGCAGCTCGCTCTCGACGTCGCGGCGCTCCTCGCTGCCGGGGACCGGTATGAATGGGTAGAACGCTCCCCGCTTGTAGAGGTAGACGAGATGGACCACCGGCGGGGCGTCGCCGCGGGCACGGGTGCGGCTCGGGTCGGGCCGGAAGGCGAACACCGAGCAGAGGAGCTGTGGCCCGTAGCCGTTGTCCTTGAGCGTCGAGTTCACGAGGTGGACCTGGTTCACGAGGTCCTGGAAGTCGGGGACCGTCAGCACGACCCAGTGGAAGCCGTACTGGTCGTCCTCCTGGTGCAGGCCCGTGGCGACCGGTTCGACGGCGGCTCCCGCGGCTTCCGGGGTCCCGCTCGCCCCGGCGCCGCCGGAGGTGGTGTCGCCGAGGCCGAGCAGCTGGCTTGCCTCTGCCGCCGTCTCGGCGAACGAGCGCCCGGCGACCGGCTTGAAGCAGACGCCGGCCTGCCCGGTCGGAACGAGGCCCTCTGAGACCTGCAGCGTGAGCTGGGCGCCGACGAGACCGAAGAGCGCGTCCAGATCGGCCTGCACCGGCTTGCTCCTCCCGAGGAGGATGTCGACGATGCGCGGCACCCTCAGGCCTCCGCCGTGGTCAGGCGCGGTGCAGGGAGCGCGCCGGCGACCTCAACCGAGCACCGCACTCAGGCGCTCTTGCCCATCTGCGCCTCGAGGCGGGCGAGCTGGTCGAGGCGGACCTGGAGGGGAGGGTGCGTCTGGAACAGCGTCGAGATGCTCGCTCCGCGCTGGCCGGCGATGGCAGGCGCGAAGAAGAAGGCGTTAAAGGTCTCGGCCGAGCGCAGGTCGCGCATCGGGATGCGCCCGAGCTCGCCGGTCACCTTGATCAAGGCGTTCGCGAGCACCCGGGGCTGGCCGATGAGGATGGCCCCCGCACGATCCGCGGCGAGCTCACGGTACCGCGAGAGCGCCCGGATGAGAAGGAAGCTCAGGAAGTAAAAGAGCGCCGAGAACGCCAGCGCGGCGAGCTCGAACAGCACGATCTGGCCGGCGGCGTTGTTGTTGCGCCCGCGCCCGCGCCCGCCTCCGAGGCCGCCCAGCATGTCGCTCCACAGCAGCATCCTCGTCATGAAGCCGGCGATGATGCCGAGGAAGCTCGCCACCGTCATGACGGCGACGTCGCGATGGGCGACGTGGCTGAGCTCGTGGGCCAGCACCGCTTCGAGCTCCTCGGTGTAACCGAGGCGGCGAACGATCCCGTCGGTCACGCAGACGACGGCATGAGAGGGGTTCCGGCCCGTCGCGAATGCGTTCGGCATGTCGGTGGCGGCGACCGCGACCCTCGGCTTCGGCATGTCGGCCATGGCGCAGAGCCGGTCGACGATGGCGTGCAGCTGGGGGGCCTGGTGCTCGTCCACGACTTTTGCGTGCATTGCGAACAGGGCGATCTTGTCCGAGGCGTAGTACTGAGCGAACAGCAGCGCCGCGGGGATGAGGATCACGATGGCGAGGCTCTTCACGAAGCTGTAGAGCACGAACACGAGGACGGCGTAGAAGACGAACAGGAGGAAGACCGTCGTCATCATCCGGGCGCTCAATCCCCGGTCGACGGGGAAGCGATTGCGCGTTCGCGACTGGGTCGCCATGGTCAAGCTCCTTCTGTGACTGAGGTCGCGGGGTCCGGCGCCGACTCGGAGGCGAGCAGCTGCTCGATCTCGGCGATGGTGGAGCCCTCGTGGGGGACGGTGAGGTCAGAGGGGATCAAGGTGGCTGCGTGCACCGCCGTGCCCGAGCTCCGCACCTCGGCGATGATCGCAGCGAGGGCGCTGCTGGCCGCCGCCTCGTCCGAGGCCTCGATCGCTTGCTCGAGAGCGTGGTCGAGCGCGTCGAGACGGGTCATCGCGGTCTCAGGCAGCTCGTACTGACCCTCGCCGAGGATCCGGACGATCACGAGCCGCTCCCGCCGTCGAGCGAGAAGAGATCGCCGGCCGGGCTCCCGCCCCCTGCCTGGCTCGTGCCGGGAGCGGTGCTCCCCGGTGTCTCGGCCGTGCCCTCCTCGGGCGCCAGCTCTCCGAGGGCGACCTCGTCGCTCTCTGCGGACTCGCTGCCGGTGGCCGGCGCCGAGGAGCCGGTTGCGAGCTCACCCGTCGCAGCCGGCGGTGCGAGCTGGCCCTTCAGCTGGGCAAGCTCGAGCTCGACCTGGCCCTGCTGGCTCGCCTTGTCGAGCTCGTTCTGGAGGGGGTCGCTCGTGCCGCTCAGGTCGGTGAGGGCTCCCGAGGCGAGCAGCTCGTCGACCGCGCCCGCGCGGGCCTGCATCTGCGCGATCCGGTCTTGGGCGCGCTGCATGGCAATGCCGGTGTCGCTCATGGACTCCGAGATGCCCGAGACGGCTTCGCCGATCTTGGTCTGCGCCTGGGCGGCGGTGTAGGAGGCCTTCAGGGTCTCCTTCTGGGTTCGGAAGGCCTCGACGCGCGCCTGGAGCTGCTGGGTGGTGGCGACGAGCCGCTCCTCCTGCTGCACGAGCTGGTCGTGCTGGACCTTCAGCTGCTCGAGCTGGGTGGCGATCCCCGAGCGGCGCGTGAGGGCTTCACGGGCGAGGTCCTCGCGGTTCTGGCTGATGGCCTGGCGAGCCTGGTCCTGCAGCTTGGCCGCGGCCTGCTGGAGCTGCTGGGCCTGGAGCTCGATCCGCTTGCGGGCCGTGGCGACATCCGCAACGCCCCGCCGGACCTGCTGGAGCTGCTCGAGCTGCTTCTCGTAGGAGAGGTCGAGCGTCTCGCGAGGGTCCTCGGCCTTGTCCAGCACCTTGTTGGCCTTTGCCTGGACGATCGTCGTGAGGCGCTTCATCACTCCCATCGGTGCACCCTTCCTCTCAGCCCCGTCACCTCGGCGACCACGGAGATCGCGTCGCCCGCTCTGGTCGGAGCGCGACGCTTGCGAGTCTACGTCGGTCGAGGGCGGACGATGTCTCGCCCGGCAGGGGAGCCCTGCTCGGCGGGCCGCCCTACCAGGGAGCTCCTCAGGCCGCGGTGGGGCCCGTCACCGCCCGGGTCGCTGCCGGAGGCGGACCGTCACCATCCGAAGCCCGGTCTTGAGAGTGCCGGAGGCCCCCTGCGGAGCGGTAGCGTGCCCACCCATGGACGAACGGCTCTGCCTCCTCACGGTGCACGCGCACCCGGACGACGAGGCTTCGAAGGGCCCTGGGACCGTGGCGAGGTACCACGCCGAGGGCGTTCGCACCGTCCTCGTCACCTGCACCGGAGGGGAGGAGGGTGACATCCTCAACCCGGCCATGGACACCCCCGAGGTGAGGGCGGACCTCGCGGCCGTGCGGGCCCGTGAGCTCGAGACGGCGGCTCGGATCATCGGCTACGACGAGGTCGAGCTGCTCGGCTACCGGGACTCGGGCATGCCGGGATCGGAGGCGAACCAGCGCCCGGACGCGTTCGGGTCGGTGCCGCTCGAGGAGGCGGTCGGAAAGCTCGTGGCGATCGTCCGGCGGGTCCGCCCGCAGGTGATCATCGGGTACGGGGACGACCACAGCGGGTACCCGCACCCAGACCACATCAGGGCTCACGAGATCGCCGTGGCGGCCTTCGAGGCGGCGGGCGACCCCGGGCGCTTCGAGGAGGCCGGCCCTCCGTACCAGCCCCTCAAGCTCTACTACACCGTCTGGTCGCGAAAGCGGATCGTCGAGAGCCACCAAAAGTTCCTCGAGCTCGGCCTCGAGTCGCCCTTCGACGCCCGCTGGTTCGAACGGCCCGACCACGAGGACGAGATCACGACCTCGATCGACCTCTCTGGCTACGAGGACGTCCGGCGCGACGCGCTCCTTGCCCATGCCACCCAGATCGACCCGACCTCGAGGTACTGGTTCGGGCTCCCGCCGGAGGTGGCTCGAACCATCCACCCCTT
>Ga0209061_1003831_pt1 | contig 15533 bp, 14 predicted proteins | sample Coa_R1_10_FD_187157 | JGI IMG/M metagenome (GOLD analysis project Ga0209061, IMG submission 187157) | Surface soil microbial communities from Centralia Pennsylvania, which are recovering from an underground coalmine fire - Coalmine... | ecosystem: Environmental > Terrestrial > Soil >...
GGTGTTTGCTGAAACGGCTGCGGTAGCGCGGAAGCACCGCTTGGGAGACTTGCAGGGCGATCCGAGCGAAGGGCAGGAGTCCGACTTCGGCCATCGCACCTCCTGCCTCGATAGCAAACAACAGTTTTGAACGGTCGGATATCTCCAATTTTCATTGGTGTAGCGAGGATGTCAACAGAGCCACCGTTGATCAGAGGCGTGCCGGTGATGCCGGTCATTTCGGACACGAGACCGGGACGCGTGCGCACCCCTCCGGGGAAAAAGTCCACGTCGGCCAGATTGGGCGACATGCCCGGCGGCACATCCGATGGATCGAGCAGCGTGATCCACGAGCCGAACACGTTGAGCGGCAGAGGCGAAAATGTTTCAATCGACATGATCTTTCGTGGGACTCCGGGCGAGCTTTGGGAAAAAGAATTGTTTTCGTTGGCAACCGCAACGGACCTTCTGCTTGCCAACCGCACCCAGGTAAGGGAGAATCACATGAGTAAGGAATTGTGGAAAAGTAAGGAGAAATATATTTGCATTCCACAGTGACTAAGAAAGGCCAGACGACGATCCCGGGTAAAGTTCGCAACGCACTGCGAATCAAGCCCGGAGACCGCTTGGAATACGCCATCGAGGGGGACCACGCCACCATTCGCGTGCATCCGGGAACGCAATCGCTAAAAGGCGTGCTTGCCAGCACGAAAGGCAAAGGAATGTCGTTCGATCAGATCCGAAAAGCTGCGGCACGGGCCACGCGCCGTCGCGGGACGGCGAAGTGAGCAGCCGGAGGCTGATCGATACGAATCTGATTGTCCGCTATCTTGTGCAGGATCACAAAACGCATGCCCGCGCAGCAGAAAAATTGTTCGCGGCTTGCGATCGCGGCGACATGGTTCTCGTTGTGCTCCCTGCCGTCCTGGCTGAATGCGTCTTCGTCCTTGAGTCCTTTTACCAGCATGCGCGAGCGGACATTTCGTCGGTTCTCGCTAAGCTGATTTCGAGTCCCGGCGTGGAAATCAGCGACGCGCCAGTTCATTTAGACGCGCTGGAGCGTTACCGAAAGACGCGGCTTCACTTCGTGGACTGCCTCATCGCCGCGGCCGCGGCAGCCGAAAACATCCCGATAGCCAGCTTCGATAAGGCCTTTCGGAAATTTGCAGATGTTCATGTCTTATTCGATTAGCCGGCTACTGCAGCTTCTTGAAGATCCCGTAGAAAGTGATCGTGTCGCCGGTGATCGCGGCCGGGTAGGCGCCAGCAGCCAATTCGGGGAACGCGCCCGCGCTGGTTCCCTGCTGAAAAATCTTCACCAAGCCGTTATTCATCGCCGAGCCCGGCGTGAAGACGTAATCGTAGCCCGCGAGTCCGTCCATCCAGGCGGTGCCTCGAATGGGCGCCTGCGTCGAGCCGATCACCGGAAATTGAGAAAGGTCGAGCGTATCGCCGCCGGTCGAGTAATTGCCGGAGGCCGCAACCGTGCCGGAGACGTGGATGCGCTTGCCGTCATCCCACGTGTCCACAAGCGTAAAAGTCAGTGCCATGGTTCCTCCTGAAGATTGGCGAACTCCGCCCGAAAGGCGCGGGACGATGGAAGGCCCAGCGCGGCCCTTTTACGTGAGCGTGCGCCCGCGCCGAGCCCGGGGCGGAAAATCATCACGAATCGCTAGCCGCGAAAGGCGCGGCGCTGGTATCATTGCCGTCTTTGTGACACAACCCGAACGCCCGCCGATGAATCCAACCGGGGTCTTTAGCGCGATCGCTCGCGCCGGGGTGGAGAAGCGTCGATCAGCGTTCAGACATGCGCGAATTGCGAAGGGATAGCTACGTGCAGCGATTGTTTTCAACCGGGCGCGCAAAGACGGCGCGGCAGGCACATCGAATGGCTGCTGTTGCGGCGCTCGCGGCGCTGATCATCGCGGGCTTCGCGCTCGCGCAGCGGGAAATGGTTGCGAACGCCGCCGCGAATCCCGGCAATTTAGAGCTTGGTCCGCAAACGTATCTTGCGGGCGGATGCCCGCTGGGTCCGGCGTTCACGTTTTGCGATCAGGCGCCCGGCACGCAGAGTCAGTGGGCGACGTTTTCCGTCAGTGCAAAAGCGGCCGTAACGGGACTCACGATGTCGGTCGCAGCCATTCCTGGCCTCGCGGGAAATTTTGCGGCGGGCGATTTTACGGTTACGACCACCCCGCCGCCGGGAGCTACGGGCGTCCCGTGCACGGGGAATCTTGCGGCCAACCAATCCTGCGCCTTTTTTGCGGCGTTTTCTCCCACCGCGCCCGGCCTGCGGCAAGCTCAAATCAGCGTGACGGACTCGGCGGGCGATTCTCTGCTTATCAATGTGGAAGGAACGGGCACGCAGCTCGCTCTCGCGCCGCCGGTCGCGCCACCCATCGACTGCGGCACGCCGCCAACCGTGGACAATGCCTATACGTTCTGTTCCACACCGGTCGGGTCCACAAGCGCAAGCGAGACGTTCACGCTCAGCTCGAGCAGCGGCGTATCCGGCGTGAATGTGGCGTTCGCAGCGATCCCGGGACTCGAATCGGAGTTCGCGCCGGGCGATTTCACGACCGAAAACACAACCTGCACCGGCGCGCTGGCTCCCAACGCGAGCTGCACGATGCAAATCGCGTTTACGCCGACGGCGCCCGGAATCCGCGCGGCGGCCCTGACCGCGACAGACTCGTCCGGCGATACGACGACGCTTTATCTGGCGGGATCGGCCGGCAATAATCTTGCGATTTCGGCTCCTGGCGCGGGCAATTCGCAGGCGTGCGGCATGACCAACCATTTCCTGTTTTGTAGCCTGCCGGTGGGCGGAATTTCGCCGGCGGTCACATTTACGCTGGTGAATTTGTCCGGCACGCAGGTCACCGGCTTGACCGTGCCCACCGGCTCGGTGATCGCGCAGGGCGCGATGACGCCGGATTTCACGGTGCAGAATTCGTCGTGCACTTCGGTGCTGGCGGCCGGCGCGAGCTGCAACCTCAACATCGCTTTTACGCCGGCCGCCACCGGCCTGCGCCAGGGCGCAATCGTGATTACCGACGCGCAAGGCGACTCGACCGCCATCAATCTTGCCGGCGTGGGCGACGATTACAGCATCACCACGCAATTGCCGACGGAAATTTCCGTGATTCCGGGCGGTACCGCCACATTCAATGCCACGCTCACGCCGGACAACGTGTTCGGCATGAATGGCGAGCAGGTGACGTTCGTTTGCCCCACGAACTTGCCGGGCAACACGAGCTGCGCGGTGACGCCGTGCCCGGCGGCGATCACGCCCGGGACGCCCGTCAGCGTCAAGGTGACGATCGTGACGTCTTCAGCCACGGTCGTCGCGCCGCAGCCATCCGGCGGATGCTCGTCTTACACGCCATCGCAATCAGCCGTGGTGCGCGCGCCCGCGAATGAAGGGCCCGCGCCGCCGGCTGCCGCGAACAGCGCGACGCGCGGATCGCCGTTCCCTGCCCTATTCCAGCTACTTGGATTCGCGGCGATCGGAATGCTTGCCGCGAGCTTCGCGTTTACCGGACGCGCCGGGCCTCGCAAGCGGGTTGCGCTGATTTTCGCGTGCGCCGGACTCGCTGCGGTGATTCTCACGGGCTGCCACCATCACGCGCCGCTGACGACCACGGCCACGCCGACGGGAACCACCGTGCTGAAGGTGCTCGGCAGCGCGACCGACGCCAACGGGAACTCGCTGAACACGTCGCGGCAATTCCAAGTGACGCTCGACGTGGTGACGAAATAGAACGCGCCAGCCTCTTTCGGCCCGCTTACAAGTAGATGGTCCGGCGGTGATAACTGTACGGCATGCGCCGCCGTCCTTTCACCTGCTCGGGACGCACGTAGCGCTCGATCAGATTTTCCGTCGCCATCTGCGCCGCGACCATGAGGTCTTGCGCCAGCGCGCGCGCCCCGCGCGAACGCGCCGCCAGTGCCGCCGTTCCAAACGCGAGCGGGTCCGTCGCCGAGCGAATCTGCACGGGATCGGTGCCGAGCGTCAGCTCCGGCAAAACTTTTTCATAGCGGATGCGGACGGTGATCGCCTGCGTGGCGCCGATCAGATTGATTTTGTCCTCGCGCCATTCCCAGAGGCGCAGGTACGTGGTGGGCTGCAGATTGAGTATGCCGCCGCCGCTGGTGAATTTTTCCATGGGCACGAAGACGTCCGTGGTGTTGGCCGTGGCGCGTTCCCAAAGCATCTGCGGGACCAGGCAATCGGTGGGAAGCTGCGGGCTGGAGGTGTCGCTGATTTCGGTGGGCGTGACGCCGGTGGTGGGATCGGGCTCGAGGTCCAAATCTTGCTGCTCGGCCAGAACGCTCACGCCCGCTTCAGCCAGTTCGCGCTGCAGGCCGCGATAGGCGGAATTGAGCAGCGGCATCAGCAGCGTGTCGGTGAAGACAGCGCCAGCCGCGTCGTTGACCAGCGCGCGCGCCAAATTGAGCGCGTCTTCGGCCTGCGAATACGCCGTGGTGGGTACAACAGGCATAGCAGCCTCCGTTTGTAACGCGACTAAATCGGACAGACGCCTATACGCTTCGAGCGGTCCACTCCCGGAACTTCTCTTCGCTGTCGCGCAGCAGCCTGTCCCAATCCCGACTCTTTGGCTTTATGTTGAGTTCGGCTATGAGGAAACGAATGATTTCTTCAACGGTCACCCAGCCGCTCGCTATATGCAGCTGGTTCAGATTCAGATCGCGAGTGCCGAAGCACCGGAGAATTACAGGGGTGTGAAAGTGGTGTCGCGGAGATAAGCTTTCCCGGCGCTCGCGTGAGTTGTATTCCCAGCGAAAAATACACGGATCGCTGAAAGAGGGCCCTTCTGATATCCGATAGGCATACGCGAGCGTCCTCAATCGGTACTGCTCTCCATCTCGGAGCGCCTGAAGAGTCTGGCCGAGGAACAGATGGTAACGACGACCGACTTGAACACAGGATGGGCCGTCACTGCTCCCGAACTGCACCAATGCTTTCGTAGACTCCACAATCACCAACTGCAGCGGAGCCTGCGTAACAGTTTTATGAAGTAGGTCGTCTAAGTGCTTTTTGAACTTGCGGAAGACTTGCTCGGGAGAGTTACCTTGCAGTCTGGCCAAGCTATCTCACTGGTCTTGGAGTAATGAAGAAAGAAGCATCAGCTCGGTCCACGCCAGGTTCGAACCATACTTGCCGCGCCGGATACGTTTCAAAGCCTCCTTGCCAGAAACGTGCACGGTTCGACGGGCCTGAGAATCGAAGTGTTCCCAGAACTCAGCGGGACTGGAAAAGACCGCCTCTTGGCTTCCCGACTTTGATCCGTTGCTCGTATTTGTCGGACTCGGGGCGCGTGTGCTCATGCCTTGAATTGTAGCATGACCCGCTCAACACACAGATTCGTCTATCTCCCAGGTAGTGGGTCAGTTTGAATTTGCTTAGGATTCTTCGGATGATTCTGGCGCATCGGCCAGTTCGTCTGCGGTCACCGGTTCAATATAGTGCAGGTACACGTGGTCGTCGTCATACGTATAAAATATACGCGACTCTGGTACTCCGGGCAGCTTCTTAGTCCAGATGACGGATAATGATGTGCCGGGAATCTTCGGGCAAGCGGCGGAGTTGATACACAACGCGTACTGGATGCCCGTTAGCGCATCGTCTAGGCGCGGCCACGATCCTTCCATGGCCTTATAGGCCTTGGTGAAGGACTTTTCCTCGACTATTTCCCGGCGGACCGGCTCGCTATGCGGATTGTGCGGCGACTGGCTCAAGCAAGTTAAGCTCTTTTGCCACGGCCTTGCCGCGCTCGACGTCAGCGGGCGTAGGCTCTCTCAAGGACACGTATACCAATTCGTAAGGTATTGTATCCTCAAGAGCCGGAATATTCCAGCATAGCCAGTCATGGCTGAGCGTCGAGACAAGCTCGCCGTCGTGCGGGCGCAGAGCATCGATAATGTCATCGACAAGCGCGATCTGCTCGGCCTTGAACTCGCCGAGATCGGGATTCCGCAGATTGACCGGGCGTGGCCACGTTTTCAACGGGAGATGTTGCAGACCAAGGGCCTTCTCGGATTCCATTTCCTTGAGCATCACGCCCATATTCCGGGGAACCGGGCCTTTCTGCTTTTTCACGTACTCAGACCCAGTGATCGGCTTACCAAATTTCGCATAGGCTAGAAAGTCTGCGAAAAACATGGTTTTCGTGAGTTTTAGTGTGTCGAAATTCGGGTCGTTCGCACACTTCTGGCTGATATATAAAACCAGCCCCTTAAAGCGATCCGGATTTTCGTCGAATTTTTTTACTTGTACCATGTTCCACCATTAGAGGCAGTCACGCGTGCCAGCGTGACCGGTTAGCCTTTTGTGCAATTTCTTTGCGTTTCGACTTCGGTAAGGATTTTGCTCTGGCGATACCTCCCAGCCTCCCCGCTCTCGATTTCGCCCTAGATTTTTTCGGAACCTCCCCAATAGATTCCTGTACTACCCTGAAAGCATTGGTGTTAATATCCACACTATACGCCCATGACCCCTCAAGGACTAAGCCGTTGGTTTGATGCTCCGGCGACTAAAAATGTCGCCGCTAGACACCACTCCGTACCACGTCTTACCGCCATGCAATACGGTGTCCACATAATAACAGAAAATTGAGCGCCTGACATACTCCTTTTTTGTCCGAAAATCAAGTGTGTTTCTGGTACTGTACCGTACCAAATTGATCTTTTTGCTTGGCAGGAAGGCAGGCGCTAAGTATTATGGTCACTATGAACAAGCTCTCACGTGAGAAGCGGCAGCACGTGGTTGCGTCATTAGTGGAAGGCAATTCCATTCGGGCAACAGTCCGAATGACCGGCGTTGCAAAAAATACCGTCGTCCGACTACTGCTAGACCTTGGCCGCGCGTGTTTCGAATATCAGGACCGCACTCTTCGCAATCTGACGTGCCAGCGAATCCAGTGCGATGAGATTTGGTCATTCTGCTATGCCAAAGAAAATAACGTGCCGGAAGAAAAGCGGGGACAATTCGGCTACGGCGACGTGTGGACGTGGGTAGCGATTGACCCGGACAGCAAGCTCGTTCCTTCGTTCATGGTTGGTGACCGTGGCGCAGCCACGGCAAGGGCGTTCATGGATGATCTGGCATCACGGCTAGCCAATCGTGTGCAACTCACAACGGACGGCCATCGGGTCTATCTAAATGCCGTCGAAGGCGCGTTTGGTAGCAACGTAGACTACGCGATGCTCGTCAAGCTCTACGGGAACAATGCGGAAGCAGAGACACGCTACAGCCCTGCAGAGTGCATTGGCTGCCAGACCGTACCGATCATGGGACAACCAGATTACCAGCACATTTCTACAAGCCACGTCGAGCGCCAGAACCTAACTATGCGGATGAAGATGCGCCGATTTACCCGGCTAACCAATGCGTTCAGCAAAAAAATCGAAAACCACATGGCAGCAATCGCGCTTCATTATATGCACTACAACTTCTGCCGGATTCATCAGACGTTGCGCGTTACGCCCGCCATGGAAGCGAAAGTGACAGATCACGTCTGGGCCATCGGGGAGTTGGCTGGGCTGCTAAATTCAAACTGACCCCCTACCATCTCCCAGTACCGATCCGGTTAATGCAGGACGATGGCCGGCTGGCCATAGCCGCTGAAGGTGGCGCCGGCGGCGGGCACGGCGATGGGAAACGTCATCGCGCCGCTTGCGCTGGTCGAGCTCGACGTAGCGCTCGATAGAGCCAGCGGCGCCGTGCCGCTGTAGGCGATTTTCGCGGTGGTCGCGTTGCCGGTGAAGGCAAAAATGTAGGGACCGTTCGCGAGCGTGACGCTTCCCTGCGTGCACGGCTGATCGCTCGTGCCGCCCGCGGTCAAATTCACCGGCGTAATCGAGCACTTCACGTTGCCGGAAAGATCGGTGATCGCCCAACTGTAAAAATCGCTGGAGCTGCTGTCCGTGGTGGAAACATCCACGGCGATTTTCGAAAACTGGATGTTCGGCAGATAAATCACCGAGGTATTGATCGCATTCGCGGCGCTGGGCGCTTGTCCGCCAACCACGGTGCCCAGCGAATACCGGGTGAGCAGTGCGGCGCACGGCGCGCCGGAATCCTGCACGTTGGTGCCGGTAAAATTCGCGCAGTCGTTGGCCGCGGGAGCGCCGCTCGTCAGCGTGGCGGGCAGCGCGCTGGGCCCGACCGTCAATCCTCCATCGACGGTCAAATTGCCGTACACCGTCGGATTGCCGCTATCGGGCACGTAGCTTTCGAGGGGCACGCTCATGCTGACGGGCCCCTGGCTGAGCACCGCGTCGTCGACGTAGATCACGTTGGGATTCGCCGCGGTATTTTCCAGGATGAAGACGCGCATCGAGTGCGCGATGGTCGCCTGGCTGCCGTAGGAATTGGGCACGTGAAATGTGATGGCGAAATTGCGCGTGGGCGTCCAGGCGTTCGCGGAGGCGGCCTGCCAATCGGCGCCGGTCACGTTGCAGTTGCAGGTGATGCCGTTGTTGTACGTGAGCGAAGCGTTGGTGCTTTGCCAGTTCGCGCCGGTTCCGGCGAGCGTGGAAGTTCCCGCGTAATTCGCCGGCGTGAGCACGCGCGCGTTGGTGGCAACGGAGGTGATCCGGTCGGCTTCGGTGCAGTTCGCGTCGGAATAAAAGCGAAAGCCGGGGCGGAAATTCACCGCCGCGCTGGCCGCAGCGACGCGAAACGCCAGCGTGTAATTCATCGTCGAGTCCACCGGAATGCACGCCGAGTTGATTCCCAATCCGGCGGTGGCGTTGTCGCCGATCGCGACGTTGTAGCTACCCTGCGTGAAGGAGTCGGCCGGCGCGCTGGCGCTCGATTGCCGCGCGTAGATGCCGCTGCCCGGCTGATTGATATTCGTGCCGCTCACGCCGCCCCAGTAAAGCAGATCGGTGGAATCCTTCCAGCCTTCGAATCCGGCGTTGCCCAGCAGGTTCGGACCCGCGAGATCGTTCATGCCGAAGTGCATCGACGGGAGCCAGTTGTGCCCGTTGTTATCGATCGCCACCATCGCGGATGCGGGCTCATTGGGCTTGACGGAGGTATTCGACGAAATGGAAATGTAAGGATCGAGCAGGTGGATGCCGACCGCGCTGCCGTCGGATGGAAACTGGAAGCAGTTGTAAACATTTTCGCAGCGATTGTTCGGGCCGATCACCGTGCTCTGCGCGTTGAGAATGTTGAAGCAGATTTGCCCGAACGAGGCGGACGCCGCTTCGCAATCGTTGCCGTAGAACTCGTCGTTGTTCGGATAATTGCCGTTGGTATCTTTGGCCAGCGCGAATCCGATCGTCCCGGTATTTTCGGCGGGCAGATAGCAGGAGTTCTGCTCCATCACGATGGAGTTGAAGACGCCGGCGAGATACAGGCACGTGTCGTTCTGGCTCTGCGGATCGAATTCGTTGTGCTTGATTAAGCTGTTGGTGGAATCCTCGTCACCGGTGGACGTGTTGCCGTAGATTCCGTACGAGCCGCCGCCGGTGCCGAGAACGAACCGGTTATTTTCCAGGTCGGCGTGGCCGACGCTGGTCAGGTTGAGCACCGTGGAATTTGCGCCGTTCGCCTGCAAGTACATGTTCTGGATGTGAATCCAGTCCACATTGCGCGTGGCCGCGTTGGGATTGTCAGCCACCGTGCAACCCGGCAGGCCGCAGGCGATATAGCCGGAAGCGTCTGGCCGCGGAACCGTGCCCAGGCCCGCCTCTTCGTATCCAATCAGTGCGGCGCCGTCGCCGAGGAACTCGATGGCGTCGTGCGTGGTGGAATCGTTCACCGTGAGCTGCGCCGATCCCCACAAGAGCGCCGTCCCTCCGGGTATGGCGATGTGCGAGGTGGCCGTAAGCGACCCGGTGAGCCCGCGCGCGTCGCAGACGCCCGAGGATGTGGAAGCAGCCGTGAGGCAGGCGTTGATTTTTGCCGCAGCATCCGCCCCTCCAAAGCGTTCGGCTTTTTGCACGCCATTTAACGAATTCACCGCCGCCGTGCCGTTCACGTCGAGATTGAATTGAGGCGCGGTGGTGCCGATGCCGAGCGAAGTGGGCGTGAAGCGGTCCACGGGAACCATGCTTGCGGCCGGCGGCTGCAGATAGCCGCAGCAGAACATGCTGCTGCCCGTATCCGTGAAGCTGGTGGTGCCGGCGGGGATGGAAATGTTGTCGTAGTACGCGGCGCTGCTCGGCCAACTCGGCGTGGTCCCGCGCACCACGCAGTAGCCGGGATTGGCGACCGCGCCGGGTGGCGGCGCGGTCCAGGTGATGTTTACCGCGTTGTTCGGACTGGCCACGACCACCGGGCCGGACGAAAGCGAGGGCGCCGAAGCGTAGGTGGTTCCGCTGGTGCAGGAGGACGCCGTGCGCACCCAGTAATAATAGGTGCCCGGGGGAAGCGTGCCGCCGGTGGTCGGCGTTGCGGTGACGTTCGTGGGCGGCAGCGTCTTCGCAAATCCTATGTCGAGATCGCCGGTGGTGTTTTCCGTGGCCTGCGCGTTATAGCCATAGCTGGCCCCGTCTCCAAAAAGAACGCCGGCGGCCGGGTCGATCGCCAGATTCGCGAATTGATTTCCGGCTTGGGTGAAACGCGCTCCCGGACCGTCCTGATCGGCAAGAATCGAATCCGAACGCAGGCGGTCGCCGCCGTCGTTTGTGTTGACGATGAAATCGTAGCCGTTGTAACCCTCCACCACGCTGCCGCCCGTCAACTGTCCCGATGCGTTCACCACGCCATCGCTGCACGCGTACTCGCATCCTTTGACGTGGGCGTCCGTAAGCGTCCCCGCGGTCATCTTGATCGCGACGCCGGCCGGCGAAAGCGAATGAAGGATGGAAACGCCGCTCAAGTTTGCGTTCGGTATATTGAAATTCACGAGCGCGCCGCCGCCGGTGCAGTCGGACATCGTGACGTGATCGAGCGTGACCGCCGCGACCTCCGTCGCCACGCCCGCCGAGGTGGAAAGATTGAAGAAATCGGTGCCGCAATTTTCGAGGGTGATGTTGCGGAAGATGAAATTGCCGGTCACCTGGCTGGTGGGATTTGTTCGCCCCACGTACTGCACGCCGCCGCCGGTCCATATGCTGTTTTGAAAGTAAATGAGTCCGGTCGTGGCGGCCGGATTGTCGGTCACGATCATGGCGACGGGAATGGTCCCGTTCTGCGTTTGCAGGCAGCCGCCCATGAACCATATGAACTCCGTGTCCGCGATTTTCAGGGGCGTGTTGTCAGCAAGCCCGGTTCCGGTTCCCACCGCGAGACACGTATTCTGAAAACGAACGTTGCTCGCCGATACGTAAACCGCCTCGTTGTACCCATCGATCGCCAGGTTTTCCAGCGTGACGCTATTTTGCGGGTAGGCGAATGAAAACACCGGAGCAGCGTTTGGGCTCGGGCCGGCCTGCACCACGATGTTCGTTTGCGGCGCGGAAATGAACTGCGCTCCGCCACCGGTGCTGGAACCTTCAAGATGCAGGTTTGAGCAGGTGGTGAAGATGGGCGCGGTGGAAGGATTCTGCGTTTGCGTCACGACATACGCGCCCGGCGAAAAAAACACCGTGGGACGCGATCCTTGGGCGCACGCGGCGGTGATGGCTGCTTGAATGGCGGCCGTGTCGTCGGTCGAGCCGTCGCCTTTCGCGCCGTAGGCGGTCACGTCAATGCGCGGCCGCGGGCCCTGGACCGCTTCGTTTCCCGCGACCGTGAGCGAGGAAGGATTGAAGCTGCCCGGATTGAAATTATTGGCCGTGAGCGTGCCGCTGACGGTCGCGTTACCCGCGACGCTTAGATTGCCGCCCAGCGTAAGGCTGAACGCGGATATGTTGTTGCCGGCGTTAATCGTCGAGGTGTCCGGAGGAAGAATCACGTCGGGATTGGTGATCGTGCCGCTGATGCCGGGGCCGGAGATTTGCACTTCGTATCGTCCGGTGGGCGCGTAGAAGTGATAGTTGCCGATGCCGTCGGTTTGGAACGGATTCGGCGCGGAGACGCTCAAAGTGGCGTCGGTGTAGATCGTCGCAAGCGGCGTGCATGGCGTGCCGGTGGCGCCCGCCTGGCAGACGCGCACCGTGGCGTTGGCGACGGGATGGCCGGAGGGACCGAACACGATATCGTCATGGCGCGAACCTTGCGCCAGCGCCGGCCGCGCAATCAGAATGGCGCCCAGCGCGCCGGCCAGCAAACAATTCACTTTGATTTTTCGCATCATAACGTTCCTTTGCGTGCGGAGCAGCCTGCGTCCTGAGTTTTCGGCGCCGCGAAGAACGTGATCGCAGCAGCCGCGTCAGACGCCGGATTGTAGAACGGCCGGAGGGCGGCGCAAAATCGGTGCGACAGGCGGGCCGTGTGCTGCCGCGATCGAGCGTCCTTGCCGATGTAAGTTAGCGCGGAGGCTTCGGCGGCTTCGCGGTGGAATCCGGCGCCTCTGGCGGTTGCGGCGACGGCAAGGCCGCCGTCAGGCCGTGCTTGGCCGCTTTTTCGGAATCCAGGATTGCGTGGCAATGCTTGCAGACGGCCACGCCCTGCTTGATTTTTTCTCCGCACGCCGGGCAATCGGTGGTGCGTTCGGGAACGTACGCCCATTCGCGCTCGGCGCCGAGCGCGATGGCGGCGCGGCGGTGCATGTCCGAAATCTCGCGAAAGGAGTGGCCGCGGGCCCAGAGCGTGTCGCCCTCGGCGATCAGCCGGCGATAGTAGGCGTCTCTGCGGGCCGTGGCAGCCGCCAGTTCATCGGACGTGGGCCGCGCGCCCGCGCAGACGAAGACGCCGTGGTCGTGCAGGTCTTGCAGGAGATCCTCTGCAATTTCTCGCGCCGAAATAGTGAATGGAAACCGGCGGTTGTCGCCCAGGTCGAGCGCGTCGCCGCGCGAGGTCACCATCAGCAGCGCGTACGCCTGCCCTTTCGCGCAGGCGGGAATGTGATACACGCCGTGCGTCCGCGAAACGTACCAATCCTGATCGGAGATCGATGCGATGCTTACCGTCGCGGCTGTATCGGCGGGGGCGATTTCAGGTGCGATATCCCGGCGCGCGCCGAGTCCGCGCGCGGCCGGAGGAACGGCCGCGGTGCCGGTTGTTTCCGTTCTCACGAGAGTGTCCTTTCGGATAAGGTTCGAATTGTTTACAAAATTCAATTTCGCTGATGCGCATATCGACGGCGGGTCAGACCCGCACGGGGGTTGAAGAAACGCTGGCGTTCGGCACATAGGGATGGCCGTGAAATGCGGGCACGGCATCATTGAGAATGTCGGCGGCGTAGCGATCGAATTCCTGTTCGCGGCGCAACTCGCGCGCGAGGATGGCCTGGCGATGCAGGCTGCGAGGCTGCCGGCGGGCCCATTCCACGGCACGAACGATCCAGTCGCAGGCGGCCGGCGAGAGCGGGATAAATTCCCCGTTCGCGCCCATGAGCGTAAAGCAATGCTCGTAATCTCCGCGGGAAGGATACGGACCCAGCGCCGGGATTGATATTCCGTTTTCGATCTCGATGGTTTGCGCGCGCCACGCTTCCGGCGAGCCGTAGGATTCGGGAGGCAGCCAGCGTTCGATGTGCCAGCGGTCGTGCGGGACGTATTTGGGCACGCGCCGCAGTTCGACAATCTCGCGAATCAGGTTGCCGTGCGCGTCGCGGTCCGTCCAGCGTCCTCCGACCAGCGCCAGCCGGGAGCCGCCCCACACCACTCGGAAATTCGGCTCGCCGAAGCGGTTGAGCCCGCCGGCGCGCGCCACGCGCTCCTGAATCGGCGCCGGCGCCTCGTGTACTTCACGTAGCACCCGTATCACGATTTTTTCTCCCCTGCGAAATTGCCGGAGATAATCAAGCTAACTTCCAGCGACCTGCCGTATTCCCCGGGGGAATCTAAACGTGCCGTGGTGCACTTTTTTGCCGCGCCGCGTGTGCATCGGGGAGCCGCCGTCGCTGCGAACGCCGGGAGGCGCCCAATGAAAAGGATCAAGGCCCCGCGTTTTCTACTGCTCGCAACGGGAATTTGCGCACTATCGCTGTGTATCGCAAACGTCCGCGTTCATGCCGCGTACGACGCGTACTTGAAGATCGAGGGCCTGGATGGCGGCTCCAAGGATCCAGCGCACATGGGCTGGATCGCCGTGGCGCGCGTGGCATCGGGCAATTTGAGTGCGGAAGCCTCGAGCGCGTCCGGACGGGAAATGGCGTCCGGACAAGCATCGGGCAAGCGGATGCACAAGCCCTTTGTGATCGTCAAGGAAATCGACCAAGCGTCTCCGAAACTGATGCAGGCCTGCACCACAGGCAAGCACTTTTCATGGGCGGTGGTCGATTCGGCGGGCGTCCAATACAAGCTTTACGACGTTGCCATCGCCTCTGTCCAGAAAGACAACGGCGGCGACAGGCCGATGGAGAGCGTCACGTTGAACTACACGAAAATCGAAGTGCTGGGAAAGACAGGCCCAATGAAAGCGATCGGCGTGCAGCACGAACCACTGAAGTAAACCGGTCAGGAGAAGCGGCTCGGCCGATGCCGGGCCGCTTTTTTCCCCGCCAATTCCAAAGGAAACGGTTAGTTCCCGCGGTGAACCGGCTGCGCGGATTTCTGCGACAAGTCGGGATGCGCGGAGTCTTCCTGGCGAACCGTCGGATAGTTCCGCTTCACCCACTCGAAAATGCCGCCGTCCATGATTTTCACGTTGAAGTAGCCGTATTCGGCAAGTTGAGCCACGGTGTCGCTGGTGTCATGCGGGCAATCGCCGTAAAAGATCAGCGTCTTATCGCGCGGCAGGCTGATCGGGAACGTATGGATGCGCATCTGCCAGGGATAATTGATGGCGCCCGGAATGTGCTGAGCGGCGTAGCCGCTGGCCGGCTGGGTGTCAACAATCACGACGCTGGGGTCCTTCTGCTGAATGAGCTTGAGGACCTCCGCCGGCGTAACCACCGGCACAGGAGTGCTGGCGGCCATGGCCACGGCAGGATCGACCGGGTCCGCGCCGTTGGTCTGCGCGCGCAGCGCCGAGGCGCTGAAACTCACTGTGAATAGAACAGCCACGACTGCGACGGATGTCTTCACGGCGGCCTCCCGCATTCGGTAGAGCCTCTCTGCCGCCGATGGTATCGCTCCGCTGCCCCGCCGTCAATCGAGTAGGCGGAATCGGTTGTTCAGGGGTTAGCGAATCGGTCTTATGGCTCGATGAGGATGTTGGCCGGGTTACGCCGCACAGATCGACCTATTCGTATTGCTGCTCTGCGAAACTTCATCAGCTCTCTGCGAATATTTGGGTCGCTGATTTCCACGGTCTGTATGGCCTCTATCTCTACCGTAAGTTTCCTGAGTACGTCTGTGATTCGCGCTAGCTGGTCTTTGTGGCTGATGCCGCGTTCACGGTATGAGGCGGTTTCCTGCGCCAGATCGTACATTTTGTCATTGTCCAAGGCAGACAAATGAAATTGCCCCGGGGATAGTTGAAACTGGCGGACTCTCGACGTGCTGCACATTACGCGACCTGAGCTTGCTGGGTCAACGACGGATTGAGTTTGCGCTGCAGCGCGGCCAGTTCGCGAAAGCCTTTC
>Ga0209061_1003833_pt1 | contig 15526 bp, 11 predicted proteins | sample Coa_R1_10_FD_187157 | JGI IMG/M metagenome (GOLD analysis project Ga0209061, IMG submission 187157) | Surface soil microbial communities from Centralia Pennsylvania, which are recovering from an underground coalmine fire - Coalmine... | ecosystem: Environmental > Terrestrial > Soil >...
CGACCTGGTACCAGGCGGACGCGGGCTGCAGGCCGTTCCGGCCGCCGACGCCCTTCTGGCTGAGGAAGCTGAGCATGATGCCGAGCCGGTTGGCGGGGATCCCGAGCGAGCGGAAGGGCGCGACCGCCCGGCGGTAGCTCTCGCGCAGGAACCGGTTGCCGAGGATCGGCCCCAAGGGCCAGATGCTGGTGGCGGGCAGGTAGTCCTCCCGCACGAGGTCGGCCACCTTGGCCACCGAGCGCCACCAGGCGGCCGCTTCGGCGCTGGCCGTGAACGGGGCCGTGTTGACGAGCAGGGCCGGATGCGCGCCGAGCGCCGCCAGGTCCTGCAGGTAGGCGAGGACGTCGGCGCGGTAGAGGGCGTTCGCGGGGCTCCAGGGGGTCGGGATCGCGGCCCCGAACAGCTCGTTCTCGACGATCAGCGGCGTCGCACAGCCGCCGGTGCGGGCGACGGCCGTCTGGTACTGCTTCTGGGCGGCGGCCGCGATCGTCGACGGGTCGGCCGGCGCGTTCGGCGTCCCCACCTTGTCCCTGAGCCGGAGGTCGAAGCCGTACGTCGCCGCCCCCCGGGCGCGCGCCTCCGCCGGGTAGTCCTTGCCCGGGTTGTTCGTCACCGCGAGCAGGGTGCCGGGCCTGGCGAGGATCGGCAGCAGCGAGGGCCAGCCGTAGTCGGCCCAGACGGTTCGCTGGGCGGGGATGCCGCACTGCCCCGCCCAGACGGGGTCGGCGGCGGCGGCGCCCGTCGCGACGAGCGCCGCCGTCGCGCCGACGAGCACGCCGAGCGCGAGCTTCCCCAGCAGGCGCTGCAGCCGAGCGGCCGGGGCGCGAGGCCGCCCCGGCCGCCGCGGGCGCGCTCGTCGGCTCACTCGTCGAGCGGCGAGTCGACCTCCGGCACTTCCTCGGCCTCGAGGTCGCTGCGCGGCTCGCCGTCCCCCGCGACCGCGTCGGCCTGGCCGCCGAGGTCGAAGCCGAGGTCGGCGAGCGCATCGGAGCCGTCGCTGCCGATCTCCTCCAGGGCGGCGAGCAGCTGCTCCTCCGTCTGCGGGCGCGCGAGGGCGCTGGCGGGCACCTTGTCGGAGGGGCCGATCTCGATCGTCCGGTAGTGCTTCAGGCCGGTCGCCGCCGGGATCAGCTTGCCGATGATCACGTTCTCCTTCAGGCCGAGCAGCCGGTCGACCCGGCCCTCGATCGCAGCGTCGGTCAGCACCTTCGTCGTCTCCTGGAAGGAGGCCGCCGAAAGGAACGACTCGGTGGCGAGCGAGGCCTTGGTGATGCCGAGGATCAACGGCTCGGCCGTCGCCGGCTCCTTCTTCTCGCGCTTTGCGCGGGCGTTCTCGCGCTCGAGCACGACCTTGTCCACGAGCTGGCCCGGCAGCAGGTCGGTGTCGCCGGCGTTCTCGACCCGCACCTTCTTCAGCATCTGGCGCACGATCAGCTCGATGTGCTTGTCGTGGATCTCGACGCCCTGCGACTTGTAGACCTTCTGCACCTCGCCGACGAGGTACAGCTCGGTCGCCGTGTAGCCCTTCAGGCGCAGGAGGTCGGACGGGTTGAGGGAGCCCTCGTGCAGCGGGTCGCCGGCCTCGACGTGCTGGCCGTGCACGACGGTCAGCCGCGTCCGGCGCGGCACGAGGATCGAGTACTCCTCCTTCTCGTCGCCGCTGTCGGGGACGATCGTGATCCGGAGCTGGCGCTCCGTCTCCTCGATCGCGACGGTGCCCGCCACCTCGGCGAGCGCGGCCGCCCCCTTCGGGTTGCGCGCCTCGAAGATCTCGACCACGCGCGGCAGGCCGTGCGTGATGTCGGCGCCGGCGATGCCGCCCGTGTGGAAGGTGCGCATCGTGAGCTGGGTGCCCGGCTCGCCGATCGACTGGGCGGCGATGATCCCGACGGCGTCGCCGATCTCCGAGAGCTGGCCGGTGGCCAGGAACGTCCCGTAGCAGAGCCGGCAGACGCCGGTCTCGGCCTTGCACTTGAGGACGGAGCGGACGGGGATCGCGAAGTGCTCGGCCACCTCGCCGAGCTCCTGGACGATCTCCCGCAGCCGCGGCATCGTGATCTCCTCTCCCTTGCGGGCGACCACGGTCTTCCCGGGCTTGCCCGTGGCCAGCGGCTTGTGCACGTCCTGCGCGACGATCCGGCCGGCGACCGACGTATTCAGCCCGTCGGGGAGGAACAGCGGCAGCGCGATCCACTCGTCGGTCTTGCAGTCCTCCTCGCGGATGATCACGTCCTGGGAGACGTCCACCAACCGCCGCGTCAGGTAGCCCGAGTCGGCGGTCCGCAGCGCCGTGTCGGCGAGCCCCTTGCGGGCGCCGTGGGTCGAGATGAAGTACTCGAGCACGGACAGGCCCTCCATGAAGTTCGCCTTGATCGGGCGCTCGATGATCTCGCCCTTCGGGTTGGCCATCAGGCCGCGCATGCCGGCGAGCTGGCGGAGCTGGGCGAACGAGCCGCGCGCCCCCGAGTTGGCCATCATGTAGATCGGGTTCAGCTCGTTGAGGTTCTCGACCATCGCCTGCGCCACGTCGTCGGTGGCCTCCGTCCAGATCGAGGTGATCTGCTCGTGCCGCTCCGACTCGGTGATCAGGCCCTGCTCGTAGGCGTCCTCGACGCGGGCCACCCGCTCCTCGTAGCCCGCCAGGATCTGCTCCTTGGTCGGCGGCACGACGATGTCGTTCTTCGAGATCGTGACCCCGGCCAGGGTGCCGTAGCGAAAGCCGAGGTCCTTGATCGTGTCGAGCACGAAGGCGACCGTGTGCGCGCCGTGGTCGTCGACGAGCGCCGAGATGAAGTCGCTCAGCTCCTTCTTCGACAGCGTCCGGTTGACGTAGGCGTGGTACGGACCGCCCTCGCCGTTGCGCGAGACCGCGTCGTGCAGGGCGCGGTCGACCTCCGCGTTGAAGATCACCCGCCCCGGCGTCGTGAGCACCAGCTCGCCGTTCCAGAGGTATTCGATCGGCTGCTGGAGCCCGATCTGCTTGGCCTCCAGCGCGAACTCCACCTCGTCCTCGCTGCGGAAGCGGGGCGGGCGCGGGTCGAGCTCGTCGGCCGCCGTCCCGTCCAGCTCGCGCTCGGAGTACGTGAGGTAGTAGGCGCCGAGCACCATGTCCTGGGTCGGCGTGGCCAGGGCCTGCCCGTGGGCCGGGGAGAGGATGTTGTTCGCCGAGAGCATCAGGATCCGGGCCTCGGCCTGCGCCTCCGCCGACAGCGGCACGTGCACGGCCATCTGGTCGCCGTCGAAGTCGGCGTTGAAGGCATGGCAGACGAGCGGGTGAACCTGGATCGCCTTGCCCTCCACGAGGGTCGGCTCGAAGGCCTGGATGCCGAGCCGGTGCAGCGTCGGGGCGCGGTTCAGCAGCACGGGATGCTCCTGGATGACCTCCTCGAGGATGTCCCAGACCTCGGAGTGCATCTGGTCGACGTGCCGCTTGGCCGCCTTGATGTTCTGCACGATCTTCCGCTCGACCAGCCGGCTCATGATGAACGGCTTGAACAGCTCGAGCGCCATCAGCTTCGGCAGGCCGCACTGGTGCAGGCGCAGGTGCGGGCCGGCGACGATCACCGAGCGGCCGGAGTAGTCGACGCGCTTCCCGAGCAGGTTCTGCCGGAAGCGGCCCTGCTTGCCCTTGAGCATGTCGGAGAGCGACTTGAGCGGCCGGTTGCCCGGGCCGGTGACGGCGCGGCCGCGGCGGCCGTTGTCGAAGAGGGCGTCGACCGCCTCCTGCAGCATCCGCTTCTCGTTGTTGACGATGATCTCCGGCGCGCCCAGGTCGAGCAGCCGCTTGAGGCGGTTGTTGCGGTTGATCACCCGCCGGTAGAGGTCGTTCAGGTCGGAGGTCGCGAAGCGGCCGCCGTCGAGCTGCACCATCGGGCGCAGCTCGGGCGGGATCACCGGGATCGCCTCCAGGATCATCCACTCGGGCCGGTTCTCGCTCGTGATGAAGGCGTTCACGACCTTGAGCCGCTTGATCGCCCGCTGCTGCTTCTGCCCCTTGGAGGTGCGGATCGTCTCGCGCAGCGCGGCCGCCTCGGCCTGCAGGTCGAGGTCCTTGAGCAGGTCGCGGATCGCCTCCGCCCCCATGCCGCCGCTGAAGTAGACGCCGAACCCGTACGGCGACCCGAAGCGGTCCTTCAGCTCGCGGAAGATCTGCTCGTCGTTGACGATCATCTTCGGCTCGAGCTCGCGGAACAAGCGCCAGGTCTCCTCCAGCCGGTTGACGGCGTCGACGGCGGCCTCGCGGGCGTCCTGTCGCCGCGCCTCGATGTCGAGGTACATCTCGCGCACCTTCAGCGCCCAGTGGACGATGGCGTCGAGGTCCTCCTTGCGGATCCGACCGTCGGTGCGCAGGCAGAGGTCGTTCGCCAGCTCGCGCAGGTCGGTGTCGGCGCCGGCCGCCGCGAGCACGTCGCGCAGCAGGCCGTTGCCGAGCTCGCGCGCGCGCTCGAGGTTCTTCTGGTCGACGCCCTGGGCGAGCGCGGCGTCCTCCTCGCCCAGCTCGGCGCCGGTCAGGAGCGCCTCGACCAGGCGGTGGATGTGCTTGGTCACGGCCCCCTTCTTCGAGCCGCTCGCCTGCTCGGCCTCGTGCTCGAGCGGGGCGACGGCTGCCCGGATCTGCTCGGCGGCCGTGGCGACGGCGTCGAGCTCGCGCGGCGTCAGGCGGCGGTCGTCGCGGATCGCGGCGTTGCGGACGAGCTCGCGGATCTTCTTCGCGTCCTCGGTGGTGATCTGCGGCACGAGCTCGACGAAGAGGCCACCGACGAGCCCGCGCACCTCTTCGAGCGACGGCAGGGCCTGCTCCTCGGCCCAGGTCGACAGCCCGCGGGCCCAGAAGTCGTCGTCCTCGTCGAAGTTGCGTTCCTTGCCCTTGGCGAAGTACTCGCGCCGGCGAGCGAGCCGGTCCTCGAGCGCGGCCAGCGCCTCCTCGCGGTCGACCTCGATCCGCTCGGCCTCGGCGCGGACCTGGTCCTCGAGCTCGGCGAGGTCGGCGGCCCGCTTCTCGGTGTCCACCGAGGTGACGATCGAGGCCGCGAAGTAGAGCACCTTCTCCAGCTCGCGGGGGGCGATGTCGAGCAGGTAGCCGATCCGGCTCGGCACGCCCTTGAAGAACCAGATGTGCGAGACGGGCGCAGCGAGGTCGATGTGGCCCATCCGCTCCCGCCGCACCTTCTGGCGGGTCACCTCGACCCCGCAGCGCTCGCAGATGATGCCCTTGTAGCGAACCCGCTTGTACTTGCCGCAGTAGCACTCCCAGTCGCGCGTCGGGCCGAAGATCCGCTCGCAGAACAGGCCGTCGCGCTCGGGCTTGAGCGTGCGGTAGTTGATCGTCTCGGGCTTGGTCACCTCGCCCGAGGACCAGTCGCGGATCTGCTTGCTGGAGGCCAGCCCGATGCGGATCGCGTCGAAGTCGTTGATGTCGATCAAAGTCTCGCGCCCTTCCTTCTGTCAGGTGTTCACCGTCCGGAACCGTGCGATGCCCGGACGCTTCAGTCCTCGATCTCGAGGTCGACGAGGTCCGGCTCGCCGAGCGGCCCGACCTCCTCGTCGGCCTCCTCGGCAGCCTCTGCCTCCTCCGAGACCTCGACGTCCTCTAGGTCGCCGAGCGACTCGTCGGCCGGCAGCTGCAGCTCGCCCTCGGCGTCGACCCGCTCCTGCCCTTCCTCCTGCTCGGTGGCCGTCGGCTCGCGGCCGACCGCCCGCAGGGAGCCGGGCGAGAGGTCGATCCCGAGCTCCTCGGCTGCGCGCAGCAGCTCGTCCTCCTCCTCGCGCACCTCGACCTCGCGGCCCTCGTCGGAGAGGACGTGGACGTCGAGGGCGAGCGACTGCATCTCCTTCAGCAGCACCTTGAAGGACTCCGGGATCGAGGGCTCGGCGATGTTCTCGCCCTTGACGATCGCCTCGTAGGCCTTGACCCGCCCGACGGTGTCGTCGGACTTGATCGTCAGCATCTCCTGCAGGGTGTAGGCGGCGCCGTAGGCCTCGAGCGCCCAGACCTCCATCTCGCCGAAGCGCTGGCCGCCGAACTGGGCCTTGCCGCCCAGCGGCTGCTGAGTGACGAGGGAGTAGGGGCCGGTGCTGCGAGCGTGGATCTTGTCGTCCACGAGGTGGAGCAGCTTGAGGATGTACATGTAGCCGACGGTCACCTTCTGCTCGAAGGGCTCGCCGGTGCGGCCGTTGTAGAGCTGGACCTTGCCGGAGCAGCGCCGCCCCGGCGGCCGGGTCGGGTCGACGAGCAGCTTGATCGGAGAGTCGGGGTTCTGCCGCGTCCATTCGATCAGGGCCTCGTCGACGTCGACCGGGGTCGCGCCGTCGAAGACCGGCGAGGCGACCGGAGACGGGTTGCCGCCGTTCAGCACCTGGCGGCGGTGCCGCCAGTCGACCTGGCCGTCGCTGCGGCCGTTGCCGGCCCCGTCGCCGGCGAAGACCCCGTGGGCGGCGGCCCACCCGAGGTGGGTCTCGAGCACCTGGCCGATGTTCATCCGGCTCGGCACGCCGAGCGGGTTGAGGACGATGTCCACGGGCCGGCCGTCGGGCAGGAACGGCATGTCCTCCTCGGGGACGATCTTGGCGATCACGCCCTTGTTGCCGTGACGGCCGGCGAGCTTGTCCCCTTCCGCGATCTTCCGCTTGGTGGCGACGTAGACGCGCACCAGCTCGTTCACGCCCGGCGGCAGGTCGTCGCCGGCGTCGCGCGAGAACGTCTTCACGTCGATCACGACGCCACCCTCGCCGTGCGGCACCTTGAGGCTCGTGTCGCGCACCTCGCGCGCCTTCTCCTTGAAGATCGCGCGGATCAGCTTCTCCTCGGCCGTCAGCTCGGTCTCGCCCTTGGGCGTCACCTTGCCGACGAGCAGGTCGCCCGCGCCGACCTCCGCCCCGATCCGCACGACACCCCGCTCGTCGAGCTGGGAGAGGGACTCCTCGGAGCGGTTCGGGATGTCACGGGTGATCTCCTCGTCGCCGAGCTTCGTCGAGCGGGCGTCGATCTCGTACTCGTGGATGTGGATCGAGGTCAGGATGTCGTCCTTGACGAGCCGCTCCGAGATGACGATCGCGTCCTCGAAGTTGAAGCCCTCGAAGGGCATGAAGGCGACGAGGAGGTTCGCGCCGAGCGCCAGCTCGCCCTGGTCGGTGGAGCTGCCGTCGGCGAGCACGGCGCCCGCCTCGACCGTCTCGCCCAGGGACACGATCGGCTTGTGGTGGATGAGCGTGCCCTGGTTCGAGCGCATGAACTTCGTCAGCGTGTACTCGTCCAGCCCCTCGTCCGTCTCGACGACGACCCGCTCGGCGTCGACGTCCACGACCCTGCCGGAGCGGGAGCAGACGACGACGTCGCCGGAGTCGACGGCCGCGCGGTACTCGAGCCCGGTCCCGACGAGCGGCGCCTGCCGCACGAGCAGGGGCACCGCCTGCCGCTGCATGTTCGCGCCCATCAGGGCGCGGTTCGCGTCGTTGTGCTCGAGGAACGGGATCAGCGCCGTCGAGACCGAGACGATCTGCGCCGGCGAGACGTCCATCAGGTCGACGTCCTTGGCCGCGGCCATCACCGCCTCGCCCTCGGAGGAGCGGCAGAGGACGGTGTCGGTCGCGAAGCGGCCGTTGCGGTCGAGCTCGGCGCTCGCCTGGGCGATCACGTAGCGCGACTCCTCGACCGCGTCGAGGTAGACGATCTCGTCGGTCACCTTGCCGTTCACGACCTTCCGGTACGGCGTCTGGATGAAGCCGAACTCCGACACGGTGGCGTACGAGGCGAGGTAGCCGATCAGGCCGATGTTCGGGCCCTCGGGCGTCTCGATCGGGCACATCCGGCCGTAGTGGGTCGGGTGGACGTCTCGCACCTCGATCGGCGCCCGCTCCCGCGTCAGGCCGCCCGCGCCGAGCGCCGAGAGGCGGCGCCGGTGCGTGAGCCCGGCCAGCGAGTTCGTCTGGTCCATGAACTGGGAGAGCTGCGAGGAGCCGAAGAACTCCTTCAGGGCGGCGACGACCGGCCGGATGTTGATGATCGTCTGAGGCGTGATCGTGTCGACGTCCTCGGTCGTCATCCGCTCGCGCACGACCCGCTCCATCCGGTACAGACCGACCCGGAACGCCTCCTGGATCAGCTCGCCCACGGTACGCAGACGCCGGTTGCCGAAGTGCTCGTACTCGTCGAGGTCGTTCGCGATCGGGGCCCGTGAGAGCGCCATCGCGTCGGCGGCGTAGTCCTTCGAATCCTCGGGGACCCCGATCTTGGCCGGAAGCTCGAGCAGCTTGCGCACGAGGGCCACGATGTCCTCGGTCGTCAGGACGCGGACGTCGTCCGGCACGGCGACGCCGAGCCGCTGGTTGAGCTTGTAGCGGCCGACCTTGGTCAGGTCGTAGCGCTTGGGGTCGAAGAACAGGGCCCGCAGCAGGTTGCGCGCGTTGTCCAGGGTGGGCGGCTCGCCCGGCCGCTGCTTCTTGAACACCTCGATCAGGGCCTCCTCCTCGCGGGTCGAGGGGTCCTTCTCGAGCGTGTTGACGATGTAGACGGAGTTCCCGAACAGCGCGAGGATCGCCTCGTTGCTGGAGGTGTCGAGGCGGAAGCCGGTCGAGGGGTCCTCGGCCGGCAGGGCCCGCAGGAGCGTCGTGATCGGCAGCTTGCGCTTGCGGTCGATGCGGGCGTAGACGACGCCCTTCTTGTCGATCTCCAGCTCGAGCCACGAGCCGCGGCTCGGCATCAGGTTCGCCGTGAAGACCTGCTTCGTCGGGTCCTTCGGCTCCATCAGGTAGGCGCCCGGCGAGCGGACGAGCTGGGTCACGATCACGCGCTCGGTGCCGTTGATGATGAACGTGCCGTGCTCGGTCATCATCGGGAAGTCGCCCATGAAGACCGTCTGCTCCCGGATCTCGCCCGTGTCCTTGTTCACGAAGCGGACGGTCATCGAGAGGGGCGCCTGGTAGCTGAGGTCCTTCTCGCGGCACTCCTTGATCGAGAACTGCGGCTCGCCGAAGCGGTAGGCGCCGAACTCGACGGCGAGCGTGCCGGTGTAGTCCTCGATCGGCGAGATGTCGTCGATCGTCTCCCGCAGTCCCTCGTCGAGGAACCACTGGAACGAGGCCTTCTGGATGTCGATCAGGTTGGGTAGGTCGAGGACGTGCTCGAGTCGGCTGAACGACGTACGAGCGCGGGGCGAAGCGACCGTGGTGGTCAAGAAGAACAGCCTCCCTTGAAGCGTGCGAGAACGGGCAAGAAAACGGCGTCGGAGCTGCGAGCGGCCGGACTTCGGCGCAACCCGCGAGGGTACCGGAACGACCCTCCCGACCGCAAGCCGAAGCGGCGGCGGCCGCCGGCATCGGCTCCAACTCTAGCTTCGGGCGGGCCGAGCCGCAACCGAGCGGCGGCCGACGGCCCGCCCGGGCGCCGCCCTACTTCAGCTCGACCGTGGCGCCGGCTTCCTCGAGCTGGGCCTTGATCGACTCGGCCTCCTCCTGCGAGACGCCCTCCTTGACCGGCTTCGGCGCCGAGTCGACGAGGTCCTTGGCCTCCTTGAGGCCGAGCCCGGTGACCGCCCGCACCACCTTGATCACCTGGATCTTCTGGCCGCCGGCTGCGGCGAGCACGACGTCGAACGACGTCTTCTCCTCCGCCGCGGCGCCGTCGCCGGGCGCGGGCGCGGCGCCGGGAGCGGCGACCGCGACCGGGGCGGCGGCCGTCACGCCCCACTCCTCCTCGATCTTGTTCTTCAGCTCGACCAGCTCGAGCACGGACAGCTTGCCCAGGCTCTCGAAGATGGTCTCGACGGACGAACCTGCCATCTAGCTCTCCTCCATGTTCTCGGCCTGCGGCCGCGGACTCGTCGTTGGTTGATGCTCGGTCTCTGCGGGTGCGGCGTCGAGGCCACCCGACTCGCGCAGCTGCTCGATGCGGGCGTCGAGCAGCCCGACGAGGTTTTGCAGGGGCGCCGCGACGAGCCCGGCGAGCGCGGTCAGCGGCGCGACGATCGCGGCCAGCACCTGCCCCTGCAGCACCTCCGTCGGGGGCAGGGCGGCGAGCTGCTCGACCTCGGCCGCAGTCAGCGGCCGCCCTTGCAGCACGCCGCCGCGGATCTCGAGCACCCGTGTCTCGCGGGCCGCGTCGGCGAGCGCCTTGGCGGCTGCGACCATGTCGCCGCCGGCCTCGAGGAACGCGATCGCCGTCGGTCCGTCGAGCAGCGCGAGCAGCGCTTCCGCGCCGGCGGCCTCGGCGGCGCGACGGGTGAGCGTGTTCTTGACCACGCTGAAGCGCGCCCCGCTCTCGAGCAGCCTCGAGCGGAGCCGGTCGATCTGCGGCATGGTCAGCCCGCGGTAGTCGGCGACGAGCAACGTCTCCGCCGCCCGCAGGCGCGCGGTCAGCTCCTCGACGACGTGTTCCTTCTGGGTTCTCTTCATCGCACCTCGACTGGGCTTCCGCCCTCGCAGGGAGGGCTGCCAGTGGTCTTCGGCGGGTCGACGCTAGGCCGCCGGAACTGTAGCGGCCTCCGGCGCCGGCTGGTCGAGCTCGTCCACGATGCCGCGGGTGCGGGCCGGGTCGACGCGGATGCCGGGGCCCATCGTGGTCGCGAGCGTGATCTGGCGGATGTAGCGGCCCTTGGCGGCGGCGGGCTTCGCCCGCACGATCTCCTCGAGCACGGCGGCGTAGTTCTCGAGCAGGGCTCGCTCGTCGAAGCTCTTCTTGCCGATCGCGACATGGACGTTCGCGCCGCGGTCGGTGCGGTACTCGAGCTTGCCGGCCTTGGCGTCGGAGACGGCCTTGGCGACGTCCGTCGTCACCGTGCCCGTCTTCGGGTTCGGCATCAGCCCGCGCGGGCCGAGGATGCGCCCCAGGCGGCCGACGATGCTCATCTGGTCGGGCGTCGCGATCGCGACGTCGAAGTCCGTGAACCCGGCCTCGACCCGCTGGGCGAGGTCGGCGGAGCCGACGACGTCGGCCCCTGCCTGCTCCGCCTCGCGGGCCTTGTCGCCCTCGGCGAAGACCGCGACCCGGACCGCCTTGCCGCTGCCGTGCGGGAGCATGAGCGTGCCGCGGAGCTGCTCGTCGGCGTGGCGGACGTTGAGCCCGAGGCGGAAGTGCACCTCGACCGTCTCGTCGAAGCGGACGCCGTCCAGCGACTTGAGCAGCCGGACGGCCTCCGCCGGCGAGTAGAGCCGCTGACGGTCGACGCTCGTCCGCGCCGTCCGGTAGCGCTTGCCGCGCTTCACAGCTCCACCTCGACGCCCATGCTGCGCGCGGTGCCGGCGACGATCCGGGCCGCCTGCTCGAGGTCGCGGGCGTTCAGGTCGGGCATCTTCGTCTGCGCGATCTGGCGCAGCTGCTCGCGCGACAGGCGGCCCACCTTGACGCGGTTCGGCTCGCCCGAGCCCTTCTCCAGCCGCAGCGCCTCCTTGATCAGGACGGCCGCCGGCGGCGTCTTGGTCACGAAGGTGAAGGAACGGTCCTCGAAGACGGTGATCTCCACCGGGATGATGCGGCCGTTCTGGTCGGCCGTCTGGGCGTTGAACGCCTTGCAGAACTCCATGATGTTCACCCCGTGCTGGCCGAGCGCGGGACCGACCGGCGGCGCCGGGTTCGCCTGGCCGCCCGGGATCTGCAGCTTGATCAGGGTGAGGACCTTCTTCGCCATCGCACCTCTTCCGACGGGACGTCGCGGCCGGCCGCTAGTCCAGTTTCTTCACGTTGTCGAACCCGACCTCGACCGGCACCTGCCGCTCGAAGATGTTGACCATCACCTGTAGCTTCTGCGCGTCGGGGTTGACGTCGATGATCTCGCCGTCGAAGTCCGCGAGCGGCCCCGACGTGATCTTGACCGACTCCCCGAGCTGGAACTCCACCTGCGGGCGGGCCTGCACCGCGGTCCCACCGCCCGTGTGCAGGATCCGGTCGACCTCGGCCTGCGAGAGCGGCACCGGGGTCGAGCCGGCGCCGACGAAGCCCGTCACCCCGGGCGTGTTCTTGACGACCGCCCAGGCGTCGTCGTCCAGGTCCATGTTCACGAGGACGTAGCCGGGCAGGGTGCGCTTCTCGGCCTGCACCTTCTGTCCGTCCTTCGTCTCGATCACCTGCTCGGTGGGCACGACGACGCGGCGGAAGCGCTTGCGCTGCCCCATCGACTCGATCCGGTGCTCGAGGTTGGCCTTGACCTTGTTCTCGTGCCCGGAGTAGGTGTTGATCACGTACCAGCGGAACATGTCCCGTCTTCCCTCGCCCCTCCTAGCGCAGCAGCACGTGCTGGACGACGTAGCGCCACAGCTCGTCGTTGGCCCACAGGTACGTGCCGACGATCAGGCAGGCGACGATGACGACGATGGTGCCGCTGATCACCGCCTGCTGGTTCGGCCACTCGACCTTCTTCAGCTCCGCGACCGCCTCCTGGACGAAGCGGAGGCCCGGGATGCCGAGCCGCGCCTCGTCGCGGCGTTCCCAGCGCGGCTCCGGCGGCCGCCGGGGCTCGGGCGCCTCGCCTCGCTCGACCGGCGGAACGGGCGGCCGGCGGGGAGGCGTGCCCTGCGCCTGCGCGCGGCGCTGCCGGCGCTGCTGGCGGGTCGAGCGAGCCACTAGCGCGTCTCCCGGTGCAGGGTGTGGCGGCCGCACCAGCGGCAGTACTTGCGCAGCTCGACCCGGTCGGGCGAGTTCCGCTTCGACTTCTGCGTCTGGTAGTTGCGGCGCCTGCACTCGGTGCAGGCGAGCGTGATTGCGACTCTGACTCCGGTTGCCATTCCAGTATCTCGCTCCGAGGGCTGCGCTCCAGTAGCGCCGGGTGGGCTCGAACCACCGACCTCTGCATTATGAGTGCAGCGCTCTGACCAGCTGAGCTACGGCGCCTCGCGCCGGCGCAGTGTAGCGCACGTCTCCGCGCGCCCCCAGACCGCTCGCGAGCCGGGCGCGGCTGGTGCGGCTGCCGGGCCCGGGTGCGGTGTCAACCTCGCCGCCCAGGGTAGGAGGCCGACGTGCTCGTCTACGTCTCGGGTGCCAGCGGCTTCGTCGGCCGGCACGTCGCGGCCGCGCTCGCCGAGCGCGGTGCCACCGTCCGCACCGAGCGGGCCGAGCTGCTCGACCCGGCCGCGCTGGAACGGGCGGTGCGCGGCTGCGAGGCGGTCGTGCACGTCGCCGCGCTCTACAGCTACGACGCGGAGGCCGAGCGCCTCGAGGCCGTGAACGTGCGGGGCACCCGCAACGTCCTCGCAGCGGCGGCCCGCGCCGGCGTGCGCCGCTTCGTGCACACGAGCACGGCCGGGACCTGCGGCCCCGTCCCGGGACGCAGCGCCACCGAGGAGGACGCTCCCCCTCCCTGGGAGCTGACGGTGCCGTACAAGCGGACGAAGCTCGCCGCCGAGCGGCTCGTGCTCGAGGCGGCGCGGGAGGGGCTGGAGGCGGTGGTCGTCAACCCGACCACCCCGGTCGGCGAGGGCGACCGGCGGCCGACCCCGACCGGCCGGATGGTGGGCGGCGTCGCCCGGGGCCGCATCCGGGCCTACCTCGCGGGCACGGGCCTGAACGTCGTGGACGTCCGCGACGTGGCGACCGGCCACGCCCTGGCGCTCGAGCGCGGGCGGCGGGGGGAGCGCTACCTGCTCGGCGGCGAGAACCTCCCGCTGCGCGAGCTCTTCGCCCGGATCGCGGTGCTCGCCGGACGCACGCCGCCGCGGCTCCGTGTCCCCTACGTGGCGGCCCGGGCCGCCGCCGCGCTCGGCTTCGTCAACGAGCACGAGGTTCGGCTCGCACGGCTGCCGATGTTCTTCGACTCGAGCAAGGCACGGCGCGAGCTCGGCTACGCGCCCGGGCCGGTCGAGCCGGCGCTCGAGCGGGCGGTCGCTGACCTCTACCGCTCGAACGCGCGCGAGACCCGCAGGGCGGCGAGGGCGAGGCAGGAGCCGGCGATCCCGTCGAGGACGTAGTGGTTGGCCGTCGCCACCACGGTGGCGAAGACGGCCGGCGGATAGAGGAGCCCGAGCGCGCGCGTCGCGGGCGTCCGGCCGGTCTCGACGAGCCCTGCGCCGGTGACGACCGCGAAGGCGAGGTGGATGCTGGGCATCGCCGCAACCGGGTTGTAGAGGCGGACGACCGGCCCCGAGTCGAGGTCGACGACCTCGCTGACCGTGTCGACGAAGCGGTCGAGCGTGCGCGGCGGGTCGCAGGGGAAGAGGAGGAAGACGGGCGACGCGCCGACGAGCGAGAGGGCGGCCGCCCGCCGCAGCCGGTGGAAGCTCGGGTCGCGGCGGCGGTAGAGGTGGGCGAGCCAGCCCACCGTGAGCGCGACGTTGGCCGTCACGTACGAGACGTTGAGCGCGGCGAGCAGGCGCGGGTGCCGGAGCAAGCGGGCCTGCACGCGAGGCTCGACGTCGATCCCGAGCCGCTCCTCGAGCGCGCAGAGGCGACGGGCGTTGCGCGCCGCCCTCGCTCTGCCGTCCCGGCGCAGCACGAGCGCGCGCACGCCCAGGTAGACGGCGTAGACGCCGAGGCCGATCGCCGCCTCCCGCCGAAAGGAGAACCGCTTCACGCGCGCGCGCTCCGGTACTCGTTGACGAGCCGGGCGAGATCGCGGCCGGCGGAGGCCCGCCGCGCCTCGGCGAGCCGCTCGCGCCGGACCTGCGGGTCGGCGAGCTCCGGCTCGTAGGGCCTTCCTTCCTCGTGGGCGCGCTCGACGTCGCGGGCCAGCCGCTCCTCCGGGTCGGCGCCGTCGGCGAGCGCGGCCGCGAGCGACGAGCCGACGGTGAGCGGCGTCGTGCGGCGTAGCAGGGAGAGCGTCTCCTCCAGCTCGAGCCCGGCGTCGGTGGCGGCGCCGACGCCCACGTAGGCGCGCGTGCGGCCGACCGAGAGCGGGTCGTAGGCCGGCGCGAGCGGCTGGAGCGCCACCGGCCGGCCCCGCTTGGCGAGACCGGCGACGCCGCCCATCAGCGGCCCGATCGTGCCGTCCGCCGAGGGGATCCCCTCGGGGCAGATGAACAGCGAGCGGCCGGCCCGCAGCACGGCGACGAGCTCCTGGAAGTCGCGGATCGCCGTCTCGCGCCGCGTCCGCCACCACGCCTGCGCCGCCGGCAGGTCAGCCTGCTCGCGCTCGCTCAGCCGCCAGAGGAGGTCGGCGTAGTCGCCCTCGAGCACGTCGCGGGCGACGCGGGGAGCCTTGCCGAGCTCGGCCGCCCGCAGCCGCAGCGGGGCGAGCAGCGGCTCGGGCAGCAGCTCCTCGAGGGGAGCGTCGGGGCAGCCGCGCAGGAGCTGGACGAGCCGCATCCCGCTCGGCCAGGCCGCCGGGTGGCAGGGCAGATGGCCTCGCAGGATCGGGCCGATGCCGAGCGGCCAGAGCAGGCGTCGCACGGGGCGCGGCAGGCCGCGCGGGTAGCCCGCGAAGAAGCCGGGCTCGAAGAGATCGTCCCGGACGACGAAGTGGACCGCCGGCCCGCGCCGAGGCAGCCCGTGCACGCGCCGGTACAGGGCGGCGACGAGCAGCGGCACGTCGTCGTCGCTGCGGTGCGTGGAGACGAAGAGCGTCGGGTGTCGCCGCTCGACCGGCGCGCCGAGCACGCGGATCCG
>Ga0209061_1003834_pt1 | contig 15522 bp, 15 predicted proteins | sample Coa_R1_10_FD_187157 | JGI IMG/M metagenome (GOLD analysis project Ga0209061, IMG submission 187157) | Surface soil microbial communities from Centralia Pennsylvania, which are recovering from an underground coalmine fire - Coalmine... | ecosystem: Environmental > Terrestrial > Soil >...
TCACGCGCTCGTTGTGCCTGCGTACCCTCACCGTGGGATAACAATATCGTGCTGTTGCGCGCCGCCACCTTCGACAGTCCAGGTCAATCCGGATTGGTCAGGGTTGCCATACTTGTCCGGGATCGGTACAGTTTTAGGCGCTGAGACCATCGATTTCATCGGTTCGGGAACCTTGGCAGGATCCATGGGAGGTACAATGTTCTCAGTTTTAGGGACCTGAACAGCGATTTTGACTGGCCCTACCGGAACATTGATCGCTCGATAGCTGCCGTCCTGCTCAATTGAGGTCGTGATGGCGCCGCCTTTTTCCGGAAAGAAAGTCACGTTGCCACGGGTGAGAGGTTTGTCTCCATAGAGGACTTTGCCGGACACTGTAGCCTTGGATTGGGAACCACAGCCGCAAGAGAGAAACATGAGCAGAATAAGCAATGGGCACCAGGGAAAACGCATGAAAAACTCCTCTAAATATATTATAAATATATTTCAGCGGCGAGCGGGGCGTGTGAACGCCCCACTCGCCAAATGATTACCAATCCGGTCCAAGAAGGTCACCTGCACTGGGGGTTTGCGCATACCACCAGGTTTGTGGACTCGTACCTTGAGCGACAAGACGTACGCTGCCGTCGCCCATGGAGGCCATGATTCCGCCCGTATGTCCACCGCTAGGTGTCAGCGGATTGCAGTTTCCTACAGGCGGCGCCACCTGGAAATAATTCGTTATCCCTATGGGTTGCCCACAGGCGTTGGGCCAAGCGAAGAGCTCGGGGCACATGCCGCCTCCCATTGGAGCGTTCCAGTTATCCCCATTGTAGGGGTTGCCAATACCGCCGCAATCATACTCCCGTTCGGTCACAAAAATGGTATTCGAAGTCCCATCCGTGATGTTCCCTGGATAGCGGGCAGGAGAGTTGCTGGTCCATTGGCCATAAGAGAACATGTTGAAAACTTGTCCATTGGCGGCGTAGCTCAAAGGCACGTACACAGGAAAAGCATTACCGCCGGGAAGAGTGGCGTCAGACGGACAGAGGTAAGTTTTGATCACATGATTCTGGAGAGCGGCAGCCCAGCAGTCATAGGTAGGGTAGTTTCCATTGAAGCCGATTCCACTGCCGCCGCCACCGATACCGCCGGGTCCGGCGGTATCACTGGCCAGCAAGGACGAATTGTACATGTTCTGCTGCTCGATGAAGGGCAAAATGTGAAACCAAATGGGGCCGGCGCCATTGTTGGGCGATTGATTGCTGTTCGGATACAAACCCAGACCCACCGGCAGATTGCCCTGATGTGTGTCGGAACAATTGATGGTGCCGAGGGTGATCTGTTTGAGGTTGTTCTGGCACTGGCTGCGATTGGCGGCTTCGCGCACTTTTTGCACAGCCGGCAGCAACAGGCCGATCAAGATGGCGATGATGGCAATCACCACCAAGAGTTCAATGAGGGTGAACGCACGTTTACACCCTCTATCATATGCACAGATGCGCATATGATAACGCTTCCACAAACGTAACTGCGGCATAACTGCCTCCCTTAGAACAAAGTACATAACGTCATACAGGGTAAGATAACAACAGACTTCCCCATGTGATGGATGCTATCTCTCCTCGCCTGGCCATGCAAGCATCTCTTGTTAAAATAATTGTTAAGTCTCTATTGCAGAAACTTATAACCAGCTCTAGGATAAGAACTAGCGGACCAAATAATCATAGGGCAAGCTGGCAGCTTGCCCTATAGTTTGGTCTGCCAGTCCTAAGATCCTACCAACCCGCCGCGCAAGCAAGGGCGAGAGCTTCCCTTGCTTGCGCGGCGGATTGGTTTTGAAACGGACATCGCCATGCCCCCCCCTGCCCCGCATCGCTATAAGGAACTGCACCTGGGACAGTTGCGCGCCTTCTGTGAATGCGTGCGTCAAAAATCGTTTTCGGCGGCGGCGCGCGTTCTGCATGTGTCGCAGCCCGCGGTGTGGCAACAGGTGCGCGCCTTGGAGCGCGAGTTGGATGCTCACTTGTTGGAACGACGCAATAGCGGCTGGGAACCGTCCGAAGACGGACAACTGCTCTTGGAGTTAGCCGCTACCATTGTCAGTTCCGTCGATTCGCTGAAAGAGACTTTTGAACAACGCCGCCGCGGCATGCTGCGCACCTTGACCGTGATCGGCTCGCCGGGCGTGCTTACCGAAGAACTGGCGCTGCCAGTGGTCGGCTTCTGCCAGCGCTATCCCCATATCAAAGTCTCGCTGCTCAACTATGCTGGGGTGAACACATTGGACATGCTGCTTGACGGCAGCGCTGACATGGCCGTCTTGCCGTTGGCCCTGGATATCGCTGGCAATCGGCGTTTGCTCGTGGCGGAGTCGTTCACCCGGCGCTGCTGGAGTCTGCTGTTGCCACCCGGCCATCCGCTTGTAGGCAAACGCCGTCTCGCGCCCCGCGATCTGGTGCGTTATCCGCTCATTCTGCCAGAAACGGGTAGTCTGTGGCGTAAGCGAATCGATGAGCTGTTTCTCCAGGCCGGTGTGCTGGGGCGCATGAAAGTGTGTCTGGAAGTCAGTGTTCCCTTGGCGGCGCGCCGCTATGTCAGCCTGGGATTGGGGATCGCCTTGTTTCCCAAACCGCCGGGCGGTGTGGAATTTCCCAACTTGCTGGAGCGCTCTTTGGAGCACCTTTTGCCAGCGGAGGAAATTGCCATCCTGTGGCGGCGAGGCGCCAAGCCACGCCCCCAGGCCCGCTTGTTCGCCGATTATGCTCAAACATGTGTCCAGGAAGCCGCTAAGAATTCCTGATGCAGATTCCCGCTGCTCCTGTCCCCGCGCTGCCTTTCTTCTCCCTCCCCCTGTGGGGGAGAGGTTTGTTCGCTGGTCCTAAATATCCGCGGCGGCTTGACGGAACAGTTTGCGCTCGTTGACGCTGGGCGGAGGAGGGAACAGGGAAGGGCCGGCAGTGCGCAGCAGAAGCTGGAGACTGAGATCACGTACCTTGATGTAAAAAAAACGCGGCTCGCGGTAGCAGCCTACACGCAGCTTGTATTGGTCTGCCGTTTGTCCGATTTGGATGGAACGGACATTTTGCTGTAGCGCGTAGTCGAGATCTTCGTACAGGAGATTGAAATACAACTCCGCCTTGGCATTCAGATCGTAATCAAAACCACAGAAGAAGTTGTGGTAGGCTTGCCGGTGGAACAGGCCGCAGGTGAACCCCACGATTCGTTCGTCTTGGCAAATCAGCGTGAAGGCGGATTCATCAGGAAATTGCCGTGCCAGTTCGCGGAAGAATTGCGCGGGCAGACATTCCAACTGAATCGGAGCGCGGCCCAGGACGGCCAAATAGAGGCGATGGACATCGTCGGTGTATAGTTTGTCGAAACCCATTCCCCCGCGCAGATGTACTACACGCAGCCCCGCGCGCTGGAGTTTCTTCCGTGAGCGGACAATCTGTCTACGGTAGCGCGAACGGAGCGAAGCGCAGAAGTGATCAAAGTCGCGGAAACGAGTAGGGAAATAATTCATGGGCAGACTATCGGCGCGCACATAACCCAGCTCCAGGAGGGCGTCGGTGCGGGCGGTCTCGTGCGGTCCGAGATCCTTGAAGACAATGACCGGCGCCCCTTGCCGCCATGCCAGCAGCATCAAGAGCCGATCTAATTGACGCAGCATCGTGACGTGATCGGCCCGATCCGCCATACGCAGATGGCTCTCGCCAGTCGAAACGGGGCAGCCGCAGAAGAGCACCGGGACTTTGAGGAAGTTCGGCCACAGCTGGCGGACATGCGTTCCTAACTTTTTCCAGCGCTCTTTAGCCAACAGAAGGCCGTCAACAGGATAGAGGGAGAGGAAAGCGGCACCAGCAGGTTCCCCGGCTCCATCGCGGAAGACGACATTGTAAAAGCGGGCTGCCGCCGCCATCGATTTTTCCACCACCTGAAGAAAGCGCGGGTCCATGACCGCATCGGCGCAGCCGCCGCAGGCAGCGTGCCATTCTTCCGCGCTGCGCTCGGTTATGGAAGCGGCGAGAGAGAGGGAGTACGATCCTCGACTGCCGGACGAACCAAGCGCCAAACGATGCCAGAGAGCGGCAGTATGACTCATGGCAAATCTCAATGCGCTCATCCGCAGCGCCCACAAAGAGAATTACCTCCCTTGCTTGTGCTGCGGACTGGCAAGCAAGGGGGTTGGGCTGTCAGGAGGCGTTTTGCCGCCAGCAATGTGCATCGACCGCGACGGCCCGGCCTTCCCGCTGGAGTTTGTGCAGTCCTGCCTGAATTTGCATCTCGGCGAAGCGCGTCAATTCCGCCGGCAGGCCGCGATACAACTCTGTCACCAATTCGGCCATCGTTCGCGGCCCGGCTTGCAGCGCTTGCAGCAATTGCTCCTCGCGCTCACGGCGATGGGCCAGCGCCTGTTCGAGGACATGGGCGGGGCGGGCGCTGGGTGAACCGTGCGCCGGCAATAACAGCCGCGCCGGATACGATTGCAGACGTTGCAACGAATGAAGATACTCCGCCAGGTCGCCCTCCGGCGGCGGTGGGATCAGCACCGACGACAACATCGAAATCATGTCGCCGACGAAGAGTAAGCGATAACGCGGCTCCCAAAAGCAGAGATGACCGGGGGCGTGACCAGGCGTGTGGATGGCCTGCAAATGCCAAGTGCCCTTGCCATCCGGCGCTGTCCCCAAATCGAGACGATCGCCGTCGTGGATAAGTTGATGGACTGCGATGCGACCGTGCAGCGCCTGCGCCGTCTGCGGATGAGCAAGGACCGGCACGCCATAGCGCTCAGCACACACTTGGACCGCACCGATGTGATCGGAATGATGATGCGTCAGCACCACGCCGCGTAGACGGCGGCCGGCGAGTAGATCAAATAATCGGCTCTGTTCCTCGGCAGCGCTGGCGCCAGGATCGATCAGGTAGGCGGGATCACTGCCGACGAGATAGGCATTGGTGTGCGTGCTGGGCGGCAGTCCCTCGGCGAAAAGGGGAATCATCTGCACGCCGGGACTGAACCAGATGGGGTGGATTGCGCCCGCTGCCAATTTATCAAGAAGAGGACGAAGGCGCTCCGGCAACTCCTCGATCGGTTGGCCACCAATCGCTTGCAAGAGCGCCACCGTAGGCGGCGCTACCAGGTTGTCACCAGCGTTCCAGTCGGCCAGCACGCTCTCGGCGCTGCGCCAGGCGCCTTCAGTCAATTCGCCGGGCCAAACTTCAGCCGTCTGTCCCGGCGGCAACACGGCGAGGAAGAAGGCCGTATCGAAACGGAGCGGCGCGAACGGCGGCGTCACGAGGGAGCCGACATACGTCAGATCCTCCGGGCGCAGGTGCAGCTTGTGTTCGGCGAGCAAGGCGGGAAAAGTTATCTGCTCGGTCATCAGTTCGCGGCGTAACGGAAGGAGCTTTTCGGCAGTCGGATACGCTCCTCCGGCATCGTGCGCCAGCAGGACGCCGGTTTCCTCGAACAATTCGCGGATGGCGGCGACATGCGAGCCGGTCAATCCCGGCGTGGTGCGGGCCAGCTCGTCATCGCTGGAGTGAACTTTGCCGCCGGGGAAGGCGAGAAAACCGCCGAGAAATCGCAGTGCGAGCGCCCGGGCCACGACGAAGACTTCCCGCGATCCTCGCGCGCGTGCCAGCAAGACGCTGGCCGCCTGAGCGGGGGGCGTCAACCCCCTGAGCGGTACGTTGCTCACTCTTCCTCATCCTTCGCTGTATCACAGGTCTTCTCAGGGGACTGGGGCCTTTTACTCAGGCCACGCTCAACGGCTTCGAGCAGGCGCTCCATAGCGAACGGCTTCCGGATGTAGTCGATGACGCCGAGGTATTCGGCATACGCCTTATGGCGGCTGCCCTCGTTGGCTGTAATCATGATGATCGGCGGCGCATCGGCTTTGTCCTTGAAATGCTCGAGCACGGGATAGCCGCCCATGCGCGGCATCATCATGTCGAGAATGACGAGATCGGGCCGCTGTTGATAGACCATCTGCTTGCCCTGCACACCGTCGCGGGCTTGAATGACGCGAAAGCCCTGTCGTTCCAACACGACGCGCAGGCCATCGCTCAACTCGACATCATCGTCTACAATAAGGATGGTTTTTGTTGCAGCCATTGGCATAGTCCTTGTGTCCACATATGTAGGCACGAAATACCGTTGGGCGGGAGATTGAATCATAGCAGCCGCCGTCTGCTGTCACAAGTAAGAAGCAGCTGATAATGTTACAATGTAGGAAAAGGAGGCTGCTCCAGGCCGCTCGGCAGCCGCGGCCACGGTGTTCTTCCAAGAAAAGATGAAAAAGCATAACGCCTCCATCTCTCAATGCGAGCATTGCTTCGGAGACAATCCGCCAACTCTTCCGCCGCCGCGCCGACGAATGGAAAGAGCAGTCGCGCTTTCTCTCGAGCGCGGCGCAAATGGTGATGCTCAAACCATACCAGCGGATCATCGGCATGGGCTGGGATGCCGTGCCTCTCATTCTCAAAGAGCTTCAGCGCGAGCAGCAGGCAAGGTCCGTCGAATGGCACAAGCTGGGATCGAGGGGAGTAAACAACAAGGAATCCTTTCCCCATGGCCCTGTCGAGCAACCTCTCCCCTCGTTTGAGTCTTGCCAACCACCGGATCGACAGCCCGACAATACGGCATACTCGGCCACGGAGTACCTCCGCCGCACTCTTGTTCCGGCGTAATCGCGCTGCTAGACTCGTTGTTGACAAGCAACATCGCTTGATCTTCCTGTGCCCCGATGAACGAGCCATCTTATGCCCTACAGCGCTGAAATTAATCGCACGAATCCGACCTGTTTTGTCTTCCTTGTCGATCAGTCTAGCTCCATGCTAAAGCCGTTCGGTGGCCAGCCCGATAAGCAGAAAGCCGAGGGCGTCGCCGATGCCATCAATCGCTTGCTGCAAAATCTCATCCTCAAGTGCGCCAAGTCCGACGGCATCCGTGATTATTTCTATGTCGGCGTCATTGGCTACGGTGGTAAAGTTGTCTCGGCACTGGGTGGCGCTCTGGCCGGGCAAGCGCTCGTGCCTATCAGCGTCATCGCCAACAATCCGCTGCGCGTCGAACAACGGACGCGCAAGGTCGATGACGGCGCTGGCGGCATTCTCGAACAGAAATTCAAGTTTCCCATCTGGGTGGAGGCCAAAGCGATCGGCAGAACGCCCATGTGTGAGGCGCTGAAATTGGCCAGGCAATATCTGGAAATGTTTCTTGGCCGCTTCGCCGACTGTTATCCGCCCCTGGTCATCAACATCACCGACGGCATGGCCACCGACGGCGACCCGCGGCTGGACGCTCAGGCGCTGCAAAAATTGACCAGCAGCGACGGCAATGTGCTGCTGTTCAACGCCCATCTTTCGGCCAAACGAGCATTGGCCATCGAATATCCCTCGCTGGAAGATCCGTTGCCGGACAACTTCGCCAAGCTGTTGTTCCGCATGTCGAGCAAGTTGCCGCCACGCCTGTTTGAGGCTGCTCGTGCCGACAAGTTTCCGCTCCAGCCCGAGGCACGCGGCTTCGTCTTCAATGCCGACCTGGTGTCGGTGATCCGCTTCCTCGACATCGGCACCCGCGTGGCCCAGACAATACGATAAAATTCCTAAAAAACTAACCACCAAGACGCCAAGGTCGCCAAGTCAAGAAAGAGAGGAAAAACAAGCAAAAGAGAGACGAAAAAATTTAATAGTTTCTTTGTTCTGTTTATCCTTTTTTGTCTTTCTCTCGTTCTTTTCTGGACGTCCTTGGCAGCTTGACGGTTCCTTCTTTATATAAGCTATGCTTACGGAAATTCCTTCACTGCGCTGGTATGCTTTCCACACGCACAAGCGTGGCAACACGCCGGATGAGTACGAGGATGCCTTTGCCGGCGATGCGGCCACGGGGCGTTTTGCCGTCGCTGATGGCGCTTCGGAAAGCTCCTTCACGGCGGCATGGGCGAAATTGCTGGTCGAGAACTTCGTCACTGCTAAGGGTCGATCGTGGCACGATCTCGATTGGCTGGCATCACCGCGGCAACTCTGGGCCAACGACGTCGATGCGCAGTCGCTGCCATGGTACGCAGAGGAGAAGCGCGAGCAAGGGGCTTATGCCACCCTTTTAGGCGTGGCTTTTTCCCGCAGAGCGTGGCATGCTCTGGCCATCGGTGATAGTTGTCTCTTTCGACTCCGCAGAGGGAAATTGGGGAAATCGTTTCCGTTGGCGCATTCGTCCGATTTTGGGAACCAGCCGGCACTGCTCGGCTCGCGCGGTCGGCCTGCTGATACGCCGTCCCAGAGTATCCGCCGCGCTCGCGGCAAATGGCGGCCGGGTGATCGCTTTTTGCTTATGACCGACGCCTTGGCCGAATGGATGCTCCGCCGTCACGAACAAGGGCAACGACCGGTCGAAGACATGGATCGACTGCTGGCCGAACCTGCTCCTCAAGAAGTTTTCGCCGCCTGGGTCGAGGAGCGGCGCAAGAATCAGGGGCTGCGCAACGATGACGTAACACTGGTGGTTATCGATTTCATGGCGAATGATTTATCGTTTCGCGCGAAAGGATAAATCAAACGGAGTTGCCTCATGAGCTGGCCACTGTCGCAGGATTACAATGAAGCCATCCAAGATCCGCGCAGCAACTTCAACGATGCCGAACTGCAAGCGGGCGAAGCTGTTGCGAATGCCCTCGGCATCCCTATGCCGCGCTCCGGCAACTTCGCCGACGTGTATGAAGTGCGCTGTCCTTCCGGCGCCCGCTGGGCCGTCAAGTGTTTCACCCGTGAGATCCACGGACGGCGTGAACGCTATGCTGAGATCAGTAGCTACTTGCGCCAGGTCAACTTGCCCTTTATGGTCGATTTTCAGTATCTCGAAAAGGGTATTCGGGTTCGTGGCCGATGGTTTCCCGTCTTGAAAATGCAATGGGTCGAGGGATTCATCCTCAACGAGTTTGTCCGCGACAATCTGGATAAGAAGCCGATCTTGCAGGCTTTGGGACAGATCTGGCTGCGTATGGCCCGGCGTCTGCGCCAGGCCCAGCTGGCGCACGGCGATTTGCAGCACGGCAACGTTATGTTCGTGCCCGGCAGCAGCACCAACTCGTTGGCTGTCAAGCTCATCGACTACGATGGGATGTGTGTACCGTCCCTGGCCGGTAAAAGCTCCGGCGAAGTCGGGCATCCCGCCTATCAGCATCCCGAACGCCTGCGTAGCGGGGCTTATAATCAAGAAATAGATCGCTTTTCTCTTTTGAGTGTCGCTGCAGCCCTGCGCTGCCTGATGATCGGCGGCCGCTCGCTGTGGCAGCGCTATGATAACGGCGATAATCTGCTGTTTCGGCAAGCGGATTTCCAGACGCCGGCGGAATCGCCGCTGTTTCGGGAATTGTTGACCATCAGGGATCCACAAGCGCAGCTGTTGGTGCAGGAACTGTACCGCGCCTGTCAGGGATCGCTTTCCAGGGTGCCATTGTTGTCCGACCTGGTGACGGAAGAGAAACCAGCCGGCAAAGAAATGACAGCCGCGCCCCAGGTGGCTGTAGTCGAGGGAGTGGATTGGGACTTCGGCGCTGAAGAGTCCGGCGCGCTAATCCTTCGTAAATCACGGGCTTCGGCAGGGATTCCGCTGTGGGCCTGGGGCGCACTGGGCGGCGTGGCAGCGTTGTTGCTGAGTGTCGGCATGGGCACCAGTCTATTCCTAAACAAGGCCCCTGCCAAGAAAAAAGAAACCCTTGGCGCACAGGTCCCTCCCGCTGCCAATACGTCTAACGCGATGCCGGAATCGCAGCCGCCGACCAAACTCGTTGAGCCCCAGCCAAAACCTGCCTTGGTTGAAGAGATAGCCCAGGCGGAGGATCTGCCGGCGGGTCTCTTCTGCCTGGCGCCGAACGGAGACAAGCTGGCTTTCTCTGACAGTGGCGACAAGGACTGGCGGCTCATCGATCCACACTCGAACCAGCTACTCCAGCGTTTTTGCGGACATACAGGGCCAGTGACAGCCGTGGCCTTCTCCGCCGATGGCCGCCGTGCTGTCACCAGCGGTGGCGACAAAATGCTGCGCCGGTGGGATGTGCCAACTGGAAAAATGATCGACGCCCGCCCCGCCTTCGGCAAGCCGGCACTCGGCCTCGCCTTGTCTTTGGACGGCAACAAGGTTGCTGTCGTAAATGGGGGCAATCAATTGTGGCTATGGGACTTCGAGTCCAAGAAAGGTCATAGCTATAATCATAGTAATCGAACCATAACCAGTGTGGTTTTCTCTCCCGATGGGCGCTATTTTGTCTTTGGCCTGGACAAGAGCGAAAAGGCACAGGATCAGGTGCTGGTCCTTTGGCCTCTGGTCAAAGATGTGGCGGACCGCGGCTTCTTCGGCCCTTCCCTGGCCGTGAGCTGTATTGCCCTTTCGCCCGACGGCAAATACATTGCTTCCGGGCATGTCGGCGAGACGTGCGTGGTCGCGTTGTGGGAGACAGCAACCAGCCGGCTCATCCGACAACACCGCATGGCGAAGGGGCCGATCCATCAATTGCTTTTTTCGCCAGATGGCCGCTCTCTTCTGGCCGCAGCGGGAAGTCGCTTCCAGATCTGGGCGATCGAACAGCCAACGACAAGCAAGACCGCAGAGATAGGAGGCGGCGATAGTAACTTCGATTGTGTCCTGGCTGCGTTCGCTTCGAACAGTCGGGAAGCAACGCTCATCTATCGCCAGGCCGACCGGATTGCGCGTATCCAAACGGTGTCCGTGCCCTGGCAGACGGCGAACAATTCCCCACCGGTTCCGCCACAAACGGCGCGAACTACCATCATCGAATTGCCTTCGCTTCCGAATGCCGCCTGGGGACGGCCGTGGAGCACCAGCGGCGCCCAGTTCCAGGAGGCCGAGGGAAAGTTAACCATCGCCCTTCCCGGCAAAGAGAATGCTTTCGATGCCCAGAACAACGTGGTCACCAACCGAGCCTCCGTGATGCGTGTTGTTGAAGGCGACTTCATCGCAGAGGTGCGTGTCCAGAGTAACTTTCCGTCATCCATCGATGCAACAGCGGGCAACCGGCGTGTTCTTCTGGGGGCTGCCGGCTTGTATTGGCAAGCCGACAAAAACACCTACATGCGTCTGGAACGATCGTCTCGCATTAAGGAAAAACGAGGCGTTTTCGTTGACTTGACCCTATGTCAAAGCGGCAAAGCGCAGTTGTTGTATTCTCATATCTTGACCGAAAAGGAGACATCTCTCCGGCTGGAGCGCCGTGGCACCAAGATCAATGTTTCCTTCAGCGAGGATGGACAAAAGTGGATCTCCCTAAAGCCCATCGAAATCCCGCTGCCTGCGCAAGTCCAGGTTGGTGTGATCGCTCTCTCAACTTCGCGTCGTCCTTTCTTGCCGACCTTCGATCGCTTCTTGTTCCAACAAGGTCAAGCAGATAAGATTCGCGTCAAGAAATGGCTGACCTCAGCGGATGGGCTGGACATCTCCAACAAGTAGTGATTTGTTAGGCGGCACGCTGGCAGCATGCCGCCGGGAGTGTGCCATGATCGATCGCTGGTATTACACACATGAAGGGCAAACGCTGGGTCCGGTGACGGCGGGGCAGTTACAGCAGCTGGCAGCCAGCGGCCGATTGGAGCCGAACGACCTCATCTGGCCTGAAGGGGGCCAACAAAGCGGAGGCGTGCCGGCCCAGGCCGCTATCGATTTCCGTGCGCCGGCCGGTGAAACTAACATCGCGTCGTTGGCCAACAAACCGGATTGGCTCGACGACGTTCGTACCGCTGCCTCGCCCCCTTCCTCCTCTCGAAAACAGGGGGGGATGAAGGGAGAGGCTGCGCCTGCCCAGCCTGATTGGCTCGACGATGTTCGCGCCGCCGAGCAAGAAAATCAGGAGTTTCTCACTCTCGAATGGGATGGTGACAATGCCGATGCCGAAGAAATGGTCAACCAATTCCTCGATGAATTGGAAATAGTCTCAAAGGAGGAAGCAAAACCCAGAGCCGTTGCCGAGGCATCATGCCGGCTCATCATCGGCAGTGCCGTCACGCGCGGCCGGGTGCGCGATCGCAATGAAGATAGTCTGCTGGTGCAGCAATGTTCCTGGAGCAATCTCGATCAGCATCACGATGTTGCCCTGATCGTCGTCGCCGATGGCATGGGCGGCCATCAGGCCGGCGACCGCGCCAGCGGCCTGGTCATCCGTGCTTTGGGTAAAGTGCTGACGCCGCTACTTATGGCGGCGCTGAACGAGCAATCGGTCCCGGCCGATCCGTCGGAGGTGTTAGACGGCGGCTTGATCGAAGCGAATCGCCTGGTCCGGGAGATGGCTCAGCGCAATCCCGCCTGGAGGGGCATGGGTTCGACGGCGGTAGCTTTGCTTCTCTGGGACGGACAGGCGTACATTCGTTTGGTGGGCGATTGCCGGGTCTATCATTGGTGCAGCGGCAAGCTGACGTTCGTGACGCGTGATCAGACGTTGGTGGGCCGCATGGTTGAATTGGGTCAGTTGACGCCGGAGGAGGCCGCCAAGCACCCACGCCGCAATGAAGTGGCTCAGGCCGTCGGCAAGTATGCGCTTATCGAACCGGCTCGCTATGAACGCACATTGAGTCCCGGCGATTGGCTGGTGGCTTGCAGTGATGGTCTTCCGGCCCACGTCAACGATCGCACGCTTGGAGAAACAATTACCAAAGCCGGAACTTCGGCGACAGAGTTAGCGAATCGTCTGATAGAACTGGCCAACCAGGGCGGCGGCAGCGATAACTGTGCTGTCGTTGCCGTGCGCTGCGTGTGATGATGCGATCGAACATGTCGGCACGCCCTTCCGGTTAGCCGGGATGCGGAACGCAGCGTGAACGCGCTCTCCTGCGGGGGGTGGCTAACCAGAATCAAGGACCGATTGCATCACTGCCGCGATCGTATCCAGCGCCGCCATCGCCCCTACCCCCACATCGCCGCAGGCCAGGCGCCGGTCTTCTGGCGCCGCAATCCGCAAATGCGGACAGTTGGTGTTGATCCAATCGAGCAGTCCGTCCAACCCCAACTCCGTGGGCGGCGCCGCCCCCATGTCGGTGGCAATCTGCCGCAGATGACGGCCGGTCGCCGGATGTTGCCACATGAGTGTATTCATGGCCGGCGCCAGCACCACGGGCCGACCCGGCTCCCAGGCGCGCCACACGCACGTCAAGCAATTATCGGCAAGGCCATTAGCGAGTTTAGCGAGCGTATTTGCGTCTAAAGGTGCGATCAGCAAGATGTCCGCCCAGCGTCGCAACTGAATATGCAACACCTCATCCTCGCGCTGCCAGCGCCGTCCCACGCTCCGTCCCGGCCATTCGTCTTCGTCCAGAACCAGCGAAGGACGTGGAATAGCCGCTGGATCGAAAAAATACAACGACGCTTGTGTGGCCACAACCTTGACAGCATAGCCCGAATGCTGAAGCGTTTCGTACAACAGCGGCGTTTTGACAGCGGCTACCGAGCCAGTGACGCCCAGCAAAATGTTAGCCATGACCTTGTTCCAACGCTATCAGCAGGCGTTCGGCCAGCTCCGGCCGCAGCACACGCTGATATTGCCCCTCAAGTGGTCCCAGAAATGCCCATTCGCTTGCGCCTTCCAATGTGTTCGCCACCAGGAAATCTGCAGCGGACTGCTGCCGCGAACGCTCGGCAACAGCGAGCAATTGCTCGTCGCTAACGCCAACTTCGAGCTTGAACTTGACGAGCAAACCACGAAAGCCCCAGTCGCGGCGTATGCAATCGATCAGCTTCGGGGCGCGGACCAAGCGCAGCCATAGCTCTGGTTCATCACTCTTGACCTTGCCAGCCGTGCGGTCGATCAGCGCCGGCCCTGCCGTATTGTCACTCTCCCAGTGTCCGTTTTCCGGGCGAAAGTGTGTGCCTTCTCTCGGTGCGAAGATGCCGCCCGCCAGATAATCACTGACGGCGGCGCAGTGGATCACAGCATCCAGTTTGCCCCTCATCACCTGTTCATGCATAAGATTTTGCAGATCGTCAAATGTGCGGTAGGGCGCCAGGACCCAGCGTTCGTCTGGCGGCACTTCAACCGCTTCGGGATGCGAGGTCAACAGCGTGACCCGATGGCCACGCTCCCAGGCACAGCGAGCGATGGCTGCACCGGTGCGTCCCGTGAAAACATTGGTGAGGCAACGTACCCGATCGATCGGCACGAGTGTATTGCCAGCCGTAACGAGGACATTCATTTTGCTATCCTAGGCAGAGAGCCGTCGGTCGCACATGGAAAGCAGACATGGATAACTTATTATTCAGCGTGGTACAGAGGAGCTTGACGGCGGCACGGCGCGGGCGTTGATGGGCAACTCGATTTGATAGAGGTGTTTTTGGAATTCGTCCTTCAGGTTGGGACAGATGGCAGTCAGCCGCGGCGCCAGCGGACCGGGATGGCCCTTACGTAGTTCCTGCAAGTAAGTCAGCAGAGCTGTTTTCGTCTCTGGCCGCGATTGCATCATCCAATGCGTCCAGAGCCAGGCTTCCCGATATTCCGGACTTTTCATCTCGTTAACATCTTTCATTTTCTCCAGGCGGTCGAGATCTGGCTGGAAAGTGACGCCAAAGTCGCGGCGGAGCGTTTCGACATGCGAGGCATTGATGCCATGCTCGGACGGCGGCAGCTCGAAGTATTCCGCCAAGCCCTCATCGAGCCACAAAGGCATGTCGCGGATGACGCTGTGCAACAGTGCGTGTGTCAGTTCGTGGCGCAGGTCTTGCTGGATGCGCTCGCCCCAGCTGGTGTAGACCATCAAATCGTCGCCGCCGCCGAGAGCGCGTTGCTGCTGAATGAAGAAAGCGCGGCGGGCTGGCAAATTCGGATAAGCGGCGTGCATGTATTCGTCGTAGCGGTCCTTGTTCTCGAACAGATAGACCAGGATGGCCGCTCGGCCGGGCGTCAGCCGCAGTTCCCCGTAGACTTGATCGCGCAGCTTGGCCAATTCCCCAAAAAGCGGCTTATCGTGGTCGATCTCAAAGTCCGACAGAAACACATACGGCGGAATGCGGAAGGAATAGCGGCTCGGCGGCGCCGGCGCGGCCGGATGCGACCCCGCCGTCGCTTTTTCATGTTTGTCGCGCGAAAGCAGATGCAAGCTAAAAGAATTGCAGCCCAGAGAAAACAGAAGAGCTAATCCCAGAACCACAGAGCACCTAGAGAAAAGCAAAAAACTACGAATCACTCGAATACAAAGAGAAGATAAAAGAGTGAAGAACATTCTCCATTTCCCATCTTTTATGTTTTATTCTTATTCGTGTGATTCGTGTGATTCGCGATAACGCTTCCCTGTGTTCTCTGTGACTCTGTGGTTAGCTCTCTTTCATACGGCAGGCGTTGGTGCTCCGCAAGGGGAATTGCTCAGCGCTCAGCCCAGGGGCCGCCCCTTGCGCCAATTGCGCCGAACTTTGTCAGCCGTCGCTTCGGCGATTTGCCGCCACCAGCGCTTCCAACCACTGCGGCCGCGCAGACCCCAGCGTAGATAGACGCGCAGAAAACGCAAACGATCGCTGCGGGTCAAGCCGGGATGGTTGAGGAAACT
>Ga0209061_1003836_pt1 | contig 15507 bp, 14 predicted proteins | sample Coa_R1_10_FD_187157 | JGI IMG/M metagenome (GOLD analysis project Ga0209061, IMG submission 187157) | Surface soil microbial communities from Centralia Pennsylvania, which are recovering from an underground coalmine fire - Coalmine... | ecosystem: Environmental > Terrestrial > Soil >...
AGAAACGCCACGTGTTTTCCAGCCACCTCTCCGGTCACGATCGGCGAAGACGGCGCCCCCCAGTGCGTAGTGATTTCCTGGCGTCGCGCGCGCTCCAGTCCGGGGAACGCATACACGCCGGTGCCGCCGATGATGGCGAGGGAGATATTTGATGGAGACGGAGAGGTATTCATGCAACTTCTTTCACGCGAAGCGGGGATTGGGAATGGGCAGTGGGGGCGCAAGGCCGATGCGCCACCGCAAGATTGCGACCCCGCACGAGCGCTGCCCGATCGCGCCCCCGCTACCCATCCCCCACCCCCTCGTCGCGCAGAGCGAAGATGCCCGGCAGGTTGCGCCCTTGTCCGTGGTAGTCCAGTCCATATCCAAACACGTAGCGGTCGGGCACTTCCAGCCCCACGAAATCCGCGCGCAATCCGCGCACCCTGCGATCGTGACGCTTCAGGCACAGCACCGCGACCAGCACGCGCTTCGCGCCTTCCGCGATGCAGAAGTCGCGCAAGGCTTCGAGCGTGTAGCCCTCGTCGAGGATGTCGTCGACCAGGATCACCGTGCGTCCGGACAGCCGCGCCTGCGGCCGCCGGATCCATTCGATGTCGTGCCCGCTCGTCCCGCCGCGATAGCGGCTGGCATGCACGTAGTCGAATTCGAGATCGGCGTCGATCGCAAACGCAAGCGGTGCCGCGAAAAACATCCCGCCGTTCATCACCGTGAGGAACACCGCACGCTCGCCACGCAAGGCCGCGGTGATTTCGGCGCCGATGCGTGCGATCGCCGCTTCCACTGCGCCGCGCTCGTGGAGGCATTCGGCGCGCGGCAATACTGCGGCGAGTGGGCCGTGCTGCGCGCTCATGCGCTGGCCGCTCCGGATGTGGCCAGATCGCGCAGCGCCGCGACGTAACGCGCGTGCTGCGGATTGTCACGCAAGGCCTGCCAGCCCTCCGCAACGCTGCCGCATAGCGTTCGGACTTTCTCGTCCGCGCAGGGCGCACGGCCGCGTACCGACGCAATCGCTGCGTCCACCATCGCCGAGGCGCAGACCAGCACCAGGTCGCAGCCCGCATCGAGATGCGCGGTGACGCGGCCGCCGATGCCGCCGGCGGATTCCGCCGCGGCCATACCGACATCGTCGCTGAACACCACGCCATGAAATCCGAGCTCGCCGCGCAGCACGTCGTCGATCCAGATTTTCGAATAGCCCGCGGCCGCCCTATCCACTTCCGGATAGGTCACGTGCGCCACCATCACCGCCTCGGCGCCCACCGCGATGCCCTCCACAAACGGCACCAGATCCGCATCGCGAATGGCCGCCAGAGGACGTGGATCGATCGCGGCCTCCAGATGCGTATCCTCTGGAATCGAGCCGTGTCCCGGATAATGCTTCAGTGTCGCGGCCATGCCAGCTAGCCGCATCCCGCGCACGTACGCCGCCCCCAGTTCCGCGACCACCTGCGGATCGGAATCGAACGCACGCTCGCCGATCACGCGATTGCCACGTGCAAGATCCACTACCGGCGCGAACGACAGGTCGATGTCGCAGGCGCGCAATTCGCTTGCCATCACGATCGCGTGCATTTCCGCCATTGCCACCGCTGCGTCGCGTTCGCGATGGTACAGCTCGCCGATCCGCTTCAATGGCGGCAAGCGCGTAAAGCCCTCCCGGAAACGCTGCACCGGACCGCCTTCGTGATCGACGCAGATCACGAATGCTGCGCCGCGCAATGCGCGGATCGAGTCCACCAGCACCTGCAATTGCTCGCGATCCGCGTAATTGCGGCTGAACAGGATCGCGCCGCTGACCTCGGGCGCCAACAGGCGGGCATGTTCGTGTTCGGCGAGTCGCGTGCCCTCGATTCCAACGATCAGCATCGGGCGAAGATTACTTTGCGGCAGCGGAGCCAGAGCCGCCGATGATAAGGCACCTGCCCTGCCCCATGGCGAATCCGCTTCACGCCGCGGGCAGCACGCGGCAGATGAAGCCTTTCAGGTAATCCGTCTCCGGAATCGCCGGGTGCACCGGATGGTCCGGCGCCTGTTGCAGCGATCGCAGCACCTGCACGTTGCGATCGAGGTGCCGCGCACCTTTCTGGACGGCATCCAGCAAGGCATTGCGCGGCATGTGGTACGAGCACGAACAGGTCACCAGAATTCCGTCGCGCGACAACACCTGCATCGCCAGTTCGTTGATCCTGCGGTAAGCCAGCGCCCCTTCCTTGAGATCCTTCTTGCGCTTGACGAACGCGGGCGGATCGAGGATCACCACGTCGAAATGTTCGCGCGCCTCGCGCAGTGCCTTCAGGTAATCGAATGCGTCGGCGCGTTCGGCACGCACCCGCTCCGCAAGGCCATTGCGCTCGGCGTTGCGTTCGATCAGCTTCACGGCGGATGCGGAGGCATCCACGCACGTGACCTTGCGCGCACCCATCGCCGCCGCGCGCAGCCCCCAGGCACCGAGATACGCGAACATGTCCAAGACGCGCGCACCTTTCACGAATGGCGCCAGCGAATCACGGTTCGCGCGCTGGTCGTAGAACCAGCCGGTCTTCTGGCCACCGATCGCATCGACCACGAATTCGACGTCGCCCTCGCGTACACGCAGCGCGCCGGGCGGCTCGCCGAAGCCGATGTCGGCATACGCCATCAGCCCTTCCAGTTCGCGGATACCCGCATCATTCTTCCAGATCAGCGCGCGCGGATTCAGCACCCTGCGCACCGCTTCCTCGACTTCCAGCTTGAGACGTTCGATGCCCGCGGTGGTCGCCTGCGCCACGATCACCTCGTCGAAGCGGTCCAGCGTCAGGCCCGGCACGCCGTCCGACTCGCCGTACAGGAGGCGATAGTACGGCTCCGGGTACAGGCGCTCGCGCAACGCCAACGCCACTTGCAAACGATGCGCCAACAGTGATGCGTCAAGTGGATGCTCCAGGCCGCGCGCCACCAGTCGGGCGCAGATCAAGGAGTGCGGATTCACGTAGCCGACGCCCAGCGGTTTGTCGTTGGCAGCGACGATCGCGCACACCTCGCCGGGCTTGAACGAATTGAGCGGCGATCGTATGACATCGACCTCGTTGGCGAAGATCCACAGATGCCCCGCGCGCAAGCGCGCATCCTCGCCGCGCTTCAGGTACAACGCAGGATATTCGACGGGTTCGCTCACGGTTCGATCCGAACTGGAAACTTTGCACGTTATCCGAACGCCCCATTCGGCTACAAGATCGTGACGAAGGGCTGTTCGACGGCGTGACTCCGCGTGAACGATTCACGTCGATCGTGTACATGCGCCAACGCGTTAGCATGAACGCATGGCGATCCCGGAATTCGATGACAACCGTCTGGCGGATGCTTCCAGCCCGTACCTGCGCCAGCACGCCGGCAATCCCGTGCATTGGCAAATCTGGAATGACGTGACGTTGGCGCATGCGCGCGCCAGCGATATGCCGATCCTGCTGTCGATCGGCTACAGCGCGTGCCACTGGTGCCACGTGATGGCCCACGAGTGTTTCGAGAACGCCGGGATCGCGGCTGCGATGAATGCGGCGTTCGTCAACATCAAGCTGGACCGCGAGGAACGTCCCGACATCGATCGCGTGTATCAGTTGGCGCACCAGGCGCTCACGGGGCGCGGCGGCGGATGGCCGCTCACGGCGTTCCTCGATCCGCAGGATCTCGTGCCGTTCTACATCGGTACGTATTTTCCACCGACGCCACGCCACGGGCTGCCCGGATTTCCTGCGATTCTGGAGCGGGTGCGCGCGTATTTCGACAGCCATCGCGGCGAACTCCGCGAGCAGGCAGGCCGGTTGCGGGAATGGGTGCAGCGTGTGGAAGCCGGCGTCTCCGGCAGCACGCCCGATGCGAACAGCACCAACACCGAGGCCATGCAGCGCCTCGCCGCACGCTTCGACTCCCGCTGGGGCGGCAATGCGGGTGCCCCCAAGTTTCCGCGCGCCGCGGAACTCGAATGGCTTTTGGACCCTTCTCCCCCCGGGAGAAGGTGGCGCGCAGCGCCGGATGAGGCTTCGGGATCGCCGGACCCTCACCCCTGCCCCTCTCCCGGAGGGAGAGGGGTTCTAAAGCACGCGCACCGCACCCTCCGGATGATGGCCACGCGCGGTCTGCAGGACCACCTCGGAGGCGGGTTTTTCAGGTACTGCGTCGATGCCGAGTGGACCATCCCGCATTTCGAGAAAATGCTGTACGACAACGCGCAGTTGCTGCCGGCCTACGCACGTCTGGCGGTATCGGAGCATGCCGACGCTGCGCTTCGCGTCACGTCGCGAAACGCCGTTCTCGGGATCGCGGGTTGGCTGTCCCGCGACATGACAGCCCCGGACGGCGCGTTCTACAGCTCGCTCGACGCGGACAGCGAACACGAGGAAGGCAAGTTCTACCTGTGGACGCGCGACCAGGTGCAATCGTTGATGCCGGATGCGGAATTTGCCGTCGCGGAGCGCGCGTTCGACCTCGACAAGCCGCCCAACTTCGAGGGCAAGGCGTGGCACCTGTTGCGCGAGGTTCCGCTTCAAACGATTGCCGGTGAAACCGGCGGGTCCGTTGCCAAGACCGAAGCACGCTTCGCGGCCGCGCGGCGCATGCTGTTCGAGGCCCGCGAGCAGCGTGAACATCCTGCGCACGACGACAAGATCCTCACCGCGTGGAACGCGCTGGCGATTTCCGGCCTCGCACGCGCTGCGCGGCTGCTCGATGACGCGCATCTTGCCGCCATGGCCCGGCGTGCGCTGGATGCGCTGCGTGCGTCGATCTGGATCGATGGCGAGTTGTTCGCCAATGCAGCGGACCCAGCTTCGCGTGTTCCCGGCTTCCTCGACGACCACGCGTTCCTGTTGGACGCCTTGCTCGAATCACTACAGTTCGAGTTCGAACCTCGCGACCTCGACTGGGCCACCGCAATCGCCGATGCGCTGTGCGCGAAGTTTTCCGATCCCGATTCCGGTGGCTTTTGGTTCTCGACCGAACGTCACGCGACACCGCTGGCGCGCGGCCGCAACTGGACGGACGATGCCCTGCCCAACGGCAATGCCATCGCGATTCGTTCTTTGCTGAGATTGGGACACCTGATCGGCGAGACGCGTTATCTCGATACCGCCGAACGCGCTTTGCGTGCCGGATCGGCCGCCCTCGATCAATATCCCGAGGCATGTCCAAGTCTGCTGCTTGCACTGATCGAATTTGAGCGGCCACGCCCGCAGATCGTCGTGCGTTGTCCGCAGTCGCACCGGTCGAAGTGGCAGGAAACACTGCGCGACGGCCTGCGCAGCGCCGGCCTCGCCCTTGGCGGCGATCCGGTCGACGCCTTCATCATCCCTTCGGAATGCGACGCGTTGCCGGGCGTCCTCGCGGCGCGCGAAACGCGTGGGAACACTGGCACCGCCTGGGTGTGCTCGGGAATGACTTGCCAAGCGCCTGTCACTTCGCCCGGAGAATTTGCGCACACGCTGCGCGCGGCGATTGCCGGTTAGGGAAGCTCTGATTTTGCTCCGTTCCGTTCGTGGTTCGATACGCGAAGCGTACCCAGTGCTGAGCTTGTCGAAGCATCACCACGAGCGGAACCAAATATTGGCCGTTCGCCTCAGGGTGCGAGTTCACCGCAAGACCCGCGCGTGCGGCAGTGCCTGACGGCGGCCCGGCCACGGCGGCAGATAGAGTCCCAGCAGGGTGTGCGTGGCTTCGATCCCCGCCAGCGCGCCCTCCTTCCACCGCTCGGCGCGGAATTGCCCAATCATGTAACCGATGATCCGTTCCCACGATCCTTCCGGCACGCGTGCCGTCACGCCGCGATCGGGAATGATTTCGATCGCGTAGTCACCCAGCAGCACGTAGATGAGAATTCCCGTGCGGCGTTCGGTATCCCAAACCTTGAGGTCACCGAATACGTTCTCCGCCCGTGCGCGCACCCGGCGGCCGCCGAGCAAATAGCGCGCAGGCAAGCGCGCCTCGACCGCGAAGCAGATTTCGCCGTCATGCTTGGCCTCGCCGCGGGCAATCGCGTCCTCTATCTCCTGCATCGCCTCGGGCGGAAACGCCCGACTGGCCGGCGCGTGGAACCAGTGCCGCAGCCAGCGGGTCGGGTCCATCACCACGCCCCCGTGCGTGCGCCGAGGATCACGACCCAGATCACGATCACGTTCAGCATCAACAAGAATACCGCGGCCGAACCCATGTCCTTCGCACGACCGGCGATGATGTGCACCTCCGGCCACAGCCTGTCGACCAGGGCTTCGAGACCCGAATTCAGCATTTCCGCGGCCAACACAGGCAGCAACGAGCCCGCCAGCAAGGCCTTTTCCAGCGCGCCGTGGCCCAGCCACAACCCGATCGGGAACATGATCACGAACAGGATGACTTCGATCCGGAACGACGCCTCGACGCGCCAACCTTCGCGCAGGCCTTTGAGCGACCAGATCAGCGCCCGCCAGATCTGACGCGGTCCGCGGTTGATGTTGCTGGGCATGCCTTGGCTTCCCGTTCCGGAAGGGTCGTGTGATGCGCCTGGCACTTGCCATCCGCGCCGGGCGCGCGCCAGCATACGACGCCAAGACGATGGCCGCGACCGTCGCGGTGAGGGAGATCGCATGCAAACGCTGCGCCGCTGGTTGCCGCTGCTCTTGCTGATTCCCTTCGTCGCACTGCTGTGGGTGCCGTTCTACAACCGAACGCAGCCGATGATTGCCGGATTTCCATTCTTCTACGTCTGGCAATTCTCCTGGATCGTGCTGGCGGCGCTGCTGACGTGGATCGTGCATCGCGGGTGGCGCACATGAACGGTGTACGATTCGACGGAACCGCGCTCGGCGTATTTGCCTTCTTCTTCGTACTGATCACGGTGCTCGGATTCGTCGCAGCGCGCTGGCGCCGCGGCGATCTGAGCCACCTGCAGGAATGGGGTTTGGGCGGCCGTCGGTTTGGCGCGTTCGTCACGTGGTTCCTGCTGGGCGGCGACCTCTACACCGCCTACACGTTGATCGCGGTGCCGGCGCTGGTGTACGCCGTCGGTGCCTACGGCTTCTTCGCAATGCCGTACACGGTGTTCGTGTACCCGATCGTGTTCCTGACCATGCCGCGCCTGTGGAACGCGTGCCGCAAGCACGGCTGGATCACCTCGGCGGATTTCGTGGAGGGCCGCTACGGCAGCCGCGGACTGGCGCTGGCGGTCGCAGTGACTGGCGTCTTGGCGACGATGCCCTACATCGCGCTGCAACTCGTCGGCCTCGAAGTGGTGTTCGAGGCGATGGGGCTCGGCGCGCTCGGGATCGGCAGGGAAACGCCGCTGATCATCGCCTTCGTGATCCTGGCGCTGTACACCTATTCCAGCGGCTTGCGCGCGCCGGCGCTGATCGCGTTCGTGAAGGACGCGATGCTGTACATCACCGTGATCGCCGCGGTGGTGATCATTCCGATCAAGCTGGGCGGTTACGGCGCGGTGTTCCACGCGGCGCAGCAGGCGTTCACGGCCAGAAGCGGCGATACCGGCATCCTGCTGAAGCCCGACCAGTACTGGTCATTCGCAACGCTGGCGCTCGGCTCGGCGTTCGCGCTGTTCCTGTATCCGCACGCGACCACGGCCACGTTGTCGGCATCGAGCCCGGAAGCGATCCGCCGCAACGCGGTCTGGCTGCCGGTCTACAGCATCATGCTCGGTCTGGTCGCGCTGCTGGGTTACATGGCACTGGCCGCGCATGTCGACGTCAGGAACGGGTCGATGGCAGTCCCTGCACTCATCAACGCGAGTTTCCCGCCGTGGTTCGCCGGGTTCTGCTTCGCCGCGATCGCGCTGGGCGCGCTGGTACCGGCCGCGATCATGTCGATCGGTGCCGCCAACCTGTTCACCCGCAACATCTGGCGCGCCTACGTCAACGACGGCTTGTCCGACGCGCAGGAATCGAGGATCGCAAAGAACGTGTCACTGCTGGTGAAGTTCGGCGCGCTGCTGGCCGTGCTGTACCTGCCCACCAAGTTTGCGATCGATCTGCAACTGCTGGGCGGCATCTGGATGCTTCAAATATTCCCCGCGGTGATCTGCGGACTGTACACGCGCTGGCTGCGCGCATCCGCACTGCTGGCCGGATGGGTTGCCGGCATGGCGCTGGGCAGCGCGCTGGCGTGGCAGCAGGGCCTGAAGCCTGTATACACATTCGTCTTCGGCGACGCGCACTACGGCATTTACATCGGCCTGCTGGCGCTGGCCCTGAACTTCGTCGTCGCCATCGTCCTCACGCCGGCTGCGGCAATGTTCAGGCGCGATGCGCCAGCAGACCAGACACAGGCAATCGATTACGAGGATTTGGCGGCGGACTGACGCGGCACGCACTTGAATGGCGGCTTCAAGTCGTGACTCTCGCCTTCCGGGCATTGCCCGACATTGTTCGCCAGCGAGAATGAAACCGGACTGGTAATCCATCCGCCAACCGGTTTGCCGTTCCTGATCCCCGGATTGAACTTCCAGTTTTCCGCAGCAGTCACGGCCGCTGCCTGCAGCTCTGCGGAAGCAGTCGTGGTTTTCGACCGATCGACATCTACTCTGGTGATCTGACCCTCGGGATTTACGTGTATGCGCAACATTACGGTGCCCTGCTCACCATTTTTGATCGCATCGACGGGATAACGCGGCGGATTGCTGTTCCTGGACGCAATATCGACTGACGGCAGTTTCGATGTTGCCGCGCGTTGGGTGCTGGCTTCTGCGGGCATCTGCCCGCCTGCAACGTACAAACCACCAGCCAGCAATACCGCGATTGCAATAAATCCCGCGCGACGACGCAGCGCGCCCGGTGGAGTCCTGGTAAGCATGGCAATGCGCTCCTTCAGTTGCGGCTCGGTGAGCCAGGGAATCAAAGCGGGCGCCGGTTGAACAGCAACGCTGTCCAGCAGCGCGTGCGCGTAGTTCGCGGTTCGCTTGGGACACGCCCGCAACGACGCGGCATCACAGGCAAGTTCCTGATCCAGTCGGAAACGCGGTCGCGCAAACCATGCCAGCGGATGAAACCAGAGCAACGCGCACGCGATTTCCATCGCCAGCGTCCACCAGGCATCACCTCGATGCGCGTGGGTGAGTTCATGGCGCAGCACTACTTCCCGCATGGCGATGCTGTCAAACCGATCAGGGAAATCGGCGGGCAGCAGGATCAGCGAACGAGGCAAGGCCCACAGCACCGCGGGACCCGCGCCATGCACGCGCATGCGGATGGGATCGAGGCGTGGTTCGGCTTCCGCCAGTATGGGAATCCATGCGGGCGGCGCGGCGCCCAAGCCGCGCAGCAGCTTGAAGTAGTGTACGGCGAGCCGAATGACACCGATCGTGGCACCCAGCAGCCACAGCGCGATCAGAATCTGCGCCAAACCAACCACGACAGGTTGCGCTGTCGCAGCGGGCGTGAAATGCGGTGTCACTGTCAGTTCGGGCAGCAAAATTATCGCGGCCGGCACCAACCGATTCGGCAACAGCGGAGCCAATGCCAGGAGAATCGGCAGCAGCCACAGCGTGAATGCCGGACCGGCGCCAAACGCCCATCGTGCAGGGCGCCGCAACAGCAGGACCACGGCCAGCCCCAGCGTCGCACCGGCCAGCATCCGCAACAGCAGCTCAGCCATGACGGCGCTCCTTCTTCTCCAGGTCTTCGACGAGCCTGCGCAATTCGGCAATGTCTTTTGCGCTCAGCTTTTCACTGCGACTGAAGTGCACCAGCAGCGGTGCGACGCGGCCTCCGAATACGCGATCCAGTAGGCTGCGGCTTTCCGTTGTCTGCCATTGCTCACGTGTCAGCACCGGCAAATACAGGTATCTCCGTCCTTCGCGCTCGGCGCGTGCAGCACCCTTGCGCACGAGACGATTCAGCAAAGTTCGAACCGTGTTCTCGTGCCAACCGGTTTCGGCATGCAAAGCCCTTGCCAGATCTTCCGAACCCCGCGGTGCTCGCTTCCACAGTTGCTCCATGACGAGGCTTTCGGCTTCGCTGATGGCGGGATTGACACGCTTGGGCATGGCAGTGGCCCTGTTCACGACATCTGTAGTTGATCTAAAGACTACATATGTCGTTTCTTTTGTCAAGTGCAGGGTTGACCCTGCATCGCGGGCTGCTCAGACGGGGAGAATGAAGCGGCCGCCGCTGACGCGCTCGCGGCTTTCGATGTCTCGTTCGGTGAAGATTTCGGCGTAACCGCCGCTGGCGAGCAAATCGCGCGCCGCGGCGCCCTGCTCGAAACCGTGTTCGAACAAGAGCCAGCCGCCTTCGCGCAGGTGCGCGCGTGCGTCGCGCACGATGATTCGGAGCGCATCGAGACCGTCCAGGCCGGACGCAAGCGCAGCGCCTGGCTCGAAGCGCAGGTCGCCTTTGCGGAGGTGGGGATCGCCCTCGGCAATATAGGGGGGATTGGAAATGATCACGTCGAAGTGTGCCCCGCCCAACGCGACACACCAGTTGCCTTGCGCGAATTCGAGGTTGTGCAGGCCCAGCCGTTCAGCGTTGGCACGCGCAACCCGCAATGCCGATGCGCTCGCGTCGGTAGCGACGATGCGCACACGCGGACGCGCTTGGGCGATCGCGAGCGCGATCGCGCCGGAACCGGTGCCCAGATCGGCTACCGCATATTCTTCATCAAGCGGAATGCGCTGCAGCGCCAATTCGACCAGCAGTTCGGTGTCCGGGCGAGGTATCAGCACGTCGGGCGTGACGTGCAATTCCAGCGCGTGGAAGCCGCACGTGCCGATCAGGTAGGCAACGGGCTCGCCGGCCGCGCGGCGCGCGACGAGATCGCGATAGGCGGATTCATGTGTTGGATCGACGGGCTCTTCCGCGTGTGCGATCAGCCATGCGTCGGATTGGCCAAGCACATGCCGCAGCAGCAGCGCGGCTTCGCGCCGCGCTTCCGCACCGGGCAAGGCGCGCGCCGAGTCAACCAGCAACTCGCGCACGACAGGCACTACCCCAACTCCGTCGCCCCGGTGTAAGCCGAGGTCCAGCTTTTGCGCCTTCCCTGCCACTGGATCCCGGCCAATCCATGGCCGGGATGACGAGCTTTCGCTTCCAGTGCACTCAACCGCGTGAATCTCACTGCGTGAGTGATGCGGGGTTCTGATGGGCTTTCAACGCGCTGCACAACATGATCGCTTCATGTGCCTGCGCGAGTCCGCGCTTCAAGCCCGGCACCTGGCCGAGTTTGGGCGTGAAGAACGCATCCACGCGCTGAGCCTCGGCATCCGAACAACTCCCGCCCGCCGCGAGGAAAGGCAGGTAGCTGCCCGTGAAAACACCGGTGCGCGCGCGGATCTGGTCGTAATGACTGGTGAACCAGGTCCACAAGCTGGCCCGCTGCGCCGCCGTATCGCGTCCGCCGCGAAGGATCATGAACATCTCGCCGACCTTCACTTGCGGGGACAACGCAAAGTTGCGGGCGACGTCGGCTTCCTCGCCCTGCGCATGGCTGAGCGCGCCCAGCATCGCGTTGCGCTTCACCGGATCGGTGGTCTTCGGGATCGCCGCGATCAACTCGTCGACCACCGGCTTGCCCTTTTCTTCCACGGCGACCGAAAGCGCGGTACGCAGCAGGTCCGGATTCGCCGCGCCGAGATCGGGCAATCCATCCTTGCCGGGCTTCAGCTCGACCTCGGTCTGCTTCAGCAGCGCGGCGCGGACTTGCGGTACCTCGAACTCGAGGCCCAATTGGCTGGCCAGTGAACTGCGCATCAGCGCATCGTCGGCGGATTCACCGGCGCGACGCTGGTAGCCCAATGCTTCGAGGCGCGGCAGGTAGGCTTTGGCGACCGCGTGGCGGACTGCCGTTTTCTGCGCCGGCGTTTGTGCCTCGTGGTCGTAGATCCATGCCACGGTATCGAGTGGCGCCAGCGCGACTTCGCGCACCTTCGACGGCGCGAGTTGCCGCATCGCTGCCAGTACTTCGCCGGCGTCGAGGTCGCCGCGATCGAACGCCGCACCGATCGAATCCGCGTACGCCAACTGCTCGCCGTCGTTGCGTTGCGCGATGACCCTGGTCAAGGCCGCGCGATCGGCCTTCGCCATTTCGTAGCGGTAATAACCGTCGCCGTCGGCGTTCGGCATGTACCAGGCGGGGCACTGGCCGCCATTGATTTTCATCTCGGCGGATTTCGTATCCAGCATCTGGCACTGCACGCCGTTCGGGAATCGCACACACACCGGAATGCCCCACAGCCGATCGGTGCTGGCGGTCGATCCGATCGGCAGGTAACGGCTCTGCGAGAGTTGCAGCTCCGCCGCGCCCTTGGGATTGCAATCCAGTTTGGTCGCAACCAGCGGAACCCCGTTCTGGTTCAAAAAGCTCTTGAAGGCCTTCTTGAACGTCTCGCCCTTGCCCGCGGCCGTCGCGATCGCGTTCACGAGGTCGTCGGCCGTCGCGTTCCCGAACGCGTGCGCCTTGATGTACGCGCGCATGCCCTTCTGGAACACCTCGGGCCCGACGAAGTTCTCGAACATCCCGATCACCGCTGCGCCCTTCTGGTAGGTGATGCCGTCGAACGCCGTTTCGATGTCGCCGTTGCCGGTGATCGGCTGGCGGATCATGCGCGCGCTGCCGAGGCTGTCCATATGCATCGCGCCCTGCCCGCCCTCGATGCGGTCGAGGTGCGCGTGCCAATCGGGATGGATTTCACCCTCGACCTTCTGCTGCATCCAGGTCGCGAAGGCTTCGTTGAGCCAGATGTCGTTCCACCATTCCAGCGTGACCGTGTCGCCGGTCCATTGGTGGGCCATTTCGTGCGCCTCGACATTGAACACGCTGCGCACCTGGCTGGGCGCCGCGTTGTTGTCGAGTTGCAGCAGGAAATCGCGATAGGTGATCAGCCCTGCGTTCTCCATCGCACCGGCCGAGAAGTCCGGCAGCGCGGCGAGGTCGAGCTTGCCGAATGGATAACCGAACCCGTAATAAGCTTCCTCGTGCTCGATGATCGCAGGCGCCATCGCCAGCGCACGCTTCAGCAGGTATCCCTTGCCCTTGACCGCGATGCCGCGCACGGGAACCGGCGTCGAACGCCACTGGGTTGCGGGAATCGTCGGACCCTGCACGATGTCCCACGGACCCACCAGCCAGGCATAAAGATAGGTCGGCAGCGGCTTCGTCTGCTGGAACGTGATGGTCTTCCAGCCGTTGCCGGCGGGCTTGCTGCCGGCTTCCGGCGCGTTCGCGACCGCCTTGTCGGTGCCCGGAATGGTGAGCGACAGCGTCAGCGGCGCCTTGAAGCCGGGCTCATCGAAACAAGGGAATGCAAGTCGCGCGCTGATCGGCTCCATCTGCGTCTGCAGATACGCGTTGCCGGCAAAAACGACCTTGTAGTAACCCTGCAGGGTCTTGTTGTACGGCGCGGTGAAGTCGAACTTCAGCTTGATCTTCTGCGGTGCCAGCGTGCCGCCGAAGTCGACGCGTGCCACGCCTGCTTGTTCGGCTTTCTGCGTGACGTCGCCGTCGTACTTGCCTGTGAGTACGTGCCCTTTCGCGTCCGTGATGGTGACGCTGGAAACCTTCAGGTCCTTGCCGTGCAGCCACAGGTAGTTCGACGCCTTCTTCAGGTCCACGGCGATCGTGACGGTGCCGCTGTATCCCGACTGGTCGGGATCGCTCTTGATCGCGAGGTCGTAGGATTCGGGTACTGCCCACTGCGGCAGACGCGTCAGCGGCGGGGTCTCGACGGCACTTGGGGCCGTCGCGTGTCTGTGCGCCGTCTGGGGCGGCTTTGCCATGGCCACGCCGGCGACCGCCAGCAGGCCCACCATCGCTGCGTTGAAGATTGCGCGCATCGAACTGCACTCCGTGCCGGGGATCAGCGCGAGAGTGCAGCACGCTTGCGCGCGCATCGCAAGTGACGGAAGTCCGGGTGGGAACCCCTTGGGCCTCCCTTCGCCGGACGGCCCTCGTACCGTCCCTATGCCGCCCGGACCCTGTCGGCTTCGGCCTGGGCGGCCGCGCCTTCCAGCGCCACCGCAACGGCATGGATCACCGACGCGATCCGTGCGGCGCTCTGCACAGCCTGGGCGGAAACGCCGTGCTTGCGCAGGGTGCGTTCGTGCGAAGCCACGCAACTGCCGCAGCCGTTGATCGCCGACACCGCCACCGCGGCGAGATCGAAGTCGATCTTGTCGCAACCGGGATTGGCCATCGCATTCATGCGCAGGCCCGCGCGCAGCGTTGCGTACTCATCGTTCTCGACGAGGTGCAGGAACCGATAGTAGACGTTCGTCATGCCCATCAACGCCGCGGCGGTGCGGGCGCCATTGAGCTCCTTCTCATCGGCGTGTTGCGACGCGAATTGCGCGATCGTTTCGGTCAGCGGCGCATTTCGCGATGCAATGGCGGATGCAAGCGCGACCAGCGCGATCTGCTTTTGCAAAAGTCCCGGCGCGCCGCCTTCGCTCAACACGGATTCAAGGTTGAGGCGCAGGTCCTTGGCGTAATCGGGAAGCTGCGACTTCAAGTTGTCCAATGTCATTGCGTCTCTCCAGTCGCCAGCACGCAAGCGCCGGTCGCGTGCGCGCACGCTCCTACCAAGCTGCTGTTGTAAGCGCCAGCCGCGCGCATGCACGTTGTTGTTGCCGTCCCAGGCACTGGATCCCGGCCAGTCCATGGCCGGGACGACGTGTTGTCGTAGGAGCCTGCGTGCAGGCGATCTTCCAACCATGCATTCACGCAGCCTTCAGCGTTTCCTCGCCCTTGTTCCAGTTGCATGGACATAGCTCATCGGTCTGCAACGCGTCGAGCACGCGCAGCACCTCCGACGGGTTGCGGCCGACCGACCCCTCGGTGACGTACACGAAGCGGATCACGCCCTCCGGATCGACCAGGAACGCGGCGCGCTTGGCCACGCCTTCATCGTCGAGGATCCCGAGCGCGCGGGTCAGGTCCTTGTTGATGTCGGCCAGCATCGGGAATGGCAGGTCGCGCAGATCCTTGTGGTCCTTGCGCCAAGCCAGGTGCACGAACTCGGAATCGGTGCTGGCGGCGAGGATCTGACAATCGCGGTCCCTGAATTGCGCGTCGAGATCGGCAAAGCCCTTGATCTCGGTCGGGCACACGAAGGTGAAATCCTTGGGATAGAAGAACACGCACAGCCACTTGCCTTTATAGGTATTGTTGTCGATCTCGGTGAAGGCCTTGTCGAGGCTTTCGATGGACACGGTCGCCTTGAGGTGGAAGTGCGGGAAGTTGTTGCCGACGGTCAGCATTGCAAAGCTCCTTGATGGTTGAAACACGTTGGACAAACGGCGGTCGGTGCCGTTCACTGGCTAGAATAGGGTTCACGAATTGATTATTCAAATCGATTGTTGCAATGCATTCAATAGCCATTGTATATTGCTTTTAAGCGATTGTTATTGAAAGTCAGGGCGAGGACGGGCGCCTCCGGCCGAGCGACCGGCCAAGGACGGCCGGGCCGGCGCCCGACACCCATGGATGGTTGCTTGCTGAAAAGCGTTTGTACCCACAACCATGCGGGGATCAGGGGCGATCGCATAAGTTATGAACCTG
>Ga0209061_1003838_pt1 | contig 15502 bp, 18 predicted proteins | sample Coa_R1_10_FD_187157 | JGI IMG/M metagenome (GOLD analysis project Ga0209061, IMG submission 187157) | Surface soil microbial communities from Centralia Pennsylvania, which are recovering from an underground coalmine fire - Coalmine... | ecosystem: Environmental > Terrestrial > Soil >...
TTATAACACTGAAATAAATTTAAAAAATACTATTTATTTATCTTAATATTAAATATGTTTGTTAAACCAAATTTATCAAGTTTTTTTATGTCATGCTATTATTACCTTTTAGTTTTTAGGCGTATACATTTTTTAACTAATCAAAAAAAAGTAAATATTGGCGCAAAGCGTGAGGTAACGCTATACGTTTAGTAATTTCGCCACCAGTTAGAATAAACGATCCCATTGACGCGGCTAATCCCATACAAATTGTATGAACATCTGGAACTACAAATTGCATAGCATCATAAACAGATATTCCTGCTAATACAGCTCCACCAGGAGAATTAATATATAAATACATGTCTTTACTTTCATCTTCTCCATTTAAATACATCATAATTCCAATTAATTGATTTGCAATTTCATCATCTACATGTTGACCCAAAAAAAGTAATCTTTCTCGATAAAGGCGATTGCTATAATAAAATTAAATAATTTTTTTTTATAACTGTACTAGCTCTTTTATTTGCCCAATACAGCTTAAACAGTTGAAAAAATATTTTTTTTAGAAAGTTTTTAATATTGTAATAATTTTTTTTTCATAAATATTTTTTTATTGTTACCGTAATTACGTTTAATAATTTAAGTTCGTTTTTTGAATTATTTTATGAACAATTTATTAAACACTTTATTGCTTAATATTTTAATATATTTTTAAAAATTTAAAATAGATTTTTATTATATCTTTTTTTTACAAACGGTTTTTAGTCGTATCTTTAGGTTTAAAATCTATTTCGAGAAAAATTAATTAAATCTTACTTACATATAAAAGTGATTTTGTTGCTTTTTTTTTTAATTTAATTTAAAATAGTTTTTTTAATTATTAAATTTATTTAAATTTAAATTTTTAAGGAAATTTAAAGCTTTATTTTCTTGTTGATTAACCATAGAAAAGAAAAAAAATATTTTTACTTAGTAATTTTTATTAAAATATGATGTCATGCTATTAAAGCTTTGATAATTTATTAACTTTAAAATGAAATAAAAACATCTAAATTAACTCAATGAAAGATGATGGATAATTTCCATATAACCAGATATGTTTAATAAACGCACTATACGTCAATCCACACAGCATCTTCTTCTCCTGGAAGCCGAAAAGGCACTTTTGGAACACCAATGGGCATTTTTTTATTTGAAATAAATATATAACAGCACTTAAAATAAAAATAAAAAAAATAAGTAGCTAATAAATAAAAAATTAGTTTATAATGTTATTAAGAAGATTATATTATATTTTTTTAATAATATTATCATTATTATATATAATTTTATAGTTATTGTTATATATAATTTAAAAATAAAAAAAAATTTATTAAAATTAAAATTTTTTTATTAATTTAATTTTATTTTATCATAGTATTGTCATTGACTAATGCAAAAAAGTTACATAGTCTCTAATTCTCTTTGAGAAAGGGGTATTTCCATGGGTTTACCTTGGTATCGTGTTCATACTGTTGTACTAAATGATCCTGGTCGTTTAATTGCTGTACATTTAATGCATACAGCTTTAGTTTCAGGCTGGGCTGGTTCTATGGCATTATATGAATTAGCTGTTTTTGATCCTTCTGATCCTATTCTTGACCCAATGTGGAGACAAGGCATGTTTGTTATACCTTTTATGACTCGTTTAGGAATAACAAAATCTTGGGGAGGTTGGAGTATTACTGGAGAAACTGTAAATAATGCAGGTATTTGGAGTTATGAAGGCGTAGCTGCAGTACATATTGTATTATCAGGATTACTATTTTTAGCAGCAATTTGGCATTGGGTATATTGGGATTTAGAATTATTCCGTGATGAACGGACAGGAAAACCTTCTTTAGATTTACCTAAAATTTTCGGAATTCATTTATTTTTATCAGGAGTTCTTTGTTTTGCATTTGGAGCTTTTCATGTAACAGGTTTATTTGGTCCTGGTATATGGGTATCTGACCCTTATGGATTAACCGGAAAAGTACAACCTGTCGTTCCAGCTTGGGGAGCTGAAGGTTTTGATCCTTTTGTTCCCGGAGGAATAGCTTCTCACCATATTGCAGCAGGTATATTAGGTATATTAGCAGGTTTATTTCATTTAAGTGTTCGACCTCCTCAACGATTATATAAAGGATTACGGATGGGAAATGTTGAAACTGTTTTATCAAGTAGTATCGCTGCTGTATTTTTTGCTGCATTTGTGGTTGCTGGAACTATGTGGTATGGCTCTGCTGCAACTCCGGTAGAATTATTTGGTCCTACTCGTTATCAATGGGATCAAGGTTTTTTTCAGCAAGAAATAGATCGAAGAATTCGTGCCAGTAAAAGTGAAAACCTTAGTTTATCCGAAGCTTGGTCTAAAATTCCGGAAAAATTAGCTTTTTATGATTATATTGGTAATAATCCAGCTAAAGGTGGGTTATTTAGAGCAGGTGCTATGGATAATGGAGATGGAATAGCTGTTGGTTGGTTAGGCCATGCTGTTTTTAAAGATAGAGAAGGACATGAACTTTTTGTTCGTCGTATGCCTACTTTTTTTGAAACTTTTCCAGTAGTTTTGGTAGACGAAGAAGGAATTGTTAGAGCTGATGTTCCATTTAGAAGAGCAGAATCTAAATATAGTGTTGAACAAGTTGGTGTAACTGTCGAATTTTATGGTGGTGAACTTGACGGAGTAAGTTTTAGTGATCCAGCTACGGTAAAAAAATATGCTAGACGTGCTCAATTAGGTGAAATTTTTGAATTTGATCGTGCTACTTTAAAATCAGATGGTGTTTTTCGTAGTAGTCCAAGAGGTTGGTTTACTTTTGGTCATGCTACCTTTGCTCTTCTTTTCTTTTTTGGTCATATTTGGCATGGTGCCAGAACCTTATTTAGAGATGTTTTTGCTGGTATTGATCCGGATCTAGACGCGCAAGTAGAATTTGGAGCATTCCAGAAATTAGGAGACCCTACTACTAAAAGGCAAATAGTTTAAATTACTTTAATAAGGTTTTTTTATTTTTTTTAATAAAAAATAAATTTTATTTAAAAAGTTTATTTTCAATTAGTACGAAAGCTATCTCCATATCTCTCACTTATAATTAAATCTATGGAAGCATTGGTTTATACATTTTTATTAGTAGGCACTTTAGGAATAATTTTTTTTGCTATTTTTTTTCGTGAACCACCTAAAATTCAAACTAAAGAAAAAAAATAATTTTTTTTTATTTTAAGTTTTTCGAAAAAATAATAATGGACCTTCCCGAAAATAAAGGGAAGGTCATTAATAATTAATTTAATCTTCATGCTCTTCAAAAGGATCTCTAAGTTCTTTAGAGGGTTGCCCAAAAGCAGTATAAAGAGCATAGCCAGTAAAACTTACAAGGGAACAGGATATAAATATAGCGACTAATGTTGCAGTTTCCATTTTCAAGTAATTCCAAAAGAATGGTTTATTTTTAATTAATATATAATTAATATAATAGTACACAAAGTTAACAAATCTCAACTAATGCAATAAAATTTTATTATGGCTACACAAATTATTGATGATACTCCCAAAACAAAAGGAAAACGTAGTGGTTTAGGAGATATATTAAAACCACTTAACTCAGAATATGGTAAAGTTGCTCCTGGATGGGGCACAACACCTTTAATGGGCATTGCAATGGCATTATTTGCAGTTTTTTTAGTTATTATTCTTGAACTTTATAATTCTTCGGTGTTATTAGATGGAGTTCCTGTAAGTTGGTAATAATTTAAAAAGGTTCAATAAAAAGTTTCAACTTTTTATTGAACCTTTTTAAATTATTACCAACATTAAAAAATTTTGTTTTATTTATTTAGTAAAGGTAGTTTAATCGTGTAATCAATTAATTAAAGGATTTATGGATTATGGGTGTGTGACTTGTTTAAAAAAATGAAATTTAAAAATACAAAAAAATTGTTAGTCTTAAAAAAAGACTATTTTCTTTTATTAAGTGTTAATAAATAAAACATTTAAAACATAAATTTGGATTAAACTATTACTAAATATAGTAAATATTTTTTATTTAAACTAAACTATGATTAATTTTTTAAATTTATTAGTGACATTTCGTTACCAAATTTATAATTTTTTATTTAATTAAAAATCAAATGATTATCAAAAAGTATCTACTTGTTATACTTTTTTTTATTCATCGGAATATAGTAAAAATCTAAAGTTTAGTTATATTTGTTAAATTTCAAACAAGAAAATTTTTTAAATTTTGTTTTTTTATATAATAAAATAAGAAAATTTAAAGTAAAAGATTACTCAAAAAAGTATTAATATAAACAAAGCTAACTTGAGATAAAATAATAAAAAAGTTTTATACATATATGTGTATTTTTTTATATTTAAGCCGTACGAAAAAAAATTATCATTTACGGTTTTTAGAGAAGAAATACATAAAAGTTTTTCTATCCTAATAGAGTATACGATTGGTTTGAAGAGCGTCTCGAAATTCAAGCAATTGCCGATGATATTACTAGCAAATATGTACCCCCACATGTCAATATCTTTTATTGTTTAGGTGGTATTACCTTAACTTGCTTTTTAGTACAAGTAGCAACTGGGTTTGCTATGACTTTTTATTATCGTCCAACTGTTACTGAAGCTTTTGCATCTGTTCAATATATAATGACTGAAGTTAATTTTGGTTGGTTAATTCGATCAGTTCATCGATGGTCGGCAAGTATGATGGTTTTAATGATGATTTTACATATATTTCGTGTGTATCTTACAGGCGGCTTTAAAAAACCTCGTGAATTAACTTGGGTTACTGGTGTTATTTTAGCAGTATTAACAGTGTCATTTGGTGTAACTGGGTATTCTTTACCTTGGGATCAAATTGGCTATTGGGCTGTTAAAATTGTAACAGGTGTACCTGACGCTATTCCTGTTATAGGATCCCCATTAGTAGAATTATTACGTGGAAGTGTTAGTGTAGGTCAATCTACATTAACTCGTTTTTATAGCTTACATACGTTTGTATTACCTCTTTTAACTGCCGTCTTTATGTTAATGCATTTTTTAATGATTCGTAAACAAGGTATTTCAGGTCCTTTATAAATTATTAGAATATAATTTTTAACAAAATTTTTTAAAATTATAAATTTTTAATAATACAAAATTTACTATAAAGTAGAATTATTTATTGCCATAGTTTTTTTAGGTTTAAAAAATTATGGATTTTTTGTATTTTATTTAAATAAAAATTTTTAAATAAAATATCTGTTTATTTTTTGAGAAAAAGTTAATTATGGGAGTGTGTGATTTGAATTAATTATTAAACTTTGTAGATTTTTTATTAAATCTACCACATTAATTAAAAAAATAAAATGTGTTGTTATCCTACATTATAAAAAAATAAAAAAACTTGGGTAAAAAAGCCTATTTGTTTTAAACAAAATTTTTTCTATGATCTAATTAATTTAAAATAGGCTTCATAAAATTTAATAAATAAATAAAAATAAAATATATATATATATTTTATTTATATATATATTAAAAATATGATAAAAATATGATAAAAAAGCTACATTCACTTTCTTTGGGCTTTTAAATATAAAAAATCATGGAAGTAAAAAAAAGGTCTAATGAAAAAAAAGTTAATAAATTAACAAATTAATTTTAAGTAAGTATACAATTTTTAAATTAGTAAAAAAATATTTACAAAAAAATGAGACTATCCAAAAAGCATATTTAAAATAATACTAATTATAATAAAAAGCATACTTGGATTTTGAACTTTTTTACCTAAATGAAAAAAATTTTAATTTTTATTTATTTAACTTAATAAAACAATATTTGACTTAATTAGTTAATAAAAAATTAAAATTTTTTTTATTTTAGATAAATTAGCTTGAGTTGGATGAATAAAAAATTCATGTCCAATTCTTTAGGGGGAATACTTTTTAAATAGCCTATCCTAATAACAAAAAAACCCGATTTAAGTGATCCTGTATTACGAGCTAAATTAGCTAAAGGTATGGGACATAATTATTATGGGGAACCTGCTTGGCCTAATGATCTTTTGTATATTTTTCCTGTAGTTATTTTAGGTACTATTGCGTGTAGTGTAGGTTTAGCTGTTTTAGAACCCTCTATGATCGGTGAACCAGCAAATCCTTTTGCAACTCCGTTGGAAATATTACCTGAATGGTATTTTTTCCCAGTGTTTCAAATACTTCGCACAGTTCCTAACAAACTATTAGGTGTTCTTTTAATGGCTGCAGTACCTGCAGGATTATTAACAGTACCTTTTTTAGAAAATGTAAATAAATTTCAAAATCCTTTTCGTCGTCCAGTTGCAACAACAGTTTTTTTAATTGGTACTGCAGTATCACTTTGGTTAGGTATTGGAGCAGCTTTACCGATTGATAAATCATTAACTTTAGGTCTTTTTTAAAATAGTAACTTAGTTGGTTAATTTTTGTAATTAATGATTATTTAGAAAATTTTTATTTTAACGTAAATACTTTCTAAATAGTCATTAATTACAATTAATTAGTAAAAAAATAAATTTATTTTAATTTTTTTTTAAGTTTTAATTTAAATTTTTTTTATTTAATATTTATTGTTTATTTTAATTATTAACTTAATTTAATTTAACAGATACTTTTGTTATATTTAGTTGAAAAAAATATTAAATAATTTTTCCATATATATATTTGTATTTTATACACGTCTTTTTTTTGGAGGTCTACATCCATTATGTGGCATAGGAGTTACATCACGAACAAAATTTAAAATAACACCACTTCTACGAATAGCGCGTAATGCTGTATCTCGTCCTGGACCAGGACCACTAATCATAACTTCTGCTTGTTTCATACCTTGATCTATTAAAATACGAATAGCATTTTCTGCAGCAGTTTGAGCCGCAAAAGGTGTGCTTTTTTTTGTACCTTTAAAACCACATGCACCCGCAGAAGACCAAGAAACAGCTTGTCCGCGTATATCTGTTACAGTAACAATTGTATTGTTAAAACTTGCTTGAATATGAATAACTCCTTTAGGTATTCTACGTTTACCTTTTCGTAAACTAATTTTTTTTACTAATTTTGCCATAATAATTATTGTTTATTTATTTAAAAAAATTTAATATAATTTAATATATATATTTTCTTGTTCAAAAATAATATAAATATATACATAAAAAATTTTAATTTTTTTATAATTTTTTGTTAAATTTTTATTTAATAAAAAATTATCCTTGTTTTTGTTTATGCTTTGGATTAGAACAAACTACCATAATTCGCTTGCGTCTACGAATTAATCGGCAATTATCACAAATTTTTCGAACAGAAGCACGAACTTTCATTTTTAGATTCCTTATTTTAATATGAGTTATAATATAAAAAATAGTTTTATTTTTATATTAAGTTTTTAATTGATTATATTTTTATTAATATTTTAATTTCAAAAAAAAAATTAACTGTTTTGAGATTTAGCACGAAGGCGATAAGTTATACGTCCTTTAGTTAAATCATACGGACTTAATTCTACTTTAACTCGATCTCCTGGTAATATTCTTATATAATTCCGTCTTATTTTTCCTGAAATATGAGTTAAAACTTCACATCCGTTATCTAAACAAACTCGAAACATTGCATTAGGAAGTGATTCAGTAACTATACCTTCCATATCAATTAAATTTTGTTTTTTCATCAAAGGGAAAATCTCCTTGTTTAATTAAACTAACGTTCAGAAATATAGTACTGCTAGCTTTTTTATTTACAAAGATTTTCCTATACAAAAAATTTAAACAAAATGTAAATAAATTACCATACATAACATAAAATTTCTCCCCCAATTTGTTTTTCTCGTGCTTCTCGGTCTGTCATAATTCCTTGAGACGTTGAAAGAATAACAATTCCCATTCCACCTAAAACTCTTGGAATTTCTTTATGATTAGAATACATTCTTAAACCTGGTTTGCTAATACGTCGTAAAGTTGTTATATAAGGTTTTTTTTTTCTTCCTTGATATTTTAAAGTAAAAACTAAAAAGTAATTTGTATTTTCTTGATGTTCTCTAAAATTTTGTATAAAACCTTCTTGTAATAAAATTCTTCCAATATTTTTAGTAATATTAGTTGCTGGTACTTGAACTGTTTTTGTTTTTTTTAAGTTTGCATTTCTTATAGATGTAATCATATTAGCAATGGTATCGTTACCCATGAAAACTCCTTTTTACTATTAATATAAATAAACTTTTTTTAAATTTGTTGAAAAAAGTTTTAAGACAAAAAAATAATTTTAGTTTTTTAGAAATTTTTTTGCTAATTTTAAAATAAAAGTAGTTTAAAATAAAAATAATTAAAAAATAAAATAAAAAATATATAGATAATATATAAATGTATATGTGAAAATAATTGTAAAAAAAACATATATATAAAAAAATGTTTATTTAAATAACAAAATAAGATTAAAAATATTTATTTTTAATAATAAAATATTTAGAATTTTTATTTGTTTATAATACTTCAGGAGCTAATGAAACAATTTTAGTAAAATTATATTCTCGTAATTCGCGGGCAACGGGACCAAAAACACGTGTTCCTTTAGGATTTCCATCTTGATTAATAACAACGGCAGCATTATCATCAAATTGTATAATAGTTCCATTTTTACGTTTAAGTTCTTTACAAGTTCGAACAACTACTGCTCGAACTATTTCCGATTTTTTTAAAGGCATATTTGGAACTGCTTCTTTAACTACGGCAATGATTATATCACCAATATGTGCATATTTACGATTACTTGCGCCTAGAATTTGTATACACATTAATTTCCGTGCTCCGCTATTGTCGGCTACATTTAAATAAGTTTGAGGTTGAATCATTTTTTATTTTAACCCCCCATAAATAAAAAATTTTAAGGGGGGAGATAATTAAGAAAAAAAATATTACTAAATTTAATTATTAATATAATTAATGTATTTTTTTATCTAACGTCAGAAAATATTGTTATATTGAAGTTTCTTTATTTATTTGTTTTTTGTACGACTGTAGCTGTAATAAATTGAGTACGTATAGGCATTTTATATGCTGCAATTTTCATACCTGCTCTAGCAATAATTTCTGATACTCCACTTATTTCATAAAGTATTCTCCCTGGTTTAACAACAGATACCCAATATTCTGGTGATCCTTTTCCTGAACCCATACGTGTTTCTGCAGGTCGCATAGTAATAGGCTTATCTGGAAATATACGTATCCATAATTTTCCACCACGACGTGCATAACGAGTAATTGCTCGTCGTCCTGCTTCTATTTGTCTAGATGTAATCCAAGCTGGTTCAAGTGCTTGAAGCGCAAATTTACCAAAACAAATAGAATTACCCCGAGTAGATATTCCTTTCATCCTTCCTCTATGTTGTTTACGAAATTTTGTTCTTTTAGGGTTATAGTCGATTTTTTATCTCTATTTCAAAATCGGACATGAAGGTTTTCTTTCTTCCGGCTTCTCGTGAATAAATTTATTTTAATTCAAATTTTGCTATTTTTTTATTAATTTATGAAAAAAAAAAAAGAAAACAAAAAATTAGTTATACTAATATTTAAATTTTATTACTATTTTTTATATTAAAAATTCACGGGCGAATATTAACTGATTTAATTTTGAGTTAAAAAAATTATTTATTGTAATTTTATATTTTTCTAATTTTGGTTTTTTTCGCCATCCTATCTAATAATTAAATTTATTTATTAATTATTTTTTAATTATAGATCACATCGTTTTCATTACTTTTAACTATGCGTTTAGGTTTTTTTATACAGTGAAGTTTTTTGTTTATTATCAAATTTCTTAGTCTTTTTTGATGTAAAACTTTTATTTTTTTTATTAAATTAATTGTTTTTAAAATACAATTTTTTTACGTTTTCTTACACTGTTTTTTTTTATTTAAATTTAACCATACGATTTTAATAATATATTATTAAATTTTTTGAATTATAAAATGATTTTTTGCTTCATAAATATTTTTTATGAAAAAAAATTTTAAATGAATATTTTTTTATGTTGTAATTCATTTATTGAGTTATTTCAATAAAAAGTAAAAAATTAATTTCTAATTTATATTAGAATTTTTCGAGTTTTTTTATCTTTAGTTAAAAAACATCGATTTTAACGAGTCGCACACTAAGCATAACAACTTTTTTGAAATGTTAATAAAATTATAAATAAATCTTTAAAATAATAAATAAAATAATAAAAACGAATTATTTTTCATTTTGAAATATCCAAACTTTTATTCCTAATACTCCATAAATAGTTTGAGCTGGATAATAACAGTAATCAATTTTAGCTCGAAGAGTTTGTAAAGGAACTCTTCCTTCTCTTGCCCATTCGACACGAGCAATTTCAGCACCATTTAGACGTCCTGCAATTTGTATTTTAATACCTTTTATATTAGTTTTTTTTGCTAATTCAATAGCTTTTTTCATAGTTCTTCTAAAAGCAACTCTACTTTCTAACTGTAAAGCAATATATTCGGCAAGAATATTTGGTTCTCCGTATGGCTTTGTTATTTCTGTTAAAGTCATACGAAGTTTACGATCTCCAAGAGTCAAAATATTTTGTAGATCTTTTTTTAATTGTTCAATACCATGACCACGATTTTCTACTAATAAAGCAGGAAATCCTGTATGTATTTCAACTTGAATTAAATCTGTTTTTCTTTTTATTTCAATACGTGCAATTCCTCCATAATTTGAAGCATTCCTTATATTTTTATGTACATAATTTTCAATACAATGACGTATTTTTTTGTCTTCTTGGAGAAGTTTAGAATAATTTTTGGGTGATGCAAACCAATAAGAATGATGATTTTGAGTCACACCAAGTCGAAAACCAACTGGGTTAATTTTTTGTCCCATGCTTTTTTTCCTTTTTAACTGATATTAGCATAATTTTTTTTTCTATTGATTTCTATTTTTTACTACAATAGTTATATGACAAGTAGGTTTATGTATAGGATATCCTCGTCCTTGAGCTCTAGGTTGAAATCTTTTTAAAACAGCACCTTCATCTACTTTTGCTTCACTTATAATCAAATTAGCTCTATTTATATTTAAGTTATGACTTGCATTTGCTGCTGCTGAAGAAAGCAGCTGTAATATTGGATAACATGCTCGATAGGGCATAAATTCTAATATCATAAGTGCTTGTTCATAAGAACAACCTCGAATTTGATTGATTACTCTCCGTGCTTTATGAGCAGACATACGTATATGTTTAGCTAAAGCTCGAACTGTTAAATCTGACTTGTTAGATTTCATTGAGCCTTACCTCCTAATTAACGGCGAGATTTTTTATCACTTTTTGCATGTCCCCGAAAATTTCGGGTAGGGGCAAATTCTCCTAATTTATGACCTATCATACGATCTGTTATATAAATAGGTAAATGTTCTTGGCCATTATGAACAGCAATAGTATGACCAATCATTGTAGGTACAATAGTAGATGCGCGAGACCAAGTTACTATAATTTTTCTTTCTTTTTTTAAATTAAGATTTTCAATTTTTTTTAGTAAGTGATCAGCTACAAAAGGGCCTTTTTTTAGTGAACGTGTCATACTAATTACCTTCTGTTTTTATGTATGTTTTTTTAAGTTTTTTTTTATTTAATTATCCATTTTTACGACGACGTAAAATTAAAGGATCACTATATTTTTTAATTTTTCGGGTTCTTTTTCCAAGTGCAGTACGGCCCCAAGGAGTTAATGGTTTTTTTCTTCCAATAGGAGCTCGACCTTCGCCACCTCCATGCGGATGATCTATAGGATTCATAACAACACCTCTTACTTTAGGGCGTTTTCCTAGCCATCTTTTAGATCCAGCTTTACCAATACTTTTATTATTAGCATCAATATTTCCAATTTGTCCAATTGTAGCCAAACAATTTTGAGATACTAATCGAACTTCGCCAGAAGGTAAACGTAAAGTAGCTAAATGACCTTCTTTTGCAATAAGTTTGGCTACAGCTCCAGCAGTTCTTACTAATTGCCCACCTTTACCAGGTGTTATTTCTATGTTATGTATAGCAGTGCCTAAAGGCATATTGGTTGAAGTAGATTTTTATTTTTTATATAACTAAAAAAAATCTCTTCCCAAACTGTACAAGCTTTTCTCAAAGCATACAGCTTTCTAGATGTATTTATTCTAATTAATATTTTTTTGAATTAATTACTATTACTTACATCCTAGTTTTTCTATCATCTAACGTACTTTTTTGTATAACGTTAGAATGAATGACTTTATAAATTTACGTTAACATTTTTTTGTTTAATAATAACTTAGGAGGCTCTTTTTTTATCAAAAATCACTTTACAGCTTCAAAATTGCCTTTGACCATCAATTTGAACGTGATTAACTTGTTTTTATCTTCTTATTTAATAATTAAAAGTAAAAAATAAAATTTAGAAACGAGTGTTGCCAATATTTTGTATGCTTAAGTTAAAATAAAAATTTCTCCATATTAAAATATCTTTAATTTTTTTAATATACTAATATTTTAGTAAAAATTATATCACAAGCTATTGTTCCTTTTTAGTTTCCTTTTAAGGTTTAATATAATAATTTTGTTTTTTATTACTGAATTAGTGATAGATTTATAGATTTTGCTGCAAATCTACTTGGGTTTTTCCAATTACGTAAATAAATAATTCAAACCGCACTCAAAGGTAAGGCATTTCCTATTAAAATAGGAGCTTCATTACTAGAAATAATTCCATCTCCAATTTTTATTCCACGGGGATGTAAAATATATTTTTTTTCTCCATCTTCATAATGTACAAGGCATATATTTGCAGTCCGATTAGGATCATATTCGATGGTTATAATTTTTCCCAAAATATTTTTTTTATCTCGTCGAAAATCAATTTGACGATATAAGCGTTTGTGACCTCCTCCTCTAAAACGGCTAGTAATAATTCCTCGATTATTACGACCTTGTTTACTATGTTGTCGAAAAGTTAATTTTTTTTGAGGGTCAGATTTAACAATTTCTTCAAAACCTAATACAGAACGATTTCGTGTGCCTGGTGTATAGGCTTTATATAAACGTATAGTCATAAATAAAATAGATAAGAATTAAAAAAATTTATTTGTTTGAAAATAGTGGAATAGAATAACCAGATTGAAGTGTAATAATCATTCGTTTATAACGTACCGATTGTCCGATAATTGGACCTATTCTTTTTTTTTTCTGGAGGTATATGACTATTTATTGCTTTTACTTTTACATTAAAAAAACTTTCAATCCACTTTTTTATTTGCGTTTTAGTTGATTTTGGATTAACATCAAAAGTATATTGATTTTTTTCTAATAAACGGATTGTTTTTTCTGTAAGTACTGGGTATTTTACTTCATCCATAATTAAGCTGACTCCTTTTTTTATTTAAAATTTATTTTAAATATTTTTTTACTAAAGTGGTTATTTAATTTTTTTTATATAATATTTCATTAATTGTAACAAAATTATTAAATATTATATAGGCGTTTTTTTTTTATTAAGCTTATTAATTTTTTTAAAAATTTTTATTAATGCATCCAACAGGAGTTGAACCTGCGAATTCTCCAATTATGAGTTGGGTGCTTTAACCGTTCAGCTATGGATGCTTTTAGTTTTATTAAAAATAAATAATTTATTTTTTAATTAAATAGTATACTTTTTTTTTCATAAAAAAGATATAAAACATGCAATTATGCATCATAACTATAGTTGATTAAGAATTTATTTTATGAAAAATATTCGTTAACTTTCGTGCTTTTATTGAGTTAACTTGTCTGAGATAATAACTTTGATGACTTACGTTTTTTAAGGGATATTTATATTAGATATAATCTAAGTATAAAGCTTACATACAAATAGGAATAATTATAGCCAACAAAAGTATATAAAAAAGTCAGCTTCTTTTATAAGTTAATCTGGGTTAGTTAAACCTTTGAACTACTTGCATCAGTCTTACTTTCCTTTTTTTTTTACGCTTCCCAATCCTCAGAAGAAAGTAAGGAGGCAGTGGGAAGAGAATTGTACCATGAGGGAGTTAAGTGGTCAACCTATTTCTGTTTAAATATAGAAAACATCAATTTTTGGCCATGTAGTTATACTCTTACGCCAATCTAAGTTGAAAATTTTTTCTACAAAGGCAAATATTTTCTTGTTAATCAAAAAGATAGTAAACCAAATTTTTCATTTTGTTTTGGTAGAGTGGCTCATATATTTATATAAAGTAGTTAACGGTTGCATAATTTTAACGTTATGCCTTTTTTTTTTAGTGATAAATTTTGTGTATGTTCTTAATAAAAAAAAGAGTCTCTTTTTTCAATTGAGATCTTAATAAAATGTGGTCACAAATCCTAATTTTTGAAGGAGCATAAAAAAAAAAGTTGACCTGGAATTTTTTTAGAAATGGAAACATTTTTGGTATAAAAAGAATAATTCTGTTTGTATTTTTTTTTACTCGGTTTTATTATTTTTTGTAATATTAAGTTATTTATTCTATAATTTATTCTATATTTATATTAGTGTTAGACTGATTAGTTTTAAATTTAATAAAAAATATTAAAAAGTCTATTTTTTATATAGAACTTATATTTAAATGAAAAAAATTAGATTCAAAAAAGGTTTACAGATTTTTTTTTCTAGAAAAACTATCTGTTATGGCGCAAATAAGTAGGAATCCTTATTTTTTTTCAATAGGATTACTCAGTTAACAATAAGATGAGATCTTTTTTATTATTTACGGAATCTAAATCCTAATAGTATAAAAAAAACCTAGTTTCAAATTGCTCAAAAATAATAAAATAGTGGAGTGGATTTGACCTCTTAGGTTTAGGCTAATTAACAAGTTATTTTTAGGGAGGGATATAACTCAGCGGTAGAGTATCACCTTGACATGGTGGAAGTCATCAGTTCGAGCCTGATTATCCCTAGCTAGAAACCTAATTTAAGTGTTTCTATCTGCTTTCTTATAATAGAAAGAGGCTTGTGGGATTGACATAAGAGGGTAGGGATGGTTATACTAAAAGTGAGCTTCAGGCTAATATGAAGCAAATGAATCCAAGTTATCCCTTGGGACGAAAACCGATTATAAATCAGCTTTGTCCACGAAGAAGGAAGCTATAAGTAATTTAACTATGAATCTCATGGAGAGTTTGATCCTGGCTCAGGATGAACGCTGGCGGCATGCTTAACACATGCAAGTCGGACGGAAAGCACCCTAGTGGTGTTTTCAGTGGCGGACGGGTGAGTAACGCGTAAGAACCTGCCCTTGGGAGGGGGACAACAGCTGGAAACGGTTGCTAATACCCCATAGGCTGAGGAGCGAAAGGAGGAATCCGCCCAAGGAGGGGCTTGCGTCTGATTAGCTAGTTGGTGAGGCAATGGCTTACCAAGGCGACGATCAGTAGCTGGTCTGAGAGGATGATCAGCCACACTGGGACTGAGACACGGCCCAGACTCCTACGG
>Ga0209061_1003839_pt1 | contig 15499 bp, 14 predicted proteins | sample Coa_R1_10_FD_187157 | JGI IMG/M metagenome (GOLD analysis project Ga0209061, IMG submission 187157) | Surface soil microbial communities from Centralia Pennsylvania, which are recovering from an underground coalmine fire - Coalmine... | ecosystem: Environmental > Terrestrial > Soil >...
GCGATCGAGGTACTTACGCGCTCGCCACGCTACGGCGCGTGATCGAGCCGGCGCCGGCGCGCCGCTCTCCGCCCTGTCCTTTCCTTCCCCGATGCGGCGGCTGTGACTGGCAGCAAGTCGTATATCCGGCCCAGCTCGCGGCCAAGGGGCGGCTGCTCGCCCAGCAATTCGAGCGCGGATTGGGCCTGCGCTTGCAGACCAACGATCTGGTGCAACCCGCGCCGCGCGAATTCGGCTATCGGGCGCGGGTGCGGCTGCAAGTAAGTTCGGCGGGCCTGCTTGGATTCTACCGTACGGGCACCAACGATTTGGTCCCGATCGACCAATGCCTGCTAACCGTGCCCGAGCTCAATCTCGACGTCGCTAGAGCTGTGGTCGCGGCCTTGCCCGGATGTGAAGAGCTGGAACTGGTGGCTGCGGGAGTGGGTCCGGTCGCGGTGGCGATCCTTAATCGGCGCGCTCAGGAGCAGGACCAAACACGTGCGACCAGGGCGATCGCGCAAGCGGGGCTGGCGGGGCTGGTTGTGCGGGCGCGCGATCGGCGGATCGCGGTGGGCGAGGTCGAGACCAGCTTGGAATTGGAACCGGGCCTGGAATTGCGGCTGGCGGCCGATGCCTTCAGCCAGGTCAATCACCAAGCTAATCGTGCTTTGATCGCGGCGGTGCTCGAGCGCGTAGCGCAGGCGGATGCGCGCAAGGTGCTGGACCTTTATTGCGGCGCGGGCAATTTCAGCTTGCCACTGGCCCGGCGCGGGCTGGAGGTCTTGGGGGTGGATGCAGACGCACTGGCGATCGAGGCCGCCGAGCGCAACGCGCGCAGGTTGGCTCTGCCCGTCCGTTTCGTGGCGATGCGGGCGGCGGAACTAGCGCCGTTTTTGCTGCGCGCGGGCTATCGCCCGGACCTCGCGCTGCTCGATCCACCGCGCGGCGGTGCCCGTCCCCTGATGGCCTCGTTGGGGCGCTTGCGCCCACGCCAAGTGGTGTACGTATCATGCGACTGCGCCACCGTGGTGCGTGATTTGCGCTTGCTGTGCGAACAGGGCTATCGGCTGGAAAGTGTGCGCGGGTTCGACTTTTTTCCCAACACTCATCACCTGGAGGTGGTGGCGGTTGCGCTATTGACTTGACTCCAGAGCGGCTCATACTCTGAACCAGAGTTCCTGGGACACCTGGCCGCCGCAAATTAAGGCTAACAGATGGCCAAGCAAGAAAAATCTCCCCGCCCAAAAGTAACCATCATACCGGGCCGTGGGGTCGCCCAAACCATCAACTACCTGCTCGAAGATCGTGATGATCTGGAATGGATTATCGCGGTTGGCCGAACCAAAAACGGCGAGCTGTTCTTTTATGACACTGGCGGGGATATTGTCGAAGATCTTGGCACGCTGGAATATCTCAAGTCCCGCATCGTACGGGCCCATTTCGGCGATGAATACGAATAGCCCTGATCGTGCCTGCTGAGCGGGCTTAAATTCCCGGCTCCGGCGCGCCCGCCGGCGGGCATGCGTAAATCTGTCCGGCCTCCGTCTCCAAAGGAATGCGAAATAACGTCTTTCCACACGTGTCCCCGGGCCCACTTACGCACAGGCCCGAGGCCGGCAAGTAAAGCGCACCGTGGGTTTGGCAGATCAGATAGCGACGATCTGGGGTAAAAAACTGGTTATCCACCCAATCCAACGGCAGCGGTACGTGTCGGCATCGATTGACGTAAGCGTAAAATTCGCCCCCTAGGTTGATCAGGAAGCATTCCTCTTCGATCCCGGCGATCGTCAAAAGGAACTTCCGCGACGCGCCCGGCGGCAGCTCCGCGCTCGCCGCGATTCTGAAGCGCGGGCGCCGAGGTCGGCCAGCTTTCTTGCTCGTGGCTGCCACAGCTCTTAACCTGTCTATACGGAGTCCGCCGATCAATGGACAAGCCACGAATTCGCGCGGTGGAGGCCTTCCCAATCGAGCATGAGGGGCAACGGCTGATTTGCCTACGCGATCCCCTGGGTCTGGCTCCGCAACCATTGGCGATGGGTGCGGCCGCCTACTTCCTGCTCAGTCTGATGGATGGAACGCGCTCCGCCGGTGAGATCGGCCAAGCCTTTGCGCACCAATTCGGGTATGCTCTGCCGCCCGCGCAACTCGACGCCTTTATCGAGACTCTTGACCAGGGTTTTTTTCTCGACAATTCACGCTTCGCCCGTCGTCGGCGTGCGGTTGGTCAGGAATTTGCCGGGCTGGCCCAGCGACCTGCCGCTCATGCCGGGCTTTGCTACCCGGCCCAGCCGAGCGAGTTGCGCAAGGAGCTGATGAGCTTTTTCGAACCGCCACAAGGTCCGGGTTGGGCCGAAATCGCGAGTAAGCCCAGTTTACCCAATCTGGCCGGGCTGATCGCGCCGCACATCGATCCGCGCCGCGGCAGGTCGGCCTACGCCCGCGCTTATCATCAGATGATGGTGCGCCAACCACCTCAACTGGTGATTATCCTGGGCACTTCCCACTACGGCAGCGGCCCGGAGCTGTTCACGGCCACCACCAAAGACTATGCCACCCCGCTGGGTAATCTCACCACCGATCGAGCTTTTTTGGCGCGGCTGGCCGGGCGCTATCGCGCGGGCGATCTCTTCGCCGACGAGCTGCTTCATCGCAACGAGCATTCGATCGAATTTCAGACCCTCTTTCTTGCCCTCACGTTGGGCTTGGAGGACTACCAGATCGTGCCTATCCTGGTGAGCTCCTTCCATGAACTTGTACGGGACCGTCGAATGCCGAACGCCGATCCCAGGGTTGGCGCTTTTCTCGACGCGCTGGGCGAAGAATTGGCCGCCGACGGCCGGCGGGTCTGCATTATTGCCGGAGTGGATTTCGCGCATGTGGGCAAAAAGTTCGGCGACGCGCAGGCGGCTGATGACGACATGATCGCATGGCTGCGCGAAGAAGATCGGCGCCTGATTGAGACTATCGAACAGGGTGACGGCGCGGCTTTCTTTCGCGATATTCTATGCGACGGCGACCGGCGCAGGATCTGTGGTCTATCCCCCATTTACACCCAGCTTGAACTGCTGCGCGGCCGGCGCGGCCGTCTGCTAGCCTACGACGTTGCTCTGGAGCCGCCCACTGAATCGGCGGTTTCCTACGCCGCGTTGGCGATCGACTAGTATGTTGAGTTGCGAGTGATGGCGTCGGTCGCCTAACTCAATTTGCGACGATCCCTGCATACCGAATTTGTATAAACCCAGCGCTAACCACGCTAGTGGTGCTCGCGAGTTCTCTGACTGAAGCACGAATGACGAAAAGCCGTTGCCTCTTCGGCTGAGTCCCGAGAGCGCGTCTGGCAAGCATCATTGTGGTTCGTGTCACAGGGGACCTCAGGGCTGAAAAGGGCGCCATCCCCTTCCGCGGCCCTATTCTCGCCCCCCAAGTCCGGAACCCCGGGTGCTCGCGCTTGAGTGTCTTCCCCTAGCTTCGCGGATTTTGACTTCCTGCCCTGCAAAGGCCGCTCAATTCATTGGGTGGCAAAACTTACTTCATCGGCTTGTAACATCCCGTGGCTATAAATCCTGGCAAGTTCGCCGGCGGTCGGCGCGCTGTAGCGCAGACAACCCGAGCTTTCGCGGCAACCGAACCGAACTGGAGGTATGAAAGATGAAAAACCCGCATTTGGCGATACTGCTTCCGGTGGGGCTGCTTTTTATTGGCGTGGCCTGTGCTACCGGCGCGGCGGCGCAAGGGCCGTCATTAAAATCCGATCCGCCATCCCAAGCGGCCAAAGCCGATCCCCCTCCCGACGTGACCAACTGCGCCATCGTCACGGTCTCGACCCCGATGCTCTACGCCTGCAAGGGGAAAGTTTACACCGCTTACCAGCTCCAGCAGCTCCGGGAAGCCGCGCAAGCCGCCCATAAACAATAAGTCAATCTAGGAGAGAAGGCAGCGTGTGCCCGCCCCGCCGGCGGGACTCAAAGGGCAACATATGATACCGACTAGACCAAAAAGCGATTTGAGCTTCAAACTGATCGAGCTCTTGCCGGTCATCTGGATCCTGGCACTAGCCCTATTGGTTCAACCCCGCCCGCTCTTTGCCCAGATCGCGGCCTCCTCGGCAGCGGCGGGAAGCACCGGCAGCTTGACCTTATGGACCGACCCCCGGACCAGTCAGGTTTTCACCCGTCCGGGGCCGGGCCGCGTGCCGCTGAATCTGGGCGTGATAGCCGCCCCGGTTCAGCATTCGCTGGAAAATCAGATCCAGAAGCAGCAAGTAGCGACCACCAAGCTGACCCAGCAGGTAACGCAGCAGCAGGTGCAAACCGACGCGGTGGTTCATCAGGTCAATACGATGCGGCCGGCCTGGCAAAACTACGTCGACAGTTTCCAGAACAAGGTATCTATTGGTGGCCAATTCTGGTTTGCCTACCAATATTTTACTCACACCGGATGGGGCCCGCAGTATTTGACCCAGGAAAACTGGCCTGGGCCCGGCAATAACGGGTTCAACTCCTTTTTCATGCATCGGGGTTATATCAACCTGTTTTTCTATCCCACCAAGGACTGGACGCTGCGGCTTACGCCCAACATCTATACCATGATCGGCAATACTTCGGCCCAGGCCTACGGACGCAGCTCGGCGATGCCCAACGCCAATGTCGGCAACCTGGGCTATCGGATTAAATACGGCTACGTGCAGTGGAATACCCCGTTTTTGAACCTCGGCATGGACAGCATCAAAAACGACAAGATCATTGTTGGAGTCCAACCTCAGCCAATCACGGCATGGGAAGAAGATCTTTACGGCTACCGATTCGTCAATCTAACGACCTGGAACATGAGTCTGTCATCGACCTTCCCCGGTATCAGCGTGCAGGGGCCGATTACGTTTGGACCAGAGCACCTGCAATATGCCGATTACAATGTCGGGGTCTTCGACAACGCCAGTTTTCACGCTATTGAAGCCACGGATACCAAAGACGTGATGGCACGGCTGTCGATCTATCCTTTCGGTGCCAAATGGCGCTTTGACGGTCTGGGTTTCACCAGCTTTTACGATTTCGGTTATGGCAACACTACGCCAGATGCCGCCGATTTGCCGACTGCCCTTAAGGGTCCCAACGCCGAAATCGAGCGCTTTGCGGAGATTGTTCATTATACAGCGGAAACCTGGGGCATTGCCTTCGAATATGATTGGGGCCGCAATGCCTGGAGCCCTGGCAACATGTTCTCGGCCTCTGGCCCGGCGGCCGTATTCGGACTTACTCCTAACCTGCCGGCACCGCTGGCCCTCAATTATGCAGCCTATTCCAACCTGGCCAATGCGCTACTCAATAACGGACGCTCATATCAGCAAGGTTTCAATTTCTTCGGCCATTACCATATCCCCAATAGCCGGGTGACTTTGTTCGGCTGGCTTGAACAATGGAATCCAAACACTAGTGTAAACACCAATCCGTTCGACTTCTACCGCGTTATCTTAGGTGCAGCTTATCAGTGGAATGAGTACCTGCGCTTCGCGATAGATACCCAAAACACGCTGTTTTTCCATAATCAGTACAACTTCCCTGTCAGCTACGCCAAGTCGTTCGGGTTTACCCCGCCAACCGGTTTTACCAGCGGGTCGATTCCCAACGTGGTGACGCGAGATACCCACGTCTTCATGCTTAACGTCGAGTATGTGTTCTAAGGTAATCGGCAATGGGTAACCACAATTTGTCGCATGTACAATCCGCGTCGAGTCGCTTAAGCAAGCGGCTCGGCCTAGGAAGGGCGACGCTGGGCGTGATACTTGGCGCGAGCCTGGCCGGCTGCGGCACCCTCGTGCCCTGGACGCCGCTAGGCCAGCCCACCGCGCCGCCGCAGGGCGGGGTTATAGCGCCGTCGGCTTTCATAGGAATGAAGATGAAAGACGTGATCGCCAAGCTGGGCCAGCCTACCAGCGTACAACCGCTGCAGGAAACCACTGGTAACCTCATGATCTATGCCCACGAGGGTGAACCCCATTACGTGTTCGAAACCGGCTCGCGGGGCGACGTCGTGAGCGCGACGGGAGGCGACTAGATGTCATATCCACCAATTCAGGGCGCAATCGTGCCGTCCTCTGCTGACCGCGGGCGCCGAGGTGCCAAAGCCTCGATCTTTCGCGGACTGCGCGCCGCCATCTTGATCGCCGGCGTGCTTGGCTGCCTGGTCACGCCGTTGGCGGCGGCCAGCGCCAAGCAACAGAACGCCAAATTCTGGATGGGCAAGAACATTGGCCAGGCAGTAAAGGCTCTGGGGCAGCCTACGCAAATGGTGCCAATCATCGAGACCGGCGGTGCGATGTACATCTATGCCAAGAAGAACGAACGCCACATGGTGTTCGAAACTGGTCCCGATGGGGTGATCAGCAAAGCAGTCAACGTGCAGTAAAACAGGGGCCGATTTCAAGTCGGCCGGCCCCTGTTTTCCCCCGGTGCGATTGGGTAACCGAGGTCGCGATAACACACGAGTTGGAGTGGGTGGCCGGCCTTGGCTCCGCTCGAGGTTCATCGTGGCATCTAGCGCAGAAGATCGATTTCCGCCGCGACCGACGGCGAAGCGTTCGCGGGTGCAAGCCGCTTAATCGTTCGGCGATCGCCGGTGGGTTGACCGCGGGCTCGTTGCCTCACGCCTGAGTGAACGGCGAAGAAATACTTTACGACGCAAACAAATCTCGGCTATACCTAAGCGGACTGCGCCATTAGTGAGGGTAAAGCGATGTTGAGCCGGGAAGACAACGAGCTATTGTGCCGGGTTGGGCCGGGCGCCCCGATGGGCGACCTGCTGCGCGAATTTTGGACCGTCGCTGTGCGCTCCCAGGCCTTGGAGGCCGACGGTGCTCCGGTACGGGTACGCCTGTTTGGCGAGAATTTCGTGGCTTTCCGCGCAAGTGACGGACGGGTAGGCTTCTTCGACGAAGGTTGCCCTCATCGTTGCACCTCGCTGGCCCTGGCCCGCAACGAAGACAATGCGCTTACCTGCATCTTTCACGGCTGGAAGATCGACGTCTCGGGTAAAGTGGTCGAAGTGCCCTCCGAGCCGCCCGAGCGACGCGCCGAGTTTGCCGCCAAGGTGCGGGTGCGCCATTACCCGGTACGTGAGGCCGCAGGCGCGGTGTGGGTCTATCTGGGGCGCAGCGAGCAGCCCCCGCAGTTCTACAACTTCGAGTTCGCCAAGCTCCCCGCCAGCCATTGCGTGCCGATGCGCGCGGTCGTTCACTGCAACTGGTTTCAGGCCTTCGAGCAGGTTTTGGACTCCGCCCATCTGGGCATCCTGCATCAGTCCTGGCTCAAGCAGATCGGAACCACGATGCGGCTGGCGACCCTGACCAGCCCCGTCTTCGAGACTTTGAAAAAGCCCTACGGCTTCCGCGAGGGGGCAATTCGCGACCTGGGCGATGGCACTTATTACGCGCGCATCCGCGAAGTGGTATTTCCCTACTTTTCCTTTATTCCCAACGATCCCCCGCAGCCCAACTTCATGATGTGCGCAGTCCCGATCGACGACGAATGGAACGCTCAATGGCTGTTCTGGTATGATCCTCATCAGCCGCTGGCCAGCTTTGACCATGTTCCCCATTCGCAAACCCAACGTGCGTCAGGGGCCAACCTCGACAACTTCTGCACCGATATGGGCGGTCCCGAAAACATGTGGAATCAGGATCGCAAGGCGATGAAGGAGGGGCACTTCACCGGCATCACCAAGAATTTCATCTACGAAGACTTTGCGATCGAGGAGGCGATGGGTCCGATCATGGACCGCAGCCGTGAGTTTTTGGGACGTAGCGACACCATTATTCTTACCGTCCGGCGGGCTCTCCTGCAGGCCGCGCGCGATTTTCGCCAAGGCAAACAGCCGAGCTTCATGGACCGCGCGATTGATTATGGCAGCGTGCGTGCGGCCGCCGTGCGCTACGATAAGTCGGTAGATTGGCGCGCCATGGATCCGCTCAATCCGCCGCCCGGCTTGTCAGTCCAATGGTAGGGCTTTTAAGCCCAGCTGGTCAGGCGGAGAGCAAGGCCTTTCCTACCCGCGAAGTTGTGTACAAGTTCGCTGGCAGCCGCTGCCAGTTGGCGTTGTCTGTCCAGGGCGTCGGGCGAGGTGCTTACCAGCTGGCGCAGGGCAGCAGGACGAAACCTTTCCCTCCGGTGGAAACTGCTAAAGTTGTCGTAGCGCCCACCGCGAATTGGGTCGAGCCGCGCTGCACGCTCGGGTAGGTAGGCGGGGGATTTCAGTCAGAGCACCGAACGAGCAGCCTTGGCGATGCTTTCGCTCGCCATCGGATGTTGACCGGGGAACTCAGCCAAGTCGCGCGCGGTCAAGCCGCGGGCGACCGCGAGCCCGATTTCACTGATCAAGTTTTCGGCATCCAATCCGACCACCCAGGCTCCTATCAGCCGCAGGTTCCCTGGGCTGAAAAAGAGGCGGACTTCGCCGCCCGTTTCGTCGAGAATCTGTGCGCGTGAGTCCTCACTTAGCGACGCCGCCGCTTCGATCAGCTTCACCCCCAACGGCGATGCGCTTGCTGGCACGATTCCCACGAAGGCGGCCGCGGGGAGCGTGAAGACCGTAAAAGGTACCGACCCGCGATCGAAATGGTCTACTGCCCTGCCCGCCAAGATGTTTGCTGCGGCGACCAGGGATTGACGCACCGCGGCGTGAAACAGTGGCGACTGGTTGTTAACGTCGCCACAGGCATATATCCCCGGAAGGTTGGTTCGCTCAGCCTCGTCCGCCTTGATCGCGCCGCCCTCCAGTTCAAGCCCGACGCGCTCGCAACCCTCGGGGATGACCGGGGTTCTTCCAACCGCCAGCAAGACCTGTTCACTTTCCGCGGATTTCTGGCGCCCGTCGTGCCGATACCAAATTTTGAAACCGCGCGCCGTCCGCTCGACGGCCTCGACTTTGGCTTTAAGCGTGATCGTAATTTCAGGATCTAGTAGCCGCTCGAGTTCTCCAACCATCCGCGGATCGAAACCGGGTAAAAGCTGATCGGTCATCTCAAGGACGTGAACGCGGGACCCAAAGGATCTGAAAAAGCTCGCCGTTTCCAGGCCAACATAACCGCCGCCCACCACCAACAACGTGTCAGGTAGCGAGCGAACGCTTGGATTGAGCTTGAAGATGCTCCGGCTGGTCAGACAATCCTTGGCGCCGGGAATCGGAGGAAGCGCAACATCGGCGCCGCTGGCAATGATAATCTGCTGCGCGCGGTACTCGCGATCGATGTTTGGCCCCTCGACCTTCAGCCTTCGTAGATCAAGGAAGCGGGCTACCCCTTTGACCAACTCCAGCCTGCCGCCGAGCGCTTTTAACTCCTCCTCATGCTGGGCGTAGCGGAGCCGCTGAACGGCGTCCTTATGAGCGACTACCTCGCCATAGTCAACTGCGGGTTTCCGCTGAATTCCAAAGCGGGCGAAGCGTTGCGCGCGATTCCACAATGCCGCGGCCTCGCGCACTGCCTTTGATGGCACGCAACCCTCCGCTAGACAGTTACCGCTCATGACTCCCTTTGGATCGACCATCACCACCTTACGTCCCGCACCCGCCAGCCGGAACGCCGCCGGATATGCGCCGCCGCCCGCGCCAATACAGATGACATCCACGTCTACGGTCGCGCTCATGGCCTCGCTCCCATCGGGCTTTCTTTCAACTTTTTTAGCAGGGTTGCCTCGAAGCGCCGGTGATAAGCCACAGCCGGCTCCTGTCTGCCTTTGTTCTTGAGGTGGACCAGTGCAGCCTCAGTGTACTCCATTTCACAGGCGGCTTGGCAAAGAGGCAGATTCGCTCTTGTGAGGCAGGGGCCAGGGGTGCTAGTCGATGGTAGCGAAAACTTGGTCGCGCCGGCCCGCTTGAAACAGCACCCTGCGTACGGGAGGGCGTGTTCCGCCGTGCTAACGCAGCCGTGCGCCTATGTAGCCTTCTGCCAGCGCGGCCACAACAGGTTGCGGACGTGAGGGCCGATGCTGTCGCATGATGACAACGAACTGTTGACGCGCGTGGGACGCGGCACGCCGATGGGCGAGTTGTTTCGGCGCTTTTGGCTGCCCGCGGCGCTCAGCTCGGAGTTGCCTGCGCCCGATTGTCCACCCCTGCGGCTACGCATTTTGGGCGAAGATCTGGTGGCGTTTCGCGATACCTTGGGTAGGGTCGGAATCCTTGAGGCCTACTGCTCGCACAAGCTGGCCCCGTTGTTTTTCGGCCGCAATGAGGAGTGCGGTCTGCGCTGCGTTTACCACGGCTGGAAGTTCGACGTCCATGGCCACTGCGTGGATGTGCCTAATGTGCCCAATCCCAAAGATGCCGAAAGCCTCAAGGCCAAGGTTGGGGTGACCGCCTATCCCGCCCGGGAAGCTGGCGGTGTCATCTGGATACACATGGGGCCACCCGACCAAGCAGCGCAACTGCCCGACTTTGAATGGGCCCGCCTGCCGGCCGGCTATCAGCACGTCACGCGCTGGCTCCAGCGCAGCAACTATGCCCAGGGGATGGAAGGTGAGATCGACACCTCACACATCGGATTTCTACACAGCTATCTCTCCGGTCAGCGCCCCGACAATCTTTGGCGCCAAGGGGTGCGCCCGGTGACCGACCCGGCTCCCGTGCTGACCCTGCGTCGCACCGATTACGGCTTGACCTATGGAGCTCGGCGCACCGCCGGGCCGGGTCAATATTACTGGCGGGTGACTCAGTGGCTGATGCCGATGTACAGCCTGATCGCTACGCCGGCCTTTCCCTTGCACGGACGGGCCTGGGTGCCGGTGGACGATTATCACACGACGACCTGGGGCATTCTTTACCGCAGCGATCGTCCCTTCAGTGCCCAAGAGCACGACTTCATCATGGAAGGCGCGTTCTTTCCGCCGCGCATGAAGGCGGGCGCGGTCGAGTTGCCGCACGGCTATGTAATTGACACCTTCGTGCCGAGCGCGAACCGCGGCAACGATTACCTGATCGACCGCCAGATGCAACGCCAGTACAACTTCACGGGAATCGCCGGCGTTAACGAGCAGGATCGCGCTCTGCAAGAAAACATGCCCAGCCGACAAGCCATGGCGTGCAGCCTGGTGGACCGCACGCGCGAACATCTGGTCTCCTCCGACGTACCGGTTATCACCGTCCGCCGGCTCCTGCTCGACCTCGCCCGTGACCTACGGCGTGGGCGTGGGCCGCGACCGGCCGCCGAGGGCAAGCTTTATGCGGTCCGCGCGCTCGACGTGCTATCGCCAATCGCCGAGTTCGACGAATTGATGCGCGTGCATGCCACGCAAGTCCGTGCCCCGCTGTACGACGGTACTCCGACCCCGGCGCAGTCAGCGCCGGCATCTATAACCGAGCCTTCGGTTCGAGAGGAGAGGTCTTAAGCGATGTTTGTAAACAATGCATGGTATGTAGCCGCTTATGCCGATGAATTGACCGACAAACCGCTGGCGCGGCGGATTCTCAACCAGCCGGTGGTTTTGTTCCGTTCTCCCGAGGGCACGGTGGCCGCCCTGGAGGATCGCTGCTGCCATCGTGGCGCGCCGCTGAGCTACGGCGCGCTGTGCGCCCAAGGGATCGAGTGCGGCTATCACGGATTGATCTACGACGTCCAGGGGCGATGCGTGCTGGTGCCCGGCGGCCATCGCATTCCGCCCAATGCGCGGGTGCGTAGCTATCCGGTGGTGGAAAAGGATGGATTCGTCTGGCTATGGACTGGCGACCCCACTTTAGCCCAGCGTATTCAGCCGATGGACTATCCCTGGTCTCACGATCCCGCTTGGTCGGAGCGCCATGACATGTATCCGATCCGCTCCAGTTACCTGATGATGGTGGACAATCTGATGGACCTGACCCATCTAGGCTACGTTCATGGGCGTACCATTGGCGGCACGCCGTCGGCGCATGTGGAGGCCCGGATGCGGGTGGAAAAGACCCCCGATGGGGTGCGCTTCGTGCGCTGGATGCTCAATTCGCCCCCGCCTCCAACTTACGTCAAGGCTGGCGGCTTTACCGGTCTTGTCGACCGCTGCCAGGAATTTCGTTTCGTCGCTCCCAGCACGGTTTTGCAATGGACGGGGGCGGTTGACGCCGGCGTGGGCGCCTATCAGCCCGCTAGTCCGCAGGTGAAATTCGCTTTCCGCCTCTTCCACGGCATGACCCCGGAGACCGAGACCAGCTGCTTCTATTTTTGGTCGATGGCGCTGCTTTCGCCCGACCGCCAACCCTGGGATGAGTTGTTCAATGACGTTGCCGCCACCTTCAAGGAGGACCAGGCGATCGTCGAAGCCCAGCAGGCACGCCTCAGCGAGTTGCCCGATCCCCCTTTAGTCGAAATTCATGGCGACGGGGCTACCCTTCAGGCGCGCGCCTTGATCGAGCGGCTGATCGCGCAGGAGCGCGCTCAACCACCCACCGCCGCGGTAGGCTGAGAGCTCGCTGTCGGGGCGGTCGCGCCAATTGATTTATTGTCGCCCCTCGGGGGCACTGCTAGGTCATGCCGGCAGCCCTTGGTAACCAGACGTACCGGTGTTGAGCATGGCTGCTCGATAAGCCGCGCAAGTTTAACAGTTTCGTAACAAACGAGACTCCTACGAGTAAAGTGCCGCTGCTACAGTTCGACGCGATCGATTTCGTGTCGGCTCGGGGAGGTACTTACACATGTGCGTCCGCTCCTATGCCCGCGTTGCCCTGCTCGCGGTCCTATCCGTAATAATCCCTATCGCGTCGCAGGTCGGCGCAGCCACCCAACTGACCGGAGCTGGATCGACGTTTGATTATCCCTTCTTTTCGCGGGCCTTCTATGACTACAGCCAACAGAACAACGACGTGACGGTAAATTATCAATCGATCGGCAGCGGTGGCGGAATTCAGCAATTTATCGCTAAAACTGTTGATTTTGGTGCGAGCGATGTTCCTGCTGATGAAAACGAGCTGAAACAGGCAGGACAGCCGGTCCTGCAGATTCCGGTGACCTTGGGAAGCGAGGCTATCGGCTATAATCTGCCAGGAATCGGCAAGGGCCTGCGCCTGACCCGGGAGTCGATTGCCGCAATCTATCTGGGTAAAATCACCCAATGGAATGATGCCGAACTCCAAAAGCTCAACCCTGATTTGAAGCTGCCGGCCCTGCCGATCGTGGTGGTCCATCGCTCGGATGGCTCGGGGACGACTTATATTTTCACCGATTTCCTCAGCGCGGTATCGCCCGAATGGAAGGAGAAAGTCGGGATTGGTAAAAGCGTGCAATGGCCGGTTGGAATTGGCGGCAAGGGCAACGAAGGCGTGGCCGGCCAAGTCCGCCAGACGCCGGGCGCGATCGGTTACGTCGAGCTTGCCTACGTCCTGCAGAATGATATGCCCTATGCTCAAGTTCGCAATCGGGCAGGCAGGTACCTGTATCCCTCGCTGGCCACGACCAGGGCGGCGGCAGCGACCAAGCCCAACGTAAGCTCCACCGATTTTTCGATTGTTGATGCTCCGGGCGCTAATGCTTATCCCATCGCGGGTTATTCTTGGGTGATGCTATATGAGACATCAAGCGATCCTAAGCGCGCCGCTTTGGTGAAGGCGGTCATGACTTGGCTGGTGACCAAGGGGCAGGCGGATGCGGCGGCGGTCGACTATGTGCCGCTGCCCGACAACGTGCAGCGACAGGCGCTCAAGATCCTCGGCGATACGAAAAGCGAGGGTGCTGTCCAATAAAATTTTGATGGCTAAGTCCGAGGAACTTCGGTCAGGCAGCGATCTCGGGTGTGCGCGCGTCTCGAAAGGCGCCGAGACGGCGCGCGCCATCGTTACGACCGCGCCGGTCCAGCCCCCGCCAAGCCGGTTGCCTGCGACCCGTCCGGCAGCCCATCGCGGGAGAGGATTTGCGGCCTGCGTCTACAGCGCGACCGCGATTTTTCTTGCCCTGGTGCTTGCTCTGTTCGTGGAGTTGTCGTGGAAATCGCGGTTGGCGATTGAAACCTTTGGCCTATCATTCCTGTGGACCAGCGCCTGGAACCCGGTTACCAACCAGTTCGGCGCCCTTACCTTTATCTACGGTACCGTGGTCAGCTCTTCGATTGCGATTGTGTTGGCCGCAGTTGTGGGAATCTTGGCTGGGGCTTTTCTGGCCGAGTTTGGTCCGGCTTGGTTTACCACTCCGCTCAGCTTTCTAATCGAGCTGCTGGCGGCGATTCCCAGCGTGGTTTACGGCCTGTGGGGTCTGTTTGTGCTGGCCCCAGTCATGCGCGACTACCTGGAGCCGTGGCTGCAAAAGTATCTGGGCTTCCTGCCGTTTTTTACCGGCGCGATCTATGGGATAGGCATGCTCACGGCCGGCGTGGTTCTAGCGATCATGATCGTCCCGACAGTCACCGCCATCTCCCGCGATGTGATGGCGGCGATCCCTCAAAGTCAGCGTGAAGCCATTTGGGCGCTGGGAGCGAGCCGCTGGCAAGGCTTCTGGATGGTGGTGCTGCCGGGCGCGCGCGCCGGGGTTTTCGGCGCTTGCGCGCTTGCGCTGGGGCGCGCGCTGGGCGAGACCATCGCGACCACCATGGTGATCGGCAATCGGCCCGCTATTTCAGTCTCCTGGTTTGCTCCCGCCTACAGCCTTTCCAGCGTCATCGCCAACGAGTTCACCGAAGCAACCAGTCAACTCTATCTGAGCGCGTTGATCGAGTTGGGATTGTTGCTGTTTGTCATAAGCGTGATCGTCAATGGACTGGCCCGGCTGTTGCTGTGGACCGTCTTCCGGCCGGCGGAAGACTGAGGCGGGAAGGCGCTGGGATGCATCGCTTGCGCAGTGCTTGCGGGATCTTCGCCACGGCTTTTTGCGCCGCCGGGGTAGCTATCGTGCTGCTGGTGATCCTGGGTTATGTGGTTCGCGAAGGCATCGGGGCGCTCTCGCTGGCTTTTGCCACCCAGCTCCCGCGTCCGGTTGGAATCCCCGGCGGCGGCGTTGGCAATGGCATTGTCGGTAGCGCGATCATCGTGGGATTGGCGGCCGTGGCCGCCATTCCTATCGGAGCCCTGACGGGAGTCTTCCTAACCTATTTCGGCCATGGTCCCTTGGCGGCTACGGTGCGCTTTCTCTCCGACGTGCTCGCCGGAATTCCGAGCATTGCGATAGGCCTGTTTGCCTACACACTTTTGGTCGCCCCCATGGGCCATTTCTCGGCCTGGTCGGCGTCTTTTGCCTTTGCCATCCTGATGTTGCCAGTGATTATCACGACCACCGAATCGGCGATAAAAGGCGTAGCGCGTGAACTCTACGAGTCGGCCATTGCGCTGGGCATCCCACCGCATCGGGCGATTGTGCACGTCATACTGCCTTCGGCGCGTGCCGGGATCACCACGGGAATGGTGCTGGCAATTGCACGCGTTACCGGGGAAACCGCGCCGCTGCTGTTCACCGCCTTTGGCAGTCAGTTTTGGGAATTCAACCCGAACAACCCGATGGCGGAGTTATCGTTGCAAGTCTTCACCTATGCGATTTCTCCCTATCGCTCCTGGCATCAACAGGCCTGGGGTGGGGCCC
>Ga0209061_1003841_pt1 | contig 15491 bp, 15 predicted proteins | sample Coa_R1_10_FD_187157 | JGI IMG/M metagenome (GOLD analysis project Ga0209061, IMG submission 187157) | Surface soil microbial communities from Centralia Pennsylvania, which are recovering from an underground coalmine fire - Coalmine... | ecosystem: Environmental > Terrestrial > Soil >...
AGGTTGTGCCGCACAAGCGCAGCGGCGGCTGGGGCCGGATCGTGAACGTCAGCGGGCTGGCCGCCCGGTCCACCGGGGCAATCACCGGTACCGTGCGCAACGTCGCCGTCGCCGCGCTGACCAAGAACCTCGCCGACGAACTCGGCCGCGACGGGATCAACGTCACCGTCGTCCACCCCGGCGTCACCGTGACCGAGAAGACCCCGGAGATCCTCGCCGTCCGGGCCGAACGCGCGGGGGTCTCAGTACCCGAGGTCGAGCGGCGGCTCAGCGCCCGGGTCGGCATCGGGCGGCTCGTCACCGCCGACGAGGTCGCCGCCGTGGTGGCGTTCCTCGCCTCGCCGCGCAGCGTCGCGATCAACGGTGACGCGATCGCCGTCGGCGGCGGCGCGATCGGCCCCGTCTACTACTAGCCGGCCCGGCGGGGGCTTCAGGCCCGCAGGTCACGGCAAACGCCGTCATAACCGTACTATGGTGTCGCGATGACCGACTCCTTCACCGGCGAACTCTGGGACGGTATCGCCGACATCTACAGCGCCATCCTGGCGCACCCGTTCATCAGGGGGCTGACCGACGGCACGCTTCCCGCGGAATCGTTCGCGTTCTTCGTCGTCCAGGACGGGCTCTACCTGAAGCAGTACGCGCGCGCCCTGGCCGCCGTCGCGAGCCGCGCGCCACGCCCGGCGGCCGCCGCGATGTTCGCGCGGCACGCGGCGGACGCGGTGGCGGTGGAGCAGGAACTGCACGCCGAGTTGCTGCCCGCGCTCGGCATTTCCGCCGCGGAAGCGGCCGCCGCCGAGCCCGCCCCCACGAACCTCGCCTATACCAGCTATCTGCTCGCCACCGTCCACGGCGGCACCTACGCCGAGGGGGTCGGCGCGGTGCTGCCGTGCTACTGGATCTACTGGGAGGTGGGCAGCCATCTCCTGCGGCTGGGCTCGCCCGATCCCAGGTACCAGCGGTGGATCGACACATACGGCGGCGAGGAGTTCGGCATGGTGGTGCGGGACGTGATCGCCGAAGCCGACACGGCCGGAGCGCTCCTTTCCGAAAGCGAGCGCGCGCTGGTTCGGCGGCACTTCCGCACCACGAGCCGCTACGAGTGGATGTTCTGGGACATGGGGTACCGCAGGGAAACCTGGCCGGTCTAAGCGTTTGCGGTAACGGGTATCGCCGCCCGGACGTTGTTCTCGTTAGAGCGTTGTGATCTGCGGTCCGCTGCCCCATAGCGGTCGCGGCGGCTCGCACCCGCCCCGATTGTCGTGAATGTCGCATACATAGGGCTGCGTCGGATAAGATCGCCTCGGCTATGGCGGCACAAAGGGTTCGGCGGCCCGGGCAGGGCTCCGGCAATTACCGCCGCCACGCGGACGGGGCGGGTCCAGCGCCGCTAACGCTTCAGTCATCGATTATGATGATTGTCGTAACAACGAAAGGCGGAAGTCCAAGTGGCCCAGAAGATTCAGACTCTCTTCATCGACGACATCGACGGCGGAGCGGCAGAGGGTACCGTGCGCTTTGCGCTGGATGGCACGGAATACGAGATCGACCTGAACGCGAAGCACACGGAGGAGCTGCGCGCGGCCCTCGGAAAGTACGTCAGCCACGCCCGCAAGGTGGGGGGCAGCGGGCGCCGCGCGGGCCGCGCCGCAGGCAGGAGCGCCCGGGGGGCCGGTTCCACCCTGAACACCACCGAGATCCGGAACTGGGCGCGCCAGCAGGGATATGACATTAAGGACCGCGGCCGGGTGCCCGCTGACGTGGTTGCCAAGTACCAGGCGGCGACCGGTAAGTAACGGGACGGCGGGAAATAGCTAGATCCGCACCGGACCGCGTTCGTATTCGGGCAGGCGCCCCCGGCGGCACGCCGGGGGCGTTTTCGCGCACCGGGTCCGCGGCACCGCCGGCGCCGCGGTAACCGCCGAACACGGCGGGTTTGCCGCGGAAAGCCGCGCCCCGCATCGCACGCAATTGCGTTAGACGGCGCATGGGCCGCCGGCGCGTCCGCCGGCGGCCCATGCGGAACGCTCAGGCGTATGTGGATTCCTCGTCGCCTTCGGCGCCGTCTTCGCTATCGGCGGTCTGTCCCGGCGTGCTTTGCGCCGCCCGGACAGAAGCCGGATCCGGGGCCGCCGGCGGCGCCGGCATTGCCGGATACTCCGGCTTGGCGAACAGCCACGCTCCCGATATGAGCAGCGATATGACGAACACGCAGTAGACCCAGAATACCGGCGTGAGGCCAGCCGAGATCGTCAGCCCTTCGGCCGCCGCCCGGGCCGGCGAGATGCCGAACAGCGAGGGCGACGCGGGCTCGCTCACCTGGATGAGCGCGGAGATGGCCTGCCCGGCCAGCGCCACGACCGCGCCCGCCAGGACCGCCGCGCCCTGCCGCGCCGGATGCCACAGCGCGGCGAGCACCGCGACAGCGATGACCGCGGCGATCACGAGCACGCTCCCGGCGATCATCGGACCGGGGTACGCGAACGCGTTGCCTGCGGTGACGGTCTGCGCGGCCCCGGTCGACGGCTGCGCCAGCGTGTAGCTGTCCCACGAGGGCACGAAGGTGACCACGGTGCCGACCGCCGCGAGCAGCAGCAGCGCGACCGGCCCGGCGTGGTGCGCGCGGGGCCTGACCGGGCGACCGCCGGCCTGGGGTCCGTTCCCGCCCGGCCGCGCGGTGAACGCGAGCGCCGACCCGGCGGCGCAGGCGGCCCAGCCGAGCAGGGTCAGCACCAGGCCCGCCCCGAGCAGGCCCGCCCCGCCCGAGATCACCTGACCGAGATCGGTGAAGAAGAGCCCGAACGTCACCGCGCTCAGCCCGATGCCCGCCACCGCCCCGGTCCGCGTCATGCCGGACCGCGCCGGGAGGCCGGCCACGATGAGCGCGGCGCTCGCCGCCCACGCCGCGAGGTAGAGCAGGTGCGGGACGAGCTGGTCGGCCTGCGAGGCGAGGCTCGGCGACCCGACGTAGCCCGGGAACAGCCCGATCAGCCCGAGCAGCACGCCCAAGCCGAGCAGTCCCGCGCCGGCCAGCGCCCGGCCCGCACCGCCGCGGCGGCCCGCGTCCGCGGCGGTGACCGTGGCGCCGGCGGGGCGGGAGCGCTTCAGCCGCGGCAGCCTGAGCCCGGCGCCCGGCTGGCTGACCGCCACGATCGTGTCCGGCGTCTCGATCGCCACGAAGCGCATCCAGGCTTGCGTCCAGCCGTCGCGGGTCTCCGGCCACCGGTCGACCGGATCCGATTCGGGCGCGCCGATCACCCAGATGCCGTAGTACCGTTTCCCCCGTCCGATCTCGTACCTCGCCCCCCGGTGCGAGATGGTCACCTTCTCAGGCACGGTCCCCAGCCTCCACGCTCGATCTCCTGTCGCCTTCGGTACCGACAGTAGGCAGCGGATCTGGAAGTCCCCTGAAAGCCTCCTCAGGCGCTCCTGCGCATCGGCGGGGCGGGGCCTCAGGCGGGGGGGAGCATTCAGGCGGGGGGGAGCATTCAGGCGGGGATTCAACCGACGGGGATTAGCCGACTGGGGGGCGCAGGCCGTGCAGGGCGTGCACCGGCCCGTCGCCCGCCCCTATGTCCGCCAGGCCGTGCGCGACCGCGTCACCCGCCACGGCGGCGGCCTGGCGGGCCGCGTCGGCCAGGGACAGCCCGGCCGCCAGGCCCGCCGCGAGCGCCGCCGAGTGCGTGCAGCCCGCGCCGTGCGTGGCCGCGATGGGGTAGCGCGGCACCGGGATCCGCAGGTCCGACCGCCCGTCGAACAGGTGGTCCGCCGGCTCGGCCCCGTGCCCGCCGGTGACCAGGGCCGCGGCCGCGCCCATGGCGACAAGCCGCCGCGCCAGCGCGGCGCGGTCCTCGGTGTCCATGCCGGTGAGCGCCTGCGCCTCGGGCAGGTTGGGCGTCACGACCGTGGCCAGCGGGAACAGCCGCTCCACGAGCGCGCCCACGGCATCGGGCAGCAGCAGCCGGCTCCCCGAGCTCGCCACCATCACCGGGTCCACGACCAGCGGGAGCCCGCGCCCGGCCAGCTCGTCCGCGACCGCCTCGATCAGCGGGACGGAAAAGAGCATGCCGGTCTTCGCGGCGTCAGCACCGATGTCGTCGAGGACGGCCCTTATCTGCTCCCGGACGAACCCGGGTGACTGCTCGGCGATGGCCGCTACGCCGAGGGTGTTCTGCGCGGTGAGCGCGACGATCGCCGACATGCCGTGCGCGCCGCAGCGCGCGAAGGCCTTCAGGTCGGCCTGGATCCCGGCGCCGCCGCCAGAGTCCGACGAGGCGATCGTGAGCACCCGGGGAACGCTCATCCGAACACCTGGCCCACCACGGGACTTGAGGCGACCGCGTGCCAGCGGCGCGGGATGCGGCCCGCCTGCCAGGCGGCCCGCCCCGCCTCGACGGCGAGCTTGATCGCGACGGCCATCCGCTCGGGGTCGGCCGCCCGCGTGATCGCCGACGCGGCGAGCACGCCGTCGCAGCCGAGTTCCATCGCCAGGGCCGCGTCGCTGGCGGTTCCGATCCCGGCGTCCAGGATCACGGGCACGCTGGCCCGTTCGGCGATCATCGCGATGTTGTGCGGGTTCCTGATGCCCAGCCCCGAGCCGATCGGCGCGCCGAGCGGCATCACCGCCGCGCACCCGGCCTCCTCCAGGCGGAGCGCGAGCACCGGGTCGTCGTTGGTGTACGGCAGCACGGTGAACCCGTCGGCGACCATCAGCCGGGCCGCGTCGAGCAGCTCCACCGGGTCCGGCAGCAGCGTGATGTCGTCCGCGACCACTTCGAGCTTTACCCAGTCGGTGCCGAGCGCCTCGCGGGCCAGCCGGGCGACGAGCAGGGCCTCGGCGGCGGTGTGGCAGCCCGCCGTGTTCGGCAGGATGGCGATGCCGGCCTGCCGGATCACGTCCAGCAGGGAACCCTCCCCCGAGGCCGGCAGGCGGCGCATCGCCACCGTGGTGAGCTCGGTTCCCGAGGCCGTGAGCACCTTGCCGAGCACGTCCAGGCTCTGCGCTCCGCCGGTCCCGACGATCAGCCGGGAGGTCAGCGTCCGGCCGGCGATCGTCCATGTGGCATCGTGGGGAACCACGGCTGCGTTCGGGATGCTCAATGCCCTACCCTCCCTGCACGGCGGTCACGACTTCTATCTGGTCCAGATCGGCCAGCGGCGTCCCCGCCCAGGCGCGGCGGGGCAGCACCTCGCCGTTGACGGCCGCGGCGACGCCGGCGGGCTGGTCGGTGAGCATGCTGACCAGCTGCTCGACGGTCGTGCCGTCCGGGACCTCGCGGGGCCGGCCGTTCACCGTGACGGTCATCGGAGCCTCCCGGGCCGGAAGGGCGCCCATGCCGGGTGCGGCTCCTCGCGCGCGATGAGCGCGGCCACGGCGTCGGCGGTCGCGGCGGACAGCAGGATGCCGTTGCGGAAGTGGCCGGTGGCGACGATGAGGCCGTCTGTGACGGAGCCGACGATCGGGCCGTTGTCCGTCGTGCCGGGCCTGCGGCCGGCGCTCGCCTCGGCGAGGGCCAGCTCGCTGATCGCCGGGAGCGCGGTCATCGCGTCCCGCAGCAGGTCGTGCACCGCGCCGGCGGTCACGTCAAGGTCGCCGCGCTCCTCCTGGGTGGCGCCGACCACGACCTCGCCGTCCGCGCGGGGCACGATGTAGACGTCGTGACCCTGGACCATCGCGCGGATCGTATGGGTGGCGACGGGCGGCATGGTGCCCGGGTGGCGCAGGCGCAGGATCTGCCCCTTGACCGGGCGTACCGCCTTGCGGACCGCGCCGGGAACGCCGTTGAGCTGACTGGTGGCCCAGCCGGCCGCGACCACGACGACGGGCGCCGTGATCGCGGCGCCGCTGGCGAGCGCGACCGAGCCGTCCGCCACGTCCGTGACCGTGTCCGCGACAGCCCTGACACCCGCCCTCCGGGCGGCCTCCTTGAGGGCGGCCAGGTACCGGCGGTTGTCGACGGACAGGTCGCCGGCGGCGAGGACGCCGCCGCGGGTGCCGGGCGCCAGGAACGGCTCGAGCTTGCGGCACTGTTTCGCGTCGAGTTGCTCGGCCTCCAGGCCGATGGAACGGCGGAAGGCGGTGAGGCGGGCCAGCGCTGCCAGGTCGTCGTTGTCGTAGGCGACCACGAGGGTACCCTCGGTCCGCAGCCCGGTGCTGAGCCCGGCGGCGTCTTCAAGCTCCTTGCTGAAGGCGGGGAACCGCTCGATCGCGAGCAGGTTGAGGTTAAGGAGGTCCTGCTCGCCGAACACGCTCTCCGACACCGGGCCGAGCATGCCCGCCGCGACGAGGCTCGCCTTGTCGTCGGTGCCGGGGTCGACAAGCGTCACGTTGCGGCCCTGCTGGGCGGCGCGCCAGGCGATCGCGGTGCCGATAACGCCGCCGCCGACTATGACGACATCAGCGTCCACGCTCTCTCCCTTCGCCGGCATTACCCGGATCAGGTTCGACGGTCGGAGGCTCGCCGCCTCCCTCTCAGCCCGCGCGGGCTCCCGTGGTTGTTCACCTCAGTGTAACTCGCGCCCGCTGGGCGGATGAATGTGACATCGATCCGCCTATCGCCGGCTGGATGTCACATTCATCCGGTGCGCATCCGGTGCGGGATGCCGGTGCGCATCCGGTGCGGGATGCCGGTGCGCATCCGGTGCGCATCCGGTGCGGCATGATGGCGGCATGACCGACTTGCGTGAGCGGCTGGCGGCCGCGCGGCTGTACCTGTGCACCGACGGGCGGCGCGCGTCCGGCGACCTGGCCGGGTTCCTCGACGCGGTGCTGGCGGGCGGGGTGGACATCGTCCAGCTGCGGGAGAAGGGGCTGGAGGCGCGCGAGGAGCTCGCCTTGCTCGAGGTGTTCGCCGACGCGTGCCGGCGGCACGGCAAGCTGCTGGCGGTGAACGACCGGGCGGACGTCGCGCTGGCGGCGGGGGCGGACGTGCTGCACCTGGGGCAGGGCGACCTGCCGGTGCCGCTGGCGCGGCGGATCCTCGGCCCGGGGCCGCTGATCGGGCGCAGCAGCCACAGCCCGGCGCAGTCGTCGGCCGCGGCGGCCGAGGAGGGCGTGGATTACTTCTGCGCCGGGCCGGTGTGGACCACGCCGACCAAGCCGGGGCGGCCGTCCACCGGGCTCGGCCTGCTGTCGCACGTGGCGTCGCTGCGGACCGGCCGGCCGTGGTTCGCGATCGGCGGGATCAGCCTTCCGCGGCTGGACGACGTGCTCGCGGCGGGGGCGACGCGGGTCGTGGTGGTCCGCGCGATCACCGAGGCCGCCGACCCGGGCGCGGCGGCCGCCGCGTTCGCGGCGCGCCTGCGCGCGGCCGGGTAACACACCCGCCGCGCGGCCTGCCGCCGCCAGGCGCCGCGGTGTCGCGGCCAGCGTCACGCGGATCATGCCGGCGGTGTACCCGCCGGCCCACGGCCCGGCCGGCCCCGGGCGGCTGACGTGATCGAAGGCACCGGTGGCCTGGGTGGGCCCGCCGCCGTTCGAGGTGGTGCCGCCGAAGTTCCGCGTGACGTTCGTAGGGTGCTGTACCTGATCGGGGACGAGCAGGTCACGATCGTCATCACCTCCGTCACGCACCGCGCCGGCGCGTACCGCGCACGATGAAGGCCGCAATCCGGCCTGTCAGGGCTGAGCTGACAGCGAGGTCGGGAACCGCCTTATTGCCCGACGGCGGGCTTGTGATCATCCCGCCTGGACCGCCGCCGGATGGGGGATGTCCTGCGCTAGGGCCTCGTGGAGGCGTGGCGGCGGTCCCCGGGCACGGGGCGCCGGTTCCCGCTGCCTAGCGGGCTAGCTCATGCTCCTTCAGGAGGGCCATCGCCTGGGGGGTGGGCGGCTGCTGGGCGGCGGCAAGCAGCCCGGTGATGGTGAGGTCGAGGACGGCTTCGAAGGTCGCTGCCTGGTCTTTGCCACGGGCTTGTTCCTGGGCGAGGGACCCGACGGTGACGGTGAGCAGGGCATGCCAGGCGACGTGGGCGAGAGCGCGGTGGATGCCCGCCGATGTCAGCCGGTCAAGGAACCGGGCAAGTGCATCCGGCCCGGCCGCCGACGCCCCGGCGCGGGCCAGGATCAGCTCGGTGAGCCCGGGGCGGCCGGTCAGCTGCGCCCGCAGGCTGACGGCGGCCGCGCGAAGCCAGTCCGGCCAGGGCTGCTGCCCGGCCGGGAGCCGGATGCCGGCCACGAACCGGTCGGTGACCGCGCCGAGCAGGTCCTCGCGGTCGCGGACGTGGTTGTACAGGGCGTTAGGCGCGACTCCGAGCGCGTCGGCCAGGCCGCGCAGGCTGAACGCCGCAAGGCCATCGGTGGCGATCATCTGCGACGCTCGGGTGATCACGTCGTCGCGGGTCAGCCGCTGCCCCGCGGGCGGCGCGCCACGGCGGCGCCTTGCTGAATGAACATCGTCCATATATGCTGCCTCCTGGTTAAATGTACGCTAGTCATTTAGATGGGAGGGCCATGCGCGCACGTGACATCGCGGCCGGCGCCCTGCTGGTCAACGCGATCCCGCACACGATCACGGGCCTGGCCGGGAAGCGGGGCATGACACCGTGGGGCGGGCCGAACTCCTCCCCGGCCGCCAACCTCGCCTGGGCCGGGCTGAACCTGCTCGCCGGCGTGGCCGCGCTCGGCCCGCGCAGCTGGCGGCGGATCGGCCAGCGCGCCGCTGACGAGCGGCTGCGTGCCGTGACCGCCGGCACCATCGGCATGGCCGCGTTCGCCGCGGCCTACCAGCTCAGCCCGGCGGCCGCGCAGCACCGGCGACTGCGCGCGGACCTCGCCCGGCCCGCCGCCTGACGCTGGCCGTGCGGGCGGGCCCGGCGGCGTGGCCAGGTGTCCAGGAGCCCCGATCCCCATCCCGGCAAGGAGCGGAACGTGACCGATGCACCCGGCCGCCGGCAGTTCGGGCGCAAGCTGGCCACTGCGGCGGCCGTGGCAGTCACCGCGTTCGCATGCGGCTGGCCGGCGCTCGGCATCACCGGCGGCGCCGTGCTCGCTGCCGGGCTATGCGCCGGCGTGATCATCCCTGTATTCCACGGCGACGGGAAGCCCTGTCCCCCGCGCCGCCGGAAGTCCCGGCAGCCCTCGCAGAGCCCGCGCAAGCCAGCTGGGTCACCTGCCCCGGCGGCCCGGAGAATGCCCCGGTCCGGTAACGGGTTACCGCGCCGGTTCGCACCCCGTGCAGTCTGGCCGGGACGCCAGCCGGGTGCCCGCCGCGCTCGGGCTGCGCGGCCGCACGCGGGCGGTGGTGGCCGCCTGCGGGCCGGGCCTCGTGGTGCCGGCCCGCGACCGGGGCTGAGCGCTAGTCCGCCGGCGGCCGCGGCCTTGCGTTCGGACTGCCGGTGTCCAGTGCCGAAAGGACGCGGGAGCTGATGGCGCCCAGCGACCGGAGCTCCTCCGGGGTGAGCACGTCGACGAGGAGCCCGCGGACGGCGGCGACGTGGCCGGGCGCGGTCTCCGCCAGCTTGGCCCAGCCGTCGGCGGTGAGCACCGCGTTGATGAACCTGCCGTCGCCGGGGCACGGCTCGCGGCGGACCCAGCCGCGCCGCTCCATGCGGCTGACCACGTGCGACAGCCGGGACAGCGAGCCGCTCGCCATGGCGGCGAGCTCGCTCATCCGCAGGGTGCGGCCGGGGGCTTCGGAGAGGCTGGCCAGCACCATGTACTCGAAGTGGCTGATGCCCGCATCCCTTTGCAGCTGCGCGTCGAGAGCGGCGGGCAGCCGGAAGAGGAGGGCGGCGAACGGGCGCCAGGCCGCCTGTTCTTCGGCGCTTAGCCAGTTCATGCCTCCAGGTTACGTCACCTGGTTGATGCTTCAATTCCCGCCGCGTCGACGACCCGGGGGACGGCCTCGGCCTCCCAGCCGGGCGCCATGATGTGCACGCCCGCGACGCCCGGCACCTCGCGCAGCTGGCTGATCACGTCGGCGGCGACCTTCACGCCGGCGTCCTTGGCCTCCTCGCCGGCCAGGCCCGCGAGCCGGGCGAAGGTCGCGTCGTCGACCTCCACGCCGGGGATGTTGTTGTGCATGTGCTCCAGCGCCCGGCTGCTGCGCGGCGGCATGACGCCGACGAGGACGGGGATGCCGTCGAGCGTGCCCGCGTCCACCAGGGGCGCGAGCCACCGGGCGAAGCGCGGCACGTCGTAGACGATGTTGGTCTGGAAGAACTGGGTGCCCGCGGCCACCTTCGCCTCGACCTTCTCCGCGCTGTCGGCCAGGGGGTTCATCGCGCTGGCGACGTAAAAGCCCGTCGGCGCGGCGAGGGTCTCCCCCGCGGCGAGCTGGCCGCCGTTGAGCTTCCCGATCAGTTTCACCAGGCCGAGCGAGTCCAGGTCGGTGTTCTTCGTGGCGATGTCCGCGTACCGGCCGACCTTGAGCGGGTCGCCGGACAGGGCCAGGACGTTCCGCACGCCGAGGGCCCAGGCGCCGAGCAGTTCGGCCTGGAGCGCCAGGATGTTCCGGTCACGGGTGGTGACCTGCATGATCGGCTCAAGGCCCTGCTCTATCATCCAGACCGCGGCGGCCAGCGGGCTGACCTTGACCGCCGCGGCCGCGTTATCGGTCACGTTGGCGGCGGTGACCTTCGGCGCGAGCGCCGCCGCGGTGCGGCGGACCGGCTCGGCGACCGGGTCCATGGGCGGGTTGAGTTCGGCGGTGACCCCGAAGGCGCCCGCCGCCAGCACGTCCCGAAGGGTCATTGCGCAGATCTCCCTTCCACACCAAAGATTCTTCGCCTCGGTGCCGCGCCGCGGAACTGTCCGGTAGCACAAGGTCCGGAACCCCCCTCGTGAGCACGGCAATAAGTTGACGCTTCAATTTGCCGGCCGGGTATGATTGAAGCGTCAATTTCATGGAGGTGGTGAGCGTGCGCTCGATCTTCGACCCGCTCGTCCCGGCCGGGGCCTACGACGAGTTCGTGAAGTCCGCCGCGCCCGCGAGCGCGTCGCAGCGGGCATGGACGCCGGACGACGGCGCGCTGCCGGCGCTGTACCTGGGGCACGGCGCTCCCCCGCTGCTCGACGACCCCGAGTGGATGGGGCAGCTCGCCGCGTGGGCCCACACGCTGCCCAAGCCCCGCGGGATCCTCATCGTGTCCGCGCACTGGGAGGCCGCGCCGCTGATGCTGTCCGCGCCGGGCGCCGGCACCCCGCTGGTGTACGACTTCGGCGGGTTCGCGCCGCGGTACTACACGCTGACCTACCGGACGCCGGACGCGTCCGCGCTGGCGCGCGAGGTGGCCTCGCTCATGCCGGGCACTTCACCGGTCCACCAGCACCCGAGCCGCGGCCTCGACCACGGCGCGTGGGTGCCGCTCAAGGTCATGTACCCGCTGGCCGACGTGCCAGCGCTCCAGCTGTCGCTGCCGACGCAGGACCCGGCGCGCCTGCTCGGACTCGGCGCGCGGCTGAGGCCGCTGCGGGAGGCCGGGGTGCTGATCGCCGGCTCGGGGTTCCTCACGCACGGGCTGCCGTTCGTCACGAGGGAGATGATCGCCGGCGGCGTGGTCCCGGGCTGGTCGGCCGACTTCGACCAGTGGGCCGCGGAGGCCCTGGGCCGCGGGGACATCGAGGCGCTGGCCGGCTACCGGAAGGCGCCCGGCATGCCGTACGCGCACCCGACGGCGGACCACTTCCTGCCGCTGTTCGTCACGCTCGGCGCCGCCAGCGACCCGTCAGCGCCGGCGGAGACGGTCATCGACGGCTACTGGATGGGCTTCGCCAAGCGCTCGTTCCAGGTGCGCTGAGCGGGCGGCCGCGCTTTTCCGTGACCACGCGCGGCTCGTGCGCGCTCGCCTCCTCGGCCTCCAGCGCCCGCCGCACGGGCGCGGCGAGCCGCGTCAGGCGCGGCGGGGTGAACACCCGCCGCGCCTGACGCTCGCAGGCCGGGCAGCGCGCCCGGCTGCCCGCCTCGGCCATCGGGCGCGCCAGCTCGAACGGGCCGCACTCCGGGCAGGCGAAGACGTATACGGGCATGCCGGTCTCAGCTCGTCCGCGCGGCCGTCCCGCGGTCAGCCGTCTGCGGCCCCTCCTTGCCTGGCCGGACGTTGAAGTCGAAGATCTCGGTCGGCAGGTAGAGCGTGCAGCAGGCGTTCGGGATGTCGACGATCCCGGAGATCCGGCCCTCGACCGGCGCGGAGCCGAGCAGCAGGTAGGCCTGCTCGCCGGAGTAGCCGAACTTCTTCAGGTACTCGATCGCGTTCAGGCACGCCCGGCGGTAGGCCATCGTGGCGTCCATGTAGTAGTTGTCGCCCGTGGTCTCGTGCACGCATACGCCGGTGAAGGTCAGGAACTCGCTGTAGCGCGGCTCGACCCGGCCGGGAATGAGCACGGGCGTGTTCTGCACGCCGTACTTGTTCATGCCGTCCTTGATCAGGTCGAAGCCGAGGTCGGCGAACCCGCCCATCTCGATGGCCCCGCAGAAGGTGATCTCGCCGTCGCCCTGCGAGAAGTGCAGGTCGCCGATGGAGAACTTGGCGCCCGGGACATACACGGGGTAGAAGGCCCGGCTGCCGCGGGTGAAGTTCTTGATGTCCATGTTCCCGCCGTTCTCGCGCCCCGGGACCGTGCGGGCCCCCTCCCGGGCGATCCGCTGGGCCTCCTGCCCTCTCAGGGTGCCGGCCAGGGCCCCGTCCTCGTTCGGCGGGAGCGCCAGCGGCGGCACCCGGTCCGGCTCCATGTTGATCAGGTTCCGCTCGCGCCGGTTCCACTCGGCCAGCAGCTGAGCCGACGGGGCCGTCCCGGCCAGCCCCGGGTGGGTGATGCCGGTGTAGCGGACCCCGGGGATGTGCCGGGACGTGGCGGCCTGGCCGTGGAAGTCCCAGATCGCCTTGTAGGCGTCCGGGTAGTGGTCGGTGAGGAAGCCGCCGCCGTTGACCCTGGCGAAGATGCCCGTGTAGCCCCATCCCTGGCCCGGCGCGTCGCCGCGGTCCTGCGGAGGCTGGCAGGGGCCCAGGTCAAGCAGGTCCACGACCAGCAGGTCACCGGGCTCGGCCCCCTGGACCTCGATCGGCCCGCTCAGCATGTGCGCGCGGTTGAGGTTCACGTCGCGCACGTCGTTCGCCGAATCGTTGTTGCCGAGCTGGGCGTCCGTCCACTCCCGGCATTCCACCCGGACCTCGCTGCCGGGCCGGACCGAGGCGGCCGACGGTATGTCCGGGTGCCACCTGTTGTGGCCCGGGACGGCCTGGTCTGCCATGGATTTGGACTGGTCAACACTGAACACGACTTCCGGCATAGGAGTTCCTCCTGTCCCCCGTGACGTCCGCGCCGCTCTCGCGGCCGGCCTCAGCGACGGACGGGGCAGTGCCCAGACAGGGGGCTTCCAGACGCCGGGCGTCCTGGACGGCGCGTCGCGGCCAGCGAGGGGCTGACTGCCCCTGGCCATGATGGCCGGCTATGGCGCCGTCGCCGGGCGTGCCCTGTTTCCGCCACCGCTGGTGATGCCGGTGCAGCGGCACCTGCCGATGCACCGGTGCTTCTTGACCGACTCTTTCCCCGGTTGGAGCGCGTTCCAACGGCTGAGACGCACATTTCTGAGACAGCGGGCGCGGCTCTGCGGCAGCGGGCGCGGCGCGGGCAGGGCGGCGCGCCCGCCTCACGCCGGGCCCGGCGGCGCCCCGTGGACGACGCTAGGCGCCGTCCACGACGATCCTGCTGGTGATGATGGCCTCGCCCTCGCAGTTCCAGCAGAAGACCTGGCCAGGCGACACCTCGGGATCCCGTCCCTCGATCTCGCACTTCTTGCAGACGTACGCGGCCAGGACGCGGAACGTGCCGGGCTCGGACCCATGACGTCCGGCATGGCGAGCCGGTGCTCTACCCAACTGAGCCGACACCCCTCGATACCGGGACTTGGAACGGAAAACAGGCCGGCATGTCCGGCAGCCGGCGCACCGGCCGCGGCGCGGCCGGCCCTGCGGTCTACGCAGGCATATTACCCCGGTCCAGGCGGATGATCTGGTTTTTACCGCATGTGAGAGCCTTAGGCGGAATGAGAGCTTTGCGGCGGCCCGCGCGGCCCGCGGCCGGGGGCGGCGGCCGCCCGTAAGCGGCTTTGCGCGCGCTCCAGGAACTGACGCACCCGGGCGGCGTACGGGGAGCGGTCGTAGCCCGCCACGTACGCGCCGGCCATCCGGACCGGGTCGCCGAAGAAGTAGTACTCGTACAGCGCCTGGCGGCCCGCGAACGCCGAGATACAGGTGTCCCACACCAGGCGGAACAGCCGTACCCGCTCCGCCCCGGTCAGCGTCGCCGCCTGGAGGTAGGTGCCGATGTCGGCCGCGGCCGGGCCGGTCACGTCCGCCTCGGTCGGGGTGGCCATCAGCCCGGAGGCGCCCAGCTTGCGCAGGATCTCAGGGAAGCGCTGGTACAGCTTCGGGTAGAGGTTGCGCGCGGCGTTCAGCGGCGGCCAGCTCGGGGTCAGGACGCCGTACTGGTTGACCGCCGCGTCCGCCTCCGCGGCGCGGCCGAAGGCGCGCAGTGTCTCCAGCGTCGTGATGATCTCGGCGAGGTCGGCCTGCACGTGCTGGAACTGGCCGATGCCGATCGCCTCGACGAGCAGGTCCGCCACTCCCAGGACGTACTCGGTCTTGGCGGTCGTGCGGGCCACCACCTGGTGCGTCATGTGGTTGATGGCGGACGTCGCCGTGTAGAACCCGTTGCACAGCTCGGGGTCGCCGAGCGTGAAGCAGCGCTCGTAGGGCACGTGCACGTCGTCGAAGACCACCACCGCGTCGGGCTCGTCGAACCGCGAGCCGAGCGGGTGGTCGAAGTGCGGGCGGCCGTAGTCCAGCGGCTCGCGCGCGATGTACCGCAGGCCCCTGGCATCGGACGGGATCGCGAACGCGAACGAGTACGGCTTGTCCTCGGGGGTGCCGCGCAGCACCGTGGAGGGGAAGACGAGCAGTTCGTCGGCGAACGGGCCGATCGTGGCGAGCATCCGCGCGCCGCGCACCACAATGCCGTTGTCGTCTTCGGCCACGATGTGCGCCATCAGCGCTCCCCCCGCCTGCTGGCTGCCACTTACCGCGCGGTTGGCCTGCGGCGGGATCAGGGTGTGGGTGCAGAGCAGGTCTTCCTCGCGCACCTTCTCGTAGTACGCCGCGATGTTCGCGGCGAACGCGGCATCGGCCTGGCCGAACCAGCCAGCGGCCGACGCCAGCGCCATCAGAGCGCTGTTCAGGTAGTCGCCGGTGCGGCCCAGCATGCCAAGCGACCGGTCGGCCCACAGCTTGAACGCCTTGCGCCGCTTCTCCAGGTCGGCCGGCGTGCGGGGAACCAGGAACGACGTCGCCACCGGCTCGCCGGTCGACGGCGACGGGTACGTCAGCACGTCCCGGTAGGCCGGATCGTGCTGCATGTCGAACAGGCTGGCGTAACTGCGCACCACGTTGGCGAACGCCGGGTGCGACGCCACGCCGCCGGTCAGCGTCTCGCCCTGGATCTCCACGTGCGTCCGCGCCCTGGCCAGCCGGTCCAGGAACTCCGCGCCGGTGCG
>Ga0209061_1003842_pt1 | contig 15490 bp, 20 predicted proteins | sample Coa_R1_10_FD_187157 | JGI IMG/M metagenome (GOLD analysis project Ga0209061, IMG submission 187157) | Surface soil microbial communities from Centralia Pennsylvania, which are recovering from an underground coalmine fire - Coalmine... | ecosystem: Environmental > Terrestrial > Soil >...
AGCTCTCGGCGCGCGCCCCTGGGCGAAGCCTGTCTATGCAAGTGCGCCAAGCTCTGCTGCTCGGCCTGAGTTTCAATTTGTACCGCCTGAGGCATCGCTACCTTTTTCCGAGGATGTCAACAGAGCCATCAACGGTCTGAAAACGTACATCAACACGAATTTGCAGCCGTTCCTGCTGGTGCTCGATTCGCTCGGCAATCTGTACGAGGAAATTTCGCCGGGCGTTCTGAGCCTGCTGGCCTCCGGCGTCACCAAGCCCAACCTGTACCTCGCTTCGACCACTCATTTTGGCCGCGAATACATGGCCTTCGGTGATGGATTGGTCGGACAGGATTTTCCGCGCCAATTCGATAGCGTCAATTTCGATCGCGTCAGCCAGGTGGGCCCGGGCGAAGGTCCTGCGGTGGCGGATTCCGCGACCGCCGGAAACATTTCGCCGGGCGTGCATCAGGTTGTGGTGATCTTCGTTACGCGGCAAGGATATTGGACCGCCCCCTCGCCGCCGGTTGCGTGGACCGCGGCGGGCAATCTGAAAGCGAGCGTGACCAACATTCCCACCGGCCCATCGAACGTCGTGCAGCGCCTTCTCGCGTTTACAGCCTCCGGTGGTGCGAGCTTTTATCACGTGCCCGCGGCCATGGTGATTAACGACAACACCACCACGTCTCTCACCGTCGATTTCACCGATACCGTCCTGCTCTCCGGCGCCAGCATGGATTATCTCTTCGGGCAGGTCGAGCTGCCGGCGCAGCTCGGATGCATCGCCTACGCGGAGCGAATCTTCTGGTGGGGCGAGCGCGCCAATATGGACAACTGGCGCAACCTCTCGTTTGATGGCGGATGGGACACTTCCGGCAACGGCCGCCCGCTCGGCTGGCAGCTCGACCCGACATTCGGCGCGGGCGGCAGCCGCGAGGCGAGCGACGTGGTTTGGGGAGATGCCTACCGCATCACGGCCGATGGCGCGACGGCCAGCCGCGGCATGATCGAGCAATACGCCACCGTCGATGCGGCCGGAAATCCCCTGTGCGTCAAGAACACGGATTATTCCGTCCGCGCCCGCATCAAGCGCAGCAGCGGGCTTACCGCGGGCACGCTGCGCGTCGTCGCCTATAGCCCAACGGCAGGGCAGATTGGCGCGGGGCTCGGCGTTTCGGCCTCGCAAGCGAACACCTATTATCAGGAATTTGTCGCGGACTTGTTTCCGGCGCAGGCGTCGCTGCCGCCCGATCTGCTGCTGCGCGTTTATGCTGACGGCTTCCCGGCGCCCTCGGGCGAATCGTTCCTGGTGGATTGCATCGAGATTTTCCCCACAAATGCCGCGCAGAATCCTTCGCTTGTGCGTGCCTCGGGCACGGACCAGCCCGAGGCATACGACGGCGTCACCGGCATCATGAGCATCGCCGAAAACAACGGCCAGGGCATTCGCGCGGCGTTCACGTTGCGCAACAATCTCTACTTCGTGAAAGAGCGCAGCCTGTATGTGACAGCCACCGACGGCGTCAACGAGCCTGCGCTTTGGCAAGTGGAGGAAGTGTCCAATCAAGTGGGCACGCCTTCCGCGCACGGCGTGGGCATCGGCGAAGAGTGGGTGGTCATCGCCGGCCGCACCGGACTGTACCTTTTAGATGGCGGCGATCCCGTGAAACTTTCGCAGGAAATTCAGCCCACCTGGGACGCGATCAACTGGGAGTACGGCGACCGCCTCTGGGTGCAAGTGGACACGCGCGAAAAACGCATCTACATCGGCGTTCCGATGGGCGCGGCGACGCAGCCCAATCAGGTGCTCACGCTCAATTATGCCGAAGGATTCGGCGATCCGCTGATCGCCGCCATCACGGCTCCCGAACGCGGCCGGAAATGGGCGCCGTGGACAATTTCGGCGAATTGTTGCGCGCTGGTGGAACGCTCCACCGGCATCGCGCAGGTATTTTTCGGCTCCAACAATTCCACGGGCAAAATTTACGGGCTCACGCCCGGCGCGTATTCGGACGATGGCGCGCCGATCAATTCGTTCTATTCGACTGCCTATCTGGCCGCCACGGGCCTGAGCGGCCGAAACCTTTTCGGCTATTTGACCGGCTACGTGCAGGGCGCGGGTTCGCTGGCGCTTTCCGCCAGCCTGCCCGGAAATTCCAGCATGATTGGACTCGGCGCGTGGACGCTCGCCTCGCCCGCCTCGCGCGACATGGAGCAGTTCACCAACGTGCTGGCCGAGCGCGTCTCCTATCAGTTCGGGACAAACGCCGCCGGCTCGTGGTTCTCGCTCACGAAGCTCGTCCCGTGGGCCAAGCCCGATCCCTTCGCCATCGTCCGCGGCGGGAATTAGAGGGAGGAGTTTTCCGCGGGCGCGTCTGGATCGAACGAGCGCCGAATGACCACGCACACCTCACGCATGCGACGGTCGGACAATGGACGCGGCAAACGCTCCACCAGCCGCGCCTTCACAATGGGCTGGATCAAATCGCCGCGCAAATACGATGGGCCGGGCAATCCAGTTTCTCCCGGTTCGAATTGCACCACGGTAGGCAAGGCGACGGGCTTGCTTCCGAATGGAGCGATCAGCACCGAATCCGAAAATCGGCTGCGGTTGCGAACGTCGAGCGAGACGACCAGCGCCCAGTGTCGGCGCGGCGGCTCGCCGAGATTCACCACCCAAATTTCCCCGCGCCTGGGTACCGCATCAGTCATCTATCTTGATCTCGTTCGCGGATTGCGAGAAGGCCAGCGCGATTTCATTCTCCTCCGCTGTCGCGTCGGGCGCGCCATGGTCGTAGTACGCTTCCATGAGCCGCTCCAGCCGGCTGCGGTTCTCCATGCGGCGCGCCTCTTGCAGAACAAGGTCCATTGCCTCGGCGAGGTTCCGCGCCCTGCCTGAAGCGATGATCCGCTCCAGCAACGCGTACCCATCAGGATCCACCGTTGTCGATATCTTCTTTCTCTTCTGCGTCATAGATAGTCCCTAAACGACCGATCATTTGTCGTTATTCTATCATACAAATGTCGGACTCTGCGAGCGCCATCGCCAATCTCGCTGCGGGTTTCTGCCGGGGACTTTACTCATCGAAGAGGAGATTTCCGCAACGTTCTTCAGCTACTCGCTGAATTGCTTTCCCATCTTGTCGAAAGGCACGTCTCAGCGGCAGAAATGCTCACCGTTCCGCAAATCGAAGCGTTGCGCAAATCGAACCCGCAGCTTTACGAGGCGCTGCGGCGCATTGCAGGCGCGTCGCTCGGACCGAATCAAGGCTGGAACCTCGACGATCAGATCGTCGATGGGACGGATTACGCGCGCGTCTCATCCGGCGCGCTGACGGCGGGGAAGATCGACCCGTCGAAATCGGGCGTGCTGATGAAGGGTTCGGTGCCGCCCGCGTGGTCCGGCGCGTTCACCTACGTATCGACCAGTTCGAGCCTCACGTGGTCGTGGTCCGGACTGAGCATCTACCGGGCGGACGGAACGACCACGCCCATTCCGGACGGTTCCGTCGCCATCACCGGCCTCGCTGCGGGCACCACCTACTACTTCTATCCCTATTGGGACGATATCGCCGGCGCGATCGGCTGGGTGGGCGGCGCCTCGGGTTCGCCCGGCTACGCGCAGCCGGCAAAGACCAACGCCGCCGCGCAGCAACAAGCGCTGCAAGGACGTGTTCCACTTTCGCAAGGCGCCATGATCGCGGCGACAACCACCAGCGGCACCGGCGGCGGTTCGGGTGGCGGCAGCGGAAGCTGCCTGCGCGCCGGAACCGCCGTCCTAACGAAAGAGCGGGGAACCGTCGAGATCGAAACGTGCGTGCCGGGCGAGCATCTGCGCTGCCCCGCGCCAGCAGGCGGCGAGGCGTGGACGCGCATCGTGCGCATCGAAACGCGCGATGCGGACACTTTCATTCGCCTGCATTTTTCGAACGCCGAAACGCTCGACGTGACGCCGCACCACATCTTCACGCTTGCCGACGGCTCGCCGATGCGCGCCGAGCGGCTTTGCCTTTGCGACGTGCTGGTGGGCCGCTTCGGCCGCGTCACGCTGAAAAAAATCGAGGCCATCGTCGAGCCGTCGCGCAAAGTGACCGTCAGTTGCGAGCCGTCGCACGAGTTCTTCGCGGGCCGCCACGCCGCTTCTATCCTCACGCACAATTACACGTTTTCCTCCTGACCGTTCGGCGCGGTGACGCGCGCTTGGCTTCGGAGAATCGCTTTCCATGCATGGCAAAGCCTACTACGTAACCACGCTCGGGGATTGGCGGCGCCACTCCTTGCGTTTCGCGAATTCGCACTGGCTGGCGCTCGATCCTGGCGCGAGCGATGCTCCCTTGCCGACTTCCACGCGGATTCTATTGCTTGTGGAAGCCGATGAAGGCGCGCATCTGGCGCTCGAAGACGATCCCGCGTTCGAGCCGCTGCCGCACCCGCTGGCGCCGCGGCCAATATCAGCCGCCGCGCAAGAGGCGCTCGCGCCGCTGGGCGTTGCGCCCGGCGCAACCACTTTCGACGCGGCCGAGGCCGCCGCGCGCGTTCATCCGCTGCTTCGCCATCGCGTCTTTTAGAGCGCGCATGCTCGTTCGCGAATACACGGAAGCCGACCTCGACGCGCTGCGCGCCATGCACGCAAGCCAGGGCTTCGATTATCCGTTTCCTGATCTTGCCGATCCGATTTTCGTCTCGAAGTTGGTGCTTGAGGATGGCGCCGGGCGCCCCGTGATGGCCTCGCTCGCGCGGCTCACCTGCGAGATGTACTTGCTGATGGATCGCAGCGCGCCGGGCGGTCGTTCGCCGGAGAAATCCGGCAGGGCGGGGAATCCGCGCCGGCGTTATGAGTGGCTGCTCGCGCTGCATGAAGCCGGTGAACGCGATCTGCTCGCGCGCGGTTTGGACGACGCGCACGCCTGGCTGCCTCCATCAATCGCACGGAGATTCGGCCGCCGGCTCGAAGCTCTCGGCTGGGTCCGCGACGACGCGTGGACGCCCTACTGCCGCGCCTTGCAGGGCACTGGCTAGCGCCGCGCGATCAGCGTTTCAACAATTTCCCACCCGCCATCGCAAAGGAGACTCTATGTCACGCGCAGCACAGCACACCACGCGCGCGCTCACCGATCAGCAGCTCGCGCAGCAAAATCAACTGATCTCGCAATCCAATCAGCAAGGGCAAGAGGACCGGGCCCTGATGATGCCCACGATCCAGAGCCTGCTGACCAGTACCGGTTACACTCCCCAGCAGCAATCGGCCATTACCCAGCAAAGCCTGGGCGCGGCCAACACCGCATTCGACGCGCTGCGGCAGCGTGCCGCCAATCGCGCCGCCGCCACCCGGAATAGCGCCGGTTTTAACGACCTCACCGCGCAACTGGGCCGCGAGCAGGCGCAAACCGACGCGAGCCAGGCGCAGCAAAATCAGATCGCCTTCGCCAATCAGGCGCTCCGCGAGCATCTCGCCGGCCTCAATGCGCTCGGACAAACCTACGGAATCGACACGAATCTGCTGGGCCGCGCGATGGGAGTGCCCGCGGAATTGCTCGGCGTGCGCCAGCGCGCTTCGGGCAGCACTTCGAGCGGACTCGGCGGACTTTTTGGCGTCGGGTCCGGCATCGCCTCGCTTTTCGGATGAGAACGCGCATTCGATCCGCAATCGGCGCTCGGAGTTCCGAAAGCATGCGAAACATCTTCCTCATCGCCATCTGCTGCGCTGCGTTTGTCTCGCTAGCGAAACCTCTGGCCGCGCAGAGCCAGTCCGCCTACTTGCGCTGGGCGCCGAGTTCGAGCGCCGCGTCGAATCCTTCGCTCACCTACAACGTCTATCGCGCGCCGTCCTGCTCCGGCACGTTTGCGAAGATCAACGCCGCGCCCGTCTCCACGACCGTTTATTTCGATAACCAGCCCGCGCCGGGAAGCTACTGCTATCGCGTGACGGCGGTGCTGAACGGCGTCGAAAGCAATCCATCGAACACGGCAACCGCGACCATCCTGCCGCTGCGGCCGCAAGCGCCCGCGGCCGCGAATCCGGCTTCGCCGCCTGCATCCGCCAAGGCCGCGTGTTCGCACAAGGGCGACCTGGTCACCTGGATTCGCTGCGTCGCCGGCAAGGCACGCGCGAAGATCGCGCCGCCGCTGCCGGTTCGCTGAGCGAACGCGATGAAAGCCGGTCTCAAAAACAACGACTGTCCCGGACGGGCAGGGAAGCGGCTTTCGCGCGGCAGCCACGGCGTCGCCCGCTGCGCGCGCGAACGCCCGGTCACAGCCGCGTGCAGTTGGATCCATTCGGCGAAATGCTGCGATCCCGCGGAAGTTGTCTTTGAAAGCGGGCTCGGCTACTGCCGCACGCACGCGGAAGCGGTTCACGCCAATCGCGCATGGCTGGCGCGGTTTTTCGCGTGGTGGATCGCAAAGCGCGATGCCGGACCCGTTGCTCGCTGAACCCAGCCCGTTAGGAGGACGCTGTGTGGCAATCGCTTTCAGCCCATCGCCAGGACGCCGAATTAATCGCCGCGTGCTGGCTCGCCGTGCAATTCGCCGCCGGCATGCCCACGCCGCGCGATTCATCGAGCACCGCGTACAAGTGGGCTTTCAACGTCGCGCACTCACTGATCAACTTGCCGCGCCTGCTCGCTACCGCATTCCCGGAAGTGGCGTGGATCGCCGCGCTGTTTGGCCTGCCCGCGTCGTCCGCAAGCGCCTCGTCCACGCCGAGCGGCTCGGACCGGGAAAGCGAGAAGCAAATACCGGGTGGAGGATCGGCCGCATGAACTGGGACATTCTGTTTCACATTGGCGATTTGGTGGTGCAGTGCTCGATCGCTTGGGCCGTGGTTCCCGTCGCGATGCGAGTGATGGCCGTGCTGAAGGATTTTCCGCCGCATCGTCACGAAGCCAACGGCACGATCCGCTATCCCTACGGATTCGAGCCTGGCCGCACTGAAAAGCTATGAATCTGGAGCTTCAGCGCGACTCGCAAACGACGCGGGGAACCACGGGACGGCTGTTTCTGGATGGCGCGCAGTTTTGCTTCACGCTCGAACGCCCGCCGGCAAGTTTCGGCGAAGAGCACCCCTGCATTGCCGCCGGCACGTATCGCGTAGTCCTTTACGAATCGGCCCATTTCGGCCGCATGATGCCGCTGCTTCTCGATGTTTCGGGTCGGAGCGGGATCGAAATTCATTGGGGAAATTACGTCAGTGATTTCAAGGGCTGTATCGGGGTCGGCGCCTCGCGCAGCACTCTTCCGGACGGCAGTCCCGCGATCTGGAACACGCGCCTGACCTTCGACCGGCTCTTCGCCGCCATCGAAGCCGCGCAATCGGAAGGCTGCAAAATTGTCATCCGCGATCCGCCGCCGTCCATGATTCGCGCAAACACAGCGAGCATGGAAACCGCCGAAGTCGCGTAACGGAAACCTCATCGGACCCGAACCGGCGTGGCGCAACCCAAAATTGCGAGAGGGAATTGCCCGCCGCCGGCATCAGCAACACTTACACGTCAAGGAGCAGAAACGATGAAAGCAATCACGGCCGCAATTGCGGCTTTTTTTATGTTCGCGTGCATCGCCATGGCGCAGACGAGCGCGCCGGCGCCGGCGCCGCCGAGCAATAGTGGGAGCTTTTCGTTGACGGCGCAGGCGGTGGCGCTGCCTGGCGGAGGGCAGACAGTGGCGGCGACGGACGTGGGATTCACGAAGCAGATCACCACAAATTTTTCGCTGCGGGACGATAACATTCTGGCGCCTTCGAACGGGATGCAGTTTTACGGCGGAGGCGGAAACTATTTTCTGCCGACGAGCTTTTTGAAGAAGACGCTGCTGAACCCGTCGGACTTTCAGCCGTACCTGACGGCGAGCATCGGGGTGGACCGGATTGTGCCGGCGACGGGGCCGAGCCAGCAGCACATCGCGTTTCTGATCGGCGGCGGATTGAACTACAAACCGGCCAACGGCGTGTGGGTGAATCTTTTCGAGGCGCGTTATGCCAGATTGCCCGGCCTTGCCACCAACACCGCGATTATCAGCAGCGGGTTCACGCTGAATTTCTAGCGATTCCGGCGAAGGGCAAGCCGCGCGAGACGGCGCCGGGCGGAGCGCGGACAAGAGAGCACCATAAGGCGGGTCGCACCCGCACGGCGGCCGGTAGGGTCCGCCACGCGCTCCGAAAAGATTGATTGAACGGGTGAGAGGTGCGTGAAGTGAACGAGGGATTGACGCCAGCGCAGATTGAGCAGGCGGAGAGGAACGCGGCGCGGGAGAGCTATCCGCACCGGGTGCTGGTGGCGCTCGATCAGGATGTGAACGTCGATACGGGCGGATTGCCGGACGAGACGATCAGCGCGCGGGTGCGGAGGATATCGGACGCGCATCCGGGCTGGAGCTGGAATTCGGGGGTGTGGCTGGCGAAGGCGCTGAACGCGGGACTGAACATGATTCAGAAGAACCACGGACAGCGGGCGCAGGCGGGGGATTTGGAGCGCGCCGAGCGCGTCGTCAAAACCGAGGAGCGTGCGCTCGGTGAAGATTCTCCTACGCAGCCTTGAGGCGGCAGCTCTGGTCGCGCTGATTGTCGCGCTTCTGGGCGCGATCTCGATCGAACGCATCGTACGAAATTCCCTGCCAGGCATATTTGATGGCAGCCGCGAGGCGGTGGGGAAACTCTCCGCAGCCTCGGATGCTCTTGCCCTGGCAGCGGATGCGGAAAGTCGGGCGGCCCCGCAGCAAACCCGCGAAGTCAGCAAAGCCGTCGCCGACGCCCATGATCTGCTGGCTCACACCGACATATCGCTGAACGGGCCGCATGGCCTGATCCCGCGGATTTCCGCGTCCGTGGCGGATCAGCAGGCGCGCCTGGATGAGCTGGAGCGGGAGGCCAATCGGGCGATTGCGGACCTGGACGCTGCCGTTCAGCGGGCGCAGCCGGCGATTCAGGATCTTGCGAGCGCGTCGGGAGGAATCTCGCGCGCGGCGAATGACCCCGCGATCACGCAGGCGCTCGCGAATCTCGCTTCGGCGACGGGGCGGGCCGATTCCGTGCTGCGGAACCTCGATGCGATATCCGCATCGGGAAACCGGGACGCAGCGATGATCGAGAAGAGGCTGCGCGAGGCGCTCAAGCCGGCCAGCCTGCTGAAGTCCGCGCTGCTCCGGGCGCTCGGAATCGCCGCGCCCGCCGCGGAAATTGCCGCCAGCGTCCGCTGACGCCCGTCTTCCCGGTCGCGAGAGTGCCGTGCCGGCGTCCAACTCACGCGCGTGCGTGCCCACGGTGGCACCCACTGAAGCGACCACCATTCGCCCGGCTCAGGCACGATTCGGTCGATACCTCCAATCGGGTTTCGTCGGCAAAGCCGTCGCGGAGTCATTCACGGCAGCCAAAATCACGTCCACCTTGAAGCGCTGGGGCGCTAACGAACAGACCGGATCGGCAGCGGTAGCGTCCTGCGCCAGCAGCAGCGCCTGGCATCGGCAGCCTCCAAAATCCCGCGTGCGCCGGTCGCAATTCTTGCACGGCTCACTCATCCACGCCTCGCCGCGGAATTCTTGGAACGCGGCGGAATTGTTCCAAATATCGATTAGACTGCGGCTCCTTACGTTGTCAAATCGAAGGCCCGGAATGATCCGCGCTGCGTGACAAGGCAGCGCGTCTCCGTTTGGCGCGATCAAGATAAGCTTTCGTCCCCAGCCACCCATGCAGGCTTTCGGAAACTTCGCGTAATAATCCGGCACGACAAACTCAATCTGCATCTTGCCTCGCAACCGCTCCTGCGCGGCCCTAAGAAACTCCAGCGAGTAATCCAACTGTTTGCGTGTAGGAAGCAAGTTCTCTCGATTCACGAACGCCCAACCGTAGTACTGCACGTTGGCAAATTCAACCCGGTTCGCGCCGGATGACTCAGCGATAGCGAGCATTTCCGGGATTTGATCGATATTCCTGCTGTGAATCACGACGTTCAGAGTCGTCGCAATGGGACGCTGCTTTAGCCACCCCAACACGCGGAGTTTGTGCGCATGGGCCTTCGTCCCTGAAAATTCATTCGCGGACTCCTCGCGCGCCCCTTGAAAGCTCAGTTGAATGTGGTCGAGCTTGGCATCGAGCAGCGCGTCGAGGCGCTTTTCATCAAGGGGCAACCCAGATGTAATCAGGTTGACGTAAAGTCCCGCAGTCCGCGCCGCTTTAACAAGATCAACGAGGTCGGTCCGCGCCAGCGGTTCGCCACCCGTCAAATCGACTTGTAAGGCGCCTGCGCCCGCTGCCTCGCGAAACACGCGCGCCCAGTCATCTGTCGAAAGCTCGTCTGCGCGTCGAATCAGTTCCAGGGGATTTGAGCAGTACACACAATGAAGCGGGCAGGCATGTGTCAGTTCGGCAATGAGAGCCAGCGGTGTTGATGTTGCAACCGTCATTTCTCCCCGTGGTGATCGGTTCCGCCCGCGGCCTTGAAGTCCAATGCCCGTTGGTTGTGCAACAATTCGAGATACCCGAGGATATCGGCTTCCACTCTTGCCGGCTCGGCCGTCGAATAGATCATCTGCAATTCCGAAACGATTGCTCGCACGGTGTGTCGTCCGTCGCAGCGCTCGATGATCTGTAGGCTCGGTCCGTTAAGCCTGAGCACTCGCTCCGGCATATGCAGCACGCGCGTTGGCTGGTCCTTTTCGTTCAGTCGGCATCCGGCGGCAAGTTGTGGGCGGCTATCCAGATCTGGTTTCACGAAGGACTCCCAATGCTCGGCTGAAACGCGCCCGGCGGCGGCCAACCGGGATTCACGTATGCAAAGTATAAGGCGTCGAGTTGCGCCCAGAGCACATCGCATTTCGCCCTCAGCGCGCCATAAGCCTTCTCTTGCTCCTGCCGCGTGCGCGCATGCTTCACCACCCATGCGAGCGCAAAGTCGGAATCTTCTGGGGCCTGCGTCAGCCGGCCCGTGAAATAATCCAACCCGCCCGAAAGCCACGGATAATGCTTCCGCAAGGCATCCATACGCAAAGCGATCAGCTTGCCGGAAAAAAGCTCGGTGAGCGACGACGCGACGGCCTCCAGCTGCGTTCGCGTCGCAACAAAATCAATATATGCCTGCACGGCATACCGCGTCGCGGGCAAGATTCCTGCGCCGGAGATTGCCATCTCGCGCGGCAGTCCGGTCGCTTCCACCAGCTTCAGCCACTTTTCGATCCCGCCCGGCCGCGCTCCATCGCCATCATGATCCACGATTCGTTTTCGCCAGATGCGCCGAAAATCAGGATCGTCGAATCGCGCAAGTATCGTCGCATCCTTGATTGGAATGCGGCTCTGGTAATAATAGCGATTAAGCGCCCATGCCTGTAGTTGTCCGCGCGTCAGCTTTCCTTCGTGCATCAGAACATGGAAGGGATGCTTGTGGTGGTAGCGTTCCTGCCCAATCGCCAGAAAGCCCGCGGCAAACTCGCTTTCCGAAAGCAGGGAGTCACCCGCAGGCGGAGCGGGAGCGGTGCTATAGGTCAAAATCGGTTCCATCATACGCAATCTCCCAACCTGCGGCGCGCACCTGCCGATATTCAGCGGAATCTTCGTCCAGCACGGGGTTGGTATTATTCAAATGAATCAGCACGCGCCTCGCTTTGCCAGCGTCGCGAAATTGTTCCAGGAGCCCACCTGTACCTGCTAGAGGAATGTGCCCGATTTCCCGCGCCGTCTTCGAACCAGCCACTTGTTCAATCAGTTCGCGATCATCCCAAAATGTCCCGTCAAGCAGACAGAGATCGCTCGACCTTGCCCACTCTTTCCATTCATCCGTATGGCCCGGCAGGGACGGAGCATACATCAACCGCTTGTCTCCCTCGTTAAAAACAAGCCCAATGACAGCTTCTTCCGGGGCAAGCTCTTGGCGCAACGCGCTGCTCACGTAATCAGGATACTTGCCGCCTAAATTGACCGCGCGGCAACGAAGACCTCGGTCCGTTGATGTGCTGGTATCAAACCAAGATTCGCGAGGTATCTCCTCCCAAATCACTGGCGGATTGGCTCGCTCCAGTACGTGGAATATGCGATTTTCCTCACGAAGGATGCGCTTCACGGATGGCGTAGCAAACACTCGGAACTGCTGAAATTCGCGGAGATGCAGCAAGCCAGCTACGGAATCAACTTCGGCATTCGTAAGAAGAACCGCCGAAATACCGGTGCTCCGAGGGAAGCGAGCCGGAGCCAGTTCTTCAGTGGAAAGTACCTGCGTGCGTAGGTCGGGCGAGGCATTTACGAGCAGCCAGCCGGAACCGGAGCTCGACACCGCAATCTGCGCCTGCGTTCGCGCTTTGCTCCGCAATTCGCCGGATCTGAAACGGCTGCAGTTGCGACAGGCACAATTCCACTGTGGGAATCCGCCCCCGGCAGCCGAGCCGAGGACTTTAACGTGCATCCACGCTCAACGGTTAAAGTTCGGCGTTCGCGTACGAGCTAACTTCACAACTGAGGCAAATCTCTTCGTGCTGTGGAGCCGTCCATTCCATTGATATTGTTCCCCTTTCGTAAGGTCAAAACCACTGGCGCAAATTCTAACACCAAGCGGTCTAAGTTCGAAGTCAAATCCCAGACCATTGGACGTTAGGCCCATAGACCTGGTTACAAAGGCAAGTCGAAATTCGTCTAAAAGCTGCCAAGGCGGAAACGCCGCGCCAGATGCACATCTGAACCGATGATTCCACGAATCCATTCTCTGTGGCGTCCTCAGGAAAAGGCGACGATGCCTCAAGGCGATACAGGTTGAAACTCAAACCGAGCAGCAAGGCTTGCCGCACCTGCATGCGTAGCGTACGACCGGGCGGCGGTGCCGAGAGTTCGTGCTTCACCGAACTGAACAGGCTCTCGATCAGAGCGCCGCGCCCGCCGCGGAAATTGCCGCCAGCGTCCGCTGAGGCGCTGGTTTCCGGTCGTGAGAGTGCTGTGCCGGCCTCCAACTCACGCGCGTGCGCGCCCACGGTAACACCCACTGAAGCGACCGCCATTCGCCCGGCGCGGGTTCCGAGATGAATCCACCGCTCCCGATTGTAAGTTTCTCTGCTTCTTCGCAAGAAAAGAGGGAAAAACGGCGGCGCGTTTGGCGCCCAGGTTCCGCAAGAACGCGCACAGCATTCGTGTGGTTCAGAGACAGAAGCGAACAATGGCCCAGGGCGGCTGCGAAAACTTCCGCGTCCGGAGCTTTCTGTCCGCCACGGCGACTGCGGGAAAAAAACGCGGGACTTTTCCTTGCCATACGGCAAGAGCTTGACGCTTCTGCATCGGCAACGTGCGACCGGGCGCGCGAGCCGAGAGCTTGCGCTTCACCGAGGGCCCTGGCATGCGATCTGGGCCAGCAGGAACTGCTGATCCACATCCGCCACGACCATTCACTTCAACCAATGCCGCCGCGGCAGCGGTTTTTGCCCCTGAGGATGCAGGCGTCACACAAAGAACATGCTGACCCGCCCTTTACGCCAAGTCCGTGGCATCCACGGCCACGCGGGCCGTCCGCCGGCTTTTCCGGTGCGCCCCGCGCAACCGACGCACCGTCTCGCCGACCGCGCTGAACCCGTCGGACTTTCAGCCGTACCTGACGGCGAGCATCGGGGTGGACCGGATTGTGCCGGCGACGGGGCCGTCGCAGCAGCACATCGCGTTTCTGATCGGCGGCGGATTGAACTACAAACCGGCCAACGGCGTGTGGGTGAATCTTTTCGAGGCGCGTTATGCCAGATTGCCCGGCCTTGCCACCAACACCGCGATTATCAGCAGCGGGTTCACGCTGAATTTCTAGCGATTCCGGCGAAGGGCAAGCCGCGCGAGACGGCGCCGGGCGGAGCGCGGACAAGAGAGCACCATAAGGCGGGTCGCACCCGCACGGCGGCCGGTAGGGTCCGCCACGCGCTCCGAAAAGATTGATTGAACGGGTGAGAGGTGCGTGAAGTGAACGAGGGATTGACGCCAGCGCAGATTGAGCAGGCGGAGAGGAACGCGGCGCGGGAGAGCTATCCGCACCGGGTGCTGGTGGCGCTCGATCAGGATGTGAACGTCGATACGGGCGGATTGCCGGACGAGACGATCAGCGCGCGGGTGCGGAGGATATCGGACGCGCATCCGGGCTGGAGCTGGAATCCGGGGGTGTGGCTGGCGAAGGCGCTGAACGCGGGGCTGAACATGATTCAGAAGAACCACGGACAGCGGGCGCAGGCGGGGGATTTGGAGCGCGCCGAGGCGGTCGAGCGGACCGAGGAGAAGGCGCTGGGCCTTTCATGCGGCGAATCATCGAAATGCTCGAAGCCGTGGCGCTCGTTGCGCTGATTATCGCGCTTGCGGGACTGATCGCTATCGAGCGGACCATCGGCAAGGGATTGCCTCCGCTTCTGCTATCCGCGCAAGCGGCGGCAGGGAGGCTCTCCGCAGCCTCGGACGCTCTCGCCCGCGCCGCAAACGCGGAAAGCAAAGCAGCCCCGCAGCAGACCCGCGAAGTCAGCAAAGCCGTCGCCGACGCCCATGATCTGCTGGCTCACACCGACATATCGCTGAACGGGCCGCATGGCCTGATCCCGCAACTTTCCGCCTCGCTAGCGGAGCAACAAGCCCAGGTTGATGGCATCGAAGCCCAGGCGCGGCAGGCGCTGGCTGATCTGGACGCAGCCGAAAAGCAATCGCAAAAAGCCCTTAAAGCGATCGCGGGTGGCGCACAGGCGGCCCAAGGCGCTATTTCTGGGCCGCAGGTGGTCCAAGCCCTTAACAACCTCGCTGCAGCCTCCCACGAGGCCGATTCCGCGCTAAAGAGCCTCGATTCAATCGCCGCCTCCGGCAATAGGGACGCCGCCATGCTCGAAGCGAAGCTGCGGCAGGCGCTTAAGCCCGCGTCGCTCGCCAAGTCGATCTTGATGCACCTGCTCGGCATTGCCGGACCGGCCGCTCAGGTCGCGACGGCGGGGCGATAAATTTCCACAGGAATTATCGGCCGCGCCGCACTTTTCTCTTGACATACACCCACACATAATTTATTTCGCGGGTATGGTGAAGTCGCCTAAGGAAAAGTCAGAAAGGAAGCGCTGCCCGAAGTGCGGTAGCCGACAGGTCTATGTCCGCACCAAGACTGCGGATTTGGTCTGCCGGGACTGTGCAGCGATCACCAAGCTGGCTGCCTAAAGGGTAGGGTTTTCGTGTACATAGTAGTGAATGCGGCGCAAATAAGTTCTGCGAATGAATATTCTGTTTCATTTTGTTACAAAACAAGGTGCGCTGCGGTGCGTGGGCTCATGGCTTAGGCAGTCTCCGCGAGTGCCGGGTACTTCTCGATTTTTCGCTCGGCAAGGTCTGCGATGCTTTTGCCAGATTGCGGGTGCCTGATGGTCGGTCGGCTTATCTCGATCGCTTGGATGTCACCGTGCTTTTGACAACTTGATTTGGGCTCTTCCGCGAATTTGGTGCAGATTCGGGACGGATATTGGAACGGATTGGAACCTACAGGAGCGGAGTAAAGCGCGAGCCTCCAGAAGTTAGCGCGGCGATACCTCGGGCAGTTGAAAGTCTTGA
>Ga0209061_1003843_pt1 | contig 15485 bp, 14 predicted proteins | sample Coa_R1_10_FD_187157 | JGI IMG/M metagenome (GOLD analysis project Ga0209061, IMG submission 187157) | Surface soil microbial communities from Centralia Pennsylvania, which are recovering from an underground coalmine fire - Coalmine... | ecosystem: Environmental > Terrestrial > Soil >...
CAGCGCGTCTGGTGCTTGCCCAGAATCTGCGGCTCGAAGCTGCCGTTACGGTCTCGCGGCGTATCCACCACGATTTCGCCAAACTCGCCCTTCACCGTTTTGCGGCTTACGCCATTCCGGGAATTTCCGCTGTTGTGGCCAGCCGGATCGTGCTTCTCATCGCCCAGATGATGGGTCAATTCGGCATTCAGCGCTCGCTCCAGCAGCACCTTGGTCAGCCGCTTGAGTAGCCCATTTTCGCCAATGACGTCTTCCGGTTTCTCGCACCCCTTCAGCAGTTCGTCTACAAGTTCGGGCTTGCTTTCGTCCATACGTTCTCCCTTTCAGTATTGCGGAAGAACGTTTACACAAAAAATCTTAAATCCTCGCTGATTCTCAGTGCCGCCTTCCAGTATTTTCTCCGCGGCAAGGTGCTCGGCGCCACAGGTCGACTGGCTGAAGCTACTGGCTAACTGCCGTTTTTAGGTTTATCTCTTTTCCGAGCCGCGACCGCCGGGGAGCGGTCCACGGCTCGTTCAACGATACTTCCATCACTTATAGAACGCTTGGCCCCGTACGTGCTCCCCTCAAGAGGCGTGCAAGAATTACCGGATCCGCCCCGGCCATGGCAATCACCCGTTTTCCGCAGGTGGGGGCTTCCGATTGCGGTATGCGCGCTCGCTCTGAGCGGGGCCGGTGTCACGGTGCTTTCCGTTCACTACGCGCGCCTGATGCGTGTCATCGACCGGAAATTGGCGCGCGGTCCTTTTTCGAGCACTGTCGATATATATGGCGCGCCCTCAACCGTAGCCGTAGGCGACCGGCTTACCGCCGCCCAGTTGGCTGCCAGGCTTCGCAAGAGCAGCTACACCACGGTCGCCGGCAATCCCGTGGGCTGGTATGAGGTCCATAAGGATGCGGTCGCGATTTTTCCGGGAAAAGAGGCCGGCCTGGGCGGCGAGCCGGCAGTCGTCTACTTCGATAACGGCCAGCTCTCCCGCATCGTATCTCTCGCCGATAACACCGGCCGCTCTTCCTACCAACTGGCTCCGCAGTTGATCGCCAACGTCTCCGATAATCACGAGAAGCGCCGCCTGGTGCGTTTCGCCGACCTGCCCACCAATCTGGTAAATGCCGTCATTTCGGTGGAAGACAAGCGCTTCTTCAGCCACTCCGGCATCGATTTCCGCCGCTTGCTGAAAGCCGCTTATGTCGACCTCAAAGCCGGAAGGAAACAGCAGGGCGCCTCCACTTTGAGCATGCAACTGGCACGCAGCCTGTGGCTCGAGCCCCAAAAGAGCTGGCGGCGGAAGGTCGAAGAGATTGCCATTACCCTACACCTCGAATCCAAACTGCACAAGCGGCAGATCTTCGAGGATTACGCCAACCAGATCTACCTGGGACAGCGGGGTCCGTTCAGCATCACAGGCTTCGGCGAGGCGGCGCGCGCATACTTCGGTAAGGACGTGAGCCAGCTCGATCTGCCGGAAGCGGCGTTTCTCGCCGGCCTGATCCAGCGACCCAGCTATTGCAATCCCTACCGCTATCCCGCCCGGGCGCGCGCGCGGCGCAATCTGGTGCTCGCCTTGATGCGGCAGAACGGTTACCTGACTGCCGGGCAGGTCGCCCAAGCCTCGGCGCAGCCCATTCTGCTCGCTCCGGAACAGTCCGAAGGACTCGAAAATTCCTATTTCCTCGACGTGGCGAACCAGGAACTGCAATCGAAGCTCGACGATCCTGAACGCAGCGCCCGCTATGTATTTACCACTCTCGATCCCGACCTGCAGGCCGCGGCCGAAGCGGCCGTAAAGTCCGGAATGCAAACTGTCGATCGGCAATTGCGGAGGGGCCCGTCAAAGGGCCCGAAACAGGAAATACCTAAAGGTCAGCCGCAGGTCGCGCTGGTGGCGCTCGATCCGCATACCGGCGAAATCCGCGCCCTGGTCGGCGGTAGGGATTATGGGGCCAGCCAGTTCGATCATGCTTTGGCCAGGCGGCAACCTGGATCGGTGTTCAAGCCGTTCGTCTACGCGGCCGCCTTGAATACGGCCATCGCCGGAGGTCCCCAGATCTTCACCCCGGCCTCTGTAATCGACGACAGCCCGACAACATTTTTCTTCGCCGGCAAGGCATATTCTCCGGGCAACTTCGATCAGCGATTTATGGGCGACGTGACGCTCCATGATGCCCTGACACATTCCCTCAATGTCGCCACGGTGAAGCTGGCGAAAGATGTCGGCTACGCCAATGTGGTGGCTCTGGCGCGCCTCGCCGGCCTCAATGGCGGCATCCAGCCCACTCCTGCAGTCGCTTTGGGCGCTTACGATGCTACCCCGCTCGAAATCGCGGGCGCATACACGATGTTCGCCAACAACGGAACCTACCTCGCGCCTACTACCCTCATCATGGTCGGCTCCCGCGAGGGTGAAACGCTATATGAGCGCCGGCCCAATCCGAGAAGAGTTTTAGATCCGCGCGTGAATTACCTGATGGTCGGCATCATGCAGGACGTGCTGCGCAATGGCACCGGAGCCGCCGTACGTTCCCTCGGCTTCCAGTTGCCTGCCGCCGGCAAGACCGGCACCTCCCATGACGGCTGGTTCGCCGGTTTTACCGATCAACTGGTATGCGTCGTCTGGGTGGGCTTCGATGACGATCGCGATTTGAACCTGGAAGGAGCCGAATCGGCGCTTCCGATCTGGACCGATTTCATGAAACGCGCCGCCAGGCTGCGGCCCTATCGCGATGCCAGGCCGTTCGCTCCGCCGCCATCCGGGTTGGTTTCGCTTCGCATCTGCACCGCCACCGGAGAGTTGGCCAGTCCCGCCTGCCCCCGCACCCGCATGGAAACCTTCATCGAGGGCAGCGAGCCGGTGGTCGAATGCCGGATGCACGAGCAGCAGACGGTCGAGACCATTGTGGATAGCGGCGGAGAACCGCTGCCTCCTCCCGATCCGGCCGGTTCTGCCAAAGCCCCCGCCACCCAGTAAGCCGGCGCCGGGTACGCGACCAGCGAATTCGTTACCGAACGCACTCACCTGGAGCCACGGCCTTCAGGGGCGGTGGATACTAACGCCGGCTCGGAGAAGGGCCACTACGGCACCAGTTCCACTTCAATGCTCTTGGTCAGCGCATCCAGCCGCGCGATGCGGAACGTGCGGATCTGGCCCGCGCGCGGCGGCTCTCTGCGGGCGGCCGAAGTCCCCGAACCGGATACCGCGCCCCCTTTCCACTTCGCTTCGAGCATCGAAGTCAGCGACGAAAGGTCGGCGCGCTGTTCCACCCTGGCTACCGTCGCGCTCGCCGCTTCCGCCGGAATGCGGCAGGTAGCCTGAATGCCTTCGCCCAATTCCACGCGCGCTTGAGCTCCCGAAACCTGTGTCATCCGCCCGGTCACTACGTCGCCCGGATGGTGTTCCGCAATGTATTCGTCCAGGCTCGTAGGCACAAGCTGCTTCATGCCCAGCCGCAGACGCCGCTTCTCCGTATCCAGCTCGAGTACCTGCGCCTTCACCACCTGTCCCAGCTTCAGCACGTCCTGCGGGTGGTTGATGCGCTTCTCCGCGCTGATATCGCCCACGTGGATCATCGCTTCCAGGCCTTCGGCAAGCTGCACGAACGCGCCGAATTTGGTGATGCTGGTGATCGGCCCTTCCACCACCGTGCCCACCGCGTACCGGGCCGCCGCGTCCGCCCAGGGGTCGCCCAAAGCCTGCTTCAAACCGAGCGAGATGCGCCGCTCCGCCTGGTTCACGCCCAGGATCATCACTTCCACCAGGTCTCCCGGCTTCACCACGTCCGCCGGCTTGCGCACCTTTTTCGACCACGACAATTCGGAAAGGTGGATCAGACCCTCGACACCTTTTTCCAGCTCCACAAACGCCCCGAAATCCGTCAGCCGCGTTACTGTGCCCGCCACCCGCTGCCCCACCTGGTATTTCTCGCCCGCCTGGTCCCAGGGGTGCGGCTGGAGCTGCTTGGTTCCGATCGAGATGCGCCGCTTCGCGGCGTCCACCTTCAGAACCTTTGCCTCCACCTGCTGGCCAACCGACAGCACGTCCGAGGGCTTATTGATGCGCCCCCACGAAATATCCGCCACGTGCAGCAGCGCATCCACCCCGCCGATATCGACGAAAGCGCCGTAATCGGTCAGCGTGCGCACCGTGCCGTGCACCTGGTCGCCTTCTTGGATCTCCGAATAGCGGCGTTCTTTGGCCACCCGCTCTTCTTCCTCCAGAACGGCGCGGCGATCCACCACCACGTCTTCATCGGCCACATCCAGTTTGATAATCCGGCACCGGATTTCCTGCCCCACCAGCTTTTCCATCTCCGCCAGGTCGCGCGTGCCGCTCCGGGAGGCCGGCATAAACGCGCGCACACCCACATCCACGCTGAGCCCGCCTTTCACCACCGCGGTCACCGTGCCCGCGATCGCCGCTTTATCCGCAAAGGCCCTCTCCAGCGAGCTCCAATCCTTCGGCCGCTCCACCTTCAGCCGCGAGAGCTGGTAATATCCTTCCGGATCCCGGCCTTTGATCGACACCGCAAGATGGTCGCCGGCTTTCACACCCTCGCCCGCGGTTTCGAAATCCGCCAGCGGTAGCACGCCTTCCATCTTGTAACCGATATCCACAAATACGGAATCGCCGGAAACCGCGATTACGGTACCTTCGAGAGGTCCTTGTTCGGCCGGATGCGCGTGCGCTTGCTCGAACTGGGAAAGGATATCGCCGAACGATTCGGCATCGCTGGGGGTTACTGGCTCGCCGGAACCCGTCTCCGGGTCGCGCGCCAGCATACTTGGCTTGGGCATGAGACTTGTACTGCTATTGTGGCACAAACCCGGAGCCGGCTATTGCGAGATCGTCCTGTGCGGCAGTCACGCCACCCGTAATCCGTCCGTAGGGTAGCGGCAAACCCTCTGCGCAGCCCATCGGCCGGATTTTGGCGCATTGTGACCTTTTCACCGATTGGGTGCGTCTTCCGTTTCTGAGCCTGCCCAGCAAGAACAAAAGCCCAGCGGAAGGAGAGTTTTTCTTCCAATTGGATCCGCAACCGCTGGAAGAGATAATGACCTGCTACGGCGGCGTGCCGTTGCGGTTACGCGCGGCGCGTTCGTTAGGCGTGCCCGGAAGCGTGCGCCGGCATTTAAGTTTGAAACAACGGCAACGCGGCTTGGATGAAGCCAGCTACGTAGAGAGCTTGGTGGTGCGGAACGCATTGGGCGGCGATTGTCTGGAGGATTTCAACCGTCTGCGGGAAGACGCCGGATTGCAAGAGATGCTCGGCCATGAGGTCCCCTCGCCGGAGGCGGCGCGCCAGTTTCTATATCAATTCCACGCCGAAGAGAATATCGCGCAGGCGCAGCAGGAGTTGCCGGCGGGGCAAGTCCGTTACATTCCGGAAGAAAGCGTTGCTCTGCGAGCCTTGGCGCAGGTGAATCAGGACTTGGTGCGGGAAATCGGGCGTCGTTGTGCGGAGCAGAAGATCGCCCCCATTGATCTGGATGCCACCGTGATTGAGAGTTGGAAGCGGGAAGCCCAAACCACCTATCCGGGTGGCAAGGGTAGCAGCCGATGCTGGCCTGGTTCCGGCTCGCGGGGATCACCCACAAGGTGGTCACGGCGCTAAAGCGGATTGCTTTGCCGGAACGCTGGTTGCGGGCGCGACCCAAGCGGCTGCGGTTTCAGATCTTCTACTTGGCCGGCAAACTGGTATATCATGCCCGGCAGGTGCGGTTGCGCGTCCGCCGGCTGGCGGAGCAACTGCGGGAGTGGCTGCAAGCTTGGAAGCTACTGCCAATCGCGGCTTAGCGCTCTCTATCGAATTGTTCTCGCTAGTTTGGCGTTGGCACCCGCCACCAGTGTCGCTTGTGGCTGGGTTCAGGGTCGCCAGTCAGCGACACCTGACCATTGGTTGCGGCCACGACGCTTCCGCCAGCCACCTGCCGCGCCGTTCAGGGCCGCCAGTGCGCTTTGCAGCGCAAAGTCACTCTAGCCTCCGCTTACGGACGGATTACAGTGGTGGCGCACACACCCCTATCGGCCCGTCGCCGTGGCGTAAGTGATAGAATCTGGCCAATCAGGAGAGGACTACCGTGAAAAGCTACGCGACGTATTTGCCCCTGGTTTTGGCGCTGCCGCTGGCCGCCAGTTCGGTCCGGATCTACCAGACGAACAGCGCCGGCGACGACGTCGACATCGTCGATGCCGCCACCAACAAAGTGGTGCTGAAGATTCAGGGCATCGAAGTGCCGCACGGGGTGACGTTTTCGCCCGACGGCACGCGCGCCTACGTGAGTTGCGAATCCGAGCGGACTCTTTGGGCCACCGATACGAAAACGGGCAAGCTCATCGCCAAAGCGGCTTTGAGCGGTCATCCCAACAACATCTCGATTTCCAAAGACGGCAAGCGGGTGTTCGTAGGCATCGCGGTGGCGCCGGGCGCGGTAGATGTGATCGATACGGCCACGATGAAAAACGTCAAAACCATTCCGGTAAAGGGCGCCGTGCACAACACCTATGTCACGCCGGACGGCAAATACGTGGTGGCCGGATCCGTGGCGGGGAAAATGCTCACCGTGATCGACGAGGAAACGCTCCAGCCCGCCTGGGAACTGGCCTTCGACCTGGGCGTCCGGCCCATCGCGTTCGAACGCGCGGCAGATGGCTCCACCAGCCGCATGTTCGTCCAGCTTTCCGGCTACAACGGCTTCGCGGTCGTGAATTTCAAAACGCACGAAGAAGTGGCTCGCATCAAGCTGCCCTCCGAGCCCAGCGGCGGCCACGCCGAAGGCGGCGCGCCTTCGCATGGCATCGGCGTCTCGCCCGATAACAAAACGCTGTGGGTGAACAGCTCGCTTTCGAACGCTGTGTTTGCCTACTCGCTTCCCGATCTGAAAGTGGAAGGCTACGTGAAAACCGGCGACGTGCCGGACTGGATCACCTTCACGCCGGATGGTAAACGGCTGTACGTGGCCAACTCGGGAGCCAATTCGATTTCGGCGATCGACACCGTTTCGCGCAAAGAGATTGCCCGCATTCCAGTGGGCGAGGTGCCCAAACGGAATGGCACCGTAGTGCTGCCTTAGACCGCGGGGACTTTCGGTGCCTTGGAGAACCTCGTGGACGGGCGGCGCCCGTTCCCCGGTTTCCGGTTCAAACGCCGAACCGTCAGGTGCTCTTGCCGGTAGGTCCCTACAAGCGTTTTCCCGCGCCGACCCAACACCACCCACAAACGTCTGTACCCATACCGCGGTTTCTGGCGTGCCAGCGTGAGCAACTCCTCCAGCAACTCGCCTTCGGTCAGCTCCTGCCTTAGGGCAGGAAGCCTATTCATAAGCAAAAACCTCCGATTTTGCGAACTTCCATTACCAAGGCTCTAAAGCGGCGGCCCAAAAGTGCCGAAAGAGTTGTAGGCAGAAATGCCAGTAAACAATGCCGCACACCTCCGTACTTCCGGTATCACCCTCGCGGGCCAGGACGGCCCCGAATAAGGCGGCATTCCTGCCCGCGTTTCCGGAGTTTTTTCTTGGCTTGCTGCTGCTGGCGCTGTTTGGGCGCCCTTCCGCTTGGCAGGCCCTGCTCATGGACTGCGATACCGGTTGGCATATCCGGACGGGCGAATTCATCCTGCGCACCGGTTCCGTGCCCGTACGGGACCTGTTTTCGTTTTCGCGTGCTGGCGATCCGTGGTTCGCGTGGGAATGGTTAACTGATGTCATATTCGCCCGCTTGCATGCCTGGGGCGGACTCGAAGCGGTCGCCGCGCTGGGCATGCTGGTCCTCTGCGGTTCCGCAGCCATTGTTTTTGCCTGGCTCCTGAGCCGGGATAACGGGCTATGGGTCTCGCTCGCGGTGACTCTGGCCGTTGTAAGCGCATCCACAGTGCACTACCTCGCCCGCCCTCATATTTTCTCGATATTGCTGTTCCCTTTATCGCTGTGGATTCTGGACTCAGACCTGCGCAGGCCAGGTCCTTGGGTATGGATTTTGGTTCCTCTTTCGGCTCTTTGGGCCAATCTGCACGGCGGGTTTGTGGGCTGGCTCGCCAGCCTCGCTCTGCTGCCGCTGGTAATGGTGGTCGAAAGGAACTGGACCAAGTTCATTCGCTATACCAAGCTCACGGCCCTCTGCATCGCATCTACTCTGGTGAATCCGTATGGGTGGCGCCTGCACCAGCATATCGTCGAATATCTTGGCTCGTCCTGGATTCTGGATAACGTTAACGAATTTCAGTCGCCACGCATCCGGTCCGAAAATATGCTGGTTTTCGCGGCGATTCTGCTCATCGGCGCCGCATTGGCCGGACGGGCGCTCGCGCGCCGCGAATGGTTTGCCGGCACACTCGTGTTTCTTTGGGGGCTGGCTTCTCTCCGCTCGGCCCGCCACATTCCGTTGTATGCAGTCATAGCCGCGCCGGTAATTGCCTCCGAGCTGTCTGCCTGGTGGAGATCGGCTGCGGCCCATTCCCGGCGGGGTGGATTGGCTGGCGTCTTTTGGCTCTCGGGCCAGGAGTTAGGCCTTTCCCGCCGCCTGGGATTGTGGGCAGTTCCCCTGGCAGTACTTGCGTTGTGTATCGCGGCTCCCCAGGGAGGAATACGCGACTTTCCTTCTGCCAGCTTTCCAGTCGCCGCCGTTACTCACAATTTGGACGTGCTCGCGCCTTTAGGTCGCATGCCGCGAATTTTGACCACGGACCAGTGGGGCGATTATCTGATTTACCGGCTGTACCCGCGCCAAAGAGTCTTTTTCGATGGCCGTAGCGACTTCTATGGCCCCGGCATTGGGGGTGACTACAAGATTTTGCAGGGCGCTGGCCGGAAATGGCAGGAAGTTCTAACCCGCTACGGGTTTGAACGGGCCCTCTTACCTGCGGACTGGCCTCTGGGCAGCATTCTCGAACGCGATCCGAACTGGCAGATCGTCTATCGCGACAAGCAAGCGGTATTGTTCGCGCGCCGCCCCGGTGTAAAGAAAAGCGCGGTTTCCGCCGAATGTAGAAGCGACGGGTGAACATGCTCTGGGCATTGGTATTAACGCTGGGTTCGATTGCGGTTTTTGAGGATATCCGCAGCGGGCATATCCCCAACTGGGTGACTGTGGGCGCATTTGGCGCCGCGCTGTTGTATCACGCAATCGACAGTGGCTTATCCGGGCTCGGATTAGCTCTCCTCGGAACGCTCATCGGCTTCGGAATTTTTCTAGTCTTCTATTGTCTCGGCGCTCTGGGCGCGGGCGATATCAAGTTGATGGCCGCATTCGGGGCATTGCTCGGTCCGCACGCAGTCCTGCTCGCGGCTTTGCTGGCGGCTATCATCGGGGCCCTGCTGGCCGCCGGCGCGATGATCTGGAGCCGCCGCCCAGCCATTCCGTATGCGCCCGCTATTGTGATGGGCGCGTGGCTTGCTCTCTTGGGCAGGGGTTAAGCGATGCGGCTGGACAGGAGATTCATTGTAGTGGTCACCATCAGCCTGGGCTGGGCGTTTCTCGTCTCGGCCGTCTTCTACCATTTCGCCCGGAATTCCCTCAACCGGCGAAACGCACCCAAGCAAAAGCCCGTAGTCGTGGCGGCGAAGGCCTTGGACATAGGCGCTGTGATCAAGCCGGAAGCCCTCAAGGTCGTGGAGATGCCGGAAGAGTCCTTTCCCAAAGGCGGCTTTTCCCGGGTGGAAGACGTAGTCGACCGTCCGGTGATCAGCCCAGTGTTAGCGGATGAGCCGGTTGTCGAGGGCCGGCTGGCCGCACGCGGCTCCGGCGCCGGCGTTGCGCCTCTAATTCCTCCCGGCATGCGGGCTATTTCCGTTCGGGTCAACGATGTGATCGGCGTCGCCGGGTTCGTACTGCCCGGAACGCGGGTGGATGTTCTGGTCACAGGCCGGCCGCCCGGACGAGAAGATAGCCTCACGACCACTGTTTTGCAGAATATTACCGTGTTGTCGGCCGGGCAGATTTTGCAGGCCGATTCGAAAAGCCAGTCCATCAAAGCCGCCGTAGTCACTCTACTGGTCTCGCCCGCCCAGGCCGAAGCGCTCACGCTTGCCGACAATGAAGGACACATCCAGCTTGTGCTACGCAATTCGGCCGATCACGAGAGAGCCGAAACTTCCGGCTGGCTGACCAGCCAGCTCTACGGCCAGCCGAGACATGAGGTAACCGCCGGGATCCCAGCGGCGAGGCCGTCGCATACAGCTCCCGTGCCCGTGAAGGTCTCGAACCCAATACCTCCTCCGCGCGCGCCAGAACCGCCGGAGGGTATCCTCGTGATTCGAGGCGACCAAAAGGTTATTGAACCTGTAGGCATTCAGGGTTTAGGACAGGTCGCAGCCAAGCCGGCGGGTGGAAATCCGGCCAAACCGGCTGAGCCTCCCGCTCCCGGTCCGGGTGAGCCTACAGAAGCTGCAGCGGGGGACCCGAGATGAGAGCGCCCAATTGGTTTACCCTGGCAATCGCCTTTCTCGCCGGGGCTGCGGTCGCCCGGGCCGCAGGACCGACAGTTTCTTCCCAAGCGACTGAATTAACGCTAACCGTAGGCACGGGTGTGGTGATCGACTGTCCGGATGGCATCGCACGAATCGCCGCCAGTTCCCCCGAAATCGCCGACGCTGTGACGGCCAGCAGCAAAGAGGTTTTGTTCCATGCCCGCGCCATCGGCCGGGCTACCATGGTCATCTGGTCGAAAACGGATCAGCGCCGCACCTATAACGTAACGGTTGAGCCGAACCTGGAACCGATGCGCCGCCTGCTGCGCACGACCTTTCCGGGCGAAAAGCTGGACGTGGTAGCGAGCCAGGGATCGCTCGCCTTGATCGGTGAAGCCAGCAGCCAGGCCATCGCGGATCGTGCTCTGGCACTCGTTTCCGCTTCGGTCAAAGGCGCTGTCAGTAATATCAAGGTCGCGTCCTCCGCCGAAAACCAGGTGGTGTTGCGTGTCCGCTTCGCTGAGTTGGATCGAACTGCCGCCGCTCAGTTCGGCGTCAATCTGTTGTCCACAGGTGCGCTCAATACCATAGGCAACATTACGACCGGGCAGTATGCATCCGCTGCTCTTTCCCAGGTAGGCGGCGCCGGCGCTTCGTTTAGCCTTTCCGACATGCTCAACGTCTTCATGTTTCGGCCGGACCTGAATCTGGGAGTGTTGATTGCCGACTTGCAGCAACGCGGCCTGGTGCAGATGCTGGCGGAGCCGAACCTGGTTGCGAGCAACGGTAAAGAAGCAAGTTTCCTTGCCGGCGGCGAAATCCCGGTGCCAGTTGCGCAAGCCGGCGCCGGCACCGGAGCCATCTCGGTAACGTATCGCGAGTACGGTATCCGCCTCTCGTTTACACCCTGGATTACGCCCCAACACACGATCCGTATCCACGTCAAACCGGAGGTTTCGTCTCTCGATCAGGCCGACGGCGTCACGGCAGCCGGTTTCAACATTCCGGCGCTCACCACCCGCCGCATGGAGACGGACGTCGAGTTGGGAGAGGGGCAAAGCTTTGTAATTGCTGGCCTGCTTGACGACCGTGTCACCGAAAACCTGTCGCAGGTTCCGGGTTTGTCCCACATTCCCGTGCTTGGCGCGCTGTTCAAGAGCCGGTCGGAAAGTAAATCGAAAACAGAGTTGATCGTCATCGTGACTCCCTCGACGGCGCGCCCCGTAAACGGAGCGCGGCCGGATTTGGCGTGGCCCAAGCCGTTTATGGGCCCACAGAAAGAAGAGCCGAAATCCACACCATGACCATGGAAACCATGCCCGCACGGGATTTTGATTGGGCGCAGCGCCTCCGCACAGGGCCTGTTCCCGGCGGCCTGAAGGTCGAGTATCAGGAGCTGAAGTTCACGCTGCACCGCAAACTCCTGGATGCCATTAACCTTGATGCGTTAGCCACCATCGATAATGACCGGGTTCGAGCCGAGGTGCGTCAGGCGGTCCGCTCCCTCGTGGATGCCGAGCCGACTCCGTTGACGGCGTCGGAAAAATACACCATCGCCGAGGAAGTGCTGCATGAAGTGTTCGGCCTTGGCCCGCTGGAACCGCTGCTGCAGGATCCCACAATTTCCGACATTCTGGTCAATGGCGCGCGGCAAGTCTACGTAGAGCGGCGTGGTGTCCTCGAACTAACCAACGTTCGTTTTCACGACGACTCGCACTTGCTCCGGATCATCGACAAAATCGTTTCCCAGGTCGGGCGCCGGGTCGATGAGTCGAATCCGATGGTTGACGCCCGTCTCACCGATGGGTCGCGTGTCAACGCGATTATCCCGCCGCTGGCGGTTGATGGCCCGCTGCTTTCGATCCGCCGCTTCGGCACAGATAAATTGATGCCTAAGGATCTGGTAGCCAAACTGGCGTTGACTCCCGGAATGATGCAATTCTTGGAGGCAGCCGTCAAAACCCGATTAAATATTATCGTTTCGGGTGGAACCGGAGCGGGTAAAACCACTCTGCTTAACGCTCTGTCGGCTTTCATATCTCCCAAGGAGCGGATTGTCACTATTGAAGACGCAGCCGAACTGCAGCTCAAACAACCGCACCTGGCGCGGCTGGAAACCCGGCCTGCAAATCTGGAAGGACAGGGAAGCGTTCGCCAAAGGCAATTGCTCGTAAACAGCCTCCGTATGAGGCCCGATCGCATCATCGTCGGCGAGGTGCGCGGTGAAGAGGCTCTCGATATGCTCCAGGCAATGAACACCGGCCACGATGGGTCGCTCACTACCGTCCATGCCAATAGCCCGCGGGACGCCGTTTCCCGCCTGGAAGTAATGGTTTCCCTGGCGAACGCAAACATGCATCTGTCTGCCATCCGGCAGCAGATTGCTTCGGCCGTGCACATCCTGGTGCAAGCTGCGCGTCTGAGCGATGGCTCCCGCCGCGTGATCAACATCACCGAAGTCACCGGTATGGAAGTGGACATGGTCACATTGCAGGACATCTTCGTGTTCGAGAAACGGGGAGTCGCCGCCGATGGCACCGTGATGGGCCGGTTTGCCGCCACCGGAATACTTCCCAAGTGCAACGAAAAGCTGATCGCCGCCGGCATCCGCTTGCCCCCCGATCTTTTCGATGAAACTGTACCGGTAGGCCCGAAATGATCGTCTTCGTATTTGTCCTATCTCTAGCGGCCAGCCTCGCCACGTATTTGCTCCTGTCGTCCCACGCAGGACGCAAGCAGCGTAGCGCGCTCCTCCGCCGCCTGCACGGAAAGGAAGCCGGGCCGAAGGATCAGCTTAAGTCCACCGAGCCACTGCTGGTGACGATGGTAGGCGAAGTCCGCGGCGTGCTGGCAACGCGGCTCCTGGAAGGCCTAAAGCTCAAACAAGAAGCGGAACGGCTGCTCGAAACCGCGGATCTCAACTGGGGAGCCGCCGGTCTGACGCACCGGATGATTGCGGGTTTCCTCGCCGGTTTCTTCGCAGTCACGCTCGCCCTGCGGCGGGTGGAATCGTTGTGGGGCCTGGCGGGTGGCGCGCTTGTGGCGGCTCTGCCATTTCTGTACGTCCGCCGCAAAGCTCGGACGCGTATTCACAAGTTCGAGGAGCAGTTCCCGGACTGCCTGGAATTCATTGCACGGTCCATGCGCGCCGGCCATGCTTTCTCGGTTTCGCTCGATCTGGTGAATAAGGAATTCAGCGATCCGTTAGCCGCGGAATTCCGCCGCGCTTTCGAAGAACAGAATCTCGGCCAGCCCATGGAAATCGTGCTAAAGAAGCTGGGCCAGCGGATTCCGTCCATCGATGTCAGTTTCTTCGTCTCGGCGGTGCTACTCCAAAAGCGAACGGGCGGCAATCTGTCCGAACTGCTAGATAAGCTCGCCCACATTATCCGTGAGCGGTTTAAGCTGCGCGCCCGCATTCGCAGTATCAGCGCGCAGGGAGTTATGTCCGGGCGCATCATCGCCGCCATCCCGGCGTGTATTGGAGGCATGATGTTCGTAATCAACCGGCCCTACGCTCAGTTCTTCATCGACGACCCGATGGGCCAAAAGCTTCTGGGTGCAGCTCTGGGCCTTCAGCTAATCGGTTTTCTGATCATTCGAAAAATCGTGACGATTGAGGTCTGACTTGCTGGAACTGCTCACCGCGGTTGTCTTCCTGCTCGTCGCGGGCGTTACCTACTTGGTAGCCTTTCGGGCCTCCAACTGGCGGGCCAAGGCGCTGGTGCGGCTCTCTGCGAATGAGGCCCCGGCATTCCTGCCTGCGCCTGGCCTCGTTTGGCAGCAGTTGGTGAACTGGATCGGGTCCATCGTTCCCGCTTCTCCTAAAGATCTCCCGCTTCTAAAGCGGCGCCTGGTTAGGGCGGGTTTCCGCGATCCAAATTCAGCCCGCATATTTCACGGGGTGCGGGCCGTTTCCGGCGCTATGTTTTGTCTCGCCGGAGTTTTTGTGGCCACGCGGATCGATTCGGGAAATACCGTGCTCATTGGTGGCGCCGGAGCATTTCTCGGTTATTTGCTGCCGATGCGCTATCTGATGATCCGCATTGCCCGAAGAAAGCACGCGATCGAACGCGGCCTACCCAACGCTCTCGATCTGATGGTGGTGTGCGTCGAATCGGGGCTGGGGCTCGATCAGACCACCCTTCAGGTGGCACAGGATTTGCGCGCCGCCTATCCGGAAATCTGTGAAGAGTTTGCCGTCATGAATCTCGAGATGCGGGCCGGTAAGCGCCGCGCCGAAGCGCTCCGCAACCTGGCCGATCGTACCGGAGTGGAGGATTTGAAAAAGCTCGTAGCCGTTCTCATCCAAACCGATCGCTTCGGAACGAGCATTGCCGCGACGCTTCGTGGTCACGCCGACTATATGCGGACCATGGCCCGCCAGCGCGCCGAGGAGGCTGCGGCCAAGCTGGCGGTGAAGCTGGTTTTCCCGATCTTCTTCTGTGTTCTACCTTCGCTATTCGTAGTGACAGTAGGTCCCGTACTGATACGTTTGGTACGGGATTTGTTTCCTATGTTCGAAAACATGTAATCCGCCGATAAGTAAGAGAAGAAAGGAGCAGCCAATCCATGGATCCAATGGTCGTTCGCATCGGATGTGCCGTTTTGGCGATTGCTGTAGGAGCCTTGATTTTCAAGCGCCGCCGCAGCCGCAACCCTGATTAGCCCCACAAGCGCGCGGTGGGTTCGCACTCGCCGCGCTTCCCTGACTAATTTACGGAGAGCAGGATTGTTTTGTCCTCCGCTCCATTAACCTTTGGCGACTATGTCCGAGGTTGCTGCCGACAGATCTCCCGGTAGCGGATTTGTATTGCGGATAGTCCGGCCATTCCCAGAGCCGTAGTCGAGCCCGCTGCTCCCTATACTTCAGACTCCGCCGGGAGGGCGTACCCTTCACTCACATCATTTCCCGAGATGGGCACGCTGGCCGGGGCATCGAAAAATCGTAGGCCACGTTCCCGATCCCACTAAAATCGAGCATTCGCGCTTGCGACGAGGCCTTAGTAGTCGCGACCGGCTCTGATCTGCCGAGCCCTTTACTGCCGAGATCCAAAGCCGTACAGATGGACCATACAAAAGTTTG
>Ga0209061_1003844_pt1 | contig 15484 bp, 13 predicted proteins | sample Coa_R1_10_FD_187157 | JGI IMG/M metagenome (GOLD analysis project Ga0209061, IMG submission 187157) | Surface soil microbial communities from Centralia Pennsylvania, which are recovering from an underground coalmine fire - Coalmine... | ecosystem: Environmental > Terrestrial > Soil >...
CATGGCCTCTCCTTGTCAAGCGGACCTAATCCATAGCAGGTTGAGCCTGATTGAACCCGCACGGATCACGCACAATGTCCTCTGCCGTCCAGGAAATGCTTGAAATCCTCGATCTCGAGCCGCTCGAGGTCAACTTGTTCCGCGGTCGATCCCCGCAGTCGGGCTGGCAACGCGTCTACGGCGGTCAGGTGATCGGGCAGGCGCTGGTCGCCGCCGTGCGCACGGTCGATGCTAGCCGGCCGCCGCATTCGATGCACGCCTATTTTCTTCTGCCCGGCGATCCCAAGGTACCGATCATCTACGACGTCGACCGCATTCGCGACGGCAGGAGCTTCACCACCCGGCGCGTCACCGCGCGCCAGCACGGTCATCCGATCTTCTCGATGCTCGTCTCGTTCCACGCAGCCGAGCCCGGACTCGAACACCAGGCGAGAATGCCGGACGTGCCGCCGCCCGAGACGCTGCCCAACGAAGCGGAGATGCGTCGCAAGATGCTGCCGACCATGCCCGATCCGGTGCGACGCTATTACGAGCGCGAACGTCCGATCGAATTGCGGCCAGTGGAATTCGACCGGTATGGCGGCAAGAAATATCCCGACGGCCGTTTCCATCTGTGGATCCGCGCCACCGCCCGGCTACCGGACGATCCGGCCATTCACCAGTGCGTGCTGGCCTATGCCTCTGACATGACGCTGCTCGACGCCTCGCTTGCACCGCATGGCCGCACGCTGTTCGAGAAGGAATTCATGGCGGCGAGCCTCGACCATGCGTTGTGGCTGCATCGCCCCTTCCGCGCCGACGACTGGCTGCTCTATGCGCAGGATTCTCCCAATCTGCACGGCGCGCGCGGCTACTCGCGCGGGCTCATCTTCACGCGCGACGGTACGCTCGTCGCGTCGGTCGCCCAGGAGGGATTGGTGCGCGTGCGCCGCGAGCCCTCCCTCTAGCCCTTCCCCGCCGGGCCGCTGCCGGCCGATCGGACAGCGAGGCTGACCTAAAGCCGCCGGCCGGCAGCGTTTGGCTGTGGGCGCAGCGCCGATCATGCTTAATTTTCGCGCGTCGTGTCGATAGTTTAGGCAGCGGACGTGCAACAGGGGCCCGTGCCCGGGAAGACCGGGGCGGGTTTTCGTTGTGGGACACGTCGATCGCGGCCTGTGATTTTTTGGAACGCAACGCATGAAACTTGTGATCGCCGTCATCAAACCTTTCAAGCTCGACGAAGTGCGCGACGCCCTCACCCGTATCGGCGTCCACGGCATGACCGTGACCGAAGTGAAGGGCTACGGGAGACAGAAAGGACACATGGAGATCTACCGCGGCGCCGAATACGCGGTGAACTTCCTGCCCAAGCTGCGGCTGGAGATCGCCGTTCCCGGCGATCGTGTCGAGCAGGTGGTCGAGGCCATCGGCGCCGCCGCCAAGACCGGCCAGATCGGCGACGGAAAGATCTTCGTCCTTCCGCTGGAACACGCCGTGCGCATCCGCACCGGCGAAACCGATATCTCGGCCCTTTAGCATCCACTTTCGGGGGAGGGGATCCATGATTCGCGTGCCGACTCGCGTCGCCGGCATCACCGCCGCGGTTGCTGCGTTCATTGCATCGCCGGCTTTTGCGCAGGCAAAGATCGACAGCGCCGACACGGCCTGGATGATGGGGGCAACCGGCCTCGTGCTGATGATGACGGTCCCCGGCCTCGCGCTGTTCTATGCGGGGATGGTGCGCAAGAAGAACGTGCTCGCCACCATGGCGCAATCGCTCGCGGCCACGTTCCTGGTGTCCGTGCTGTGGGCGGCCGTCGGCTATTCCCTCGCCTTCACCGGCGAGAACGCCATGATCGGCTCGCTGCAACGCGTGCTCCTCCACGGCCTCACGCCCGAATCGGTTTCGCCGCTGGCCAAGACGATTCCCGAGGCGCTGTTCATGATCTACCAGATGACCTTCGCGGTCATCACCGTCGCCTTGGTCGCGGGATCGGCAGCCGACCGCCTGCGTTTTTCGGCCTTCCTGCTGTTTTGCGTGTTCTGGCTCATCCTGGTCTACGTGCCGATCGCGCACTGGGTGTGGGGAGGCGGTTTCCTCGGCGCCTATGGCACGATCGATTTTGCCGGCGGGCTCGTGGTGCATCTCAACGCCGGCATCGCCGGGCTCGTGACCGCCTATGTGCTCGGCGCGCGCCGCGGCTACGGCAGCGAGAATCTCGCACCCTTCGACCTTTCGCTCGCGGTGATCGGAACCGGCCTGTTGTGGGTGGGCTGGTTCGGCTTCAACGGCGGTTCGGCGCTCGGCGCCAACGCGCGCGCGGTCATGGCGATCGTGGCAACGCATCTCGCCGCAAGCACCGGCGCCTTCACCTGGATGGTGCTTGAGTGGTGGACGCGCGGCAAGCCTTCCGTGCTCGGCATGATTTCCGGCGCGGTCGCCGGCCTCGGCACCATCACGCCTGCCTCCGGCTACGTGCTCCCGCTCGAGGGAGCCCTGATCGGCGTGATCGCCGGTGCGGTCTGCTTCTGGGCCTGCACCTGGCTCAAGCTCAAATGCGGCTACGACGACGCGCTCGACGTGTTCGGGGTGCACGGCGTCGGCGGCATGACCGGCACCTTGCTCACGGGCATATTCGCCGCCGCCGCCATGTCCGCGGGGCCCGACATGCCGGGCGGCGTGCGCGGGCTGTTGGAAGGCAACCCGCATCAAGTGGCGGCGCAGCTCTATGGCATCGTCGTGACGATCGTCTGGTCCGGCGTTCTCACCTACATCATTCTCCGGATCATCGGCGCGCTGGTGCCGTTGCGCGTGCGCCATGAAGACGAAGTGATGGGTCTTGACGTCAGCCAGCACGGCGAGGCGCTGCAGTAGAAAAACCGCGCGGTCGCAAGCGCATCGAAGACCGCGCCACCGCACCCGTTCGCCGGCCCGACCGCACGGCACGGGCCGCTGACTAATTCTTATGCAGCGGGCGGACCCGCTGGCGCCTTAATAGGCGGCAGGATCGGTCGATCGTGCCTCGCCCCTCGGGGCACCGGCATTTCCCTTATTGATTCAATGTCATACGCGCATCGACGCGGGCTGGCACGGGGCTTGATTCCGCTCGTGGCGGCAGAGCCTGCAAGGCGCAGCTTGCGGGCCGCCGTCCAGTGAACCCGCCCGCACTGCATGAGTCGACGAAACGGGCCCAAGCGGGGATCGAATCCATGAAAATCGTCATGGCCATCATCAAACCCTTCAAACTCGACGAGGTGCGCGACGCTTTGACCTCCATCGGGGTGCAAGGGCTGACCGTCACCGAAGTCAAGGGATACGGGCGTCAGAAGGGGCACACGGAAATCTACCGCGGCGCCGAATATGCCGTGAGCTTCCTGCCCAAGCTCAAGGTCGAAGTCGCAGTTCCCTCCGAGCAGGTCGACAAGGTGGTCGCCGCCATCACCGGCGCGGCCAAAACCGGGCAGATCGGCGACGGCAAGATCTTCGTCTTCGCCCTCGATCATGCCGTGCGTATCCGCACCGGCGAGACCGATGCCGCCGCGCTCTAACCGCCCCGCACAGCAAACAAGCACGACAGGAGCTACGACCATGACGTTGAAGAAACTCTCCCGTGCGGGCCTTCTTGCCCCCGCCTTCGGACTTCTGCTCGCCGTCCTTCTCGGCCTCCTCTCCCACGATGCATCCTTCGCCCAATCGGCACCGAGCGCACCGACGGCAACCGCGGCGCCCGCGGCGCCGCCGCCGGCTTGCGCCAATGATCCTGACCCGAAGAAGGCCGTGCTTGAGAAGTGCACGCCCAACTCGGGCGACACGGCGTGGATGCTGACCTCGGTCGCGCTGGTGCTGATGATGACCGTGCCCGGCCTCGGGCTGTTCTACGGCGGCATGGTGCGCAAGAAAAACGTGGGCGACACCGTCATGACCAGTTTCGCGGTGACCTGCCTCGTGACGATCGTCTACGCGGTCGTATCCTACAGTCTTGCCTTCACCACCGGCTCGCCATTCATTGGCGGGCTCAGTCGCGCCTTTCTGCAGGGCATTCTGAGCGACATCTCGACCGGCGTCGGCAATCCGAACGGGCTGGCGGTGACCATTCCCGAAACCGTCTATCTGTGCTTCCAGATGACCTTCGCGATCATCACGCCGGCATTGATTGCCGGCGCGTTCGCCGAACGCATGAAATTCTCCGCCATGCTGTGGTTCATGGGCCTGTGGGCGATCTTCGTTTACGCGCCGATCGCGCATTGGGTCTGGGGCGCCGACGGCTTCATGTCGAACGGCAACAGCGACGCGGTCTTCAAGGTGCTCGATTTTGCCGGCGGCACGGTGGTGCATATCAATGCCGGCGTGGCCGGGCTGATGTGCGCCATCCTCCTCGGCAAGCGCAAGGACAGCGGCCCGGCGCATAACATGGTGCTGACCTTCATCGGGGCCTCGCTGCTGTGGGTGGGCTGGTTCGGTTTCAATGCCGGCTCGGCCGTGACCGCCGGCCTCCAGGCCGGAATGGCGATGACCGTGACGCAAATCGCCACTGCGGTCGCCGCCTTCAGCTGGATGCTGGTGGAATGGGCCGCGCGCGGCAAGCCGACGGTCGTCGGCATCTGCTCGGGGGCGGTAGCCGGCCTCGTCGCCATCACACCGGCTTCGGGCTTCGTCGGTCCGATCGGCGCGATGGTCATCGGCGTCGCCGCGGGCGTCGTCTGCTATTGGGGCGTCACCGGCCTCAAGCGCCTGCACGGCGTCGACGACGCGCTCGACTGCTTCGGCGTGCACGCGGTCGGCGGCATCGTCGGTGCATTGCTCACCGGCGTCTTCGCCATCCAGGAATACGGCGGCACGGCCGGCCTGATCGAGGGCAATCCGGCTCAGATGCTCAATCAGATCAAGGGCATCCTCATCGTCATCGCCTATGATGCCGTCGTGTCGCTGATCATCCTCAAGATCATTGACGCGATCATCGGCCTGCGCGTGTCCGACGAAGTGGAACGCGAGGGCCTCGACATCGCGCTGCACGGCGAAGCCGTCCAGTAGCGCAGGCGCGCGGGCGGGACGCGCAACCTCGCTCCGTCCTCTTGCGGCGGCCCCGGTTCGCAAGGACCGGGGCCGTTCTCGTCCGCCGGCGCGACCAGGCCGGGATTGGTTAACGGGGTCTTAACCTCGCGCTATTTATTGTATTGCGCCCCGTGTATCGCGTGTCTCATGCTCATGACGGCCGCCCAGCCTGAAGCCATGTCGTCTCCTGCTCCGGCGGTCGACACCCGCTCGCCGTTCGCGCGCCTGAACGAGCTGCTCGACGGCATCGAACCCGCCCTCCCCGCGATCAATCTCTCGGTCGGCGAACCGCAGCACCCGGTCCCCGCCTTCGTAGGCCCGACGCTCGCCGCACACGTCGCCGAATTCGGCCGCTATCCCGCGAACCGGGGAATCGAACCGTTTCGCCAAGCCGTCGCTCAATGGCTGGGACGCCGTTATCGGCTTGCGCGCCCGGTGGATGCGGCGCACGAAGTGCTCGTACTCAACGGCACGCGCGAAGGCCTGTTCCTCGCCGCCTTGGCCGCGCGGCGATGGGTCAAGCCGCGTCCCGGCAGGCCGGCCGTGCTCGTTCCCAATCCCTTCTATGCCGCCTATGTGGCAGGCGCGCATGCGGCCGACTGCGAGCCCGTCTATCTGCCGGCAACCCGCAAAAGCGGTTTCCTGCCCGACCTTGACGAGGTCGACGAGCGGCTGCTCGCGCGCACGGTCGCCTGCTACATCGCCTCCCCTTCCAATCCGCAGGGTGCGGTCGCGAGCAGAGCCTATCTCGAACGACTCGTGCTTCTTGCCCGTCGGCACGGCTTCCTGGTCTTCGCCGACGAGTGCTACAGCGAGATCTACGGTGCGGCGCCGCCGCCGGGAATGCTGGAAGTTGCAGGCGCGGACTTCGCCAACGTGGTCGTGTTTCATTCGCTCTCCAAGCGATCCAATCTGCCCGGCCTGCGCCTGGGTTTTGCCGCAGGCGACGGGCGCTTCCTCGCCGCTTTTCTCGAATTGCGCAACGTAGCGGCGCCGCAGGTTCCGACGCCGGCGCAGCATGTCGGCATCGCCGCCTATGGCGACGAGACCCATGTGGCGAACAATCGCAGGCTTTATGCGGCAAAATTCGACCTTGCCGACCGGATCATCGGCACGCGTTACGGCTATCGACGGCCGGCCGGCGGTTTCTTTCTCTGGCTCGATGTGTCGCAGCACGGCGGCGACGAAAGCGCTGCGCTCCGGCTGTGGAAGGAAGCGGGCGTGCGCGTCGTACCGGGGCGGTACCTTGCACGCGAACAGGCCGGCGGCTTCAATCCCGGAGCGGGTTACATCCGCGTGGCGATGGTGCAGGACGAGCGCGCCACCGCCGAAGCACTGCATCGTCTGGTTCGCGTCCTGGGCTGAGGGAGAATCATGCGCGCCACGCACCATGGCGTCGACGTCCTGGGCTTCGTCGCCGACCATTTCCGCGATGTCCTCCGGCGTCGTCTCAGCGAAGTGGCCGGTCTGACATTGCTGATGTTGGCATTGGCGGGCGCGATCGCTCTCGCTACCTGGTCGGTGCAGGATCCGTCGCTCAGCCACGCGACGCAAAAACCCATCCACAACCTGCTCGGTCTGCCGGGCGCGATCTTCGCCGATCTTGCGATGCAATTGCTCGGCCTCGCCAGCGTCATGCTGATCGCCCCCGAGGCGCTGCTCGGCTGGCGGCTGTTGTCGCATCGTCCGATCGGCAGCCGGTGGCGCAGTCTGTTGTGGATCGTCGCGACCCTGCTTTTCGCCGGATTCGCGTCCGCGCTTCCGCGCACCGGCTCCTGGCCCTTGCCGACCGGCCTGGGCGGAGTCTGCGGCGATGCTGTTCTCGGATTGCTGGCCCTGTTCGTGCGACCCGCGGGGCTGCCGCTCGCCGCGACCGCCGTCGCGCTGGGTCTTGCCGCCGCCGCAGCCGCGGTCGCGGCAGCCGGTCTGCGGCGGCGCGCGACGGAAGACCTGCCCGAATCCGCACCGGTTGACGATGATGATGGAGAGGACGTCGACGAGCACCGCGACCGCGTGTCCGCCCTTGTCGGCTTCGTCGTGCACGCGCTGCTGAGTTGGAAGGCGCGATGCGCCCGCTTGTTGAGGGGCGTCCCGGGGACGGTGCGCCCGGCCGCGGCTTCCGGCGCGCCGCGCCGCGAGCCGCGTTTTGACCGTTTCGGGGCGGGCGCTGCGGCGGCTATTCCGGTCGAGGCCGACCACGAGGAGGAGGAGGTCGACGGCCACGAACCGCGCCGACGCGCGGCGCCGGCACGCGTTGCACCGCGGCGTGCGAACAACGGCTACGAATTGCCCTCGCTCAATCTGCTGGCGGCACCGCGCGCCAGCGATCGTACGACGCTCTCGCGCGACATCATCGATGCGAACGCCGCGGCCTTGGAAAGCGTGCTCGCGGATTTCGGCGTGCGCGGCGAGATCATCAACGCGCGACCGGGACCCGTCGTAACGCTTTACGAGCTCGAACCGGCGCCGGGCATCAAGTCCTCCCGCGTGATCGGCTTGGCGGACGACATCGCTCGCTCGATGAGCGCCGTTTCGGCGCGCGTTGCCGTCGTTCCCGGACGCAACGCGATCGGCATCGAGCTTCCGAACCCGACGCGCGAAAAGGTCTATTTGCGGGAATTGCTTTCAGGCAAGGACTATAACGAGACGGTCGCCAAGCTGCCGCTCTGCCTCGGCAAGACGATCGGCGGCGAGTCGGTGATCGTCGACCTCGCGCGCATGCCGCACCTGTTGATCGCAGGCACGACCGGCTCGGGAAAATCCGTCGCAATCAACACCATGATTCTGTCATTGGTCTATCGGCTGCGCCCCGACCAGTGCCGTCTGATCATGGTCGATCCGAAAATGCTCGAACTCTCCGTCTACGACGGGATACCGCACCTCCTCACCCCGGTCGTCACCGATCCGCGCAAGGCCGTCGTCGCCCTCAAATGGGCGGTCCGAGAGATGGAGGAACGCTACAAGAAGATGTCGAAGCTCGGCGTGCGCAACATCGACGGTTACAACGCGCGCGTCGCCGAAGCGCGCAGCAAGGGCGAGCGGCTGACGCGCACGGTGCATACCGGTTACGACAAGGAGACGGGGGAGGCCATCTATGAAAAGGAGGAGCTCGAGCTTGAGCCGCTGCCCTACATCGTGGTCATCGTCGACGAGATGGCCGACCTGATGCTGGTCGCCGGTAAAGATATCGAGGGCGTCATCCAGCGTCTTGCACAGATGGCTCGCGCCGCCGGCATCCATGTCATCCTGGCGACGCAACGTCCCTCGGTCGACGTCATCACCGGAACCATCAAGGCGAATTTTCCCACCCGCATTTCCTTCCAGGTCACGTCCAAAATCGACAGCCGCACGATCCTCGGCGAGCAAGGCGCCGAGCAGTTGCTCGGTCAGGGCGACATGCTCTACATGGCCGGCGGCGGCCGTATCAGCCGCGTGCATGGTCCCTTCGTGTCAGACGACGAAGTTGAAAAGGTCGTGCGACATCTCAAGGCGCAGGGTCAGCCGGAATATCTCGACGAGGTGACCGCGTCCGACGACCTCGAGGAGGACGAAGGTGCCGTGTTCGATTCGACGAGCATGGGACTTGCCGACGGCGGCGACCTCTACAGCCAGGCCGTCGCCATCGTGAAGCGCGACCGCAAGGCCTCGACCTCCTACATCCAGCGCCGTCTGCAGATCGGTTACAACCGCGCCGCCACGCTGATGGAACGCATGGAAAAGGAAGGCATCGTCGGCCAGGCCAATCACGCCGGCAAGCGAGAAATCCTCATCCCGGAGGACGACGAGGAGCGCTATTGAGAATCGCCGACGGGGCGGATAAGCGCGGGCCGCGCGACCGGTCCACGGCCCGCCGGGAGGGTCGCGAAATAGCCATACCTCGCGGTTAGTCGAGATCGCGGGGCCGCACCGGGTGGGAGATCGTCATGGCGAAACGGGGTAAGGCGGGGGAATGGTGGGCATTGGCGGCCGCGGCCGTGCTCGGCCTTGTGCTGACGATGCCGATGGTGATCCCGGCCGCGGCAGGCGGGGAATCGTCGGCGCCGGCTCGCGTTGCCCAATCGACGCCGGCGCCGATCAACAACCCTTTCGCGGCGCTGCTCGGCAAACCCGGCAATGCCAACAGCCTGGATGACAAACAGCGCGCGATTATTGCGCGGGTCAACGACTATCTTTCCAAGATCCAGGTGATGAGCGGGAAATTCGTGCAGATCGGTCCCGACGGCCGTCGCAGCACCGGCGAGTTCTTCCTCGCCAAGCCCGGCCGGGTCCGATTCGAATACGATCCGCCGAGTCCGATTGCCGTCATCGCCGACGGATCGGCCGTGGCGGTGCGCGACCAGCGCCTGGCGCAGCAGGACATCTATCCGCTTTCCGAGACCCCGCTGCGGTTTCTGCTCGCCAATAACGTCAATCTCGAGAAGGATACCAAGCTGATCGCGGTGGATGCCGATGACGTTTATGTCACCGTCGTGCTCGAGGAGAAGAACACGATCGTCGGCACGAGCCGGCTGATGATCATGTTCAGCGCCAAGGACATGCAGCTCAAACAGTGGACCGTGACCGATCCGCAAGGTTACGATACGACGGTTGCCGTCTACAACCTCGATACGACGAAGCGTCCCAATCCCGATATGTTCAAAATCGACTACACGAATTATCATAATTAGGGATCATTAGGGATCGCGGCTCCGCCGCCGCTGGGCGGCGATCCGCGCCGAGCCTGTGGACATCCGGCGCCGTGCCTTTATGCGTCGCGGCGAGTGCTTATGCTTCCGGTCATGGCACTGACCGTCACCACCTGGAATATCAATTCCATCCGCCTGCGCATCGACCTGGTCGCGAGCTTTCTCAAGAGCGTGCGACCGGACGTGCTATGTCTGCAGGAGACCAAGTGTCCGGATGACGCGTTTCCGCTCAAGCGCTTCAAGCGACTCGGCTACGTCCATGCCGCGCTTAACGGCCAAAAGGGCTACCACGGCGTGGCCGTGCTTTCGCGTCTGCCGTTCGACGGCGTCGATGTGCAGAGCTTCTGTGGCAAGACGGACTGCCGTCATGTCGCCGTGGTCCTGGGCGAGCGCGCGGGACTGAAGGACCGAATCACGCTGCACAATCTCTATGTCCCGGCGGGAGGCGACGAGCCCGATCCCGTCGTGAATCCGAAATTCGAGCATAAGCTCGCCTTCCTCGACGAGATGAGCCGTGCCCGACATCTGCATCCGAGGCGCAACGAACGCGCGATCCTGGTCGGCGACCTCAACGTCGCGCCGCTCGAGCACGACGTTTGGAGCCACAAACAGATGCTGAATGTTGTCTCACACACGCCGATCGAATGCGAAAAGCTCATCGCCGCGCGCAAGGCGGGAGGTTGGGTCGACTCCATGCGCGTGCTCGCGCCAGAACCGGAAAAGCTCTATACTTGGTGGAGTTATCGCGCGCGCGATTGGCGTGCGGCCGACCGCGGGCGCAGGCTTGATCATGTCTGGACCTCGGATGCGATCGCCGACGCGGTATCCTCCATCGCGATCGCCAAGAGTTATCGCGGGGCCGAACGCCCGTCGGACCACGTGCCAGTGACGGCTCGGTTCGAAATTTAGCCCCGGTTGCGATCGGACGAGCGGCACCGCCATCGCGAGCCGGCCCGCGCGGGCCGTCCAAGGGGGTCATGATCATCGCGATCCGCGTCGGAGCCGCGGGATCACGTCGATGCCGCGAGTTGTCTTCTGACCGCTGCGAGATCGTTGGCCCAGGCTTCCGCCCGCTTCGCCATCATGTCGCGCAGGCGGAGCGCGGCCGCGGGATAGCCTTCGAGCGTCTTGCGGAACAGATTGCGCGAAATGCGGATCACGGTGGCAGGCTCGCGCGCGATCGCGGTCACCGGGGAAAGCGTCTCGGTGATCAAAGCAAGTTCGCCTACCATCGCGCCCGGCCCGACGGTCCAATCCCGTCCCGCCGTGCCTCCCCCCGGCTCCACCAGCAACGTGCCGTCCCGCACCACATAGGCCCCGTCGGCAAGCTCGCCGGCATAGAACAGTACCGCGCCGCTCGGCAGGCGCCGCAGCTCCGCACCGATGGCGAGCACGCGCAAGGCCTGCCGGCCGAGCACGGAAAGCGTCGGGATCTGCTGCAGAAATGCGACGTCATCCTCAAGCGACATTTTCGGATTCCGTCATTGGGCCGCCCATCGCAGATGCACAGCTCGGCCGATACCAAGATACGGCGCGGCGCACGAGGATATCACACTTACGCACGGTCGCCGCGCGCGTGCGGAAGATCGGCCGGTCACGGCACGAGCTTGTAGCCGCCGGCTTCCGTGACCAGGATCGCCGGGGTTGCGGCGTCCTTCTCCACCTTCTGCCGCAAGCGATAAATGTGCGTTTCAAGCGTATGCGTGGTCACGCCGGAATTGTAGCCCCACACTTCCTGCAGCAGGGTCTCGCGCGATACGGGTTTCTGCCCCGCGCGATAGAGATAGCGCAGGATGGCGGTTTCCTTTTCGGTGAGCCGCACCTTCCCGCCCTTGGGCGTGAGAAGAAGCTTGGACGCCGGCCGGAAGGTATAGGGTCCGATGGTGAAGACGGCATCCTCGCTTGCCTCATGCTGACGCAGCTGGGCGCGGATACGCGCGAGCAAGACCGCGAAGCGGAACGGCTTGACGACGTAGTCGTTGGCGCCGGCCTCGAGGCCGAGGATCGTGTCCGAATCGGTGTCATGGGCGGTCAGCATAATGATCGGCGCCTTGAACCCGTTCTTGCGCATGATGCGCACCGCTTCGCGGCCATCGACGTCGGGCAATCCGACATCCATGATGACCAGGTCGACGGTGTCGTTCTTGACCGCCTGCACGCCCTTGGTGCCGGTATCCACGGCGACGGCATCGAACTCCTCGTGCAGCGCCAATTGCTCGACCAGGGCCTCGCGCAATTCCGCGTCGTCGTCGACGATGAGGATGGTCCGCTTGCTGGCCATTGATTCGTCAATCCCTTTTTGCACCCGCAAACAATAGCCCAGTCCGCCGATCATCGCGCAATAGAGCATTCGGCGCTGGAAGGGCAAGCGGGAACTGATATCTAATGCCAAATCCATGCGTGGCGAAGGGAATCGGCTGTCGATGCCGCAGCGTGCCTTGTCCCGGCTTTGCGTGCGGGTCCGACCGGGCCGCCGGACACAGGGTTGGCTTCGCGCCGGCGGCGCGACCGTGCCGGTGGCGCTGGGCCGCGCGGGCGTCAAGGCCAACAAGCGCGAAGGTGACGGCGCCACTCCGCGCGGCGTCTTCCGCATCGTGCGACTGTGGTGGCGCGCGGACCGTCATCCCCGTCCCGTCACCTTGTTGCCGGTGCGGCGTATCGCATCCGACGACGGCTGGTGCGAGGATCCCGCCGATCGCCGCTACAACCGGCCGATCAAGATTCCCCCCGCAAGCGGCGCCGATCGCCTGATGCGCAGCGATCGGCTTTACGATTTCGTTCTCGAGCTCGATCACAATACGCGCCCGCGCATTGCCGGCCGTGGCAGCGCGATCTTCCTTCATGTCGCGCGTGCCGGATTGGCTCCGACCGCCGGCTGCATCGCCCTCGAGTTGAAGACCCTCAGGCGGCTGCTCGCGCGCCTGGGACCGCGCAGCACGATCGTGATTGCTTGATGGTTAACAGGTTCGCATTGTCAATGAACGGTTAATCATTGGGCAAGGCGACACTCGAGAGCTTTCCGGCCGTTAATGGAAATTGGACGCCGCCGTGGTAACTCCCCCGCTCGGCCCAAGCCCATGTCCACGGCCAACGTGATTTCAACCGCTCGCGACAGGATTGTCATGGATATTCAACCTGCAGTCGGACGTCCGGAATCGCCGCGGAGCGCCCTGCCGAGCGCCATCGGACGCGTGGCGGAGGTCGGCGGGGCGCAGGCGACGGTGGAGCTGCTGAACCGGGGCGCCGACGAGACGGCGACGGTCGGCAAATTCATGGGATTGACGGCACGCAACGCGCTGATCATCGGCCTGATCAGCGAGATCAATGAGCGGATGCCGGTGGGCCCGGCCACGACGCCACGAAAGATGGCGCGGCTCGATCTCATCGGGGAAATTTCCTCTGCCGGCGGCAAGCCGCGTTTCGAGCGCGGCGTCAGCGAATATCCCAATATCGGCGACAATGCGCTCTTGCTGAGCGAACGCGAATTGAGACTGATCTATGGCGTGGCCGACGCCGATCATGGCCATATCGGCAACCTGCAGCAGAACGCCGCGATCGGTGTGCATATCGACATCGACGCGCTGGTGAGCCGCCATTTCGCCCTGCTCGGCACGACCGGCGTGGGCAAATCGAGCGGCGTCGCGATCATTCTGCAGCAAATTCTCGATACCCGACCCAATCTGCGCGTTTTTCTCATCGACCCCCACAACGAATATAGCCGCTGCTTCGGGGACAAGGCGCAGGTACTCACGCCGCGTAATCTCCGGCTGCCTTTCTGGCTGTTCAATTTCGAAGAGACGGTCGACGTATTTTTCGGGGGACGGCCCGGCGTCGAGGAAGAAGTCGAGATCCTGGCGCAAGTCATCCCGCTCGCGAAATCGGTCTATCTGCAATACAAGCCCGGCGCTGTCGCCAAACGTCGCGATCCGCGCGATGCCGGCTTCACGGCCGACACGCCGGTGCCGTATCGCATCGAGGATTTGATCGGGCTGCTCGATGAACGGATGGGCAAGCTCGAAAACCGCGCGTCGCATGCGGTCTATCACCGGCTGATCGGACGCATCAGAACCATCCGCAATCATCCGCGCTACGCGTTCATGTTCGAGAACGCCAATCTCGGCGGCGACACCATGGCCGAGACGCTCGGCCAGTTGTTCCGCATTCCGCCGCAGGGCAGGCCGATGACCATCATGCAGCTCGCGGGTTTCCCCGCCGAGGTGATCGACGCGGTGGTCTCGGTGCTCTCGCGCATGGCCTTCGACTTCGGTCTGTGGAGCGAAGGCGCCGCGCCGCTGCTGTTCGTCTGCGAGGAGGCGCACCGCTATGCGCCCGCCGACCGGAAGATCGGCTTCGGCCCGACCCGGCGTGCGCTGTCGCGCATCGCCAAGGAAGGCCGCAAATATGGCGTGTTCCTTGGCCTCGTGACCCAGCGTCCGGCGGAGATCGACGCGACGATCATTTCGCAGTGCTCGACGCTGTTCGTCATGCGGCTTGCGAATGATCGCGACCAGGAGCTGATCCGTTCGGCGGTATCGGACGCGGCGGCCGGCCTGCTGTCGTTCGTTCCCTCCCTCGGCACGCGCGAGGTCTTCGCCTTTGGCGCCGGCGTTGCGCTGCCGACGCGCCTGCGGTTCAAGGAACTCGCGCCCGACCGCCGCCCGCACAGCGAGGCGGCCGGCAACATGAACGCCAACGTCGAAATGCTCGGCCAGGATCTCATCGCGTCGGTCGTGGACCGCTGGCGCCACGCCACCATGAGTCATCATCTCGAGGAGACCGACTATGGCGTCTTCGACGCGTCGCCCCTGCAACCGGCCGCGCCGCCGATTGCGCCGATGCGCGGGGAAGGTTTGCACTCCGGCCTGTTGAAGAAACCGCTGGATGCCGGCCCGCTCGCCGCGCCGACGCCGCCCGCCGGCTATCCGCCGCGCTTCAGGTAGTCCGTTTCGCCCTCTCGCCGAATATCGCGGTGCCGATCCGCAGATGCGTGGCGCCGAGCTGGATGGCGGCGGCAAAATCCGCGCTCATGCCCATCGACAGGAACCGGAGGCCGTTGCGCTTGGCGATCTTGGCGGTGAGCGCAAAATGCGGGCCCGGAGCCTCGTTCACGGGAGGAAGGCACATGAGGCCGGAAATCGTGAGCCCGTATCGCTCGCGGCAGGCGGCGAGAAATGCATCGGCCTCCTGCGGCAGCACGCCCGCCTTCTGCGGTTCCGCCCCGGTATTGACCTCGACGAAGAGGAGCGGCGCGCGTTGCTGCCGCGCGATTTCCTTCGCCAGGGCCTCGCACAGGCTGGGACGATCGACCGAATGGATGGCGTCGAAGAGCGCCACCGCCTCCCGGGCCTTGTTGGACTGCAGCGGTCCGACGAGGTGGAGTTCGAGGCCCGGGTGCCGCGCCAGCAGCGGCGGCCATTTCGCCCTCGCCTCCTGCACGCGATTCTCGCCGAACGCGCGCTGGCCCGCGGCGATGATCGGCGTGATGGCCTCGGCGCCGAAGGTCTTGGAGACCGCCACCAGCGTGACCTCGCCCGGATCGCGCGCCGCGTCGCGGCATGCGCGCGCGATCGCCGCGCGTAGCTGCGCGAGGCGCTCGGCAGGATCGGCAGGGGAGCCTGCGGTCATGCCCCTAATGCGGGCAAACCGGGCCTCGCCGTCAAGCCGTTCCACGGATGCGCGGCCCCTTCCCTGGCGCGCGCCGGCTTCGTAAAAGACCAGCCGATGAACACCGACTCGCACAGACATGACCGCTACAACGCCCGCGAGG
>Ga0209061_1003845_pt1 | contig 15483 bp, 7 predicted proteins | sample Coa_R1_10_FD_187157 | JGI IMG/M metagenome (GOLD analysis project Ga0209061, IMG submission 187157) | Surface soil microbial communities from Centralia Pennsylvania, which are recovering from an underground coalmine fire - Coalmine... | ecosystem: Environmental > Terrestrial > Soil > Unclassified...
ACACTATTTGCTGTAGCGGCGCTGTCCCTTCACTTCGTTCAGGGCAGGCTCTCAGCGCCGAAAGACGCCGGTGGGGACACCGGCGCTACAGAAGAAGTCGTCACTATAATTTGTAATCCTCAATAATTCGGTCAATACAGGGATTCTTCGCTGTCGCTCAGAATGACAGACGGAGGGCCTGGGTTGACACAATTTCGGAATGTCTTTCAGCAGTTGCTAAGGCAATATGGGGATGAAACTTTCAGGATATGCTGACAAATTCCAGACTCGTGAAGTCCGCCAAGAAAGTTATCGCCGGCTGATGGTCTGGGTTTTGTGTGTCTGGGTAGGATTCACGATCGCGCATTATGGTCTGGCAGAAACGGCTTCATCGATTCAGGCAGGCAGTGCTCGACCGGCGATATCTGCTGCCGCCCGCGGACACAATCAACTTGGACTGAAATATCTCTCGGAAGGCAGGCTAAATCTTGCTTCAGTCGAGTTCCAGGCAGCCATTTCCCAAAATCCAGACTTTGCTGAAGCGTTAAACAACCTGGGCGTCGTTCGCGGACGGCAGGGTAGAAGCGAAGAAAGCGAGAGATTGCTTCGCCAGGCTGTTGAATCAGACCCTCATTATGCAGAAGCTTATGTAAACCTGGGCCTCCTGCTGATGCGCGAACAGCGACTGGTGGAAGCGAAGGGAGAAATCAAAAGGGCTCTCAGAATTTCTCCAGATTATCCGCCGGCTTATTCAGCCTTGGGGATGATTCAGGCGAAACTGGGGTTGCCGCAGAAAGCCGTCGAGAGTTTTCGGAAGGTGACACAGTTGGAGCCTCTTTCAGCCGATGCCCATCTCAATCTGGGCATCGCCCTGGCGGAAGAATCCGGCATCAATGTTTCTTATCTTGATCAGGCCCTGATTGAGTTGGATGCGGCTGAAAAACTGGACCCAAATTCGCCCCCTATCCGCTATCATCGCGGACGAGTCCTTTTCAATCTCAGGCGATATCCGGAAGCGGAACAGGAATTGGAAGCGGCGCTCCGTCTTAATCCTAAATCGCCTTCCGCACTCTACTTATTGGCTCTGGATGAAGAACAGTTGAACCACGTTGCGCGTTCAACTGCGCTGGCTCAGAAGGCGATGGTTTTAGACCCGCGGAATGCCAACCTGCACTATCTTTTAGGTCAGGACTTTTTCCGAGCGGGCCGAATGCCGGAAGCCATTGCACAATGGCGAAAGGCAGTCGAAATCGAACCGGAGCATCTTCCAGCGCTCTATAATCTGGCGCTGTCTCTTCGGAAGTCAGACCCCGGGGAAGCGCAGAAATACGGCGCCCGTTATCTGGAATTGCAAAGCAAGCGCCGGGCCACAGACCTGGCCAAGAGCTCGGAACTTTCTGCGGAGGCTGCCGCCCAGCAAGGAAACTGGCCGGGGGCTGTGGAACAGCTTCAGAAAGCTTTGGAACTTTGCGGAGACTGTGCCATGCAGACCTACTTGCGCAAGAGCTTAGGTCTGGCTTACTGCTACGAGAACGATCTTGAAGATGGCAAAAACGAATTGCAGCGGGTGCTCGAAGCGAAACCCGAGGATCCTGAAGTCAAAAGGGCGCTGGAAGTTATCGAGCGCCTCGAAGCCTCACCCCGTCCCGAATGAAACGAAATCACAATTTATCCATTTAGCGCCATAATCAGGGAGTTTTCATGCAAATTTTCAGAGCGAGCCTGTTCGCAGTTCTAATTTTTGTTCTGGCTGTTCCGCTGCTCGCGCAGGATACAAACTATCCGCCGGAGAGAGAACAGATCCCGGGACCATCCAATCCGACCGCGACGAAGGGTGTCTGCTGCGCCAAAGGGGGCGAGCGGCCCGTTTCGGCGGAAGCCTGGAAAAATTGGTTGCAGGATGTTCGCCACTGGCGGATGGAGCATCGGATTCGCATTGGCTATAACGGAGCGCAGTATGATCGGCGGGAACTTCAGTGGACGCAGAAGGCCTTCATCCAGCCGCAGATGATGGCGCACGACCGCTATTTTTATGATCCGCAGGCGGGCACGTACACCGTCGAGCGCTATTTAAATGATCTCAATAAGCGCTATGGCGGCATTGACGCCGTGCTCATCTGGCCCACCTATCCCAACATCGGAATTGACAATCGCAATCAATTTGACCTGATTCGTGACATGCCGGGTGGAATTGCGGGTCTGCGGGCCATGATTGAGGACTTTCATCGTCACGGCGTCCGCGTGTTGTTTCCCTACAATCCATGGGACCAGGGAACGCGACCCGAAGGCCGTCCGGACTGGGAAACCATCGCGCATCTGATGGCCGCGATTGGCGCGGATGGAATTAATGGTGACACGATGGGCGCGGTCCCTCTCGCGTTCCGCACCGCTTCAGACCAGACCGGTCATCCGATTGTCTTTCAACCCGAAGGCGGCGACGGCGGCGACAATGACCCGGCGATTGCCTGGAACAATCTGGGCTGGGGCTATTGGAAATATACTTTTGAGCCGACAGTCAGCAAAAATAAGTGGCTTGAGACGCGATACATGGTGAACGTCTGCAACCGCTGGGCGCGCGATAAAGTGGACGATCTGCAATATGCTTTTTTCAACGGCGCGGGCTACGAAAGCTGGGAAAATATCTGGGGCATCTGGAACCAGATTGACGACCGCGATGCCGAAGCGCTGCGGCGGATCGCCACCATTGAGCGGGCGTTCTGGCAATTGCTCGAAAGTCCGGACTGGGAGCCCTTCGTTCCCATGTTGCGCTATGGCGCTTTTGCCAGCAAGTGGCCGGGACATAACCAGACGCTTTGGACCATTGTCAACCGCAATGAGTTTGATTTGTCGGGACCGGAAATCGATGTCGCTTACGAGCCGGGGAGGCGCTACTACGATCTCTGGCATGGCGTGGAGTTGAAGCCGGAAATTCGCGGATCGACGGCGGAATTGAGCTTCAGCATGGAAGCTCAGGGCTATGGCGCAGTTCTTGCAACTCGCCAATTGACTTCCGAAGAAGCGAGTTTGTTGAGTAAGATGCATGAACTGGCCGAGCGGCCTCTGGCCAGCTACTCGCATGAATGGCATTTTCTGCCGCAGCAGATGGTGGATATTCCGCCCACACAGTCTGCAACCAGCGCGCCGCCAGGGATGGTTTATATCCCGGGCGGCAGATTCTTCTTCCGCGTCTCAGGCGTTGAGATTGAAGGCGGCAACATGATCGGCCTGGACGTGCAGTACCCGTGGGAGAACGCGCCGCGCAGGCAGCATGCGCACTGGCTGAATGTGAAGCCCTTTTATATGGACAAGTATCCGGTGACGAATGCGGAATTCAAGAAGTTTCTGGATGCGACGCATTATTATCCGAAAGATGACCACAATTTCCTCCGCGACTGGAAGGGCGGCGCTTATCCCGAAGGATGGGGCAACAAGCCGGTGACGTGGGTCTCGCTGGAAGATGCTCGGGCCTATGCGAAATGGGCCGGCAAGCGGCTGCCGCACGAGTGGGAGTGGCAATATGCGGCGCAAGGAACGGATGGGCGGCTTTACCCCTGGGGAAATGAATGGGATTCAACCGCAGTCCCGGCGCCGGACAAAGGCCGCCTGCTGACCGGCCCGGCGGATGTTGACGCTCATCCCAAGGGAGCGAGTCCGTTTGGCGTGATGGATATGGTGGGAAACGTCTGGCAATGGACTGACGAATTTGTGGACCCTCATACGCGAGCCGCTGTTCTGCGCGGTGGAAACTATTATCAGCCGCAAGGGAGCCGCTGGTATTTTCCAAACGCCTACCGGCTGGACGAACATGGCAAATACCTGCTGATGGCGCCCAGCCTGGATCGCGCCGGCACGCTGGGGTTTCGCTGTGTTCGGGACGCGCAGTAAGGCTGGCAGCGTGGCGCGGATTCTCGAGTCTGCTGTTCTTGTAGCGGCGGCGTCCTCACCGCCGAAAGAATTCAAAAAACCAAGACCGGCAGTGAGGACACCGCCGCTACAGCGCGCGTCTTTAAGGCTGTTTCATCAAATTCACCGAGGGCTGATCTCGCAAGCATGGGCAAGCACATTCTGGTGGTGGGCAGCATTAATCTGGATCTGGTTGTTTCAACAAATCGTATTCCTCAGATCGGCGAAACGATCCAAGGAAATAACTTCCAGACATTCTTTGGAGGCAAAGGCGCGAATCAGGCGGTGGGGGTTGCGCGGCTCGGTCATCCGGTCAGGATGATTGGCCGCGTGGGCGATGATGAGTTTGGCCAACGGCTGCGGCGGGCTTTGAGCCAGGCTGGCGTTCAGGCTGAGGCCGTCAGAATAACTCCGCGAACGCCTTCCGGGGTGGCTCTGATCACGGTGGAATCTCAAGGCCGGAATTCAATTGTCGTCGTCTCCGGAGCCAACGGGAAATTGACGCCGCGAGATATCGAGCGCAAGCTCGCTCTGGTGCATTCGGCCGGTCTGATTTTGACGCAGCTTGAAGCTCCTCTCGAAACGGTGGATTATCTGATTACCGCTGCGGCGCGGTCTGGAGTTCCTTTGATTCTCGATCCCGCTCCGGCGCACAAGTTGCCCCCTCGTCTCTTGAAAAAGATTGCGTGGATCACTCCCAATGAGACGGAAGCGAGCATTCTCTGCGGCGCTTCGTCGGGCGCAGTAACCTCCGAAAACGTCAGGAAGTTCGCGGAGTCTCTTCTTCAGAAAGGACCGCAAAATGTCGCGATCAAATTGGGCAGCCGGGGAGTTTATTGGGCCACGGATCACGCGCACGCTCTGGTGCCCGCCTTCAAGGTCCGCGCCGTGGATTCTACCGCGGCCGGGGATGCTTTCAATGCCGGCCTGGCTGTCTCGCTGATGAGGGGCGCGGCGCCTCTTGAAGCGGTGAAATTCGCTTCAGCGGTGGCGGCGCTCTCGGTCACTCGATCGGGCGCACAGCCTTCCATGCCCACGGCGCGTGAAGTCAGCCGGTTTCTGAAGGTGATGGAAAAGGGCGGAAACAAATCGTAGCGCGAGGCTTCCCCTCAGAGCAGCGAGCCATGCGCCCCTCGCCTGTCCCCTCGACCTTGTCGAGATACACCCTCTCCCCGTCGGGGAGTGAATTACAGGGGATTACAAATTATAGTGACACTATTTGCTGTAGCGGCGCTGTCCCTTCACTTCGTTCAGGGCAGGCTCTCAGCGCCGAAAGACGCCGGTGGGGACACCGGCGCTACAGAAGAAGTCGTCACTATAATTTGTAATCCTCAATAGAAGTGAGGGAACATCTGTAATCCTCAGTCAGAGGCTTTCCAGCCATGTTTATTCCTCAAACCTATTGGGTTGCATTTCTGTTGATGGTGCTCAGCATGCTTTGCTGGGGCAGTTGGGCGAACACCCAGAAAGCCACCGGCGCGTGGCGTTTTGAGCTATTCTACTGGGACTACGTTTGGGGCATCCTCTGTTGCGCCATCATTCTGGGCATCACGCTGGGCCGCACCCATGCGGGAAGCGCCGATAGCTTTTTCCATAACCTCACCTCCGCCGGTTTGCGCTCGATGGCTCTGGCTTTTGTGGGCGGCGTGATTTTCAATATTGCCAATCTGCTGCTGGTCGCCGCCATCGCCATTGCCGGAATGGCCGTGGCCTTTCCCATCGGCATTGGGCTGGCGCTGGTGATTGGCTCGATCCTGAATTACTTCATTACGCCCAAAGGTAATCCCTGGCTTCTGTTCGGAGGCATCGCTCTGGTGGTGATCGCGATCATTCTGGATGCAATGGCCTATCGGCGGCTCTCGGGCGGGGGGAAAGTCACGTCGCAAGGCATTCTTCTGAGCCTTTTGTGCGGCGTCGGCATGGGATTGTTCTATCCGTTTGTCGCCAAGGCGCTCACCGGGGAGCGTCATCTTGTGCCCTATACCGTCGCCTTTATTTTTGCCATCGGCGTGCTCGTTTCCAATTTTCCACTCAATTACGCGTTTATGCGACGGCCCGTGAGCGGCAAGCCCGTCGCTGTGGCCGATTATTTTCGCGGAACCGGCGGATTGCACGCCTGGGGAATTTTGGGCGGGCTGATCTGGGGCGTTGGAACGATTTCCAATTTCGTGGCCTCGTATGCCCAGATGGTGGGGCCGGCCACTTCCTATGCCCTGGGGCAGGGCGCTACCATGATTTCAGCGTTGTGGGGCGTCTTCATCTGGAAGGAGTTTCGAGGCGCGGGCCGCAGCGTGAATCTTCTTCTAATCTTGATGTTTGCGTTCTTCATTGTAGGACTGGCAGCGGTGGCTCTGGCGCCCGTGATGCAATGACCGACAATCGGGAGCGCGCTTGCACAAAGAGCGGGCGGATTCATGGCGACTGTCAAAGAAGTAGCCAAAAAAGCCGGCGTCTCGGTCGGGACGGTATCCAACGTCGTCACGGGGGCGACGCCCGTCAGCCCGAAGAGGCGGGAGCGCGTTCTGGCGGCGATCCGCGAGTTGGGTTATCAGCCCAATCACATTGCGCGAAGTCTCAAGCTTCGTCACACCCAGATGCTGGGCATGATCGTCTCCGACATCACCAATCCTTTCTTCTCCCACCTTGTGCGGGGAGCGGAAGACGCCGCCTTGAAGCACAATTACCTGTTGCTGACGTTCAACACGGATGACCGCATCGAGCGCGAGAAGCAGGCCCTGGCAGTTCTTCGGCAGAGGCGGGTGGACGGAATTCTCTTAGTGGTCGCTCCCCAGTCCGACGAATACTCGCACATTTCAGAGACGCTCGAGATGGGAATTCCGGTGGTTTGTCTTGACCGGGTTCCGCCGAAGATTCGAGTGGATTCAGTGACGGTGGATAACGTCAGGGCGGCCCGCGATTGCGTGCGCCATCTGATTGAGAGGGGGCATCGGAAGATCGGAATTATCACCGGCTCGACGATGCTCCAAACCGCCCGCGAGCGCTTGCAAGGTTACAAGAGGGCGCTTGCCGGGGCCCGGATTCCCATTCGGCCGGAATTCATTCGGGAAGGCACGTTTCGCACTTCAAGCGGCTATGAATTGGGCAAAGAGCTTCTCTCCGGGCGAGACCGCCCCACGGCGCTGTTTTGCTCGAATGGAATGATGGCGCTTGGCGTGCTGAAGGCGATTGAGGAATTAGGGTTGCGCTGCCCTCAGGAGATTGCGGTCGCCGTTTTTGACGATCTGCCTTTGGCGGAGATCGTCCGCCCCCACCTGACGTCTGTCGCCCAGCCGGCCTACCTTGTCGGCTACAAAGGCGCTGAGCTTCTGGTGCAACGAATCGAGAAAGGCAAGAGCAGCAAGCCCGCGCGCGTGCTGCTTCCCACCGAGCTTAAAATCCGCGAATCCACCATCGGCAATAAAATCAAAGACGGCCACGCCAGGGCGTGACCGTGCCTGATTAAAACCTCTGTCTTATTTTCGCGGCGTCACTTCTGAAATCTGAAATTGGGCATGGGTTACGGCCAGGTCGGGCTGTGGTGGAACATGAAAAAGGCTTACCACAGAGACCACAGAGAATACAGAGAATACAGAGAATACAGAGAACAGGAACACAGAGATAAAAGCCTCTGTGCTCTCTGTGTCCTCTGTGGTGAAAACAGTATTTGAAGTAGACGACGGCGAATGACCGCTGGCGGGAAATGCGGACTGAAGAAAATCAATGACTTAGGGTTGTGGCTTTATTCAGCTTTGAAAACCGTTCCTGATGTCTTTCAGGAAAATCAGGAAAAACGCCATGGCGTTTTCTACTGCAATGCCTGCCTCCTGTGCGCACAATCATTGACAGACAAGAGCAGGTTAGCAGTTTCAGAAAGCGAAGTGGGCGTATATTTTGTCTAATACGTATAAATTGTATTAAACGTATTTTACAGTTCGGCATAGAAGTTGAAGCGGGGGGCATCCTGCGGAACCTTTGCAAAGGTGGTAATCTGAGTAATACAAGACTTCACTTTTCCTTTGCAGGTGAGACCCATGCCACACAGCACAACAGCAAAGAACCCTTTTGGAAGCCGCGCCCCGTTTGAGAGCGGCAACCTGCGCGCCACGATGTTCCGGCTGGATCGGCTGGAAAAGACCGGGGTAGGATCCATCTCGCGGTTGCCTTTTTCGATAAAAGTCCTGCTGGAATGTCTGCTCCGCAACTGTGACGGTGAACTGGTGACGGAAGATCATGTGGCCGGCCTGGCGAAGTGGAAAGCCAAAAATATCTCGCCGCCGGAAGTGCCTTTCAAGCCTGCCCGCGTGATCCTGCAGGATTTCACCGGCGTTCCGGCGATTGTAGATCTGGCCGCCATGCGTTCGGAGATGAAGCGCAGAGGCGGCGATCCGGCCCGGATTAATCCCCTGACGCCGGTTGACCTGGTGATTGACCATTCCGTCCAGGTGGATGTTTTTGGCACGCCTTTGGCGCTTGAGCGCAACGCCGAGATTGAATTTCAGCGCAACCGCGAGCGGTATGAATTTCTGCGCTGGGGTCAGAAAGCTTTCAAGAACTTTCGCGTTGTGCCTCCTTCCATGGGCATCGTGCACCAGGTGAACCTGGAATACCTGGCCAAAGTGGTGATGGCGAGCGAGGTGGGCGGTGAATGGCAGGTGTTTCCTGACACGCTGGTGGGCACGGATTCCCACACCACCATGATTAACGGCCTTGGCGTGCTCGGTTGGGGAGTGGGAGGAATTGAAGCGGAGGCTGCCATGCTCGGCCAGCCTTATTACATGCTGGCGCCGGAAGTGGTTGGAGTGAAGCTTGAAGGAAAACTCCGCGAAGGCGTCACTGCCACTGATCTGGTCCTGACAATCACCGAGATGTTGCGCAAGAGGGGCGTGGTGGAAAAATTTGTTGAGTTTTATGGCAAGGGGCTTTCCCAGATGTCCCTGCCCGATCGCGCCACGGTGGGGAATATGGCGCCGGAGTACGGCGCCACGATGGGTTTCTTCCCAGTCGATGAGGAAACGCTGCGCTACCTGCGGATGACGGGAAGAACCGAGGAAGAGGTCGCGCGCGTGGAACGCTACACCAAAGAACAAGGGCTTTTTCGCACGGATGAAACTCCCGATCCCGAATATTCGGAGACCTTGCACCTTGACCTTGGAACTGTGGAGACAAGCCTTGCCGGTCCCAGGCGGCCTCAGGATCGCATTCCGCTTGCCGCCGTCAAAGACACCTTTGAAAGACTCCTCACCAAGCCAGTCAAGGAAGGAGGCTACGGGGTTTCAAAGGAAGAATTGCCGCGCACGGTTGGAATCAGTTTTAACGGCACGCGCGCTCACTTGCAGGATGGCTCCGTCGTGATCGCGGCGATCACTTCATGCACGAACACCTCGAACCCGTCGGTCATGGTCGGCGCCGGATTACTGGCCAAAAAGGCCGTTGAGCGCGGCCTGCGCGTTCCACCTTATGTAAAGACCAGCCTTGCGCCCGGCTCCAAGGTGGTGACTGAATATCTTCAGAAAGCGGGCCTGCTTGACCGGCTCAACGATCTGGGTTTTGGCCTGGTCGGCTACGGCTGCACCACCTGCATCGGCAACAGCGGGCCTTTGCCTGAAAACGTCAGCAAGGCCGTCACGGAGCGCCAACTGGTGGCGGCGGCGGTTCTTTCCGGGAATCGCAACTTCGAGGGGCGGATTCATCCCCTGGTGAAGGCAAACTATCTCGCTTCTCCGCCGCTCGTCGTGGCATACGCTCTTGCGGGCTCTGTTGAGGTCAACCTGGCGAGCGAACCTCTGGGTCATGATTCCGGCGGGCATCCGGTCTACTTGCGGGACCTGTGGCCCTCTCAGGAAGAAATCCTCGAAACCATGGAGCGCGCTGTCAGCCCGGAGATGTTTCGCAAGACTTATGCCAATGTCTGGGATGGCAACCCTACATGGAATGCCATTCCGGTAAGCGGCGGCGATCTTTATGAGTGGCGGCCTGAGTCCACGTATATTCAGGAGCCGCCATTTTTCATCGATCGAAGCCTGAAACCTGGCGGGGATATTCGGGGCGCGCGCTCTCTGGCGTTTGTCGGCGATTCGGTCACCACCGATCATATTTCGCCGGCAGGAAGCATCCCGGCAGACAGTCCCGCCGGGCGTTACCTCATCGAACACGGCGTCGAGAAAAAGGATTTCAATTCCTACGGCTCGCGGCGGGGCAATGACCGCGTCATGGTGCGCGGCACGTTTGCCAACATCCGGCTGCGGAACCTTCTGGCGCCCGGAACCGAAGGCGGAGTCACGCTTCATCTGCCTTCGGGCGAGAAAATGACTATTTATGATGCGGCGATGCGCTACAAGGCCGAGGGTGTGCCGCTGATTGTCCTGGCTGGAAAGGAGTATGGCAGCGGCTCGTCGCGGGACTGGGCGGCAAAAGGGACGCTGCTGCTCGGAGTCAAAGTCGTGCTGGCCGAGAGTTATGAACGCATCCATCGCAGCAATTTGATCGGGATGGGCGTGCTTCCCCTTCAATTTAAGCCTGACGAAAGCGCCGCCTCCCTCGGCTTGACGGGCAGAGAAGTGTTTGACATTGAAGGCTTGACGACGATTCAGCCGCGCCAGGATGTTAAGGTGACAGCCACGGCGGAAGATGGAACGAAGCGGTCGTTTAAGGTGACGGCGCGGCTCGATTCGCCCATCGAGGTGAAGTATTACCAGAACGGCGGAATTCTTGATACAGTCCTTCAGGGACTGGCCGCAAACCCGTAGGGGCGGACGGCGTCCGCGGCGATGGAAGCCGAAGCTGCAAAGCAGGAACCGACCGGCCGCAAACCTGTAGGGGCGGACGGCGTCCGCCCCAAAAGGTAGAGAAGGCGCGAATAAATTACAGGGGATTACAAATTATAGTGACACTATTTGCTGTAGCGGCGCTGTCCCTTCACTTCGTTCAGGGCAGGCTCTCAGCGCCGAAAGACGCCGGTGGGGACACCGGCGCTACAGAAGAAGTCGTCACTATAATTTGTAATCCTCATTAGATTCTGTCAATCTGAGGAGCCATAGGCGGTCCTGAGTGAAACGAAGGAAGAATCCCCGTATTTGTTTGATTGTTTAAATGCAGGGATTCTTCGCTCGCTGCGCTCGCGCAGGGATTCTTCGCTCGCTGCGCTCGCTCAGAATGACAGGGCAGCGGCTTTGCGCAGAACAACGAATGTTCCGCTCAGTTCGCGATGTCGTTTTGCGGCACCCCGAAGGATGAAAATTGCGCGAGATTGGCAGATGTCCCATTGTCTGCCGGAAAATCGGCGTATTTTTCAGGGCAGAATGACAGTCGCTGTTGATTTTTCACATTTACAGGGCCTTTCCGCATAGCAGACAGTCGAGCTGTTCAGTCGTGGGAGTCAAGGACCCATCATAAACTTCAAGTGTTTACGCGTTGCTGCCGATAAGTAAAGACAGAGACGCGTCCATGAATTGCGCTCCCCGACAAACCTGCGCATCCACTCGCATTCTCTTTCTTCTCCTTGCTGGCGTTGCCGTGTGTCTGACTAAGGCTGCGGCCGCCGGCGCAACAACTTCCCATTCCACATCGCGCATTCTGCCCACCCTCACACGCGTCGAGCAGATCAGAAGCTTAAGTCCCGCCGAGGCCAATCGGGGGTATCCGGTACGCATTAAGGGCGTTATCACGTATTACGGCGGCAAGGGCCTGGAGCTTTTCATTCAGGATCAGACGGGCGGCATCTATATCGATACGGCGGAGTCGGTGGGAGACGTTCATGCCGGCGATCTTGTGGAGGTGGCGGGCTTCACTTCGGACGGCGATTTTGCGCCCGAAATCGTCCATCCGCGCGTTCGGGTGCTCGGCAAAGGAGACATGCCGCGCCCCCAAAAAATGCTTCTGAGCACCGTGGATACGGGCTCCCAGGACAGCCAGTGGGTTGAGGCCAGCGGCATCGTCCGTTCGGTGAACCTGGAGGAAGACGGAAATCACGTCACGCTTCATCTTGTTTCCAAAGATGGCCGATTCATCGCGCACGTTCCGGGCGCGCCGCTCTCTGCGGTTCAAAATCTCGTGGATGCCGAGGTGAGCCTTGAAGGAGCGTGGGGAACGGTATTTAACCAGAAAGTGCAAGTGGAAGGTGTGGAGCTCTACGTTCCCTCGCTCCATTACATTCATGTGAAACAAGCCGCAAGCGACCCCTTTTCTCTTCCTGTTCTGCCCATCAACAGAGTTCTGGGGTTCAGACCCGGCGCGTTGCCCGGTCATCGAGTGCGCGTCCAGGGGGTCGTCACCTTCCAGCAATTGGGCGAGCACCTGTTTATTCAGAATCAGGAAGGCAGTTTGTATGTCCTGAGTTCCCAGATGACCCGTGTGAATCCCGGCGATCTGGTCGATGTGGTCGGGTTCCCATCCCTGGGTTCAAACAAGCCTGTACTGGAGCATGCCATTTTCCGTCGTATCGGTCGGGGCCAGGAACCTGCTCCGCTCAGAGTCACCGCTGCTGAAGCACTTTCCCAGAATCACGACACGGAACTGGTGCAGGTTCAGGGAATCCTGCAGCGACAGGGATCCGTCAATGGCGGCCATTATCTGGTGCTGCAGAATCGCGGAACCATCTTCCAGGCATGGTTTCTTTCGGGGATCGGCTATTGGCCGCCCCTGGTGGACGGAAGCCTCCTCGAAGTGACGGGAGTGTGTTCGGTCGGGCTGGGAAGAGATCGCTCGCCCATCTCGTTATGGATTCTTCTGCGAACACCAAAAGACCTTGTCGTCTTAAAGCAGCCGAGCTGGTGGACCTCAAAGCACTCGATCTCGGTGGTTGCGCTCCTGGTGGTCATTGCATTAGGCGCGCTCCTCTGGGTGGAGGAACTGCGCCGTCGCGTCCGCGCGCAGACGGCAGTCATTAAACATCGTAACGAGGCGCTGCACCGGGCCAATCGCGTTCTGAAGAGCCTGAGCGATTGCAACCAGGCACTGGTTCATGCCCAGGATGAACATCAGTTGCTCAACGACGTCTGCCGGATCATCGTCGAAGTTGGCGGATATCGGCTGGCCTGGGTGGGCTATGCATTGGAGAATCCCGAGAAGACCGTGAAGCCGGTCGCCTGGGCGGGATATGAGGATGGCTATATCAGTTTGCTGAATCTCTCCTGGGGCGACAAAGAGCAGGGGCGTGGGCCTGTCGGCATGGCGATCAAGACCGGTACTGCCCAGGTGGTGAAAGATTTTGAAAAAGACTCCCGATTAGTGAACTGGCGTGAGGACGGCCTGCGGCGAGGGTACGCCTCGCACATTTCCCTGCCGCTGCTTGCGCAGGGAAAGGCCCTTGGGGCGCTTGCAATTTACGCCTCAGTGGCTGACGCCTTTGATGAGGAGGAGATTCAGCATCTGAAGGAACTCGCGGGCGACCTGGCGTACGGCATCACGGCTTTGCGCACCCGAACCGAACGCTTCCGCGCCGAGGACGCGTTGCGCGAAAGCGAAGCTCGGTTTCGCACGCTGTTTGAAAACGCGACCGTGGGCTTTTATCGCACCACTCCGGATGGCCGCATCCTGCTGGCGAATCCGGCGCTGGTGAAGATGCTGGAATATCCGAGCTTCGAAGCCCTGGCTTGCCGCAATTTGGAAAAGGAAAGCCTGAATCCCTCCCGCGATCTGTTCAAAAGGCGGCTTGAGGAGAAGAAGGAACTGATCGGCTTTGAGACAGAATGGAAAAGATATGACGAAAGTCTGATTGCCGTGCGGGAAAGCGCCCGAGCCATCTTCGGCCCGGACGACAAAGTGCTTTACTACGACGGAGTGGTGGAGGATATCACCAAGCGCAAGGAGGCCGAGCGGGCGCTGCTCAAGGCGAAAGAGGCTGCTGAAGCGGCGAATCGAGCCAAAAGCGAGTTTCTCGCCAATATGAGCCATGAAATTCGGACTCCGATCAACGGCATCATGGGGATGACCGAACTTCTGCTGGATACCGAGTTGAACGAGGAACAGCGGGAGTATCTGGGCATGGTGAAGTCTTCCACCGACTCCCTGATGGTGGTCATCAATGACATTCTGGACTTCTCGAAGATTGAGGCGGGGAAGCTGACGCTGGAGGCCATCGAATTCAATCTGCGCGGATGCGTGGAAGAGACGGTCAAAACCCTGGCCCTGCGCGCCCATCAGAAGAAACTGGAGCTCGCCTGCCATCTCGAACCGAATTTGCCGGAGACCATAGAAGGAGACCCGGGACGCCTGCGCCAGGTCCTGATCAACCTGCTGGGCAATGCCATCAAGTTTACCGAAAAGGGCGAGGTGGCTTTGAAGGTTGAGCCGGAAAGCGAGGGTGAGGATGCGGTCGTTCTGCACTTTGCGGTGCGAGATACAGGCATTGGCGTTCCCAGGGAGAAGCAGAAAACAATCTTCGAGGCCTTTACCCAGGCGGATAATTCCAGCACCCGGCGCTTTGGCGGGACAGGTCTCGGCTTGACCATTTCCTCGCAGCTCGTTCAGATGATGGGAGGGCGTGTGTGGCTGGAAAGCGAGCCGGGTAAGGGAAGCATATTCCATTTCACCGCTCGCTTTGGGAAGGTTCGTCGGGTTCCGCAGCAACCAACCCCGGATGAAAAAGCATTGCAAGGGCTCAACGCGCTGGTGGTGGATGACAACGCCATTAACCGCCGATTGCTGGAAGGGATGCTCAGAGCTTGCGGCTTGAAAGTGACCGCCGCGACGAGCGGTGAGGGAGCGCTTGCGGCCCTGGAACATGCCGTTGCTGCCGGAGAGCCTTTTACGGTTGTCGTGGTGGATGCCGAAATGCCTGGGATGGATGGTTTCGAGGCGGCGGAACGAATCCTGAACAATCCGAGCCTGGGCAAGCCGATGATCATGATGCTGAGTTCGATGGGGCAGCCGGGCGACGCCGCGCGATGCCGCGAATTGGGCGTGACCGCCTATTTGACCAAACCGCTCCGGCAGTTTGAGCTGAAGGAGGCGCTGCTTTCCGCCGTCAGCTCAAATTCCCGGCAGGGAGCGCCTGTCACACTGGTCACTCGCCATGCTCTCCGCGAGAGCCGGCAGAATCTGAAGGTGCTGCTGGCGGAGGATAACGCCGTGAACCGCGCGCTGGCCGCGCGGCTTCTCGAAAAGCGCGGCCACACCGTGGTGCCAGTGGGAAACGGCCGTGAAGCCCTGGAAGCGGTGGAGAAGCAATCCTACGATCTCATCCTGATGGATGTGCAGATGCCCGAGATGGATGGTTTTGAGGCCACAGCCGCCATTCGCGCCCTCGAAAGCGGCACGGGCCGGCGCATCCCGATTGTGGCGATGACGGCCCACGCCCTGAAAGGCGACCGCGAGCGGTGTCTCGCAGCGGGAATGGACGATTACATTTCAAAGCCTATCCGGGCGCAGGAACTGCTGGATGTGATCCAGGTGGTCGTGGGACGGCAGGGAAGAAACAACCTGGAATCGCGTGAAATGGAAGACGCAATCCTTCCGAGTGAACCCAAAGTCCTGAATTATTGAGGATTACAAATTATAGTGACGACTTCTTCTGTAGCGCCGGTGTCCCCACCGGCGTCTTTCGGCGCTGAGGACAGCGCCGCTACAGCAAATAGTGTCACTATAATTTGTAATCCCCTGTAG
>Ga0209061_1003847_pt1 | contig 15474 bp, 16 predicted proteins | sample Coa_R1_10_FD_187157 | JGI IMG/M metagenome (GOLD analysis project Ga0209061, IMG submission 187157) | Surface soil microbial communities from Centralia Pennsylvania, which are recovering from an underground coalmine fire - Coalmine... | ecosystem: Environmental > Terrestrial > Soil >...
TGGACCGCAGGATCCGGTAGAAGGTCGATTCCGAGGCCAGGTACGTTCCTTCGTCGAGGAGCGTGAAGTACGCCTGGGCCGGCGAACAGTCGACGAAGCGCTCCGAGCGCAGCACGTCGAGCACGGCTGCCTCCTCTTCCAAGGTGAGCTTGTTCGGCGGGGAGGGGCGGGCTTGCGCTCGGTGATGCGGCCGGGCTTGCGCCTGCGGTAGTGCGTGGCCCGGGCCCGGCCCACCGCCGCGCAGGCAGCGGCCGTGCCGAGCAGCGGCTCCACCCCGCTGAAGCACTCGTCGATCACAGCTGCTGCTCCGTCTCGGTGTCCGCGCTCTCGGCCAGCAGCCGCGTCAAGAGCTCCGATGCTTTTCCCTGGATCTCCAGGGCCTGGCGGTGCCGGTCGATTGTCCTCGAGGCGCTCGATCTTCTTCCTTGCCTTCTCGAGCTCGCGCTCGGCGTCGGAGCGCTTCTTGCGGTGCTTGGGGGCAAGCCCGGCGATGGCGCCGACCTCCTTGGCCCGGCGCCACTCGACGATGTGGCTCGAGTACAGGCCCTCCCGGCGCAGCAGCGCCCCCTTGGACCCGGGGTCGGCCAGCTGCTCATACTCGGCCAAGATGGCGAGCTTGTACTCGGACGTGAACCGCCGTCTGACCGGCCTGGCCGCGGGGTCGCCGTCACGCACCCCGCCATTCTGGGCGCGCGCGGTCAAGGTTGCAGTTGTCATGGTCATTTGGTCTACGTGTTCCTGACTCGCCCTGGTGGGATGGTGGGCTACTGCTCGGACGTACGCTGGAAGTTCCCATCGGGGCTAACGCGGAGAGCAGGCCAAGCGTGGCGAGCGACGAAGAGCTTCCAGACGGGCTGGGAGGGGACGACGAGGAGCATCGTCGCATCGCTGAAGAGATGCACGCCCGCTGGCTGGCGGGCGAGGCAAAATCCCAGCTAGAGATCGCCTACTGGAGCGACGGCACGAGCCATGGCAAGCGCTTCACCTCGTACGTGCGCCGCTGGTTGGGCGTGGAGACGGAGCGCCGCTCGGAGCAGACCGAGCGGATCCGTCGCCTGGAGGCGCTCTTGCGGGCCAACGGCATCGCGCCAACCGACGCCGGCGACCTGGCCGAGGAGCACCGGCTCGTCGCCAAGGCCCGCGAGTCGGCGCTTGCGGCTGTCCGGGTCTACAACGACCCGGCCGGCGGGTTTCGAACCGAGACGTTCATTGTGTTGATGGTGATCGCGTGGAACTCGCTGTTCCAGGCGATCCTGGAGCGCGACGGCGTCGACTACTACGTACGCGACCCCGACGGCCACCAAGTGCTGATCGATGGGCGCGCCAAGGTTCTCGACACGGGCGAGCTGGCGGCGCGTGCCGTCGGCGGAGACGACCGGCGAGCGAGAAGCATCCGGGCCAACCTCGACTTCTTCCTGGGCGTGCGCCACCAGATCGCCCACCGCTACCTGCCGGCCCTCGACCTCGAGGTCACCGCCGAGGCCCAAGCAATGCTGCTCAACTTTGAGAACGTCCTCCTCGACGAGTTCGGCGATGAGGCGGCGATCGGCGATCGCCTGACCGTACCGCTGCAGCTGTCGGGGTTCCGGAGCAAAGAAGCGCTCGCCTCTCTGCGTGCGGCCCAGGCGCAGCTCCCCGTCGACGTCCAGTCCTACCTGCGCCGTCACCGCGAGGAAGTTGACGAGGAGGTGCTGCGCAGCTCGGAGTACGCCATGCCGATCTTCTTCGTCCCAGTCGCGGCGAACCGAGAGCGCTCCGCCGACGCGGTCGTCCGCTTCATCCGGCCAGGCACGATCACCCCCGAGGTCGAAGCCGCCCTTGAGCAGCTCGCCGTGGTCGCCAAGCCGAAGCGGGTCCCGGTCACCTCCGACGACCTTCTCCGCCCGACGGAGGTCGTGAACCTGGTGAGCGAGCGGCTGCCGTTCCGCTTCACCCTCGACACCCACCAGCGCGCCTGGAAGTACTACGTGGTACGACCGGCGACCGGCTCGGCCGAGCCGGAGGCGACGGACGAGCGGTACTGCCGATGGGACCGCCTGCTCGGCGGCTACGGCTACACGCGGGCGTGGGTGGAGCGACTCGTTGAGGAGCTGAGCGACCCGCTCACCTACGAGCAGGTCGCCGGCTTTCAGCCCGAGAAGCGGTAGGAACCGGCGCTTCGGCACCGGCGGCGACGCCCGAGGAGACCCCGACAGAGGGGCCGCAGGGACCACCGCTGGGCCGGCCCGCCCTCCCGGCCGTTCGGCTTGTAGAAGCGCTGTCACGATGCGCGCTGACTTGGCGGGCCGGCGGGTGGAGGGACAGACAGACATGCCGGCGATCACGTAGCGCGTCGGCCAGGGCAGCGATGGCAAGAGGCGTCCGCCTGGGACCGGCATCGCACACTGCTATCCGTTTGAGGCGGGATTAGCGATCTGGTGGCGATCGACCCCCGTCCGCTCAAGCTGCGGTACGGCGGACGGCAGGCTGGCCGGATCATCCGCCGTATGGTCTGGCGACCGTTGCCCGCGACCGCGGGCCGGGCTGGAGACCGCCCGCCGTCGCGGGAAGGCGAATCGGGCGCAAGCCCATCATGACCGAGGGCAAGGCCGACGCTGCCCGGAAACTCCTTGCGAGCGGCACGCCGCCAAGGGAGGTGGCTGTGACGCTCGGCGTTTCGGTCGCCACCTCTATCGCTGGGTACCTGCCGGCGATCGCCCCTGACCTGGGCGCGGTCCCCGGCCATGGTGGGATCCGCGCACGGCGACTTCCGGTGACATCCTGAAGCGTGCTCGATCTGGAGCTGGTCGTCGTCGAAATCGAAGAGGCGGGTCGGCTTGCGACGATCGGCCGCGTCCCTCATCTCCGGCTCGCATTCCTCCTGCTCGACAATGCGGTGGAGGTGATGCTCCACCGGGAGGTCGAAGGAGAGACCCTGTTCCAGGGCGTCAACGTGGCGATGAAGGTCCGGATGCAAAGCATGGAGCACATCCACGGAGACAAGCCCCAGTTCATGGCGCTCCTCGCCGACATCGAGTCACGGGTGCTGCCGGAGCGCAAGATGGAGGACCTCGAAGAGCGCTTCCGAACCAAGGTGAACTTCCTTGCCGAACGAGGGCGGCTCGATCCTGCCGTCGCCACGATCGTGAAAACGCTCCACCGCTACCGCAACGCCCTCTACCACCGCCTCCAGCTCCGGCGGGAAGTCATCAAACCGGCGACGCTCGTCTACTTCGATGTCGCCTGCTCCATCCTTGCGAGCTGGCGGTTCCAGCGGTCATGGTCATCCGGGGAGCCCTACACGGACCTTGCCAGATTCGGCATCGCGATGCACGCTGCATTCAAGGACGACGTCACCCAGGAAGTGGCGACACAACTCCGTGAGACCGTAGACCTAGATGAGGTTGCCGTACGCTCCGCACTCATCGATCATCTGAACAGTCGCCTTGACGATCTCGACCATGTGATCGCCATGATCCGCGATGCGGCGCCCAAGGAGTACGACGAACCCGACGACGTCTTCCGGATCATCCAGAGCGACTGGAAGAACGACCTCCCGCCTCCCGCGAGCCTCCGGGCGCAGCGCTTCCCCGTCTCGGAGCGCAAGGTTCAGCTCTGGCGTCAGCACGTCGCCTCGCTCGGCGGCATCACCGATCGCTATGCGATGTATGCGCGGTACGCGGAGATCGAGGACGCCTTCGAGTCGTTCGAGGAGGAGGCGAACGCTCTCTACGAGGCGATTGACCGTATGGTGCAGCAAGCGATCGACGAGGAACGGAGAAAGTAGAGGGCCTGCTGGGATGTCCCCGTAACCCGCCGCCGAGGGGGCGAGGGTCGCAGCAACGACCCAGCTTCTCAGCGCAGTAGGGGGGCACGCGATCACGAAGTCGGTGCGTCCACCACGTAGCAGGAATCGACCCGACGTTCTCCAGCCCAGCAGCCGCCGAAGAAGACATAGCCGGACTTCATGGGGACTTGAATATGGCGGCCGCCATGGCGTGCCTAGGGCTGCATACGGCACCGCCACACCTTCGAGGCCGCCTTTACGCGAACGTTCAGCGTATTGGCGGTGTGGCGCGCGCTCAGCTGCATAGGGCTGCGTACGGCACTCGTGATAGGCCACCGATAAATTTCACCGATAAACCCTGTGGGTAACCCGCGGGCCGATCGCGAAGCTGCACGTCAGCGGCTCGCGCCATGGCGGAGGGACGCGCAGATCCAAAGCTTGCGGTGGAGGTGACCGGACTCGAACCGGCGACTTCTACGTTGCGAACGTAGCGCTCTACCAGCTGAGCTACACCCCCGAGCGTCACTAGGTTAGCCCCCCTCGGCGCCCCCGCCGGCCGCCCTCTCCAGGGCTCCTCGCAGCCTGGCCTGGATGAGGGTCACGGTGAGGTCGGAGCGGGTGCGCTCGAGGACCCCCCTCAGGGCATCGGTGCTGCGCCGGAGTCCCCCGGTGATGGCGTCGGGGTAGTCGATGGTGCTGAGGAGGTCATAGACATCCTCCATGGCCACCAGGAGCTCCTCGGCCATGGCCAGCTCCCCTTCCCGGAGCCGGTCGAGAAGGTGCCGGCGCAGCTCGGAGGCCGCCTCCGAGAGGCCGTTGAGCCAGGCGGGGAGGCCCACCCCGAGGGTGCTGGCATGGGGGATGACGGCGGGCAGGTCGCCCCCCCCACGGGCGCTGCTCACCAGAGCCGACGTGAGGCGGGCCTCGGCGTACTCCTTCTCGGCGTCGTGCAGGAAGCCTGAGGCAGCAAGGGCGGGATGGGGCGCCAGGGCGGCCTGGGCCCGCCGTACGCTGGTCTCGGCCTGGGCCACCAGCTCCCGGTACGCCTCGGGCTGGCCCCGGTGGACGGCCCGTATGGCCCGTCCCGCGGCCTGGATGGTTGCCCGGCAGGCAGCCAGCCCCTCCTCCCTGGCCCGGTGCACCGCCTCCAGCTGACCGTGGGCCGTACGGCCGGCGTCGGCGAGGTGGCGAGCCCGGACCTGCCCCAGGCTTTCCTCGCCGTCGTGGGCCCGCCCCCGGCCTTCCGGGGCGCCTCCAGCGCTGGCACGTCCCCCCGGAGGAAGGTGAGCAGGCACCGGTCCGGTCGGTCAGAAGGGGGGCCCGGGACGCCTCACGAGGTCGCCGACCGGCGCAACAGGCCCTCCGGGTTGGAGAGCGGGGGGCGCCGACCAGGCGACTGCTTGGGCTCGTGCGGCGGCAGGTAGGCCAGCTTGAGCCGGCGCTCCAGCGCCAGGGCCCGGAGGCGGGCCAGGGCAAAGAGGTAGGCACCCAGGCCCACGAGGCAGACCAGGCTGGCCCACCACAGGGGGCGCAAGCCGGGGACGAGGCCCAGGAGGAGGGTCACGGCGACGGACATGACCAGTCCCAGGGCCACCTGGCGGCGGCGCTGGGTGATGGGCCGGGCCGCAGCGCCGAACAGCCGCACGGGAGCCTCCCGCCGGCTCCCGCTCGCCGGTCGCCGGCGCTGCCCCACGGCCGGGCCGGGAGCGGGCTCGTCCCCGTCCGGCCGCTCCTCTCCGTGCCCGGGCCGTCCCTTGCCCAACTCGGCGGCCTGGACCAGGGGCAGGATGACTCCCTCTTCGGCGGCCTCGGAGACCAGGGCGGAAGTGGAGCTCGGCAGCGGGAAGGTGGCCGCCGGGACCCGCCGGTTGGCGGCGGGGATGGCCGGGGGAGCGGCCCGCTGGATCACCCGGAGCTGGCGGCGGAACTTGATGACGGAGTTGGTCGATCGCCTCCTGGCCCTCTCCCTCAGCACCGAGGGGGCCAGCACCACCACCCACAACGCGGCCAGCAACACCAGAACCACGATGGTCAACGCTCCTCCACCGCCTCCATCTCGCCGAACCCTACCGCCGGGCCAACACCAAAGGGTGGATGCCCCGGCTATCGCCGGGCCCGCTCCCTACCATGTCCCCCGGGAGGCGACGGCGCCAGTCGGGCGGCTCAGACGTCGAAGGCCGCTCCGTTGTCCGACGCCTGGCGTCGCCAGGTCCCGGAGCGCCCGCCGGCCTTCTCCCACAGGGCGAGGTCGCCGATGGTCATGCCCCGGTCGACGGACTTGCACATGTCATAGATGGTGAGGGCGGCCACGGCGCAGGCCGTGAGCGCCTCCATCTCCACCCCGGTGCGGTCCACGGTCTCCACCTGGCTCTCGACCTCTACGTAGTCGTCCCCGATGGTGAAGTTGATGTACACCGAGCCCACCAGCAGCGGGTGGCACAAGGGGATGAGGTCAGCGGTCCGCTTGGCGGCCTGGATGCCGGCTATGCGGGCCGCCCCGAGCACGTCACCTTTGTTGATGGCGTTGCTGGCCACCTTGGAGGTGGTGTCGGGAGCCATGGCCACCCGGCACCGCGCCAGCGCCCGCCGGTGCGAGGGCTCCTTGGGCGTGACGTCGACCATCCGGGCCCGGCCAAGAGGATCGAGATGCGTGAGGCCCCGGTCGGACATGAGCGGAGTCTAGGGCTCACCCCACCCACTTATCGAAATGGAAGTGTGTCCCGCACCCCCAGGCTGCCCGGGACCCGTCCCGCCCCCCCACACCTCAGCCTCCGATCTGGCTCATGCTGCGCCGCGGTCTCACGAAGGTGACCTGGCCGATGCGGTGGCCGGCCCACTTGGTGCCCACGGCGGCCCGGATGGCCCCGATCAGGTCGTCATCGCTCCCGCCGCGGCGCAGGACCTCCCGCAGGTCGTGCTCGTCGACGGCGAACAGGCAGGTGCGCAGCTGGCCCTCGGCCGTCAGGCGGATCCGGTCGCAGTCCCCGCAGAAGGGCTTGGTCACCGAGGGGATGACCCCGATCTCACCCCGGCCGTCGAGGTAGCGGTAGCGGCTGGCCGGCTCCGGGCCGTGGGCCACGGGCTCCAGGGGGTACACCGCGTCGATGGCGGCCACCGTCTCCTCGGCAGGCACGACCTTGTCCATGGTCCAGCCCCCCGAGGCGTCGAGGGGCATGAACTCGATGAACCGGGGTTGCACCCCCTTCTCCCTGCCAAAGGTGGCGAAGTCGACAGCCTCGTCGTCGTTGAGGCCCCGCACCGTGACCACGTTGAGCTTGACGGGGTCCATCCCCGCCTCCAGGGCGGCGTCGATCCCGTCCAGCACCCGGGGCAGCTGGTCCCTCCTCGTGACCTCGGCGAAGCGCTCCGGGCGGAGCGAGTCGCAAGAGATGTTGACCCGGCGAAGGCCGGCCGCCCGGAGGTCCCCGGCCAGCAGCCGGAGGGTGGCGCCGTTGGTGGTCATGGCCAGGTCCACGGGCTCCCCGGTGGAAGGGACCTTCAGCCCCGCCAGCATCTCCACCAGGACCGGCAGGTGGGCTCGTACCGTGGGCTCACCGCCGGTGAGGCGAATGGACTCCACGCCGAGGCGCTCGACGCAGACCCGGGCCACCCGCCCGATCTCCTCGAAGGTGAGCAGCTCCTCCCGGGGCAGCCAGGACATCCCCTCCTCGGGCATGCAGTAGGTGCAGCGGAAGTTGCAGCGGTCGGTGACCGAGATCCGCAGATCGCGCACTACCCTCCCGAAGGGATCGACCAAGGGGCGGCTCATGAGCCCAGCCTAGACATGCAAGAGCAGGGTCCTAACCGTGCCGCCCCGGGGGATCCCCGGCCCGTCGGGCACCAGGGCAAGCGCATTGGCCCTGGCGGTGGCGAGGAGCTGGTGCGATCCCTGCCCACCCACGGAGCGGATGTGGAAGCGGCCGTCGGCCCCGGCCTCTGCCGTCACCCGGTCCAGGTGGAGCTTGCCGTCGGGGCGCCGGGGGAGCCCGTCGTCGGCCACGGCCATCACCTCGGGACGGTGGAGGTGGTGGTGGCCCGCCATTGCCCGAAGGGCGGGCCGGGCGAAGCACTCGAAGCTCACCATGGAGGAGACGGGATTGCCCGGGAGCCCGAAGACGGGGGTCCCCCTCACCACGCCGAAGGCCAGGGGCTTGGCCGGCTTGATGGCCACCTGGAGCCAGTGCATGGCCCCTTCCGACAGCCGGTCCAGGACCGCCTTGGTGTAGTCGTAGTCCCCCACGCTCACGCCCCCGCTGGTGATGACGGCGTCGCAGATGTCTAGCCCGCGCTCCAGGGCCTCCTCGATGTCGCCCTCGGCGTCCTTGGCCCGGCCCAGGTCGACCCCGTCACACCCTGAGTCCCGGAGGAGCGCGAGCAGGGTGGGCCGGTTGGAGTCCCGGATCTGGCCCGGCCGGAGCTTCTCACCCCCCTCCACCAGCTCGTCACCGGTGGAGAGGACCCCGACTCGGGGCCGGGGGCGGACGAGGACCTGGGAGTACCCCAGGCTGGCCAGCACGCCCAGGTGGGCGGGACGCAGCTCCGTGCCGGCAGGCAGCACTTCCTGGCCCGCCTGCAGGTCGTCTCCGGCGGGCCGGATGTGGTTGCCGGGGGGGACCTCCGCCGTCACCAGGACCGCCCCCGCCCCGTCCTCGCGTGTCAGTTCCACCATGACCACGGCGTCGGCCCCCTCGGGCAGGGGGGCACCGGTCATGATGCGTACGGCCTGGCCCGGCCCCACGGGCTCCAGGGGGGCCTGGCCGGCGGCCAAGGTGCCCACCACGGCCAGGCGGGCGGGGGCCTCAGGGGTGGCTCCGGCCGTGTCGGCGGCGCGCACCGCGTACCCGTCCATGGCCGTGTTGGCGAAGGGGGGCACGGCCTCGGTGGCCACCACCGCTTCGGCCGTGACGCAGCCCAGGGCCTCGGAGAGGGGGACGGGCCCGGGCTCCAGGAGCGGGCAGGCGTCCAGGACCAGCCGGCGGGCCTCCTCCAGGGGGATCATCACGGGCCCGGCCCTACTCCTCGTCGAGCTGGCTCACCAGCTCCACCAGGGACTTGCGGAAGGGCGGCCCCAGGTCCGGCCGCCGCAGGGCCAGCTCCACCGTGGCCCGCAGGTAGTCCAGCTTGTTGCCCGTGTCCCACCGCCCCTTCTCGAAGACGTACCCGTACACCTCCTGGTCCTGAAGGAGCAGCTCGATGGCATCGGTGAGCTGTATCTCCCCGCCCCGGCCGGGGCTGGTCCGGGCCAGGGCGCCGTAGAGGGCCGGCGTGAAGACGTAGCGGCCCATGACGGCCAGGTTGGAGGGTGCCTCCTCGGGGGAGGGCTTCTCCACGATCTCCCTGACCCTGACCAGGTTGTCCTCCACCGGCTCCACCCGGGCACACCCGTAGGCGCTGATCTCGGAGGGGTCCACCGCCTTGAGGGCGATGACCGATCGCCCGTGGCGCTCGTAGGCGGACAGCATCCCGGCCAGCACCCCCACCGCAGGGTCCATGATGTCGTCGCCCAGCATGACCACGAACGGCTCGTCCCCCACGTGCTGGCGGGACACCGACACGGCGTGGCCGAGGCCCTTGGGCTCGCCTTGGCGCACGTAGTGGATGTCGGCCATGTCGGCGATGCGGCGCACCTGGTCCAGCTCGGCCCTCTTGCCAGCTGCCTCCAGGTAGTGCTCGAGCTCGAAGGACTGGTCGAAGTGGTCCTCCAGGCTCCGCTTGCCCCTCCCGGTGATGATCAGGATGTCCCGGATCCCCACCCCCACGGCCTCCTCCACCACGTACTGGATGGCAGGGGTGTCCACCAGGGGCAGCATCTCCTTGGGCTGGGCCTTGGTCGCCGGGAGGAAGCGGGTCCCGAGGCCGGCGGCCGGGATCACCGCCTTGCGGACTTGTGTGGTCATCTTGCCGGTCTTCTCCTCGCTCGATCGCCCGGGCACTCGCCCCGGCTAGTCTATGATTGGCACTCACAGGAGCTGAGTGCTAACAGCGTTGCCGGAGGTCAGCGCCCAGATGCCCACCTATGAGTATGCGTGCAAGTCGTGCGGGGAGCACGTAGAGGTCGTCCAGTCCTTCCGGGACGAGCCGCTGTCCATCTGCTCAGCCTGCGGCGGACCGCTGCGCAGGGTGTTCACCCCCATCGGGATCGCCTTCAAGGGGAGCGGTTTCTACCGCACCGACAGCCGGGCCTCGGCCAACGGGTCCAAGCCCCGGGCCCGGGGCGAGGGGGCCCGGGCCGAGGGGGGCAGCGGGGAGAGCGGCGGGGGAGAGGCCACCAAGGGCGGTGCCGCTTCCTCGGGCAAGGAGGGCTCCTCCGGGTCCGCCACTTCGTCGGGGGCCAGCGCCGCCGCCTCGTGAGGGCATGACCCGCGTCCGGGCCGAGATAGGGGTCATCGGGGGGAGCGGCTTCTACCGGTTCCTGGAGGACGTGACCGAGGTACGGGTCCACACCCCCTACGGGGCGCCCAGCTCCGACATCGCCGTGGGCCGGGTCGAGGACCGCCAGGTCGCCTTCCTGGCCCGGCACGGCACCGACCACCGCTTCCCTCCCCACCTCGTCAATTACCGGGCCAACCTCTGGGCCCTGCGGGAGCTGGGTGTCACCCGGGTCGTGGGACCGAGCGCGGCGGGCTCCCTGCGCAGGGAGCTGTCCCCCGGTGACCTCGTGGTCTGCGACCAGCTGGTCGACCGCACCCGGGGACGGGCCGACACCTACGTCGAGGGCCCCGTGGTGGGCCACGTCCCCTTCGCCGACCCCTACTGCCCCGGGCTCTCGGCGGCCCTGGCCGGAGGCGACCCGAGCCTGACCGTCCACCGGGGAGCCACGGTGGTCGTGGTCCAGGGGCCCCGGTTCTCGACCCGGGCCGAGTCCCGCTGGTTCCGCTCCCAGGGATGGGACCTCGTCAACATGACCCAGTACCCGGAGGCGGTCCTGGCTCGGGAGCTGGGCCTGTGCTACGCGGGATTGGCCCTCGTCACCGACTATGACGCCGGGATCGAGGGCGCCGACGGAGGTCCCCCCGAGACGGAGCCGGTGACCCTGCAGGCGGTGCTGGCCGTGCTCCACGAGACGGTCGACCGGGCCCGCCAGCTCCTTCGGGCCGCCATCCCGGCCATCCCCCCCGAGCGCCGCTGCGACTGTGCCCGGGCCGTGGCCGGGGGACCCTTCGGCGATACCCCTGGCCTGTGAGCGCCCCCTGGGTGGCTCTGCTCGGGGACGTTGGCGCTCAGGAGCGGGTGGAGGGGACGACCCGGGGCGCCCACCTGCGGGGCGGGTCGAAGTGGCGCCCGGTGACCGACGCCCGCGGGGACCTCAGGGCGGCCAGGAACGACCGCGCATCGTGGAAGTCCTCCATCTCCACGCAGGCCGCCCCTATTGCGGCGGGCACGTGGGCATCGCTGCCGGCCCCGGCCGGAAGGCCCCATCGCTGGGCGAAGGAGGCTGCCTCCCTCCGGCAACCGCCCGGGGGGGTCTTGGCGTTGAGCACCTCGACTGCGTCCAGCGCCCCCGAGGAGGCGAGGCCCGACAGCTCCTCGTCCCGAAGGCGGTGGCGGTGGGGGTCGAAAGGGTGAGGCACGTAGACCAGGCCTCCCTGGTCGTGCACCACCTCTGCCACCTGGGCGGGGGAGAGCCCGGGAGGCACCCTGGCGCTTAGGAAGAGCCCGATCAGCTCGCCGGCAGCGGTCCGGCACTCCTGGCCCACGACCACCCGGCACGGCAGGCGGCCGGCCAGCTCCTGGGCCCCGGCGATGGTGTGGTGATCTGTGATGCACACGACGTCCAGGGATGCCCTGGCCACGGCTTCTGCCAGCTCCTCCGGGGTGGTGGTGGAGTCCCCGGACCACATGGTGTGGACGTGCATGTCCACCCGCACCAGGGGACCCGGGCGCCGGGTGGCCGACCGGTTGGAGGGAGGGGCCAAGGGGCGCCTATCGTACCGGCGTGCCAATCCAGACCGGGCTGGTAGGCGAGGTCAGCTTCACCGTCACCGAGGACGACACCGCCCTTTCCTTCAGGTCGGGCGAGGTGCCCGTGCTCGCCACCCCCCGCCTGATCGCGGCATGCGAGGAGGCCAGCTGCCGGGCCACCCAGGGCCTGCTGGAGCAGGGGGTGACGACGGTGGGCCGGCGCATCCAGTTCGACCACCTGGCTCCCACCAAGGTCGGGGCCAAGGTGACCGTCGAGGCCGTGCTGGAGCGGGTGGAGGGCCGACGGCTGACCTTCACCGTGTCGGCATCGGATGCCACGGGCCTGATAGGGGCGGGTAAGGTGAGCCGCGTCCTGGTGGAGGTGGAGCCCTTCCTCAGCCGATCCCGGTAGTGGAGGCTTATGGACGAGGCGGGAGCACGGCGGCGAGAGGAGGGGGCCGGCGAAGGCCGTTCCGGATTGTCCCTCCGGGCGCTGGACACCGACGTCAGCCTCACCTCGAGCGCCTATGCGGCCCTTCGGGAGGCCATCATGGGCATGCGCATCTACGACGCCGGCACGGACCTGCGCCTGGATGAGCGCCGGTTGGCCGAGGACCTGGGCATCAGCCGCACCCCGGTGAGGGAGGCGTTGCTCCGCCTGGAGCACGAGGGCCTGGTCAGGACGGTGCCCCGCAAGGGGGTCTACGCCGTCCGCAAGACCAAGGCGGAGATCATCGAGATCATCACCGTGTCGGCCGCGCTGGAGTCGATGGGGGCCCGCCTGGCCACGGAGCGCGCCAGCGAGGAGGAGCTGTCCAGCCTGCGGGGCATGTTCGCGGCCTTCTCCGGTGACAGGGCCCGGGCCCACCTGGACGAGTACTCGGAGGCCAACCTCCGCTTCCACCAGCGGGTCGTGGAGATGAGCCACTCCGGTCTGCTCATCTCCCTGGTGGAGGGCCTGCAGGTCCACATGCGGGCCATCCGGGGCCGCACCATCGGCGAGGGGGACCGCGTCAGCCGCTCCATCGTGGACCACCTCCACATAGTCGAGGCGCTGGAGGCCAGGGACGCCGCCCTGGCGGAGAGCCTGGTGAGGGACCACGCCCTCCACCTGGCCGCCCACGTGGCCGAGCACGTCAACTACCTGGACTAGGCCAGGTTGGAGGACCGGGGGTAGGCCACGGCGGGGTCCAGGATCACGTTGACGAGGTAGGGAGCGTCGGCACCGAAGGCCCGGTCGAGGGCGGGCCCCACCTCGTCGGGGTGGGAGACGGTCTCCCCCGCCCCGCCCAGGGCGCGCACCAGCTCGTCGTAGCGGCAGCCGGCCTGCAGGTCGGCGGCCACGTCGTAGCCGTAGAGAGCCCTCATGGGGTGCTTCTCGAGGCCCCAGATGCCGTTGTTGCCCACCACGATGACCACGGGGAGGCCGTGGCGGACCAGGGTGTCCACGTCGATGGCGGAGAAGCCGAACGCCCCGTCCCCGGCCAGCAGCACCACCTGGCGGGAGGGGTGGACGACCCGGGCGGCGATGGCGTAGCCGAGGCCGGTGCCGAGGCAACCGTAGGGCCCGGGGTCCATCCAGCAGCCCGGCTGGTAGGAGTCCACCAGCCGGCCCGCCCAGGAGACGAAGTCACCTCCGTCCCCTATCACCACCGCGTCCCGGTCCAGTCGGGCGAGCAGCTCGCCGTACACCCGAGCCGGGTGGATGGGATCGGCCCCCGACACGAGGTCCTCCCGGGCCGCCTCCCGTCGCGCTCTTTCCTGGTCGGCCATCTTGGCTATCCACACCTCGTGGTCAGCCCTCCGCCCCCCCGTCGAGGCCATGGCGGCGAGCACCCGGGTCAGGTCGCCAGCCGGGGCGGCAGCCAGCTCCACGTGGGTCGACCTGGTCTGCTCGCTGTCGGTGACGTGCACCACCGCTGCCTGCCCGAACCGGCCGAAGGACAGCCGGAAGTCCAAGGGCGTCCCCACCACGCACACCACGTCCGCCTCGCTCAGCATCCCCCGGGTGCGGGAGAACGCCAGCTCGTGGTCGGCGGGCAGGCAGCCCCGGCCCAGTCCGTTGGTGAAAGTCGGGACACGCAGCTCCTCCGCGAGGTGGCGCAGGGCGTCCCATGCCCCCTCCCACCACACGTCGCTCCCGGCCACCAGGGCCGGCCTCTCGGCCTGCGCCAGCAGCCGGGCCGCCCTCTCGGCCTCCTCCAGGTCGGGTTCGGCCGGCGAGGGCCGGGCTTGGTCCCAGCGGGCGGCGGCCCGGCCGAAGAGCACGTCCAGGGGCAGGTCGACGAACACCGGGCCGCGGTGGGCGCTGAGGGCGGCCTGCACCGCCGCCGCCACCTCCTGGGGGATGTCAGCGGTCTCACCCACGGTCGCGGCCCGCTTGGCCAGGGGGGCTACCAGGGGGACGTGGTCCAGCTCCTGGAGGGAGCCGGACCCCCACCGGGCCCGAGGGGCGCGTCCGGCCAGCACGACAAGGGGCGACCCGTTGAAGTGCGCCGTGGCCAGGGCGCTCATCCCGTTGGTCACGCCCGGGCCGGCGGTGAGGACGGCTATCCCCGGCCTGCGGGTCAGTTTGGCTGCCCCCTCGGCGGCAAAGGCCGCCGTCTGCTCGTGGCGAACGTCGATGATCCTGGTCCCCCCCCGGGAGCAGGCGTCGTAGATGGGGAAGATGTGCCCCCCCGACAGGGTGAAGATACTCTCCCCAGCCAGGGCTTGGCGCCCGCCCAGGCCGGCCAGGGCTAGCTCCCCTCCGTGACCTTCCAGCGTGGGCATGGGGCGACCCTAGAAGGCCGAGTAGCCGCCGTCGATGACGAAGGTGTCGGCGGTGTGGTAGGCGGAAGCCGGGCTGGCCAGGTAGACGGCGATGGGCCCGAAGTCGTCGGGTTGGCCCCAGCGCCGGGCGGGGACCCTGGGCGCCACCTTCTCCCTGAACCGCTCCCAGGCCAGCAGGGGCTCGGTCATGGGCGTCTCCACCCATCCCGGGAGGATGGTGTTGGCCCTGATGCGGTGGCGGGCCAGCTCGACGGCCAGGGACCTCACCATGGAGACCAGGCCCCCCTTGGAGGCGCGTAGTGCTCGCCTCGGGCCTGGCCCTCGATGGCGGCCAGGGAGCCGGTGGCCACCAGGCTCCCACCCTCCCCCCGTTCCACCATGTGGCGGGCGGCAGCCCGCAGGGTGAGGAAGGCCCCCTCCAGATTGACCCTGAGGACCCGGCGCCACTCGTCCAGGGTCGGCTCCAGGAACGAGGGCGCCATCCCGCCCACTCCGGCGTTGGCGAAGCAGGCATCCACCTTGCCCATGGCCGCCACCGTCCGGCCGAAGGCCGCCTCCACGCCGGCCTCGTCACCCACGTCGCAGCGGAGGGCCATGACGGAGGGACCGTACGTCCGCAGCTCCTCCAGCGCCGCCCGGTTCCTCTCCTCGCTGGTCCCCCGCACCACCACACCGGCCCCGGCTCGGGCCAGGGCCCGCGCGATGCCGAGGCCGATCCCGCTGTTCCCCCCGGTGACGAGGGCCACCTGGCCCTCCAGGTCGAATGGCCGCTCCGCCGTCATCCTTGCCCACCGTAATGAGCCAAATGGCCTCCGTTGTCCTCCGCCCCCGTGCCCACTCACGGGGTGTGGACCCCCGAGGGGCCCACCCACGCTACGGTGGGCACCTTGGAGGTACGGGAATCGTCGTGATCCTCGAGCGCATCAGCAACCCATCGGACCTGAGGGCCCTCTCCTACGAGGAGTGCTCCACCCTGGCCGAGGAGATCAGGGCCTTCATCGTGAAGGCGGTGTCGGCCACGGGGGGGCATCTGG
>Ga0209061_1003848_pt1 | contig 15463 bp, 11 predicted proteins | sample Coa_R1_10_FD_187157 | JGI IMG/M metagenome (GOLD analysis project Ga0209061, IMG submission 187157) | Surface soil microbial communities from Centralia Pennsylvania, which are recovering from an underground coalmine fire - Coalmine... | ecosystem: Environmental > Terrestrial > Soil >...
TGCTTGTGGCGCTGTGTGGCCTCGCGCCGCTGGCGAATCCCTACGGGCTGGGCCTCGTGCCGTGGCTGGTCGACTACCTGCGCTACAACACCGGCGCCACGGGCCTCGCCACCCTGTCCGAGGAGTGGCTGCCTACCAGTGTAGGCACCGCGCACGGCGTGCTGTTCTTCCTGCAAGTCGCGCTGCTGGCCACGCTGCTGGTACGGGTGGGCCCGCCGCCCGCGGCCGACTGCCTGCGCCTGCTGGGCTTCGCCGCCCTGGCGCTCCAGGCGCTGCGCAGCACGGTGTGGTGGGCGCTGGTCATGGCCCCGGTACTGGCCTGGGCGCTGACGCGGCTGGCATCCGGTGCCCGCGCTCCAGCCCTCGGCGGCTCGGACCGTCGCGGTGTCCCAGTGGTCAATGCGCTGTTAGTCGGGTGCTTCGGGCTGGTCGCCCTGCTGGCGCTCCCCTGGCTGCGGCCGTACGGTCTGCTGTTCGGCCCCGAGCGCTGGCCCGTGCAGGACACCGCGCTGCCCGTGGCCGCTGCCGACTACGCGGCGACGCTGCCCGCCACACAGCTGTTCAACCACATGGACTGGGGCGGCTACCTCGCCTGGCGGCTGGCGCCGCGCCAGCGAGTCTTCATCGACGGCCGCTTCCAGCTGTACGAGCCGGCGCGGTATCGGGACTATTTCCGTATCGCGCGCGCTGGCGCGGACTGGGAAGCGCGGCTAGCTGCCCATGGGGTACAGGCCCTGGTGCTCGACCGCCGGGCCGACGCGCCGCTCCTGCAGGCGCTAGCTGCGAGTGGGCGCTGGCGCGTGGCGTACTGCGATCCGCTGGCCGCCGTGTACATCCCGCGCGCGGTCGACGAGCCGCAGGGGGTAGACTGTGCGCCGCGCGAGTAGTCCCCACCTTCCCGTGGGGCTCGCCCTAGCCGCCGCCCTGGGGCGCGATCCGCGGCCTGCCCGCGTGGCCACCTGGCCGCTGGCCCCATCGCTCGATACGGTCTGGCTGGTGCTGTGCGCCGCGTACCCGTTCGTCGTGCTCAACTGGGACACGCTGGCGGCCGACGACGGCGACCTGTGGTGGACGCTGGCGCTGGGCCGCGCCGTGTGGGAGACGGGCGCGCTGCCCGCGCACGACCCGCTCGCCTACACGCCCACGGACACGCCGTTTCGCTACGCGCAGTGGCTGGCTGGGCTGCTGCTGTACGGTGCGTATCGCCTCGGGGGCGGCGAGCTGCTGCTGGTGCTGCGCGCCGCGCTGGTGGCCACGGTGTTCGCGCTGCTGTATCGCGGCTGCCGTCGGGCGGGGGCCGCGCCGCCGCTGGCCGGCCTGGGCACGCTGCTGGTGCTGCCGCTGGTGAACGTCGGCCTGGCGCTGCGGCCGCAGCTGTTCGCGCTGGTGCCTTTCGTGCTCTACCTAGAGGCCACGCGGCACCCTGTCGCGGGGGGGCGGTGGCGCTGGCTGCTGCCGCTGGTCATGGTGTTCTGGGTAAACGTCCACGGCTCGTTCCTGCTGGGCATCGCCTTGGTGGCACTGGCGCTGCTGGCGCGCGCGGGCGCGCTGGCCTGGCGCGAGGGGTGGCGCGGCGCACTGGGCGAGCCGGGCGTGCGCGCGCTGGCGCAGCTGCTGGCGCTGAGCCTGCTGGCGCCGCTGGCTAATCCCTATGGCCTCGACCTGGTGCCGTACCTCCAGACGTACCTCGCCGCCAACCCCGACCATGTTGGCCTGGGCGACCTGCTCACCGAGTGGGTGCCGACGAGCCTCGCCACCCCGGGCGGGCCGGCATTCTTCGCTTCGCTCGCCGTGCTCGCCGCGGCCCTGTACGCCAGCCGGCAGCGACTGGGCACCGCCGAACTGCTGCGGCTGGGCCTGTTCGCCGGGCTGGGGCTGCGTTGGCTGCGGGGCATCGTCTGGTGGGGGCTGGTGCTGCCGGCGCCGCTGGCCGGCGTGGTGCAGCGAGGGTGGGTGGGTCCGCCCGCCCCTGCGGCGCCACGCGGGCACGCGGGACTCAACGCCCTGCTGCTGGGCGCCGCGCTGGTTGCCGGCGCCGCGAGCCTACCCTGGTGGCGCGCCTACTACGGGCCGCTTGCCCCACCGCTACTGGCGCCCTCGCCGCTGGTGACCGCGGCCGACTGGCTGGCGACCCAAGAGCCGGAGCCCGTGTTCCACTACCTGGCCTGGGGGCCGTATCTGGCCTGGCGGCTGGAGCGCCCGGTGTTCGCCGACGGGCGCTACGAAGCCCACCCGCGCGCGGTGTTCGCCGACTACCTGGCCGTGAGCGAGGCGCGCCCGGGCTGGGAGACGCGCCTCACGGCGTACGGGGTGGAGTGGCTCGTGCTCGACCAGCGGGCACAGGCACCGCTAGTGCGGGCAGCAGCGGCCTCGCCCGCCTGGCAACGTGCCTGGGAGACAGGCCCCCTCGTCGTATTCCGGCGCGCGCCAGGGGCGACGCGCTAGGGCGTGCGCATCCCCGCCTGGCGGCGCTAGCCGCCCTAGGAACCGAGGGGGAGCTGCGCCGGGACCCGCCGTACCACCAACCGGCCCGGCGCCCACGGCGTGCCGACAGCGGGCAGCACCCAGCGGTCCACCCCCCACCAGCCCGCGACTTTCCAGCCCAACATCACCAGTACCGCCACCGGGAACATCAGCCCGTTGGTGCTGGCCGTGCCGGCCATCACGAAGCTCCAGTTCAGGAACCCGCCGCCGAACGCGGCCAGGCCGGTGAACAGCCCGAGGATCAGGGCGATGCCGACCAGCACTTCTCCCCAAGCGATCAGCGGCGCCAGCCAGCCCCACGCCTGGTGATCGTACAGCCACTGGATGAACGCGCGGTACCACCCGACCGCGATCACCGGCTGCCCTGCGGGCGTGGTGCCCAGCGCGCGCGCCCAGAAGTCGCGCACTGCGGTGCCGCCCTGCACCCAGGCCGGGTCGAACACCTTGTGCCAGCCGGCTTCTAGCCACTGCCAGCCCAGCCACACGCGCACCACCAGCCAGAACGGCGCGGTGCGCGTGTCCGAGAACAGCAGGCGGGCCAGCGGCGGATCCTCGATGTACACGCGGTGCTTGGTATGCGCGTCGCTACTCGTAGCCATCGGCGCACCTCCTGCTAGCCTTGGGCGCCTAGCGGCGTCCCCATATAGGATCGCGGCCGGCGGTGACCTCGGCCGTTGGCGCGCGTAAACGCGCCGTTACACCTCGGTAGGCGGGCGCTACGCCGGCAGGATCCCCCATGAGGCGTTGAGGGCCGCGTGTTCCCACGGCCCAACCGCCCTCTTTCCCGCGGGGGAGCAGCGGGTGGGCGCAAGCGAGCCGCAAGCTGGACTAGCTGGAGGGCGGAGGTTTGACGAAGCGGTAGCCGAGCCCCCGCTCGGTGGTGATGTAGCGCGGGCTGTCGGGCGTGGGCTCCAGCTTCGCCCGCAGCCGGCTGATGTACACCTTGAGGTAGTCCACCGTGGCGCCGTGCTCGGGCCCCCAGACGCGGTCGAGCAGCGCTTGGTGGGGCATCAGGCGGCCGGCGTTGCGCACGAGGTGGTACAGCAGCTTGTACTCGACTGGAGTGAGCTTCACGGGCTGGCCCTTGACCGTCACCTGGTGGCTCTGGAAGTTGATGGCCAGGTCGCCGGCCACGAAATCTGGCAGCGCCTGCACGGGCGCCGGCAACTGCGCGCGGCGCAGCACCGCGCGCACCCGCGCCAGTAGCGCCAGGTGGCCAAACGGCTTGGTGATGTAGTCGTCGGCACCGAGCTCCAGGCCGCGTACCTGGTCGGTCTCCTCGGTACGCGCCGTGAGTAGGATGACCGGCACATCGCTGACGCGGCGGATCTCGCGCAGCACCTCGTAGCCGCTGCGGCGCGGCAGGTTGACGTCCAGCACCACCACGTCCGGGTCGTGCGCGTAGAACAGCTCGAGCCCCTGCTCGCCGTCGGTGGCGGCCAGCACCTCGCAGTCCTGCCACTGGAGCTGGAACCCGACCGTGACGGCGTCGAGGATGTGCGGGTCGTCATCGACGACGAGGATCTTCATGCCCACTTCTCTCCCGGTACGGGGGTGCGCCCGCAGTGGCGGCCGGCGGCGCCAGCGGGATCAGCAACACGAAGGTGCTGCCCACGCCGGGCTCGCTCTCGACCCACAGCCGGCCGCCATGCAGCTCGGCGAAGGCGCGGGCGATCGGCAGGCCCAGCCCCGCCCCACGACTGCGGCGCGTCTGCTCCGTGTCGGGGCGGTAGAAGCGCTCGAAGATGCGCTCCTGCAGCTCGCGGGGGATACCCGGGCCGTCGTCGCGCACGGCCAGGCGCGCGTGGCCGTCGTGCAGCGCCAGCTGCAGCTCGATGCGCCCGCCCGGCCGCCCATACTGGTGAGCGTTGGTCAGAAGATTCAGCAGCGCCCGCTCCAGCCGCGCCGCGTCGGCGTGGGCCAGCACGGGGGTGGGAGGGACCTCCACCCGCACCTGCTGGCCACGCTGCTGGGCCAGCGGCTCGATGGCCGCCGCCGCGCGCTCGGCCACCAGGCGCAGGTCGGTCAGCTCTAGCTCCAGCTGGAGCCGGCCGGCCTGCAACCGGGCCAGGTCCAACAAGTCGCCCACCAGGGTGGCCATGCGGTCGGCCGCCTGGTCGATGTTGACCAACAGCCGGTGCAGCGGGGCGGGGAAGTCGGCGGGCGTGTGGGCCAGCAGGACCCCGATCGAGGCCTTGATGGCCGCCAGCGGCGTGCGCAGGTCGTGCGACACGGCACTGAGAAACTCGTCCTTCTCCCGCTCCAGCGCGCGCCGCGCGGTGATATCGTGCAGCGTGAGCACGGCGCCGAGCCGCGAGCCATCCTCGGCCACCACCGGCGCGGCGCTGCCCCGCACGACGACCTCGGAGCCATCCCCACGGCGGATAATGAACTCCGCCGCGGGGATCGTCTCGCCGCGGCGGGCCGCGCGCCACAGCGGCTGTTGGGCGTGCGCCAGCGGGGCGCCGTCCAGCGTCAGCAGGGCGTAGTCGGCCGCGCCGTCCGCCCGGTCTAGGCCGTACAGGCGCCGGCCCGCCTCGTTGATGAAGGTCACCCGGCCGGTCGGATCCATGAGGACGACCCCATCGGCGATCTGGCGCAGGATCGCGGCGCGCTCGGCGGCCAGCCGCTCGGCCTCCGCCCGCGCGGCCCGCTCGCGCCCGAGCAGCTGGCGGCGTTCGCGGGCATAGCGCACGGCCCGCGCCAGCAGCTCGCCGCTGACCTGCCCCTTGACCAGATAGTCCTGGGCGCCCGCCTGGACAGCGCGCAACCCGGTGGCCTCGTCGTCCAGCCCGGTGAGGACCACGATCGGCACTTCGGGCGCAGCCGCTTGCACCCGCTCCACCGTCTCCAGGCCCTGCGCGTCCGGCAGGCTCAGGTCGAGCAGCACCACATCGCTCGTCCCGGCCACCAGCAGCGGCAGCGCCGCGGCGAGCCGCTCCACGTGCACGAGCTGCCAGCGCCGGCTCGGCCCCTCGGCGAGCATGGCGCGGATGAGGCGCGCATCGCCCGGGTTGTCCTCGATCAACAGCACGCGCAGGTGCTCAGGCTCCCCCATCCGCTCGTCCTGGCAGGGCGACGATGCGCAACCAGAAATACTCCACCGCCCGCACGACGGTCAGGAACGCCTCGAGGTCCACCGGCTTGGTGATGTAGCAGTTGGCGTGCAGATCGTAGCTGCGTAGGATGTCCTGCTCGGCGCTGGACGTGGTGAGCACCACGACCGGAATGCGGCGCAGCACCGGGTCGGCCTTGATCTCGGCCAGCACCTCGCGGCCGTCCTTGCGCGGCAGGTTGAGGTCGAGCAGGATCAGGTCGGGGCGCGGGGCGTCGGCGTAGCGGCCCTCGCGGCGCAGGAACGCCAGCGCCTCCTGGCCGTCGGCCGCCACGCTCAGCCGGTTGGCCACGCGCGCCTCGCGCAGCGCCTCGACCGTCAGGCGCACGTCGCCCGGGTTGTCCTCGACCAGCAGGATCTCCACCGGCCGCGCGGCGGCAGGGCGAAGGGAAGTCATGGCGCCGTCTCCTCCACGGCCGGCAGCGTGAAGTAGAAGGTCGCGCCCGCCCCGGGGGCCGACTCGACCCAGATACGGCCGCCGTGGCGCTCGACGATCTTCTTGCAGATGGCCAGCCCGATGCCCGTGCCAGGGTACTCCTGCTGGGTGTGCAGGCGCTGGAAGATCACGAAGATGCGCTCGGCGTACTCGGGCGCGATGCCGATCCCATTATCGCGTACCCACAGCCGCCACTCGTCCCCCTCGCGCGCGGCGCCGACATGGATGCGGGGCGGGGCCGTGCCATGGAACTTGATGGCGTTGCTGAGCAGGTTCTGGAACACCTGGCCGAGCTGCGACGGGTCGGCCCGGACCACGGGCAAGGGCTCGCGCGTGATCACCGCCCCGCTCTCGGCGATGGCCGCGCCCAGGTCGGCGAGCACCTGGTCCACCACCCGCCCGCAGTCCACCGGCTCCAGCGGCCGGCCCTGGGTGCCCACGCGCGAGTAGGCGAGCAGGTCGTTGATCAGCCGCTGCATGCGCTGGGCGCCGTCCACGGCGAACGCGATGAACTCGTCGGCCTCGGGGCCCAGCTGCCCGCGGTAGCGCCGGGCCAGCAGCTGCGTGTAGCTGGCGACCATCCGCAGCGGCTCCTGGAGGTCGTGCGAAGCAACGTAGGCGAACTGCTGCAGCTCGGCGTTCGAGCGCGCCAGCTCGACGGTTTGCTGGGCCAGCGCCGCCGCGGTCTGCTTGAGCTGCTGCTCGGCGCGCTTGCGGTCGGTGATGTCGCGCACGATCGCGGTGACCAGCACCTCGCCGTCGATCGCCAGCGGGCTCAAGCTGATCTCGGCGGGGAACTCGCTGCCGTCCTTGCGCCGCGCGTACAGGTCGAGCCCGCCCCCCATGGGCCGCGTGCGGGGCGCCGCGTGGTACTGCTCGCGCAACAGGGCGTGGCGCGTGCGGAACCGCTCGGGCACCAGGATCTCCAGGGGTTGGTCGAGCAGCTCGGCGCGGTCGTAGCCGAACTGCAGCTCGGCCTGCCGATTGACCAGCAGGATGCGGCCGTCGCGCCGCGTGATGACGATCGCGTCCGGCGCCGACTCCAGCAGCGCGCGGAAGCGCGCCTCGGCCGCCTCCGCTTGCTGGAGCAACCGGCGCTGCTCCGCCGCCGCCTGGTGCCGCTCGGTCACATCGTGCAGGACCAACACCGCGCCCGTGAGCTGGCCGCCCGCGCGCAGCGGGCCGGTGGCGCAGTCGGCGATGAACGTGGCGCCGTCGCGGCGCCGGAAGCGGTACCCGGCCAGCCGGCGGCGCTCGCCATCGGCCAGCGTGGCCAGCAGCGAGCAGCCGGCCGCGGCACACGGCGCGCCCCCTGGTTGCGCATGGGGGGCGGCCTCGTGCAGTGGCTGGCCGACCAGCGCAGCGGCCGCGCAGCCCAGCAGGCGCGCGGCGGCCGGGTTGGCGAATACCACCCGGCCGGCACGGTCCAGGCTGAGCACCCCGCTGTCCACCGCACGCAGGATCGCGGCCAGCGTCGGCGCGGTGGCGGTGCCCGGGCCCCAGCGCGGACGTTCGAGGCGTGGGGTCACCAGCCAGCGTCCCTTCCTGTCGCCCTAGCGCGCCGCCCCTAGGTTGGGACGAGCACCCGGCGGCGCGCTCCCTAAGCATAGTGTACCGAGCGCAGGTCAACGGCCCCCTAACGGAACGTTACCGCCGCGCAAACCGCTGGGGGGGGAGAAGATACTACTGCAGCGGCGCTGACGGACTGGCTGGGCCGCGCTGCCCGGCGGTTCACGCCGCGTTTACCGGCGGCGACAGGGCGAGCAACGCCGGGCGGCGACAATCCGGGCGCGAGCGGGCGGCGACCCGCGCCCCACGAAGGAGGGAAGCCGTGACTACCTGGCTGCCGTTCATCGTGTACATCGCCGTGTTCTTCGCGCTGGGCGCGGCCGTTATCTGGCTGACCCACCGCGCCGTCATGGGCGAGGAGGCGCGGCAGCGGGCCGCGGAGACGGCCTCCACCGAGCAGCACCACGCGCACTGAGCGTCATCCCGGCGCGCCCGCCGCACGCTGGCGGACCACTATGCACCGCGCACCATGTACATTGTCATCAGCGTCTGCCCAAGAGGGTATTGACAACCAGCGTTCCGTCGAGTATCGTGCGAGGGAGAAGGATAGCCATCCGGATACGTGTGGGCGGGGCCGTAGCTAGCCGCAGGCGCCAGGTGTCTGGGCCGGCGCGCGCTGGAGCCTGCAACGATAGGGCACCGACGCGCGGCATGGACTGAGGCTGCTCGCTGGCGGCAGGCAGCGTATCCGGCGCCTTCGGCGGTACGGACCTACGCCCTCTGTAGCAGGGGGCTACAGCGGGGCCGCCTAAGGATGGTGGCTACCCACGCTAACCCGGGGATGCTGGTAGGCGTGCTCCTCGGCACCTGAGTGAGTGGGGAAGAGGAGCAATGGCGGTAGCGTGCCCAACACACAAGCAGGCCCTTCGTTCGGCTGCCACCGCGAAGGGCCTTGGCGGAGGAGCGCTCGCCACCCCTCTCGCCAGTCGCAATTGTATCGAATCCCTACGCACCGCTCAAGGTTCGCATACGCTCGTCCCCGTGGTTGGACCGGTTCGCCCCGACGACGGCCTGCATCTCTGCCACGCCAGAGTAGGAGGTTCACCTCACCCCATCGGCGGATTGCTCCCGCCGCCTCCTGAGCACGCGTGCCCCTCGCCGAACGCGCGCCGCGTCGTGCGGACTACTAGCGGCGTGGGGCATCGCGTAGTGTGCCGCCAGCCGTCTCGCCGCAGTAACGCGATCGCTAGACCGCGCAAGTAGGGCGCCGTGGCCCTGCGCGGGCGTGGCATAAATGGGCCCTGGCCGAGTAGGGGGGTAGCATATGCTGTCCGTTTCGTCTGCAGGAGGCCCGGCCCCCCGGACCTCACCGGCACTGCAGCGTATGCGCGGCGCCGAGGGATGGAAGGTGAACGACGGCCTGCGCGCGCTGGTGGTGGATCCCGAGCCTGCCAACCGCCGGCAACTCCGCGCCCTACTTGCGGAGCAAGGCTATCGCGTCGTCTTGGCAGCCACGGGCGACGAGGCACTCGAACAGGCGGCCCGCTGGCAGCCCGACTTGATCATCTTGGACCTCGTCCTACCCGACCTGGATGGCCTGGCGGTATGCCGCGAGCTGCGCGAGTGGACGTCGGCACCGATCGTGGTGATCTCCTACGTCGCCGACGAACAGCGCAAGATCGCCGCGCTCGACCATGGCGCCGACGACTACCTCACGCGCCCATTCCAGGAAGGCGAGCTGCTGGCGCGGCTCCGGGTCGCCCTGCGCCGCGCCCAGAAGCCAGCGAGCCCCGCGGTGCTGCGCTGCGGGCCGCTGCAGCTGGACCAGGCGCGGCGGCGCGTGATGCTGCACGAGCGCGAGCTGGCGCTGACACCCACGGAGTACACCATCCTGCGCTACCTGCTGCAGCATGTGGAGCAGGTAGTCACCTACCCCACCCTGGTCGAGGCGGTGTGGGGGAGTAACTACCGCGACGGGCAGGCCACACTGCGCGTGTACATCGCGCAGCTGCGGCGCAAGCTAGAGACGGATCCGGCGCGGCCCGTGTACATCCGCACCGAGCCCCGCGTGGGGTATCGACTCTGTTCGAGGTAGCGTCTGGACCGCGCGCGCTCCATGCAGGAGTGTGCGGCGAGCGGCCGATCTCGTCTGCAAGTATTCATAACTTCTTTACATCTGCCACCAGCGATCTTAACGGCTCCTTAACTCCCCCCGCTTTACCTTGAAGACCGTGGGCTGCGGGCCTGTAGCTCGGGCGCCTGCCCGACACAGCCCGTGAGCGCCCAGAGGCCCGCTCGCGGCGCCTCCACTGCGTGCCGGCCGGTAGCGGCGGGTGGCGCGAGGCCCCGAGCAGCGCGCGCCAGGGGAGTGAGGAGCTATGACGCTGTCGCACGGTATCCCCCCGAGCGGTCGGCGGCTGCGGCTGTGGCTGTGGTGCGTAGCGGTCAGCCTGGGGTTCGGCATCGTGGCGTGTCAGCTGCTGCCCCCGGCGGGCGACGAGCGGGCGTCGGGCCGGCTCGACGGCTTGGCGCGCACGCCGCTACCTGGTCCCACCGCGAGCGTCGGGACGCCGCTCCCCGGCGGCTCCGGCGACGTGCGGCAGGACTTCATCACCTTCACCGGCCAGGTGGTGCCGGCGCGCACCGCGCAACTCGCGTTCCGCACGGGTGGCACCGTGCGGGCCGTGCACGTGCGCACCGGCCAAGTGGTGAAGGCGGGCGCTCCGCTGGTCGAGTTGCTGCTCGACGAGGACACCCTGCGGGCCGCGCAGACGCAGGCCACGGTGGCCGAACTGGCGTATCAGAGCCAGCTCGCACGCGTCGAGGAGCTGCGGCGCGGCAACAGCGCCGCCTCCGTGGAGGAAGCGCGCGCCGCGGTTACCCGCGCGCGGGCGGCCCTACTGGAGGCGGAGGTGGCCCGCGATGCAGCGCGGCCCAACGGCGGCCCCAGTATCGAGGTGCAGCTCGCCAAGCTGGCGGTAGACCAGGCGACGGACGAGCTCGCCAACGCGCAGGCGGCAGCGCGGCGCGCGCAAGAGCAGGAGACCTCCTCGTCGGCCACCTCGCTGCGTACGGCCCAACGCCGGGCCGAGGAGGCCCAGCTGCGGCTCCAGCAGCTGCGCGCCGAGCGCGAGCGCGCCACGGCCAGCCGGGCGATCGAGGTGCAGCGGGCGCAGAACGAACTCGCCCAAGCCCAAGAGGAGCTGGCCCAGGCCCAGCACGTCGCGCAGCGGACCGCCGACGAGACCGCCCAGGCGCCGGATGCGGCGGCCGCGGCCGTGCGAGCGGCCGAGCGCCAGGTCGCCGCCGCGGCCCTGCGGCTGGAGGCCGCCCGCGCGGCCGAGCAGCGCACGACCACCGAGCGCGATGGCGACCGGCAGCTGGCTCGCCTCCAGGTGGCGGAGGCGCAGGCCCAGTTGGCCCAGGCCCAGGCGACCCTGCGACAACGGCAGGCCGAGCAGCAGACGCGGCCGAGCGCCAGCGGGGTGATCCGGCTGGATGGCGGGCTCGGCGAGCAGCGCGCGGTGGGGACGCCGGTCGCGGCGCCCACCGCCACGCCCGCGCCCGCCTCGCCGGTGGGCGTGGCCGACGCCATGGCCAGCGTGCGCACCGCCGAGCGCCAGCTGCTCGAAGCGTCGCAGCGCCTCGAGCGCCTCAACCAGCCCGCGGAGGTCGATCCGGCCGGCGTGGCGGCGCGCAACGCGGAGCGCCAGATCGCGCAGATGGATCTCGAGGCTGCTCAGGAGAACCTCGTGCGCGCCCAGGCGACCGCGCAGGCGGCCTCGCGCCAAGCGGACGAGGAGGCCCGCAATGGGTTCCCTACCGCCGCCCTCACCGTGCGGGCGGCCGAGCGCCGCGTGGAAGATGCGCAGCTCCGCCTGCGCCAGCTCGAACTCGCGCCCCCGGGGCCGAGCGACGCGGACATGCAGCTCGCGGAGCTCGCTCTCAGCCAGGCACAGGACGAGCTAGCGGCGGCACAGGCGCAGGCCGAGCTCGCCGCGCGCCGCGAGAGCGAAGCGGCACAGGCCTCCGCCAGCGCCACCGCCTTCGCCGTCCGCGCCGCCGAGCGCAAGCTGGCGGAGGCCACCCTGCGCCTGCAGCAAGCGCGCGCCAGCGAGCAGCTCGTCGAGGCGAACACCGCCTCGCGCCAGGGCGTGCCCGACCTCCAGGTAGCCGCGGCCCGCGATGCGCTGCGCGCGGCTGAGGCGCGGCTGCACGAGCTGGAGAGTGCGGCCTACTCGGCGCAGGTGATCCAGAACGAGGAGCGCCGCGCGGCGCTGCTCCAGGCCGAGGCTGTGGCGGCCCGCGCCGCCGCGCAACCCGTCGTCACGCTCGCCGCGCCGTTCGACGGCACGGTGACCAGCGTGGAGGTGGAGCCGAACCAGAGCGTGGAGGCGCGCACCCCCGTGCTGCGGCTCGACGATCCCGGGCGCCTGTCGGTGCTAGCCAACGTCTCGGAGTGGGAGGTGACGCGGCTCGCGCCCGACCAGGTGGTGCAGATCGAGTTTCCCGGCATGGCCAACGAGCCGGTGCTCGGGACGATCATCGACGTCAGCGCCGCGGCCGTGCGGCAAGGCGACCGTGTGCTGTTCCCCGTGCGGGTGGACCTCAGCCGCGTCCCGCCGACCGTGCGCCTGGGCATGACGGCGACCATCAACCTGCCGTTGCGGGAGGGCGAGCAGGCGACGCCGTCGCCGCCGCCCGCGGCCTCGGGGGACAGTCGCGCCCCCGCGCCCGTAGGCGCCATCGTGGGTAGCGCGGGGCTCGCCGTGGCCCCGCGCCCGAGCAGCGCCCGCACGGGGCCGTAGCGCCGCGGGCGGGCCAACGCCGTTCCTGTGGGAGAGGAGGACCGGAGCCCAGGCGAAACACCTCGCCGCCAGCGCGCCTGGTGGCGGACGCAACCGGCGGGCCCTTCCCAGCTGCCACTGGCGGGCCTGTTCTAAGGAGGAGCGCTCGCTGTATCCCCTCGCCGTGCGGTTGTCGGGCCGGATCGCCGGCCGCAGCGCGCGGCGGCAGGGGCGGACCAGACGCCGGCGATGGCGCGCCGCTCGCCCCCTGACGCGCAGCGTGCACCGCCGGCCACGAAGGAGGAGCCGATGAACCGGTCCGCAGCCATTGCTGTCGACTATCTCGACGCGCTGGGCGCTGTACTGCGCGCGGTGCCCCCCGAGCCCCTGGCGCACACCCTCGATGCGCTGCTGGCGGCGCGCGCCGCGGGCCGCCGCGTCTACGTAATGGGCAACGGCGGCAGCGCGGCGATCGCCAGCCAGTTCGTCTGCAACCTGGTCAAGACGGCCCAGGTTGCCGGCTACGAGCCGCTGCGCGCCTTCGCGCTCACCGACAACACGCCCTCGCTGACCGCCTGGGCCAACGATACCGCCTACGACCAGGTGTTCGCTCGGCAGATCCGCGCGCTGGTCGAGCCGGACGACGTGGTGATCGCCATCAGCGCCAGCGGCAACTCGCCCAACATCCTCGCTGGCTTGGAGGCGGCGCGAGCGGTCGGCGCGCGCACCATCGGGTTGCTGGGCTTCGATGGCGGCCGTGCGCTGGAGCTGGTCGAGATCGCGGTCCATGTGCCATTCGACAACTACGGCCTGGTCGAGGATACGCACATGGCGATCGGGCACGCACTGACCCGCGCGATCCGGCAGGCGCTCGAGCGCGAGCCGGTCGCGGCGTCGGTCGCGGGCTAGGAGGCGGCGGTGGGAGCTCCTCGTAGTCCAAGCGGGGGCCATGCGCCGCGCGCCCTGCTCCTTGCCGCGGGCGAGGGGACGCGCCTGCGCCCGCTGACGGCCGATCGCCCGAAGCCGATGCTGCCCGTGGCGGGCAAGCCGCTGCTGGCCCACCTCGTGGAGCTGCTGCGCCAGCACGGCATCACCGAGCTGGCGATCAACCTGCACTACTGCCCCACGGTGATTACCGACTATTTCGGCGACGGCCGCCAGTTCGGGGTGCAGATCACCTACTCGTACGAGCCTACCCTGCTGGGTACCGCTGGGGCGGCGCGCCAGCTTGCCTGGTTCTTCGACCGCACCTTCCTGGTGCTGTACGGCGACGTGCTCACCGATCTGAACCTCACCGCGCTGCTGGAGTGGCACCGCGCCCACGAGGCGCGCGCGACGCTGGCACTGTACGAAGTCGACGATCCGACCCGCTGCGGGATCGTAGAGCTGGATGCCGACGACCGGATCACGCGGTTCGTCGAAAAGCCGGCGGCCGCCGCCGGCCTGGGCCGGTTGGCCAACGCGGGCGCCTACGTGCTGGAGCCGGCGGTGCTGGCGGCGGTGCCGCCTGGCCGCCCGTGCGATTTCGGCCGCGACGTGTTTCCCGCCTTGCTGGCCCGCGGGGCCGCGCTGTACGGCTACCGGACGGACAGCTACGTCTTGGACATCGGCTCGCCGGAGCGCTACACCCAGGCGAATGCCGACCTCAGCGCTGGGCGCTGCCAGCCCGCGGTCGGGCCGCGCGCCTACCGTTGGTTCGTCGCGCGCACCCGCCCGCGCGCCGAGCGGCTAGCTGCCATGGCCGTGGAGGGGCGCGGGCTGCGCACGTACCTGCCCGAGTGGCGGCGGCGCCGCCGGGGCGGCGAGGAGCGCGAGGCGTTGTTTCCCGGTTACTTGTTCGTGCGCTCGGACAACCGCGACGACGCGCTGCTGCGCGCTCGCTCGGCGCCGAACGTGCTGTACCTGCTCGGCGACGAAGCCGGCCCTCAGCCGGTGCCGGATGCGCTCGTGGCGGAGGTACGCGAACGGTGCGAGCAGCGCGCGCGCGCGCCGTTCGCCCGTGGACAGAAGGTCCGTATCGCGCGGGGGCCGTTCCGCGAGCTCGACGCCATTTTCGACCGCGCGTGCTCGGGGGGCGCGCGGGCGCGCGTGTTCATCGAGCTGCTGAGCCGGCTGGTGCCGGTCACGCTGGAAATGAACGCACTGCGCTACGCGATCTAGCGGGCTGTGACCGCGGATCGCGCGGTTTGCCTGCCGCGGTGAACGGCGGGCGCGCCCTACGAGGGGCGGCGAACCGCACCGGTCACGGAGCCCTGGCGCCACCAACGGCTGGCCGCGCGCCCGCTACGTGAGTGGCTAGCGCGGCTGGCAAGTGCAGAGGGCGCGTCCGCCCCCGGGCGCGCCAGACAGAGGCCCGGCCCTGCCGGGAACGGCGGTAGCATGCTTATCGTTCGCGCCCCCGTGCGCCTGAGCTTGGCGGGGGGGGGCACTGACTTCCCCGTCTACTACGAGCGCTACGGTGGGCTGGTCGTGTCGACCACCATCGACAAGTACTTCTACGTGTTCGTGAGCCGCAGCGGGCCGGACGGCGTGCAGATCAGCTCGTCGGACTACCGCCTGTTCTCGCGCCACCGGCGCGAGGCACCGCCGCTGTGGGACGGCGACCTGGGGCTGGTCAAGGCCGCACTGCACGAGTTCGGCTGCGACGCGGGCCTCGCGTTGTTCCTCGCCTCGGAGGTACCGCCGGGCACCGGGCTCGGCTCGTCGAGCACGGTAGCCGTGGCCCTGGTGAAGGCTCTGGCAACCCTGCGCGGGCTGGCGCTCTCCCCGGCGGAGGTCGCCCATCGCGCCTGCGTGCTCGAGCTGGAGCGCCTTCGCTCGCCCATCGGCAAGCAAGACCAGTACGCGGCGGCGTTCGGTGGGCTCAACGCCATCGCCTTCACGCGCGAGGGCGTGGCGGTCGAGCCGCTGCGGCTGGCACCCGAGACCCAGGCGCGGTTGCAGGCGCGCCTGCTGCTGTTCTTCACCGGCGCGGCGCGCAGTGCCAACACCATCCTACGCGAGCAACGGCAGGCCAGCGCCAACGAGCAGGGGGCGGCGGTGGCCGCCCTGCACCGCATCAAAGCCGCGGCGGAGGAGACCCTGCGCTGCCTGCGGCGCGGCGACGTGCGCAGCTACGGCGAGATCCTGGCG
>Ga0209061_1003849_pt1 | contig 15460 bp, 13 predicted proteins | sample Coa_R1_10_FD_187157 | JGI IMG/M metagenome (GOLD analysis project Ga0209061, IMG submission 187157) | Surface soil microbial communities from Centralia Pennsylvania, which are recovering from an underground coalmine fire - Coalmine... | ecosystem: Environmental > Terrestrial > Soil >...
AGCAGCAGCAGCAGTAGCAGCAGCAGCAGCTCGTCGCCGGGCGCCGGCGCGAGCCCGGGCGCCTCGGCCGCGAGCAGCAGCTCCAACCCGCTGTCCCAGGGCGGCGCTTCGGGTACCGTCGTCGTCGGCTCGGCGAACTTCCCCGAGAATGAGCTGCTCGCCGAGATCTACATCCAGGCCCTCCAGGCCAAGGGAATCAAGGTCACCCCGAAGCTCAACATCGGATCCCGCGAGGTCTACTATCCGCAGATCGAAAAGGGCACGATCTCGATCATTCCCGAGTACAACGGCACCCTGCTCACGGTCGCCGTGGACCCGAAGAGCACCGCCAAGTCCACCGCGCAGGTCGACGCGGCGCTGGCCGCCAAGCTGCCCTCCACCCTGGAGGTGCTGAACCCCGCGACGGCGCAGGACAGCGACTCGGTGACGGTGACCGCGGCGACCGCGGCGAAGTACCACCTGAAGTCGATCGCGGACCTGAAGCCGTACGCGGCGGGCATGGTGTTCGGCGGGCCGCCGGAGTTCAAGACCCGCTCTGACGGGCTGTCCGGCCTGAAGGCCAACTACGGCCTGGTGTTCAAGAGCTTCGACCCGCTGGACACGTCGGGCCCGATCACCCTGGCCGCGCTGACGAGCGGCAAGGTGCAGGCGGCGGACGTGTTCACCACCACGCCGCAGATCATCACCGACAAGCTGGTGCCGCTCGCGGACCCGAAGTTCAACTTCGCCGCGCAGAACGTGATCCCGCTGGTGTACAAGCCGGCGATGAACCCCACGATCATCGCCACGCTCAACGCGATCTCGGCCAAGCTGACCACCCAGGCGCTGCTCCAGATGGACGCCGCGGTCATCACCCAGCACGCGAACTACGCCACCGTCGCGGCCGGCTTCCTCAAGGCAGAAGGGCTGAGCTGAGCGAGGCGCGACCGTCCGTTCGGACAAGGGGCGCCGCGCAGGGCCCCATCCGGCGGGACGCTAGCCGGCGAGGGCCCGCGCGACCTGGGCGATGCCCTGGCCCCAGGCGCTGATCTGCCCCGGCGGGAGGTAGGACGCCCCCGCCGGGGTGTGGTCCGCCATGGGCGAGGCGATGAACCGTTCCCGGCCGCTCGGGTCGATGAAGTAGATGACCGAGGTGTGGACGATGTCGGCGTTGGGATTCGGCGCCTCGACCGAGACGTCGTAGTCGTCCCAGACCGTGCGCAGAGCCGGCACCGGGCCGGTGAAGAAGTGCCAGCTGGGGATCGTGATGAGCTGGTGCTCGCGGGAGTAGGCCATCATGTCGGAGACGGCCGCGTGGTACTGGTTCACGTTGACGGCGGCGAACACGACCTTGGCGGCGGCCTTGCCGAGGTCTCGGTAGGCGTCGACGTACTCGGCGGAGACGATCGGGCAGATGTCCGTGCAGTGCGGGTCCATGAACTCAAGGACCACGACCTTCCCGCGCAGGTCCGCGAGGGACAGCGTGCGGCCCCGCTGGTCGGTCAGCGTGAAGCCGGGCGCGGGCGCGGACGGCACGGGGGACAGCCCCATGAGGTTGATCTGGCTGTCCGTGACGCTGGCCGGGATGCCCGATGGCCGCTGCGGCTGGCTGCCGTCGGCGGAGCGGATCAGGGCGAACACCACCGCGACCGCCGCGCCGGCGATCACCGCCGCGGCGAGGCTGGCACCGAACAGCAGCCGGCCGCGCCACCGCCGACGATCCTCAGCCATGCTCACCTCCCTCTGTTACCGGAAGTCTAGGCTTCTGGGCCGCCGGGACAAGCAGGGCGACGCGGTCGCCCGCCGCCAGCCTCAGCGCCGGATCAGGCGGGCTGAGCTCGCTGCCGCGCAGCACCGACACCGGGGTGCTGCCGGCCGGCCAGCGCACGTCGCCGAGCCTGCGCCCGGCCGCGGGGGAGCCGGGGCCGAGGGTGATCTCGACGGTCCGGAAGCCGGGCAGCGGGGTGGGCGCCGTCCCGCCGGCCGCCGCGACGGCGGCCGGGGACCGCGCCGCGCCGATCCGGCGCGCGATGCCGCGCAGCACGTCGGAGGTGGTGACCCAGCCTTCTACGCGGCGGCCGTCGGCGGACAGCACCGGCAGCCCGTCGCGGCCGTAGACCTCCAGCTGGCGCAGCGCCTGGGCGAGCGACTCCGAACCGTACAGCACCTGCGGATCGTGGGAGCGGGTGACGGGGCCGGCGATGGCCGCCCAGTCCGGCGCCCCGCGGGGCGCCGCGGCCCTCCCGCAGGCCCCGTTGGCGCTGCTGGCCGCCGTGCTGGCCTGGTGCGCCGCGCTGTCGGGCTGGACCGGCAGCGGAGGCTGGAACGGGCGCATGACCTCGGTGATCTTGAGGTCCTGGAGCACCCGCCACGGCGCGGCGCGGTCGATGTCGGTGCCGCGGCTCAGCAGCTTGGCGGTGTAGATCGTGCCGTAGGACAGCGCCCGGGAGACGGTCGAGGCGATGGCCACCGCGAGCATGACCGGCAGGGTCAGGGAGAAGTCGCCGGACATCTCCACCACGCTGGCCAGCGAGGTCAGCGGCGCGCGGGCGGCGGCGGTGAACACCGCGCCCATCGCGACCACCGCGTACAGCGCCGGCTGGCCCGCCCCGGCCCCGAAGGCGTGGTGCACGATGTCGCCGTAGGCGTAGCCGGTCATGACGCCGATGAACAGCGACGGCGCGAAGACGCCGCCGGACCCGCCGATCCCGATCGACAGGCTGGTCGCGAGGATCTTGCCGAACGCGAGGATGATGAGGAACCACAGCGCGTACCCGCCGGCGGTGGCCTTGTACATGACCGGGTAGCCGACGCCGTACAGCTGCGGGAGGGCGAGCAGCAGCAGGCCGAGGACGGGGCCGCCGATGGCGGGCCTGGCCCACTCCGGGCGGTCCTTCCACACCGCGTCGCACAGGTCCTCGACCCGGTACAGCACCGACTTGAACGCCAGTCCCATCAGCGCGGCGAGCAGCGCCAGCACCGCGACCAGCAGGTAGTCGCGCGGATGGTGCAGGACGATCCCGGCCGGGAAGCCGGACAGGAACGGCTTGTCGCCGAGGAACGGGATGGCGGTGATGTCGGCGATCATCGCCGCGAGCATGACGGTGAACAGGGCGTCGACGGAGAACTCGCGCAAGATGATCTCCACGCCGAAGAACACGCCGGTGACCGGCGCGTTGAACGTCGCAGAGATGCCCCCCGCGGCGCCGCAGGCCACCAGGATCCGCAGCCGGTTCTCCGGGGCCCGCAGCCACTGCCCCACGGCGGAGGCGAGCGCGGAGCCGATCTGCACGATCGGGCCTTCCCGGCCCACCGACCCGCCGGATCCGATGCACAGCGCCGAGGCCAGCGCCTTGACCACGCTGACCTGCGGCCGGATCCGGCCGCCATTGTCGGCGACCGCGATCATCACCTCGGGCACGCCGTGCCCGCGGGCCTCCCGCGCCCACCGGTAGATCAGCGGCCCGTACAGCAGGCCGCCGGCCGCCGGGATCAGCACGTAGAACGCCGGGCCCAGCCACGGCAGGTGGCCGCTGGCCACCCGGCCGGCCTGCCCGAACTCCTCGTGCCCGGTCGCCAGCCAGGTGAAGAGGTAGATCAGGTACCGGAACGCCACGGCGCCGAGCCCGGAGCCCACGCCCACGGCCAGCGCGAGCAGGAACAGGCCGCCCCGGCCGGCCCGCAGCCACCCGGCAGCCCGCCCGGCGGGGGTCGCCGGCGCGGGGGTCGCCGGCGCAGCCTGTCTCGTCCCGGCCCTCATGACTCTCCTTCCGTCTCCGCTGGCCGCGGCGGCCCGGGCGGCTCGCCGGACGGCGCGGCCGGCCACTCGCTGTCCGGGATCTCCCCGGCCGCTTCGGCGAACGCGCGCAGCGCCGCCGCGACGCTGAGCTGCTGCTGTCCGGGCAGCCGGGCGAGGATCGCCGTGATCAGCTCCCGTCGCCGCAGCGTCGCCTGGTCCACCACCACGCGGCCCTGCGCGGTGATCGACACCAGCACCGCGCGGCGGTCCGTCCGCGCCCGGTGCCGCCGGATCAGTCCCTTGCGGACCAGCCGGTCGCACATGCGGCCGGCCGTCGACGGCGCGACGTCCAGCGCGCCGGCCAGGTCCACCATCCGCTGCGGCCCGCGGGACGCCAGCACGACCAGCGCCCGGTACTGCGCGATCGTCGTCTCTTCGGCCGCGGCGCCGAGCGACATCGTCGCCACGGCGATCAGCGAGCGGCTCGCGGTGAGCACCGCGTCGACCGTCCCGGCGTCGACCGTCCCCGCGCCGGCCGTGCCGGTGCCGGCCGTCCCCGCGCCGGCCGTGCCGGTGCCGGCCGTCCCCGCGCCGGGCGTCCCCCCGGTTCCTGCCTCCGGAGCCTTCTTCGTCATGGCCGTCCGCATTCCGTGCATGGACAAATGATTGCTATATGCAAGTATAACGACGGCCGGGACGGGCCGGTATTGTCTGCTGAAGGGCCGTGACGGAGCAGGGCTGCGGCGGAACCGCGGAAGGGCAGCCGGGAGGTCCGGGGAAGGGGACGCCTGTGGTCGAGATCAAGACGCCGGGGGAGATCGACGCGATACACGCCGCCGGCCGGGTGGTCGCGGATGTGCTCGCCGCGGCCCGTGCCTGCGCCGCGCCCGGGGTGAGGCTCAGCGAACTGGACTCAGCCGCCCGCGAGGTGCTGGCGGCCGCCGGGGCGGCCTCGCCGTTCCTGGGCTACAAGCCGAAGTTCGCCCCGGTGCCGTACCCGGCCGTCATCTGCACGTCGGTCAACGACGCGGCGCTGCACGGCATCCCGGACGGCTACCGGCTGCGCCCCGGCGACCTGCTGAGCGTCGACGCCGGGGCGGTCCTGGACGGCTGGGTGGCCGACGCAGCGGTATCGTTCACCGTCGGCCCGACCGCCGACGCCGACGCACGGCTGATCGCCACCACGGAGGCGGCGCTGCGCGCGGGCATCGCGGCGGCGGTGCCCGGCGGGAGGATCGGCGACATATCGGCCGCCATCGGGGCGGCCGGCCGGGCGGCCGGGTACGGCATCTCCACCGACCTCGGCGGGCACGGCGTCGGCCGCTCCATGCACGAGGACCCGCACATCCCCAACCGGGGCAGGGCCGGCCGCGGCATGCGGCTCGTCCCGGGGCTGGTGATCGCGATCGAGCCCTGGTTCATGGCCGGCGGCAGCGATGACTGCTACCTGGACGACGACGGGTGGACGATCCGGACGGCCGACGGCAGCCGGGCCGCGCACGCCGAGCACACCGTGGCGGTCACCAGCGACGGCCCGCGGATCCTCACCGGCGCCTATCAGGGCAACCGCGTGACCTTGCCGTTTGCCTAGCCGGTGCACGGGTACCGCTCGCCCGGAGGGCCCGGGGAGGCCCGGGAACGGCCGGGCTGAGGGGGAAGCGTGGACGCGTCCTTGCTGGCGGCACTGAACGAGGGCGAGAAACTGCTGGCCGCGGAGACAGATCCGGCCGCGCTCGCGGCACTCGACGAGGAGGCGGCCATCGAGCTCGGGGCGAGGGTCAGGCGCGCCCGCGGCAAGTACGTCAGCCAGTACCGGCGGGCGGCGAGCGCCCGGGTGGCCGAGCACGGCGGTCGCGGCGCGGTCGCGGCGCAGCGCGTCCGGAGAACGCGCGGGCAGCCGCGAAGGCCGAGGCCTTCGAACGGGCCCTGTCCCGGGTCAGCCGCCGGGTGGCGGCGCTGGCCAGGCAGTCCGCGGCGGAGCTGCGCGCCGAACGGCTGCCGGCCGCCCGGGCCGCCAGGCAGGCCGGCTGGCCGGGAGCGGGCGAGACGGTGCCCCGCCAGCGCCGCCACCCGCCCCCGCCCGCGTCCAGCGCGCCGACGGAACCCACCGGGGACCGCGCGCTGCGCTCGCCGGCCAGTGAGAAACGGCGCGCGAGCACGCTCGCGGACGGCGCTCGCGCGCAGGCGAAGCGGGACAGCAGGCAGGCGGGGTCGCGGTAACCGCGCCGGGTCAAGGGTCAACTGGGCTGGTAAGAGCCGTACCCGCCCGGCGGGGTGCCGGGCGCGGCGCCCGGCTCCGCCGCCTCGCCGTGCGCGGCGGTGAGCCGGTAGTACACCAGCGTGACCACTGCGGCGATGAACGGCGCGACCAGCGTGTCCACCACCAGGTTGGAGATGAAGCTCCGCGCCGCGTACGGCAGCGCGAACAAGATCGCCGACAGCACGATCTCGCCGACGATCAGGATCAGGAACACCAGGACGTAGGTGCCGAACACGCTCCAGCCGTAGCCGCGGACCGTCCGCCAGCTCCGGCTGAACGCCTGCAGCGGGCCCGTGCCGCCGATCACGATCCACGGCACGATCAGCGACCAGAACGTCAGCAGGATCAGCCCGGGCACGATGATGAGCACGAAGCCGATCGCGATGCCGATGCTGGCGAGGATCGACGCCAGCGCCACGGCGCCCACGAACGGGAGCGCTGCCGATACGGTCTGGCCCAGGTCCAGGTCGGCGCGGCCGTCGCGCACGTCCTGGACGGCTTTCACCAGCGCGGCCTGCAGCAGGAACGTGCCGAACACGCTGATGATCAGCCCGAGGAAGGCGCCGATGGTGCCGCCCGCCCAGCTGAGCAGCGCGGTGATGGCGGCGATTACGAGGTAGATCGCGAATGAGATCAGGATGAAATGCGCCGCGTAACGCCTGTACAGCGCCCACGCCTCGCTCAGCACCCCGGAGAGCGGACTCATGGGGCCATCGTAGGCGGCTACCCGCGCGTAGCGCGAGACCTGAGCGCGGCCTGCTCGACGGCGATGACGGACTCGGTGCGCAGCCGCGCTTCGTAGGCTCTCCCGCCGCCGCGGACGCCGAACAGCCGCTTGGTCCAGACCAGGTAGATGACGAGCAGCAGGTTGATCACCAGCGCCACGAGCCGCAGCCAGGTGACCTTCACGGTCAGGTCGTAGATCTCGTACGGCAGGAAGACCGACGTCGCCACCATGGCGAAGTACTCGCCCCACCGCCTGCCCAGCCACAGGCCGATGCCTTCCACCAGTTCGATGAGGGCGTACCCGGCCAGCCCGGCGGCGAGGTACGTGAGCGTGCGCGAGTCGAGCGTGAACGAGTGCTGGATCAGCCCCAGCAGCCTGGAGTGGCTGACATTGAACCCGAGGTCCCGGTACAGGGCACGGATGGCGGGCAGGTCGCTGTCGAATGCCCGCTGGATGCCGGCCCGGTCGTACTTGAACCGCCATACCCCGTAGGACGCGGCCGCGAAGACCAGGAACCGCAGGAACCGTTCCACCGCGAACACGCGCAGGATCAGCTCGCTGCGCAGCTCCCTGCCCCGGCGGGGCAGCGGCGCTGCCGCCGCCGGGCCGCTGCCATGCGGCTCGCCGGTCACGAACGCGCCGCAGCGCAGGCACCGCCAGGCCGGGCCGGCGGCCGTCGGGGCCATCAGCCGTTCCCGCAGCTCCGGTTCGTCCGGCTCGTACGTCAGGTGCCCCCTGCGCGCGCAGCCGAACAGGCTCCAGTCCACATCCCGACAATAGCCACACCGCCCGCCGTTCCGCGTACGCTGACCGCTGTTCCGGCCGCTCTCCGCCCGCGGCGGCCGTGCCCGCGGCGGCCGTGCGCAGGCCACGGTGCCGGACGGTGCGCCGCCGGACGGCAGGTGCCCGGCGTCGCCTTCCCGCAGGTCCGCCTCGCGGCCGGGGCCCGCGGCGCGCTGCCTGGCGATGGCCGGCATCGCGGGCCTGGGCTCGACGCCGGCGATGGCGGCGCCGGCCGGGTAGCAGGGCAGGCTGCGGCCGGTGCCGGCGGCGACCTCGGGGATCCGGCCGCGGGCGCGCTCGCCAGGCCATTCCCGCCCGCCGGCGAGCCGGGTCCTTGTCGGCCGAGCCAGGTCCTTGTCGGCCCAGCCAGGTCCTTTCGGAGAAGGCGATCTGCCCGTCGTGGCCGGGCGCGGCCTTGTCCCAGACCCGCTTGCCGTGCCGCCGGGCTCTGGCGCGCTCTCGCCCCGGCAGTGCCATCATGATGCCGGTCCTTCCGGCATGATGCCGGTCCTTCCGGGCGCGTTGTCCGCCTGCGCGGGAATGCTGCCAGGATCGTAGCGTGGAGATACTGAGCAGCCGGATCCTGGTGCGTCCCGCGGACCTGGGGCGGAGCCGGCGATTCTACCGCGACGTACTGGGCCTGGCGGTCTACCGGGAGTTCGGGCCGCCGGAAGATCCCGGGGTGGTGTTCTTCCTCGGCCAGGGACTGCTCGAGGTGTCCGGGCACACGCCTGGCCCTTCCGGCAGTGACTCGGTGATGATCTGGCTGCAGGTGCGGGACGTGCACGCGGAGCACCGCCGGCTGGCCGAGGCGGGAGTCCGCGTTACCCGTGAGCCGGTGACCGAACCCTGGGGGCTGATCGAGATGTGGATCGAGGACCCCGACGGCATTCCGATCGTTCTCGTCGAGGTTCCCTCCGATCACCCGCTCCGCCGCGACCAGCGATAGCGCTCCCGCGGAATGCCGGGCGACGTTTGGCGGCTTACGGTGCTAACGGTGTCTGCCGACAGTGTCCTAGGAAGGGAGCCGCATGACCCGCGCCGTCAAGATCCCGGACGCCGCTCACCCGATCACGGTCCGCCCCACGGGTTCCCGCGTGACCGTACGCGTCGGCGGCGTCACGGTGGCGGAGTCGGACAACGCGCTGTCGCTGGCCGAGGCGTCCTACCCGGTGGTGCAGTACATCCCCATCGCCGACGTGGACCAGAGCCTGCTGGTGCGGACCGGCACCAAGACCTACTGCCCGTACAAGGGAGACGCCAGCTATTACAGCGTCCGGACGCCCGGCGGGCGGACCGAGACCGACCTCGTCTGGACATACGAGCAGCCGTACCCGGCGGTCGCCGAGATCGCGGGGCACGTGGCGTTCTACGCGGACCGCGCGGAGATCACCATCGCATAGCGGGCCGCCGCGGTCACGAGCCCGTTCAGCGGCATGTCCCGGGACGGCCTCGCGGGACGCACAACCGGGCGTTCGGGTCCGGCGTGCTCCGATCACGGTTCCCTGGTGCCCCGGAAGGCCCGGGAGTCACGGCCGTACCCGCCCCGGCAGCCGACGTCCTGCCATGGCCGCCCGCGCGAGGCGAAAAATCATTCTTCACGAATGATTTTCCTGGTATAGGTGCAAAAAACTTACGCGATCATGAACGGAGGGGCCGGCGCCGGGCTGTCAGACGATCGTGCCCAGCGGGTTCTGCATCCGGGCCGTGAACGCCGCCAGCCAGCGGGCCGCGAGGGCGCCGTCGATCGCCCGGTGGTCGACCGAGAGCGTGCACCGCATGACCGTCGCCACCGTCACGGCGCCGTCGGCGACGACGGGCTGCTGCCGCGCCGCGCCCACCGCGAGGATGCCGGACTGCGGGGGGTTGATGATCGCGGAGAACTCCAGCGTGCCGTACATGCCGAGGTTGGAGACCGAGAAGGTGCCGCCTTCCAGCTCGGGCTGCAGCAGCCGCCGCTCGCGGGCGCGCCGCGCCAGGTCCTGCGACTGCCGGGCGATGTCGGACAGGCGCCTGGCCTCGACGCCGCGCAGCACCGGCGTGACCAGGCCGCCGTCGGTCGCCACGGCGATCGATATGTCGACAGACCCGTGCGCGACCAGGCCCTGCTCGCTCCAGGTGACGTTCGCCTCCGGCACATCGCGGAAGGCCGCGGCCACCGCCATCACGACGAAGTCGTTGACGGAGATCTTCACCGGCGCGGTCTCGTTGATCCGCTCCCGCAGCCGGAGCAGCTCGTCGACGACGCACTCCGTGGTCATGTAGAAGTGCGGCGTGGTCGCCTTGCTCTCGGCGAGGCGGCGTGCGATGGCCTGCCGCATCGGCGTGTGCGGGATGAGCCGGTCGCCCGCGGCCACGGGGGACGGCGCCTGCGCTGCGGGGGCAGCGGCGGGAGCGGGCGCAGCGGCGGGAGCGGAGGCTGCGGCCAGGGCGGGCCGCGCCGGGGCGGGCTGGCCGACGATGCGCTCGAGGTCGCGGCGGACGATCCGGCCGTTCGGGCCCGTGCCCGCGATTCCGGCGAGGTCGATGCCCCTCTCCTGGGCGATCTTGCGGACGAGCGGGCTCGCGAAGATGCGGGTGCCGGGCGCCCCGGCCGCGGGCGCAGCCGTGTGATGCCCGTTCGCCGTCCCGGTGCCCCCGGCCGTCCCGGTGCCCCCGGCCGTCCCGGTGCCCCCGGCCGTCCCGGCGGGCGTGCCGCCGAGCGCGGCGTCGATGTCGGCCTCCGTCTCGCCCTCGCTCACGAGCACCGCGATGGGGTCGCCGATCGCGCCAGTCTCGCCGGCGGCGAGCACCAGGCGGCCGACCGTCCCCGACTCCTCCGCAGCGTACTCGACCAGCGCCTTCTCGGTCTCGATCTCCGCGATCGGGTCCCCTGCGGTCACCTTGTCCCCGGGCGCGACGAGCCAGTTCGCGATCGCCGCTTCCGTCGCGCCCGCCAGGACGCTCGGCATCCGCACCACCGTGGCCATCAGCCGGCCACCCGCCCGAACCCGAGGCGCACGCGTTCCAGGCCCGCGACGACCTCCTCGGTGCGGGCGATCGCGGCCCGCTCCAGCACCTTGGAGATCGACGGGCTCGCCTCGCCGCCCGTCACGCGCTGCACGGGCTGGTCGAGCCAGTCGAAGAACCGGCGCTGGATCTCGTCGGCGAGCCAGCCGCCATACGAGGTCCCGGCGGCGCCCTGCTCGACGATGAGCACCGCGTTCGTCTTCTTGATGCTCATCCCGACGGTCTCCCAGTCGAGCGAGGCGCGGTCGAGGAAGCGCAGGTCGATCAGCTCGGCGTCGATGCCGGCCCGCTCGATCGCCTCGGCCGCGTGCGAGACCATCGACAGGTACGTGAGGACCGTGACGTCGCTGCCGGCGCGGCGGACGGCCGCGCGGCCGAACGGGATCTGGTAGTCGAGGTCGTCGACCGGGATCTCGCCCTCGGTCCCGTACAGGTCCACGTGCTCCACCACGAGCACGGGATCCTCGATCGCGAGCGCCGCGTTCATCAGCCCCACGTAGTCGAACGGGGTGGAGGCGGCCATGATCCGCCAGCCGGGGCTGGTCGCGAAGATCCCCACGGGGTCCATGAGGTGCTGGGACCCGTACCCGGTGCCCATGGCAACCTTGGTGCGCAGCACGAGCGGCACCGGGTTCCGCCCGCCGAACATGTGGCGGGCCTTGCCGATCTGGTTGAACACCTGGTCGGCCGCTACCCACATGAAGTCGGGGTACATGAACTCGATGACCGGCCGGAAACGACCGTCAAGCGCCAGGCCGCCGCCCAGCCCCGCGAAGGCGTTCTCGCTGATCGGCGTGCCGAGCACGCGGCCGGGATACTTCTCCGCCAGGCCCTTGGTAGCCCCGTTGGTGCCGCCGCCCAGGCGGTGCACGTCCTCGCCGAGCACGACGATGCGCTCGTCTTGGCCCATGCGCCGGTCCATGACCCGCCAGACCGCGTCGATGAACTTCCCCCGTTTCAGCGCCCCGGTGAAGTCCTGCCGCTCCACCGTGCGCGCGCCCGCGAGCTCGGACAGGTCGCTGCGGATGCCGACGTCCGCGAAGGCGGGGTCGGGCCACAGCTCCGGGCGGATGCGGCGGATGCCGGGCCTGGCGCCCGGGCCGGGTTCGACGAGCGCGTCGGCAGCGAGCCGCATGGCCTCGACCGCCTGCGACCGGACGGCGGCGACCCCTGCCTGGTCGATGAGGCCGAGCCTGGTCATCTCGGCCGCGACGCGGTCCAGGGGGTCGCGGGCCCGCCACGCGGCCTCCTCCTCCTTGGTGCGGTAGCCGAAGGCGCTGCCGGGGTAGGGGCCGTTCTGGTGGAAGTAACGGTAGACGAGCGCCTCGACGACGACCGGGCCCTCGCCGGCGCGCAGCCGGGCCAGGGCCCGCTCCATCACCAGGTGCACCGCGAGCGGGTCCATGCCGTCGACCCGCCAGGCCGGGATGCCGAAGCCGGGTCCCCGGCCGGATAGCCGCGGCTCCCCGGTGGCCTCCTCGACGGTGGTCGAGACGGCGTAACCGTTGTTCTCGATGAAGAAGCACAGCGGCAGCCGCCACGCGGACGTGAGGTTGAGGCTCTCCAGCACCGAGCCGATGTTCGCCGCGCCGTCGCCGAAGTACGTCACGGTGACGTCGGAGGTGCCGGAGTGCTTCTGCGCCCAGGCGTTGCCGGCCGCCATCGGCACGCCGCCGCCGACGATCGCGTTGGTGCCGAGCGCGCCGGCCTCGAGCCACTGCAGGTGCATGGAGCCGCCGCGCCCGGCGCAGTAGCCCTGGGCCAGGCCGAGGATCTCGGCGAGCGTGCGCTGCAGTACCTCCTGCACCTCGGGGGTCACGAGCCGCCCGAGGTCGAGCACCCCCTTCGTCACGTGCGTGAGGGCCTTGGCGAGGAACTGGTGGTGGCCGCGGTGCGAGCCGTTGACGGCGTCCGTCGAGCGCAGCGTGACGATCGAGCCGACCGCGCCGCCCTCCTGCCCGATGCTGGAGTGCGCGGGACCGTGCACCAGGCCCTCGCCGGCGAGTTCGAGGACCGTCTCCTCGAAGGCGCGGATGAGATGCAGCTGCCCGAGCATCGTCGCGAGCAGCCCCGGGTCGGCGGCCTTCCAGTCCGCCGCCGTGGTGCTCAGTTCGTTCCACTCCGCTCCGGGCTGAAGGCGCCTTACCCGCGGCATCCGCATCTCCCTCGATCCCGCCGTGCCGGTCGACCGACACGCTACCGCGGAAATGCATCCATATCAACGCCAGAACTCCAAGGAAACGGGAAGAATGTTGCCAGTCCCGGGAAGATTGGATACATAATTGGCTGAGGGCTGAGGGCTGAGGGCTGAGGGCTGAGGGCCGGGGACGGCCGGTGGCCGGGGAAGGGCTGAGGAGGATCCGTGGGCAGGGGCATTCCCGGACTGCGCGGCGGCGACCATATCGGGATCACCGTCCCCGACATGGAGCAGGCGCACGCCTTCTTCGTGGACGTGCTGGGCTGCGACTACGTCTACTCGCTGCCCGAGATGCGCCACGACGACGACTGGATGCGCGACCACCTCAACGTCGACCCGCGGCGGGTCGTCAGGCAGATCCGCTTCTACCGCTGCGGCTTCGGCCTCAACATCGAGGTCTTCGAGTACGAGCCGCACGACGGGCAGCGCGGGCAGCCGCGCAACAGCGACGTGGGCGGCCACCACATCGCCCTCTACGTCGACGACATGGACGAGGCGGCCGCCTACCTGCGCGCGAAAGGCATCAGGCTGCTGGCCGGGCCGGTCGCGAGCCGCAACGCGTCGGCCGGCCAGCGCTGGCAGTACTTCCTGTCTCCCTGGGGCATGCAGTTCGAGCTCGTGAGCTACCCGGACGGCAAGGCCTACGAGAAGGATGCGCCGGTCAGGCTCTGGCATCCCGGGCACCCGGCGGACTGAGCGCGATGAGCCACCCGAGCGAGACGAGCCATCCGAGCGCGGCGAGCCACGACGCCGGGTACCGCGGATGCGTCGCGAGCCACCGGATCGCCGGCAGCCTGCGCGCCGCGATCCTGGACGGCAGCTACCGGCCCGGCGAGCGCATCAGGCAGGAGGACATCGCGGCCCGCTCCGGCGCGAGCCGGATCCCGGTGCGCGAGGCGCTGCGGATGCTCGCCGCCGAGGGCCTGGTCACCCTCGTCGCCAACTCGGGGGCCTGGGTCACCAGGCTGACCCTCGCCGAGTGCGTCGAGACCTACCTCATCCGGGAGCGGCTGGAGCCGCTCCTGCTCCGCACGAGCCTGCGCCACCTGGAGGACGCGACCATCGGCCGGCTGGCCGCGCTCGCCGGCGAGATGGAGGCGGCCGCCGGCGTCGACGCCTTCATGCGGGCCGACCGGGAGTTCCACCTGTCGAGCTACGAGGGCGCGAGGCCGGGCGAGATGTGGCAGATCATCGGCCGCATGTGGAACACGACCCAGCACTACCGGCGCGAGTTCACCAGGCTCGCGGCCGCGTCCGGCATGACCGTCACGCACCTGGAGCACCGCCTGCTGCTCGACTGCATCCGCAGGCGCGACGCGGACGACGCCGAGCGGATACTCGTCACGCATATCCGCCGCACGCGGCTGGAACTCCAAAAGCACCCGGAGATCTTCAGCGCTTGAGCCTAAGGAGGGCATCATGACGTCAGCGCAGCGCCCGGCGGGCGCGCGGCCCATCGGGGCCCCTGGCCAGATGGGGGTCGACTACGAGGAGCGCGTCGACTTCGGCCGGCTGCGCGCGTACCGCCTCGCGCGGGCCCAGGCGGCGCTGCGGGCGAGCGAGTGCGGCGCCTTCCTGCTCTTCGACTTCTACAACATCCGGTACACGACGCAGACCTGGATCGGCGGAGCGCTCGGCGACAAGATGATCCGCTACGCCCTGCTGCTGGCGGACCGCGACCCGGTCCTGTGGGACTTCGGCTCGGCGGTGCGGCACCACAAGCTGTACTCGACGTGGCTGCCCGAGGAGAACTGCCGGCCCGGGTTCCTGGGCTTCCGCGGCGCGGTCGCCCCCGACGCGGGCCTCATGCGCGACGCCGTCGCCGAGATCAAGTCCGTGCTGCGCGAGGCCGGCGTGGCGGACGCCCCGCTCGGCGTCGACATCGTCGAGCCCCCCTTCCTCTTCGAGCTCCAGCGGCAGGGCATCACGGTGCGCGACGCCCAGCAGGCCATGCTCGGCGCCCGGGTCATCAAGTCGCCGGACGAGATCATGCTGCTCAACCAGGCGGCGGCCATGGTCGACGGCGTCTACGCCGGCATCGCCGACGTCCTCAAGCCCGGCATCCGCGAGAACGAGATCGTCGCGCTCGCCAGCAAGCGGCTCTACGAGCTCGGCAGCGACCAGGTGGAGGCCGTCAACTCGATCTCCGGCGAGCGGTGCAACCCGCATCCGCACAACTTCACCGACCGCATCATCCGCCCCGGCGACCAGGCGTTCTTCGACATCATTCACTCGTTCAACGGCTACCGGACCTGCTACTACCGCACGTTCGGGGTCGGCAGCGCGACGCAGAGCCAGATCGACGCCTACAAGCAGGCGCGGGAGTGGATGGACGCGGCGATCGGCGCGATCAAGCCCGGCGTCACCACCGACGTCGTCGCCCGCGTCCTGCCGCGGGCGCAGGACTTCGGCTTCGACAGCGAGCTGGCCGCCTTCGGCCTGCAGTTCGCGCACGGCCTCGGCCTCGGCCTGCACGAGCGGCCGATCATCTCGCGGCTCAACTCGCTGGAACACCCGCTCGAGCTCCAGCCGGGCATGGTGTTCGCGATGGAGACCTACTGCCCGGCTTCCGACGGCATCTCCGCTGCGCGCATCGAGGAAGAGGTCGTGGTCACCGAGTACGGCACGGAGATCCTGACCAAGTTCCCCGCCCAGGAGCTGTTCGTCGCGAACAAGTACTGAGCTGCCCCGGCCGCGCCCGCCATTGCGGCCATCCCGGCCCCGGCCGTGGCCCGGCCGCCGCGGTCTCGCGGCCGTGGCGGCCGT
>Ga0209061_1003851_pt1 | contig 15458 bp, 13 predicted proteins | sample Coa_R1_10_FD_187157 | JGI IMG/M metagenome (GOLD analysis project Ga0209061, IMG submission 187157) | Surface soil microbial communities from Centralia Pennsylvania, which are recovering from an underground coalmine fire - Coalmine... | ecosystem: Environmental > Terrestrial > Soil >...
ATTCGCGAGTGCGGGCCTTACCTTGAAGACCTCCTTACCCTTGCCGAGTGCGACGTTGCGGCCACCGTGGTGCCCGAGCAGGCACGCGCGGATATTGCAGGGCTGCGCGCCCGTATTGCCCAGCTCAATGCCGATAGCGTGCGGTCTCTGCAAAGCCCACTCGATGGCAAAACGATTATGCAGCTTCTCAACGTAAAGCCGGGACCGGTAATCGGGCAGGCCAAGGAGTTTCTGATGGACGAGGTGATCGAGGGACGCTTAGCCCCGGACGATACGGAAACGGCCAAACAGAGACTACTGGCTTGGTGGCAACAGACCGCCCCCCAAGCTTCTCACCAAAACAAGGCCTAAAAGCGGCTTGGGAACTTCCCAATAATAAAGGGCGTACTATCACTTGACAATAGTATCGAAATATGATACTATTGTTCCATGATAGGGGGCTTTCGATGTACGGAGACACAAAAGATATTCGATGGGGAGACATCCACTCGGTTTCCACCCGATATCCAACATACTGCCCGACGCAAGCTCCGTATGATAGCAGCCGCGATCAATATAAACGACTTGCAGCAGCCCCCAGGAAATCATTTGAAGAAACTTGTGGGAGATCGCAACAATCAATACAGTATTCGAGTTAACGAGCAGTGGCGTCTCTGCTTTGAATGGCAGGACGGACATGCTTATAATGTAGAACTGACCAAGCACTATGAGTGAGGAAACAACGATGGCACGATTACGCAATATTCATCCAGGTGAGGTTTTGCGAGAGGAGTTTCTTGAGCCTCTCAACATAACACCCTACCGCCTTGCAAAAGACATCGGCGTGCAACAGACTCGCATCGAGCAAATTCTTGACGGCAAGCGCAGCATTACCGTGGATACGGCCATTCGTCTAGGCCGCTACTTTCACGTCTCACCGCAATTTTGGCTGAACCTCCAACAGATGTACGATCTGGAAGAGGCCGAGTCGAAGCCAGAAGTCCGCGCCCGCTATGACCGTATTCGAGGTTATGACGCTGCCTCTGCGGCCGCTTAGAGCATTCCCTATAGCTCCTTCCCAACTAGTCCGCCTAGCAAAACAGTGATGGTTGGCTAGGGGAAGGGGCTTCCTCTTTTGGAGGATAAAAAACACCTAAAACAATCCAGCTGTTGTAAACCTTGTGCGTATTGCCAACGAAGAAGTAGGTATCCTTATCGGCACCGCAAAGGTCATCCAGAAATTTCTGTTTTACGCTTTCAACGGCTTTCTGCTCATCTTTAAGGCGCTCTCTCTCACCCAAGTAGAGTACTCCTAATTCCCAGTCCGTAATAGACATATGGTGTCCTTCACATTCAGGTGCACCACAATTGAAGTGGTAGACAAAGCGGTAAGGGATTTTTTCGAGGGGCTTATTATTCCGAAAAAGATTCAACTGCGTTAAGGCGGCTAATTCCTTTTTATTCCAGTCGCGGGTATCTGCCTCTACTTTTAAATCAAAAATCTCACTCGGCTTAATGATGCCGAGTGAGGGGAAGGGCTTCTTCTGCGATGCAAGATTTTCCTCCAAAGCTTCGCGTAGCTGACACATCGTTTGTAGGGGCTGTGCCAGCACGTATTTTTTACGCTCAGCCCAACCATTTGCGGTGGAGAGAGGCTCTCCTATCGGTTTGATGCTCTCCAAATCCGGCCGGTAGCTTTCAGGCCGCGGGTCTTTCCTATTCTTCTTCAAGTTCACTTCAATCCATTGGTACTTTTTGAACTGCTTATCGAAAGGCAGATAGCGAAAGTCTATGGGGTACAGGCGTACAAACGAACCATCCTCGCGCACACCGGCAGTGCAAACAAGCTCGGTATAGGACTTAGAAGGATGAGGGTATGTTTTTACTGTAATGAGAATACGTACTGGCATCATATCAGGATCAACTCCTTCCCCCTTCCTCACAGATGGTGAACGGGCAGGCAGCATTCTGCCGCGAGGTAGGTTGCTAAGCGGCTTCGATGGCAGAAATTTGGGTCGGCCTCAAAACAGAGCAGAACCATCGGTTGTTGCTGTAAAAGGTTTAACGCCCGCTGAAGAAATACCTGCTTCTCCTGCAGTCCACGCTCATAGTTCGAGAAGAACCAGTCATAATCCTGTTTCTCTCGAAGCTGCTTACGGAGTTTCGGGTCTACACCTAGTTCGGGAATATGATAATAACTGAGTTGCAAATAGGATGCATACCTTGCCAGCTGATTGCCTGAAAAGCCAAATTTATGAGAATAGGCGTGATATCGAACATCGAGGATACCGGAGATACCTTTTAAGAGAAGGGTATTCAAAAAAGCCTCTAGTGTACGGCCTTCATACCCAATGGTATAGATAGCACAGGGCGCAGTAGGCAAAGCGGAAGGACTGGGTTTAAGCTCACTCAAAGAGCGTCGTCTTTCTCCCCTTATAGCGTACCAAGCAAAGTTATCGTAGACGTAATCAAGCAGTTCTCCTTGCGTCCATTGGTGAAAACGTTCCCAAATTCGCCTTGCAACCTCACGCAGTTGGGGGTGCAAGCGTGTGAGTTCTTGATTAAGAGCCTCTTTACACTCTGTTTGCAGCAGAACGGTATCCTTGTCTACATACACAAACCGACTGAGACTTCTCTGTATATCTCGCGTAACCTCAAAGGAGTAAGGGCCATATTTATAAGGCACAAAGTCGTAATGACCTCTTATCTTTATGGAGGAGGGCCTTGGCTTCGGGTATGAAGTTGCGCAGGTCGGGTTTTCCCCATCCGTCAAGACCGCTTGGCTAAATAGAAATAACCACTTCATGAGAGTTATTTTTTTCACACCCTGCGGTTCGAGCGAAAGAAAGTAGAGCAAAACCCGTTGTCGGTTGGTCACCGGTGTGTACACTCCTCAGGCACAGATATATCCAGCCATTGTACCTTTTTCAGAACAGGGACGTTTTAGGAGGCCAAGATCAACCTGATGTAGCGAGACAGGAGGAGGATCATAGGAACGGACTGGGAGGCGTGGATTCGAACCACGATTCGCGGCTCCAAAGACCGCTGTCCTGCCATTGGACGACCTCCCAACGACATAGGCGCAGTGTAGTATACCCGTTTGTGAGGTAAAAGCGCCTGAGGAACCCACAAGAAAGGCGCGCCTGGTAGGACTCGAACCTGCGACCTTCTGCTCCGGAGGCAGACGCTCTATCCGCTGAGCTACAGGCGCGCGCTACAACAAATATACATCGTTTCGTGTTTTACTGTCAAGACGGCTTCCTGTTTGACTATCAGGCGAGGCAGCAAGTGAACCGTTCTGCCCATGAGGGCAGTATCCCATTAGAACAGGATGGAAAGTGTGCTTCCTCTGCCACCTTTAGGCGACAGTCCTGCACCAGGAGGTTCTTAAGGTTTCTGCCTGAGACGTAGCTCTGTGCAATTCAGGCTCGTCTACACGTAAACAGGGTTAAGAGTTGCATTTTCAGATGCTGTGAATACTACTATGTCTGCCTCATTAGGTTCATTTTTAAAGCCAACCCATATCACCATCCTGTTCTATGCCATCGCACAGGCTTCTCTTATAACAACCTTTGCTATTTTGCTTCTGTTTATTGGCTACCAATCCCTTTATCGCTTTGAAAAGGGAAAAGAGCCGTGGTCTGTGCGCTGCAAAAGGTTTCTCGTATATGTCGTCATGGCCTTTATAGAGGAGCTTGTAGCCATCCAGCACAACCCCATGAACACCCGTGTCGTTACAAGCTGTGTAGCGGGTCTGCTTGACGGGCCTGGCTTTGGTTTTGGCATCGGATGTTGCGCCCTGCTTTTAGCCAAGCTCTTTCAGACAGGCTCTCTGGCCGGTTTGGGGATCAACATGCTTCTCGGGGGCATGTTGGGGGGCGCAATTCAACGATTCCAACCTTTTTTGGCAAAACGTCCTTTCACCGGTTTCGCTATGGGCACCCTAGCCTCCTGGTCGCGCTATCCTATCGCGTGGGGAATGCATCGGCTTGTATCTACCATGCCTACGCCGCCGCTTTCGATGGCAGTCGAAACTTCTACCGCCGTTATCAACGGACTTGGAGTGGCTTTACTTCTTTTTGTCATCGCCACAATGCAAAATCAAAAACTACAAGCCCAGTCGGCAGCTAATCTAGAAGTGAGGGCGCTACTGGCCCGTATGAATCCTCACTTTCTTTATAACGCCCTCAATACCATATCGGCTCTTTCCAAAATTGCACCGGATAAAGTGCCCCAGGCGACAGAAAGATTGGCCTGTTTCTTGCGCTCAAACGCCTTTTGGGAACACGATTTGGTCTCCTTGCATGATGAGATACAGGTTGTAGAGGCCTATCTCGATATTGAAAAACTGCGCTTTGGCGAGCGCCTCACGATCGTATGGGACGTTGATGTCGATCCGCAAACCGTTCTGGTGCCCCCTTTTCTCATTCAGCCGATCGTCGAAAACGCCGTGCAACACGGCCTCCAAAATAAAAAGGATGCAGGGGGATGTGTTTCCATAAGAATCCATCGAGAGCATCAGCATCTCACCATTTTAGTGCAGGATAATGGGGTTGGGATACCATCGTCCCGCCTTAAACAGCTCTTCTCATCAAACGCTCATCAGCTCCATGCGCTTAGCATCCTTCAGCGTCGTTTGGCGGTATTGTATGGTAAAAAAGGGCAGATAGAGATTAAGAGCACATGGAATCAGGGTACCTGCGTAACGATTCGCATTCCCCTTACCACCAACAAATCGGAGCTGCCGTTATGATACGTGCCTTGCTTATTGAAGACGAACCACTTGCTCAAGAGTATCTTCGGCGACTGCTCCAAGAAACGGAAAAAGTAGAGGTTGTGGCCTCGGCAATAAACGCGGAGGAAGGTCTTGCCCTCTTTACTCAATTACTCCCCGATGTCGTCTTTATTGACCTTCGATTAGCCGGATCGGATGGGTTTACGCTGGCACAACAACTTCGACAATCCGCTCCTCAACTGGCCATTGTCTTCGTAACGGGCTACTCGGATAAAGCCGTTGCCGCCTTCGAAATAGCGGCGGTGGATTATCTGCTGAAACCCCTTCATCCCGACAGAGTACGCCAAACGGTGCTCCGCCTCGAAGAGCGCTTTCGCAACGAACAGCAGCAGGAGGCCTTTTCGTCGGCAAACCTCCATCTTGAAAAAGAGAAACTTGTTGTAAAAAGCATTGTTACGGATACGGTGAAGCTTCTCTCGAAAAAGGATATTTTTGCGGCGGTACACCACAACAGGCGAACCTTCATCTATACACAACAGGAGCAGTATCCAACCTATTACTCTCTTTTGAACTTGGAGCACTGGCTTGGGGGCATGCCGTTTTTGCGCATCTCACGCCGCGCGATTGTTAACTTGGAGGCCGTGGAGAAGATCATACACTATGGGGATCGGCTCTACCAGGTTCATCTCCGCGACCAAAATCGCACCACCATCGAGGCCTCACGCTCCGGTGCCGTACTGCTGGCATCCTACATCAAAAAACACCGCCTGCCATCACCGTCCATTCAAACAATAAAAGCGACCGTTCGAGCAAATTTGTGCAAAAAGAACAATCCCTCCTCGTAGAATAGATGCACGGTGCTCCTGATTTGGTTACCGTGAGAATAACACGACGATATAAGGAGGGAATTTCATGAAGTTTGCACTTCGCCATCTTCTCTTTGTTCTTCCTACACTCGCCCTTGCAGGCTGCGGTGGCAGTTCAAGCAGCTCGGTATCAAATCCCCCCACACGAAACACCATCGCCGGTCTCCAGCACATTACCACGGTATCGAGCACGGTAGATCCAACGAATGGGGATCAGAACCCCTACGCCATCGCGTTTGCTCCAACAAGCTTTACCGGTGATGGGAACCCAGCCCACGTACAGCCTGGAGACCTCGTTGTTTCTAACTTCAGTAACGCCTCAGGGGTGAACGGAGCCGGTACCACCGTAGAGGCGATTCGTAATGGGAAACCGGTAACCGTGTATAACGAGACGAATGCCCCCACGGCTTCCGGCGGTACCGTGAGCACGGCGGGCCCGGTAGCTATTGCCTTTGCGCCAAATGGCAATCTGTGGATAGCCAACTACGGCCTTAGTGGCACAGGCAGCGATGGAAACGTGCAGATCGTAACCCCTGCCGGCATTGTTAACCAAACCTTCACCGATCCGCGAGTGGTGGCCGGATGGGGACAGGCTTTCAATGGAGGCTATGGCGGCAAGTTCGCTTTCTTTACGGTGAACGTTAATGCGGGCACAGTCGTCCGCATCAACATCAGCATTGTCAACGGGAAACCGTCCTTTAGCTTCGATCAGATCACCCCAGATTTAGGGCATAGTGGCAATAACGCCTCGAACATTGTTGGGCCTCAGGGAATGGTACATACCGCCGACGATACTCTCTATGTGGCCGATGGTGCTACCAACTCCATTATCGCGATTCCCAATAGCACTACCACCGGTATGACTACCGGTCGGGTGGTTTACCAGGGCAGTCCCTTAAACCAACCGGCAGGAATGACACTGAACCCGCTAAATGGAGACCTTATTGTTGCTAACCAGAAGGACAATAACCTGGTGGAGCTTACTCCATCTGGCCAGGTTGTAGCGGTTAAAACCGTTGATTTAACCCCCGTAAACCCCACTACCGGTGCCGGCTCTGCCCTTTTTGGGGTCGTTGCTACTACAGATAGTAACGGCAATTTGGTGGTCTATTTCACCAATGACAACCAAAATACTGTAGAGAAGCTATCGCAGTAGTTCTCTCTAAACCATGTGGGGCGTGTCTTTTCTCACGCCCCACGAATCTGCTGAAAGGAGCACAGATATGCGGCTTAACGGCAAGAAAAGCATTCTGCTACTTTCTGGCGTTGGTATCGCCTCTAGCATCATAGCAGCTTCCTTAGGAGGATGGGGGCAAACAGCGCCTAAAGAAAACGCTAAATGGAGCCTGCGCGCCCCAAATGGCATTCAATTCGGGCTTATTAAAGGTTACGAACGTTGGCAAGTCGTAGCCATGCACTATCGCCCGGATATGAAGGAGATGCGCTACATCCTTGCAAACCCCATCGCCGTTCAAGCTTACCACAGAGGCATCCCCCGAAACGGCAAGGCGTTTCCTAACGGCGCGATCCTCGTAAAGATAGGGTACTCGCTGAAGCCGATCGACGCTTTTCCTAACGCCATCGAGCCGAACGTGCTGAAGCGTGTGGAGTTTATGGTGCGCGACCCCAAAACGTTTAAAAACACCGGAGGCTGGGGCTTCGCCCGCTTTGTTTACAACCAAACAACGAAAACGTACACGCCTTACGGCAAAAACGCCGGCTTCGCACAAGAGTGCTTCAACTGCCACGCCATCGTAAAGAAACAGGATTTCGTCTTTACAAACTATATCTCGAAAGGTTAGAACAGGAGGTTTCTCGTCCTAGACACACACCTACAAATGGTGGCCCGCGTGCCCCAAGTTCGCCTTTGCTGCCCGAATAGGGAGAGACACGAGAAAGACCTATGCAGCCCTTTCAGTGTAAGGGCAGGGAGGCAGTCAAAGCATTGGCAGTTGGATTGCTAGGAGGAACCATCAATCTCCTAGCAATCCATCTCGTCCAGCTCCGGTGGCCTCATCCAGGAACAGGTGGTCTTGCGCACGTCGTTTGGAAAACGCTAAGTTTTGTTTTATTCTTTCTGGGTTTCAGGCACTCTCCCTTACCTCCACCCTCAGAGACGGTCAAAACTCTTTTCCACATCGTAGTTGGGATGATAATGGCTTGGATATATGCTGTGTTTTTCTATTCACGCCTTACCGGACCGCCGTGGTTGCGCGGTCTCATTTTTGTGCAAATCCCTTTCCTTATTCAAGTATTTGTGATCTTGCCCCAGATCGGGGCGGGAGTATTGGGTTTAAAGCTAGGCCTAGCTACACCGTTCCTAGTTTTCATCCTCAATGCCATCTACGGCTTAATTCTAGGCGCGTTCTATGTACCTTGCTCTGCCGATACTAAAATTTCACGATAATTTTACGGTATGAAGTTATAATAGACCCGTTGCTTCGTAGACGGGAGGAGTTGTTCGTATCGGATGGAGCTAGAAAGCAGCCCAAAAGGCCAAGACAAGACAGCATCGGAAAATGTCATCCCTTTAGAACCTCTTGAGGAAGCCCTTATCTCAAAAGCCGCGGTCATCCCCGCCAGTCTCGATGTTACCCCACGAGACGATGCATGGCTCAACGCCCTTGTCCAGCGTATACGCACCACCTACTTCGCCGACGTGGCAGAAGCCTATCCCATTGTTGCCCACTTCGGGCGCAGGGCGCATCGGCGTTTCGGCTCGATTGGAGCGCGAAACCACACCTCTATCCTTCGCCTCAACGGTCTTTTGGCCGACCCTGAAGTTCCCCTTTATGTGGTCGAGGCGGTCATCGCCCATGAGTTGGCGCACTATGCGCACGGGTTTGGTTCCGGCCTAGCGCGGCGTCACGCGGCACCGCACCGTGGAGGTGTGGTGGATAAAGAGCTGGAACGAAGGGGGCTAACCCCCTTAGCAGAGCGCGCAAAAGCCTGGATAGAGAAGGAATGGGAGGCATTTTATGAGAGCCACTGTGCCGATCTTTTGCGCGCGGCTCAAGCAAAACAGAAGGCCCATGAGGCCCTATGGCGGGAATTTCTGGCCGCTGCGGGCAGGCGCACATTGGCCGATATCGAGCAGGAGATGACCCACCTGGCCGCCCGAATCGGGTTTTTTGGGCCGCTTCCAAAGGTGCAGTGGCTCTACGCCACACAAAAGCAGAAGGCCCCCTCCTATTGGCTCCCTAAACGGCAGATGCTGCATCTGCATGGACTGTTGGCCGACCGGCGTGTGCCCGACTATTTTGTTCAGTTTCAAATTGCCTACTGGCTTACCCGCCAGAAGGAGGGGGCGAAATGGAGCGCCATTCAACCCAAACTATGGGAGGCCGGCCTGCGCTCGATTACCCAACAGGCGTTGGATTGGCGTCGGCACTGGAACCTCTTTGTAACGAAGCATCATCCGCAAAAGCAGGCTAAATAGGCGCTTTTTTGTGTTTCGCTTGCGCCTGCACGTAGGCGGCCAAAACATTTTGCGCCGTGCGTGCAGGAGAATAGATTTCGGCATGCCGAGAGGCGTTTTGCCCCATCTGCTTTCGACGTTGCGGGTTGTTCAACAAAGCCTCAATGGCGGTTGCGAACGCGGGCGCACTGAAGGGGCATATCAGCCCGGTCTGCTCCGGTATCACCGCCTCCCCCGCCCCTCCCTCGCTCACGGCGATGCAGGGCAGACCGCAGTTCATCGCCTCGATAACTACCAACCCTTGTGTTTCCATGGGCGAAGGCATCAGAAAAAGGTCGGCAGCCGCATACCAGGCCCCGATCTGCTCATGAGGCTGTGCCCCAACAAAGACGACCCGGTCTTGAATTCCCAATCGCTGCACCTGCCATTCGAGCTGGCAACGACAGGGGCCATCGCCAACCAACAGCAAACGAAAAGCGCTTTGAGGCTTTCTCAAAAGCCTCTGTTGTAGCTGTGCCACCGCCTGCAGAAGCAGGTCAACGCGCTTCTCCGGTGCCAGCCTTCCCACATAGAGGAGCACGGGAACCTCGTCTGGAATCGCCAGCTGACATCGCACCCTTTCGCGATCGCCTGGGGAGACCTGGGGGGGAATAACCCCACTGGGCACCACCTGAATGGGCGCGGCGATTCCGCTTTGGGCAAGGGCCTGGGCTACGTAGTGTGATGGGGCAATGATGACATCGGCTTTATTACAGAACCGCCGCATCACGCTGCGCATGGCTGGCGGCCCAAAGCGCCTCACAATGGCCGGTTTTGCCAGCAAAAGCATGGTGTCGTAAAGCGAATGCACGGTGTAGACCAGGGGGATGTCGTTTTTGCGGGCCAAATGGGCGCCGAGCCGCCCCACCGGGAAAGGGTGTTGACAATGCACGATATCGATCTGTAAGCGGTTAAAGTCGAACGGCAACGAGGGAAACGGACGCGCAAAGCGGTAGGGATGTTTGGGGAACGGGAGGGCCGGCAGGCGGTAGACCTGCTCGTCGTCAGGCTGAGGGTCTCCGGCGGCAAAAATAAAGACCTCATGCCCCATAGAGCGCAGGGTCTCTCGGAGAGTTTGAACGGCGATGACCACCCCGTTTAATACGGGGGTATAGCATTCGGAAAAAAGGGCGATACGCATAGATGTTATTTAGCGCTTGCGGCCTGATCGGCAAAAGCGCTGTGTCCAGATTACCTCAAGGAGGCGCTCACAAACAAGAGAAAAGCCCTTCTGTTAGCCAATAGCTTCTGCTTACAACAGGCCGCTGCGCTTGCGCACCAGCCATTCGATGGTTAAAGGCACGATGAACAGCGCAAGGAAAAACGGCGAGTCCCAAAGTTCCGTTTCCCGTGTGCTTGTAACCACCAGAGGACGATTTTTGAGGGAGCGCAACCAGTCATCGAGTTGGTTTGGACGATAGTAGTGGCCTCCGCCGGCGGCCGCAATACGTTTTAACATCTTCTCATCTAGCTCGGGCTTTTGCAGCTCCAAGGCCAGGCTTTCCACCACAAAGGTGGCCGTTCCTTTCGCGTTCGGGTTTTGCGGTGAGGTCACCGAAATGGTATATTTGCCGGTGAGATTTGGCAGGTAACGTGCGGTGTAAAGGCCGGGGGCATTTGGAGAGGGCTGCAGCGCGATGGTTTGCCGTACCCCATTGTTGCCGATGATGGTGGCTGCAAGTGAAGAGACCTTCACCGGATGGTAGTAAGGGTCGAGCAAACGCACGGTAATGCTAACCTGTTGCCCTAGGCGATAGCTGCTGCCAGGCCTATCGGTGGCAACCTGAACGAAGCGTTGATTTCCGGGCAGGTCGCGCGGGGTGAGGAAGCGAATGACCTGTCCCCAATAGCGATAAAAGTAGCGGTCGCCCACCCGCCAGCGCCAACGCCAGGTGCTATCGGCCAAATCCATGTAGCACTTCCCCGCTCCAAAGTTCTGGTAGAGTGCCAGGGGGTAAGGGCCGTAGGCGTTGCTTCGCGCGGAGTTCACCGCCAGCACCACGGCGCCGGGTCGAACCCGCTCGGCTCCCTCGCACCAAAACATCCCCGGCAAGCTCTGCCAAATCTGCAGGTTGCGTGTGGGGTCATCGTCTAGGCGCATGATGGGGCTTTCCTGCCCTTGGGGGGTTAGCTGCCATTGAAACGGATCGTCGGTGGTGACCGGGTTTGGCGAGGAGCTAAATGTGGCGGGCATAAGCGGGTCGAGCATGGTTCCCACATACTCTTGAGGCATATGATTTTCGCCTGCAATCAGCAGAAGGCTTCCCCCACGGTCTTCCACGAACCGGCGGATAAGCTGCAGTTGCGCGTCTGAGAAGTAGGAACGCGGCACATCGCCGAGAATAAGAATATCGTAGTCGAAGAGCGTTCGTTCGTCGGAAGGAAAGCCGGAAATCTTTATATTGCCTTCCCCTCCGCTGTTAACGTCGTCACCGCTGAGCAAAAGGCAAGCGAACTGGATGCTGGTGTCGCGTAAGATGGCGTTTTTGAGATAGCGGAACTCCCAGCGAGGCCTTTCCTCCACCATAAGCACCTTCAAGGGCTTTTGAATAACGTTTTGGACGGCGGAACGGGCGTTGTTGGCGGCCGTGATCTCGCCTGGCTGGGGTGGCACACGAACGGTGTATACAAACCTACCGGGCTGGTCGGGCACATAAGTAAAGACGATCTCCTGTTTTTGGTCGTCTGGGGCCAGACGCACGGTCTGTTGTTGAAAGGGCTGTCCGTTTCGCAGCAAGGAGACGGTTACCGTTTTGCCGGCATAGCCGCGCTGTTCCAGGTCGGCATAGAGGTTCACGACGTTATGCACGCGCACGTTATCATCGGTCAGCACGCTCAGCACGGCGATATCTTTGGTTTTGGTGGGGTCGCCCACTCCGAGGGTGCTGACGGTGGTGTGGAGGGCGCGCGCATCCATGGCCGCCGTCAGCGGGTCTTCTCCCTGATTATTCTCCCCGTCACTGATAACGAGCAGGCCGGCGACGGGTCGTCCCGCCAAATCTTGTGCCACCTCATGTAGGGCCGTGCCGATTTGGGTGCTATCCCCACCGGTGCGGTCTAGGGTAAGCGGGAAGGCGGTGGGGGTTCCGTTTTTATCATGGGGCAGTTCCAGCGCATGCGCTTGCGAGGCGAAGGCATAGAGCCGCAGATCATAGCTTTTGGCGAGGGTTTTCAGCAGCGGGTTATGCTCCAGGAGGCGTTGTATGCGTGCGACACGTGGCAGGCGTCGGACTTCGTCTGGAGAGAGCGCGGTGGCTTGGGCCTCATTTGCGGCGTAGGCGGGGGGAAGGCGTGGGTCGGTTAGCCCCATACTCTGGGAGGTATCCACGAGGATGGCCACCGAGGGGCGCAGGCGCTGTTCTTCGCGCAGGCGGAGGGTAGGTTGTGCCAGCATCATCATAAGGGCGAGGAAGGCCAGCAATCGGAGGGCGAGCAGAGGGGTTTTTACCAGCCAGGAGGGTCGTGTTCCATCGCGATAATAGCACCATGCGAACCAGAGGGCTGCGATGATAAGGAGTGTTAAGGCGAGTGGCAGCACCCACGGTGTAGCGAACACCAGGTGGGCTTGTCGGATACGGCTTGCCGTCTGGGGTGGTATTCCAAAGATACGCTCCCAAAGGTTTGTGGGGAGCACCGAAAGCGCGAATTTCATTCGTTCCTGTTAATGACCATCCATCTGTTTTGGACGTTTCTCACCCCCTTTCTGTTACATGTAGTCTACCCGAATCCTGCGGTTCCATTCTATCCTTGTGTTTCAATCCCCACCAGCTTTAAGGGGAAGGGCGTCGGCCTTGAAGAGCCGGTGACACCCAGAACCGCAAGACGGAACCATATATATTGTTTCGTTTCACTCCCCACCAGCTCCGAAGAGCCGGTGACACGCGCTTCACAGGGCGCGATAAGCGATAAAAATTGAGTTTCAATCCCCACCAGCTCCGAAGAGCCGGTGACACAAGGTCTCGGCTATGGTTTTTGAGAAATCCCCAGGTTTCAATCCCCACCAGCTCCGAAGAGCCGGTGACACCGCTCATCGGGGGCGACCTGGCAAAGTTGACACCGAGTTTCAATCCCCACCAGCTCCGAAGAGCCGGTGACACTCACTGCCGCTGAACGGCATGCGCATTGCGAGATGTTTCAATCCCCACCAGCTCCGAAGAGCCGGTGACACAAAATCTCATGGGGAATTTGCGAAAGCCCATAGCAGTTTCAATCCCCACCAGCTCCGAAGAGCCGGTGACACCCTCAGAGCCAGGATCTCTTGCTCCTGTTCGGAGCTGTTTCAATCCCCACCAGCTCCGAAGAGCCGGTGACACCCCGAAAGTGGGTCGTGGAGGACGAGGTGCACAGCGCCAGTTTCAATCCCCACCAGCTCCGAAGAGCCGGTGACACGGCGTATGCCCGTGCCGAAATCTGCCTGGCAGAGAGTTTCAATCCCCACCAGCTCCGAAGAGCCGGTGACACGCCATTGGTTTGCTCCGCTCACAAGCGTGCTTCGGGTTTCAATCCCCACCAGCTCCGAAGAGCCGGTGACACGAGCGGTGCCCTTCAACAGCGAGCCGAGACCGGGGGTTTCAATCCCCACCAGCTCCGAAGAGCCGGTGACACATAGTGAGGTCAACGGCGTGGTGGGCTATTATTTTGTTTCAATCCCCACCAGCTCCGAAGAGCCGGTGACACTTGGTTCCGGGAGCCCTTGCGGGCTGCCATACGAGGTTTCAATCCCCACCAGCTCCGAAGAGCCGGTGACACCCTCGTTCCCGGCCCCCCCTTCGCCCAGTTCGTGCAGTTTCAATCCCCACCAGCTCCGAAGAGCCGGTGACACCAGTCTCGATAGTCTTCTGTTCTCTTTTAAGCCCGTTTCAATCCCCACCAGCTCCGAAGAGCCGGTGACACGGTGCGGCAGTGGTGATAAGTGAAGGAGGGAAAATGGGTTTCAATCCCCACCAGCTCCGAAGAGCCGGTGACACATCGCATATGCGATCGCGATGGCCTGCTTCTGAGGGGTTTCAATCCCCACCAGCTCCGAAGAGCCGGTGACACTATGAATGGCGAAATAGCGGATATTCGCTCGTAAGTTTCAATCCCCACCAGCTCCGAAGAGCCGGTGACACTCGGCGCCGAAACGGTGAAATTCCGCTCTCACGAAGTTTCAATCCCCACCAGCTCCGAAGAGCCGGTGACACACGTGCCTTTATATTGTCTGAGCGAATGCAACCAGGTTTCAATCCCCACCAGCTCCGAAGAGCCGGTGACACGCGGCAAGAGCCGCCGCCGTCGGTCTGGTATCCGGTTTCAATCCCCACCAGCTCCGAAGAGCCGGTGACACTTATCCCGCACCGTAATGATATGCAACAACCCGAGGTTTCAATCCCCACCAGCTCCGAAGAGCCGGTGACACGCCCAGAGCGCATCGATCATTTCGATGCAGGTTTCGTTTCAATCCCCACCAGCTCCGAAGAGCCGGTGACACTTGCACACAACGAACCGATTGCGTAACTTTAAACAAGTTTCAATCCCCACCAGCTCCGAAGAGCCGGTGACACGGAACGACTGCGCCCTACCCTACTAGCGTATTTGGGTTTCAATCCCCACCAGCTCCGAAGAGCCGGTGACACATCTCTCTGCAGGAGCAACCCCAATGCCTGGTTTGAGAGTTTCAATCCCCACCAGCTCCGAAGAGCCGGTGACACCACCACGACGGAACGTCTTATCTCGTTTGCCTTGAACGTTTCAATCCCCACCAGCTCCGAAGAGCCGGTGACACGCGACTCAGCCTAGTGCCATCAACGTGCAGGTTCAGCCGTTTCAATCCCCACCAGCTCCGAAGAGCCGGTGACACAATATCTACCCGATGGCGCATTTTGTCTCGATCTGTTTCAATCCCCACCAGCTCCGAAGAGCCGGTGACACAGATGCTGGCGTTATGCCGGCAGTGGGTGGTGGTAGTTTCAATCCCCACCAGCTCCGAAGAGCCGGTGACACTTTCGATGCCGCCTTGCCGGCAGCATCTACTCTAATAGTTTCAATCCCCACCAGCTCCGAAGAGCCGGTGACACCCAATCTCCTAGAGAATCTTATTTATTTTGGAAAGTTTCAATCCCCACCAGCTCCGAAGAGCCGGTGACACTAACTCTCCTAGAAAACTTATTAACTCTCCTAGAAGTTTCAATCCCCACCAGCTCCGAAGAGCCGGTGACACTTGATCCCCCAACTCAACGCATCGGGTAAGTCCTCAGTTTCAATCCCCACCAGCTCCGAAGAGCCGGTGACACGAGTGGATGAAAGGGGAGAGGGGGAGGGTGGGCTGTTTCAATCCCCACCAGCTCCGAAGAGCCGGTGACACTTTAAACGATGGGGGAAAGTGGTAAGGAGCACAAAGGTTTCAATCCCCACCAGCTCCGAAGAGCCGGTGACACAGGGT